>Ga0257106_1000881_pt1 | contig 16058 bp, 10 predicted proteins | sample LP_taG_3_FD_190177 | JGI IMG/M metagenome (GOLD analysis project Ga0257106, IMG submission 190177) | Marine microbial communities from Northeast Subartic Pacific Ocean, Canada - LP_J_2011_P26_10m | ecosystem: Environmental > Aquatic > Marine > Oceanic | place: Canada: Northeast Subartic Pacific...
CGTTAGGCGTGGGCACCAGACCGGTTCCCCAACAATATTTACAAGGAACAGTTTTCGCTGGCGCAGCCTTGGCCAGTATCGCGGGATTCAAATAGACGTCTGTGTCCTTTGTTGAGCCCCCATCCACTGCCTCGCGCTGCAATCGACGCGCACGTTTCTGCTTCTTCGAAAGCGTGGAACGAACACCTTCACCTCCGCAACTGGAGCACCACATCATATCTATGTTAACGTCTCCAGGATGGCAAGTTCTATCTGCAGATATTTGCACTCGATCACTCATGTCCGCATGGACGGGCACGTTCGCCCGGGCAGAGACGCGTACTGGGGGAACGCAGACGCGCAAATCGAAATCGTCAGTTGGAAGCGAGAGGCGCTTGAGATGGTGCGGAAAATGCCGGAAGTGCGTTTTTTTTGTGTTAGCCGCTAGCCTGATGGCAACCAGCGGCATGAACGCGGCGTTTGTTGTCGCACGCTGACAGTTGCGCACGTGGATGCACCGCGAAACTGTCCCACTTTTTAAGGACTATATTCTTTAAGATAAAAGTAATACCTCGAAATATATGTCTCTCACCGCGCTAATACCAATTGGACCAATCACGTGACGGGATTTGCGCCCTCAAATATTTCGACGCGGTGACCAATATAAATCAATGCGGTGACCAGTGACCCCGTGTCCACATGTAATTAATAATGATAAAACTAAATAATGATACAACTCTATTGCCTATGTCCACTGACGGATATCCGTCCGGACGGATGTTTCGGGCGGATATTTATATGATTATCAGTCATCAAAATATGTAAGATTTTCAATATTTGGACGGATATTGATAAATTAGGAACTATCTATCATACATCTTATTATTATTACGAACGAAACTTATTATTAATAATAATGATGATGAATTATATCCTTTCGTCAATCGCGCAATATGAAAATTTTTATTATTACTTGCTTCGTTCGTTCGTTCGGTTATTATATTATGATAATATACCTTATTACTTGCTTGCTTCGTTCGTTCGTTCGCACGAAGGTAATATAAATAATAATGCACAAACTCTTGTTTCAACAGTTCAACCTTTCAAATTTTGAAAAACGTCATCTTTTCCACGCACCTCAACACGCATGAAGGTGCAGTTGAGCAGTGAGCAAGATATCACTGTCATCTTGGACAGCCTCCAGACAACAGTGAATGACGTATGCGCCCATGTTCACATGTTTGGGACACGTTCAAGTGTTGGTACTCATTTTCTTCTCGCAGACAAACCGTTTAGCTCGTGACCGCCGCACGAGAGATGTCTTTCCTCAGAAGACAACCTGGTCTTGCTTTCCATCTTTGAAGGTTTTCTCCATATTATCGCTCTCGTTTGTATTCCATTCTCAGCATTCCTCCATTACAGCAACGGGTCGCAGCCTGCATGGTGCAAAACACCTCGAACAAGAACGAGTAAGTCGCGAACCTGAGCCTTTCAGTCGCGAATAAACATCCGTCCCCTATGAAGGTGTCCGCTGGAAGTTAATAATATAGCTTTGAGGTCTACTCCGGGCTGTCCTGGGCAGATAAATGATCTGAAAAGTACGCATTGTCAATCCGAGACTTATTTCCAATGATGACCCTTGGAACAGGTGAGATCCGAGTTCACCGACTCCGAGTTCCAGGACTTGTCCTGAAACAAACAGGAACCCAGCTCAATAACATGCAACGTCTTGCGACCTCTCGCTATGATTTTCAGAAGTCGGTCCTCGATAAGGTGTGCGTTTAAATTATGTTTTGTCGAGGCGGTCCAATAAACCTCTAATGTTCAGGTCGTCAATAAAACAAAAGGTGTGACGGTTTATCAAGCAGGAAACCTTCGCGAAGAGCTTTGCATCCGTTTTCCGGGCTTGCAGTTACGTTTAAAGGAACGTCGAAACACTAATTAGTTCTTCCAATACTTAAAGGGTCTCACACGTGTTCATTTTCAGATGGCGATGGAAAAGCTTGGGAAGACGATTAATCAAATCGACGCTGCAGATTGACTTTTCCACCGGCCAAGGTATTTCCCGAAAGTCACCCTGTCGCACCGGAAGTCAACGAGCGATGTTTGACAAGCTCTCACTCGGTTTTCATGTTCGCCGTTGCGCGCTGATATATAAATGGGCTGTTTGCGAGGGTAATTTCACCATACTCTGCGTTGTGATGTGTGATCTGCTGGTCTGCATGTGTATACCACCAATTCAAAAGAGAACATATCAGCACAAGCGCTCAAGAGGCACTCAACTTGTTTGGAAATAGTTATTGAAATGTTCAAAGACTGTACCAGCGTCCGTGGTGGACACTTTCAAAACAACTATGATAGCAAACCTGCTTCAAGCAAATGCTGAATACAAAATTCAACACTCTCGAGCTGTACTCGCAAGGATTAAAACATCATCGCTGTTCCACAAGCTGTCAAATTTTCAAATAAAATTTCGGATAGCCGTCCACTCCCACATGAGGCTGAACGCGAAAATACCTTTATTAAAAATCGAAAATTTAAAGTCCCGTCATAGTACTGTTGATAGACGTTCCTGATAGACCTATTCAGGTACACCTGCTCAGTTCCTTCCGACGCGTGTATATGGCGAGCTTTTACATCCATTCGAATATTCTTCTTCTATAGGAACATGTAAAAAGCAATAACTTGGTAGATGGTTGAGTTCAGACAGTCTAATTGCTTTACGATCCATAACCATGCATCAGCTGCTCAACTTTTCCAGTGTGCTGAAGCAACTCTTCGTCAAGAGAGGTCCATTCCGCAATTATCCTAGCGGCGCTTTTCAATTTTGGTTCCTTTGTCTTGGGATTATTACATAGATCAATCGTTTTCGCGAATGATTTTGTTTGGTTGCCGCACCATGATTCGCACCAGAGCCACTGCTGTGGAAGAGAAAAAATTGGTACTTGATGCTGGGCATAATTGGGTAGATCCTGATCAAGATTAGCTAAAGAGTTCGGGTCTTTGGAAAGCTTTTCGTAAATGACTCGTAGGGTATCTCCTGCTGCCAGTTGCCGGAAACGTTTCAAGTCCACCACGTAAAGAGCACTAATGTGATATGGCTTCCCATCAAGATGCCGTTCCCAAAACCCTTGCTTCCAAAAGCGAAACCCATCCATGCTTGCATCATCATCACAAAACGGAGTGTACGCATACGGTGCACCGTGAAGGTCTAATTCCCAAAGTTCTTTGACATCAGCTCGCATAACTTGGTCTGCATCCACAAAAATTATCTTTTCGAGCGACAGGGGGAAAATGACATCCAGGAATAATAGCTTGTATGCCCATATGATCCGTTGCTTCTCTGTCTGTTTGTGCAGCCACGCGGGCCATTTGTACATGACCAACTCGTACTCAAAACCATATTTGGAGGCAATGTGAGGTAAATAGTATTTAAAGCGAGGTGAAAGCCAGCTTTTCACAAACCAGAACTTTAGAGGATTCTTGGTCTTGCGGCGCACAGATAGCATCATTACCTTGACGAGGCGCTCATAAAGATAACCGGAGGCAATGGAAAAAATGTGGATTTTATCACCAGACCATGGATTCATGGTCGAATTTTTTGAAGCACCTTGTCTGCTCACATGTGCAAGTTCTTTGAGCGGACTGGGAGGTTTACTGTCAGCAGATGTATGAAGACCCAATCTCGTCAAGACGCTCGCCATCGATGTAAAGCTGAACCAGCCATTCATTTTGGAACTCTGCACATAGGGTTGGACGGCCGATGATCTATATTCCCTCTTTGTTTCCACTCGAGAGGGGTCTTCAATACCATCCAGGACATCCTGAGTTTCCATTGCCTGTCGCCGGTTAACATGAAGCTGTAAGGTAATGCCTTTCCAGCTTGAAACGTACAGCTCAGTAGAATTCAGCATGAACTCTGTTGCGCTGTCCTGGATTGGCTGTTGGTGTAGATGCTCTCCTGCATGGTCGCTCAACTCATCTTTTTGTACCATGTAATATATATTTGCAGATTGTCCGGGGCGCAGTTCGAGAGTCCATGCTCCCGGCAAAGAAGGAAGCTGAAAGTAGCCGAGGGTAGACATCACCATGGTTTCTTTTTTTTCGGCTGCATTTCTGAGCACCAGCTGCAACCCTCGTGGGTGCTTTTTTTTGCCAACATCTATGCAGTGACCAGTGACTAACAGAGCTTCAATTTGAAATTCAGCTTCAACCGAATTTACTCCGTCTGGCACCTCATCGAGATTAAGATGATCAAGGTCATAGTTTGTCGCGGCCGTCGTCACAAGCCATGCCTCTGGAACGTCAAGATAAGCTGTATATTTTTTATTTCGGGGTAGCATTGTAAAATATGCCCTTGGGTAGATACTCATAGGTGCAAGCGGGGCTGCATAACTGTAATAAGAACTTAGGGGGTGGTCATCCAGAGTAATCATTGGATTCAATATGATGCGTATGCTCAGACGGGATGCAAGTGTGTCTTTCAAAGCATTCAAGAGGGGCATAACCCGCTGTGCCCCCCTGCTGAGTGGATCTAATACTGCTTCAAACGCTACCAGGCCGCCACCTGATGTACTGAATACACTTTGCGAGGATTCAAAAAAATACAAGATGTCGGCCTGTTCAAGTGGCAAGCCATGTTCAGAATATCGCGATGCAATAAGAGAGGCGCCAAACATATACATATCAGAGGTCCGATGGGCAGCGTCAGCTTTCGAGCTTCGATGAACCGGATAGCCGAATATATTGCGAAGTATGTCGATTCGGGCTCTGTGCTCTTGAGACAGAAGCAAACAAAAATCTTCCTGATCCACCTTATGATCCCTGGGAATATCAAGAATCCTCCCATTTACAATTATCATGCCGGCCGCGGGAGGGTTATACCGCGCCATGCGTTCTCGCCCTAGAAGCTCAGCAACAAAGTTGCTCTGTTGTCCGAGAAGGCGGTCTAGATCACTGTTGCTGAAATGGTCAGATCGAAATTTCTGTGCAGCTTCTCTCGCTACCGGTGATGGAGCCACACCTGGAGGGTGGAGTATAGCAACGCGTGCATTAGCTACACATTGTGGCCCTTTGATATTCCGCTGGCTGAATTCGACAGCGGCATCGAGAACAGCTTTTCCTGCAACATGGCTTGCATCAGAAACAACCCATATTGTCGTTTCCTTAACGGTCTTGTTATCTTCTCCCAGATAGTTTACGATGTGCTCATGGGTAAAGAGTTCACCCGTTCGTCCCATTGTATTGATATACGGACGCATCACGACATATTCCGGTGGAAACGATAACTCATCTTGGATGAAAGGAACATATCTTGACGTTGCGTCGCGATGAATCCAACCATAGGCCCCGCCTGGGTGGGAATCTAAAATTTTGTTGGTCAAGTTTCCTTCGAAAGTTGCTGTTGCTAATGCTTGGATTTCAAGTCGAACCAAGTACATCATCACCTGTTCAAGTTCACCGCCACGTTTTCTTGCATCGGTAAGTGAACAATACAAACCATTGACCAGAACCGACGGACAAGTAATTCCTTTTGCTGCGATAACTTCCTTTGCCTGATTGACGTGGAGGGCAGACTTTGATATGAAATCATCTCGCTCCTCAAGATTGAAAGAAAGAATATCAGCAAGGGCGAGATTCAGTTGCTTGTCAATCGCCTCTTCATCAGGTCGAACCCCTTTTATAGAATATTCTTGGGCTACAAAAGCACGTTTAAAGATTTGATTAAATAATTTCTTTGCAGCTGGCCATGTGACGTTGCCATAGACTGGATCGTTGAAAACGTTTCCTTGGGATGCAGGTTTGCGAGATTCGCTGAGCATATGAACAAATTCGCCGACATACGTTCCCCCGTATCGACGATAGAGCGATGTCCCAGCTCTTGCAAGTGCTGCTCCAATAGAAATATCAAAGGGTAATTCGAAATCCTCATTTTGCTTTCCGATCCGAAACATACCATTGCTTTTTGCATCTCTATTCCGGTCAAGCTCGGATGCAGTCTCGCTATATACAAGGAAAAGCCCGAGCCGTAGAGGTAGGTTGTAGTCGTTGATATACCGTTGGATCGTGCTCACAAGATTAAGGCCCTCTTCTTGGCTGAGGTCTACCACTGCAACAATATTAAATATATTATGCCGCAAACGTGGCATGGAACCATCCTTTTGGGCACTAATTAAGAGCAGATCAATATCGCGGCTCCAGGTTTCGAAACTTTTATCCATCTCAATGTTATTAATCCACATGACCAAGTCGGACACATCAGAATTATCAAGATTAATGCGGGGCTGTCTTCCACCAAAAGTGCTCGGTATTGGTAGCCGAGGCTGAAGAAGTGAGCGAATTTGCTCATCATCGAGGCCTAAGTCGCACAAGCTGTGGCCCTCTCGCACATCGGCTGTTATTTGATCCACCAAAGAAAACACATCGATCTTATCAGGTTTTAGAAGGCGGCGATTCATATGCATGGCATGGGTGCCAGGACGAACAACTTTCTGGTTTTCAACAATTTCAGTCCTTAGAGTGTTGCTGGGTTTAACACGTGACAAAGACACTCCAAGTGAAGGAAAATTTTGTGAGATGTCCGTCATCATCTGGAGTGGATCTGCCGCAGATAAAATTCGTTGAGTAGCCTGCAAGCTGATGCTCTTAATATGCCAAATATCATGATTTAAATTTTCGTGTTTATTTGCTCGTTGACTAGACAATGTTGTCCACGTGGAAGTCAGTCTAGGGAACCGCTCCATCAACGTGGTAAAGTTGAATCCGTTGAGATCCATACGGCGGGGAAGCACAGGCAGCGTTTGTGAAAGGATACTATCAATATTTTCGCGTGCTCCGGTGGCATCTATCGAGTTGTATTCAGTGTTTTTAATAGCCATCTCCACGCCAAAGCCACCAAGTTTCAGCTCATCCGCCCTAGCACCAAAGCTCACACATCCTGCTCCTTCGCAGCCAGCTAGAAGTATTGGTCGGTGGATATATCGAATGCGACCACGCAATGACGCGGCGGCCATGATATCGTGGAATTTATGAAAACAAGATGTCCCAAATGCGGCGTAAAGAACAACTGTTGGAGGGCCGTAACGATATGCGAAGTAAACATTTTGAGGATCAAGACCTGTGCGAGGTGAACTCATATTCTTATAAAGCGCCGGTCCATGAAATACGTGGTCGAAAACGGAGGCGCGCCGTATCAAACTTGTATTGAGTTGCGATGATGAAACAATCAAGTCTTGAAGTTCCTCCACTGTGGTTGCTATGATCCCAGAGGTGCCGTGTTCAGCCCAGCAGCAGGTTGACGTTTTCATTTCATCAGAGTTTCTGTTGAAAAGGTTGTTGACGCTTTCCAGTGCGATCGAGCGAAACATCTCAAGTCGTGGCGAATACTGGCGGAATCTGAGCGCGAGCTGTAAGGCTTTAATAATATCCTCTGAGTGAGTTGCATCATGTGCGGCATTTAGAATCTGCCCTATGCAGTCATGATTTCCAGACTCGACCCAAGACTCGACAAAGGCCCAGTAACTATCGGGGCCGTATTCCGCGAAAAACTCGGCCGTCTCCAAAAGAAATGATGTTGCCTTGAAATGCATGGATGGAACATGGATGCAGCTTTTTGGTCAGATTGACAAGCTGCACCGTTCGTTTTGGTTGAAGGCGCGCTCAAGAAAAAAAAACTTCGGCTTCAACGATGGGGGTCGTACCTGCCAACTGGTGGTGAGGGAGAAGCTGACTTCGATATCTCGGGAATACGCCAGCGATATCGGGAGGAGTAGTAGTATGATCAGCGAGCTGACAGGTGGCGTCCGAATGTACATCCTCGCGACCCTTCAGTTGGACCCCACGGTCAGTCACCCCGAGCGTTTCGTTCGGAACGATTTCGATTTATTGTTCAGATATTGCGTTGCAGCTGAACTAGGAGAAGTGCCCGCGAACCAAAGAACAGCCGGTTTAATCTGTACGGCAAAGAATCCAATACATTTTAGACCGTCGTTTCTTGAGTTCTTAAGGTGCACCCAAAATATATAACACTTAACTTGATTGCTTGGTACGAACGAAGATATATTAAACATATATTGCACTGCAGCTATCAGTGCCTATCTGAGGACGGACATCCGTTTGAACGGATCGGCAAAACGGATATTTATTATATATGGTTTAATCTCATTCATAATAATACTATATTAAATACTTATTATGTAAAATTTTCAATATATATTTAAACGGATCTCGAGTCACGGGAAGTTTTGGTCATATATTAATATTTATTTATTATGATATGTCCGATACGTTAAGTTATTACTGAATGGAAACGGACATATATACAGATATGTCACCCTTTTTCGACAGTGAAAGTGCTCTAGCCCGTTGGTCGTTTAGCTCAGTGGATAGAGCGTCAGCTTCCTAAGCTGACGGTCAAGGGTTCGACCCCCTTAACGATCATTATTTGTTTTTTTGATTGGAAAAACGGTACCTTCGTACCTTCGAAGGTACGAACGAAGGTAACGTTTCGCTAATACATATGACAACTAACGGATGGAAATGAATGTACAATCAAGTTGTAATAATAACTTTATTTACAAGTATGTTTCAAAGTGTGTTTTCAAGTATGTTTACTCGTGAACGAAGGTTTATATTCTTCCGTACAAATTTGAAATACTAAATATAAATATATTGGGGAAAAATCTTTGGAAACATATATACCCTTTTTGCTCCCTCAGTATATTGACTCGGTCAAAGGATAGGCGCCAAAACTGCACAACTCTCTTGCACTTGCTCTCCTTGCAGAACATAAAACCTACATATTCTTTTTATAGTCGTCCATGGTATGTGCAAAGTAGCACGTGAGGGTTGCCAAAAAATTATAGTCAAAAAATTTCAACAGCAGTCTGAAACCAACAGCAACCAACCCTATATCATGCCATATAACACGACCGATCGACCTAAAAATTTCATCAGGGAGGACGTCGGGCTTGACTGCAAAGCGCATGAAAAAAGCGAGCGAGTCGAGTTTATGCGCTCTGTCATAGAAGTTGCTCATGACTGGAGATGGGTGAATTGCACAAACATCTATACCACGTGATTTCAGCTCAACAGCAATACTTGCTGCGAAAGAACTAAGATACGCCTTCGTAGCTCCATAAAGGGCACTGAAAGGAGTGGGCTGACAAGCAGCAGCCGAGGATGTAAAAACCACGCAGCCTCTTTTTTTTTTCGTAAGCATGCGGGTCACAAATAAATGAGTAATTTGCATTGCTGATGTTGCATTGCACTCGTGATTGAGCAACAACTTCGAAAGTGCCCTGAAAGAAGAGCGTGGTAAAAAAACATTGCGTGAGAAACAGCATCGTGAGGAAGAACTTACTGCTTATCGAAAAATCCGGTGAGCATGAACCCTGCATTGTTAAATATAAGCTGCACGTCAATATCCTTGGTCGCTTCCGATATTCTTTCCAGATATCCTGGAGTTCCAAGATTGACCCCAACTTTTATGAAAACACACGACGGAAACTTCAACTGCATTTCGGCGACCGCATCGTCAAGGAGCTGATTTTGAAGGGCGACCATGACAACATTAATATCTTGACTCGCAAGCTTGTCGACCAGAGACTTGCCGATGCCGCTGGAGGATCCTGTCACAAGAGCCCACTCTGCACCGTATTTAACTTTCAAGTTTTGTCGAGGCATGAGAGACACGAAGACCTTCGGCAACAAATATGTGCCGAAAACTATGACAGAAGTCGTCGAAAGGACCAAAGAGACATAGGTTAACAGTGCGCTTGATGTGAGCAGCATGTATCGCAATGATAATATTCCAGTGATGCCTCGCGGTTAGCCTCCTACAGATTCTGCCCGGCGGGCGAGCTCCAGAAGTGGAGATTCTGGAATTATCTAATAAGTTTCGTTCATTTTTTTAAAGGTAGCGTATTCTACTATTTATACCTTCTCCATTCGTTCGGTTTCGAAAATAGAATTAAGGATTGAATTGATTTCTATTTAATATATGATGAATTTAACTCAAGGATTGAGGGTGTATGTCTTCCTTTTCCCCTATGGCGCCTATGGCGAGCGCGAAACCGGCTGAATGGAATACCTGTCAGTAATTTAAAAGATACGAGGTGTCTTTAAGATCCTTTAAGATTATTCTTATTAATATTAAGAACATAATATTAAGAACATATTCATATATATATGTGTGATGGCGAGTGAGGAAACACTAAGACTGTTTGCTCTTTGCGGAATATAATTTAGACCTTCAAATGAACGTGTTAAACTTCCCATACACATTTTAAGGTCTATTAACTCGACTCTCTCCCATACATGGAAGCCGAAACGTCGTTAAACTGTTTGCTCTATGAACTATTTTAGTTAACTCACAACAGTTCGAGTTAAATCTCTCATATGCATTTCGATGTATAAAAATATTATTAAATATCATCGTTCGTATCTTTCGAAGGTATTCTGAATTTCATAAGGGTGAGACACTTTTTTATGTATAACGACTTTATATAATAACGTAAAGGCTTTATCATTACGATCCACAAAATCACTCCAGTGGGCAAACAGTATAAAGATTCCGCTTATGTTCACGTAAGCGACTTATCCTTAACTATAATCAGGTTAAGTTACGTTAAAAGTGTCTCACCCTTATGAAATTCAGAATACCTTCGTATTAAATATCAACATGCTTTAATTAAATAATAATATTATCTTTATATCTTTATGATATCATTAGAAGAATGTTTAATTTGATATTGATATTAAATCTTATTTTATCGAATGGATGTTTATATATATGTGTGTTTTAGATTGTTTTAGATGATATTTTAATTTAATAATATTTATTATCTTGAAATAATGAATTAAATATACTGTTGTTATTATTTCTCATTCATAATATTATTTTTGTTATGATCTTATTAAGATCTTAAGATCACAAGGTAAATTTATCTTTTCGTTACTATGATTATCTGTTGTCAATGAAACGCTTGTTCGCGTCATGATTGACGACATGGAATCGTTAGACGATCTGTTTGACTCGAGTGTCGACGGAAATGCACGATCACTGTTATTAGCCCTTAACACAGATGTGCTAGGACAGATCGCTATGTTTTTGAAACCCGCCGATGTGTATTCTTTATCACTGACATGTAAGCATCTTAAAGAAAACGTATTATTCATGATATGTGATAATATTATTCATGATCATACATGCATAATATGTGACAACTAACGGAAATGAAAATTTAAAGTACAAGTTGTTACTTTACCATACAAGCAATTACGCAAGCAAGTATGTTTCAAAGTAATAACGTTCGTACTCGAATTCCAATATGTCAAACAATTTCCCCCACGGGCGCTTCTTCTAGCCAAAGCTTGTGAATAAAGTCGTAAAGCTTCTCACTTACACTAACTTTATAAGGAGTCGGATTGATATATCTCAAGTGATCTGCCCTCAATATTTATGGTCAACACGATCAGCCCGGAAAGATGAGTGAGAAAACAAAATGCGCACCGCAAGAACATGACTATTGAACAACGCAGATAAAGAAACATGAGATCTTGTCCCGACCAATGATTTTATCGTTAATATACAGCGAAGTCGAGATGCCATCAAGCCAAGATCAGCGTTCATACAAACACCTCTGGCACTACCATCCCAAACAAGTTTGTGAAGGCGTTCAACAAATGCAGGTTGGACATAAGCACGTTTTGATGATATGAATGGATGGCGACACAATATACGCTCCCCTTGTTTCGGCGGTCGTTCTTCTACCTGTAACATGACATCTACGACGGGCTCGCCGTTCTTGAGGTACAATCGATACGCTTCCTTCCTGCCTGGAATGGTAATTTTTTGTACGTCCTCACTAAGTTTTATTCGAGGTGTCCCATCAATTTCAACAAGTTTGTATACGCATCCGAGAGCTGGCTGCCGAAGACAAGTAACTAGATGTGTGCCAATTCCGAATGATGTAATTGAATGACCATGTTGATTGAGGGAGTGCAGCACCTCCTCATTGATGTCATTGCTCGCTGTGATACTGAGATTTCCAAAACCTCTCGCACGCTCTGCGCCGAGCACAGCCTCCACAGTCGTCAGTATTTCCCTCGCTTGAAGACTCAAATACGATAGGTCTCCGCTGTCAATTCGAATTCCCAAGGGCCGATAGCCGCATATCTGAAGAGCGAGGGCAACTGCAAGAAAATTTGGAATGCCTGACTTCAAGACATCATAGGTGTCCACCAGTGCCAAAAAGCTCGCTGGAAATGCCAAAGCATATGAAGCGAATGCTGCCAATTCACTTCGATTAGTGTCTGTCCATCGAAGGCTTCCAGGGAGCACATCGGCGACTTTCAAAAGCGATTCGGCCTGCTCCTTTACCTGTGGGTGGACGAACATCAGTGTATTTGTGTTCGACCAAATATTTTATGTGAAGACAAAAGATCAAACAAGCAGTACCAGTGCAACAAAATCAGGGCAAAGGCCACCATCCGGTAACTTCAAGGTCGGGTCATTAATATCTTCGAAGCCCATGTGCGCTTGCACGTATGAGTGTGCATGGGTACCTTTGCACGGTATGCCAAACTGGCGACCTGCCTCCAGATTTGATGTAGCATCAAAGCCGCCAAGATAGGCATACCGTGAAGCCGATACACCTGTGTTTGGGAAATGAAAGCGTCAGAGAAAGTTCAGATAGTTGTGACTCTGAAATCCTGACCTCCATCAGCTCCTTGGGCACGTCGCAAACCAAACTCCAAAAGTGTTGCTTTTTCTCCTGCTATAAGTCGGTGTCGTGCAGCGTTGGTTGCTACTAAGCTTGCATAGTTCACAAGTGTGAGCAGAGGTGTTTCTATTAGTTGCGCAACAAGCAGAGGTCCCTCTATGCGCATGAGTGGAACGCGAGGAAAAACAACGCCTCCCTCCATCTGCGCGAAGACCTTGAGTCCGGAACAGTCTAGTTGAGCAAGATATTCAAAAAAAGCGGGGTCCATGGTCCGTGCGAAGGGTTCACTGCAGCGAAATAATAAAAGACTCAAAACAAAAAAGTTGCAATGCGCAAAAACCAACAAAAAAAATGGGCGCGCAAAAGCAAAACTTTTTACGCCAGTGTCAACACGTCATCCGTGGAGCAGCTCGTGTTACCTTCGAAGGAAAGCAATGTCTGCGCCCTTGAATCGAAAATTGGATATGAATCGCAAGCACTCCTCAAGCCCAGCGAAAACGGTGAACTCTCCATTGAAAGGACTTTTGCGAAAGAGCAAGTCGAAAGCCGCCAACCTCGCATGCGTTCCATTCTTCCAGTAGGCATACGCCATGGTGATTTGGTAAGTATCGACCAGCAGAGCTGTTGCGAGTGAATTGTGACATGCTGGTAATTTTCGGGCATTACTTTTCATTGCCGAGGGCACGGGTCGAAAGATGCATGTATGAAGTAGACACCATATGCTATAGCTATATATATGATGCTATATATGCTGCTTATTTATTTATATGTCATGTAATATAAATAACACATAGAATATCTATTTAATAATAATAATAAGTCTCCAGAGTCCGGGCAGTGGAGTGGGTGTGTGGTGTTGGCGTGGTTTGCGCGGTGCGTCCGTTCCCAGATAGTCGGCATAGCCGCGTCGCGTCGTTTCGCGGCGCGGCGCGCGGGACGAGACCGGGCGGGGCGCACGCGCGTCCGGCGATGTGCACTTACGCGGTTAACGGCTAATACGAAAAGAAAACTGTGACTGTAGATCACACGTTTGGGTATACGCGCGTATTACATATTATTGATAATATCATATACGTACCTCAATCATATCAAGTATATGTGTTCTGGATTTCATCCACCCGCCGCGAACACTTTAAGTTATTAATAAGGATTTTCTTATTATTACATTCGTTCGTATATATGTTGTAAACTTTTTCCAAATAATAATAATGTCGACTGTTTCCCTATCGAATTATGATAACGTTAATAACATTATTTCGGGCTTTTACATGCTTTTACCTTACTTATTTAATAAGAATATAAATACTTATGTAATACGATGTATTATAGATATAAATATATCAATAATAATAGGCAAGGTGACATGATCATATTATTAATAATATATATTAAGATTATATAATATTATATATGTATATATATAATATGATGACTTATATATATATTTATACGGTTCCGTAATTAATATAATAAGATTATGTGATAAAATTATTAGAATATTATTATAATATTATTATAATGCACGAATGAAGTAACTAACGTTACGTACGTAGGTATTGTGTAATTTTTGACGCGGTTGTCCATTAATCGTGTCATATTTGTATGTGTCTGATCTAGTTATTAGACGAAACATCCCATCCATACATAAAAATAAGATCTTAATAAGAGTCTTATTAATCTTATTTAAGATCTTATTATTATCATGCATGTAATAAAAAAATATATTAATATGTGATAATAATAATGTGCAGGTTAAAATAATATATACCTTCATTCGTATAATAATATGTACCTTCGAAGGTAATAACCAATTCTGTTAAACTTTTGTCGATAGCCTTTGCAAGAAAGAATCTAATGATCAGACGAGTCTCTTGAGCAAACTGTAAAGCTGAGTTTAAACTTTTGTCGATAGCCTTTGCAAGAAAGAATCTAATGATCAGACGAGTCTCTTGAGCAAACTGTAAAGCTGAGTTTAAAATGGGGAGTTCTAGGTGTAGGCAAAGAGGTGTTTAGAGTGGGAAGGTTATGTAGCGATTATTACCTGATGAAGATAGAATAATCAACAGTCTGATAACATATGTAATAAAATAAATATTATTTGGCTTCTCATCATCATATATAATACCTTCGAAGGTATAATATAATATATATATATATATCATCAATCATCTATCAGTCAGTAATAACTAATAATAATATATAATAATAATAATACGAAGGTAATATAAATTCACGACAGCTAATAAGTGGGGGGTCTCAGAAAGTCCGAAATTCCACCCGCCGCACACGTGCCTTATTAATGACACATTATTCAACCTTCCTCCAAATGATATCAATATGGCGCTGCAACTACGCGTGCTATGGCATCGTATCCATACTCCATCCTCACGGCCTGTTTCCTTCGCCCCAAGTCAACATATCTGGTCCATGCGGACAACATGTTGGAGTGATGCTCCCTGCTTAAGCTTTCGTTTCTGCCACCAAGCTGCTGGTAACAAATCCCAAGGTTCCGCCAATAGAAGCTAGGCACAGGCTTTGGGTGCTCGCTCACACACCAACTGATGATTTCAACGCATCGTTTGAAAGCCCATTCACTGTCGGCAGTCGTATCGTCAGGCTCGTTGTCTTTCCTCTCGTCGAGTTCCTTAGCAGCATCGAGCCCCCATGTAAGCAGCTCAAATGCAAGCCTGTGGTGAGCCGCATAGTAATCCTTAATTGCAACGCGCTCCCAACGACCCTCCGGATACTTTAACTCGACGATCGATTTAGGTGGTAGTGCATCTGTCATATTTGGTAGTGACGCGCGCATCTCTTTGTAGATGCATCGTGGTCGTCTCCGTTTCCTGTTCACGGTCGAGTCGACACGTAAGATTCTGTCGGCTATGCCAAATGGTTGTTCCTTGTAGAAACCTTCGGTACTGTCATCATCATCATGCCACCCACCCGCGAGAAAAATGTCGTTCGAGGCTTGATTGCCATCAATACTCGGCATCGACCCTAGTTTTATGCGACCAAAGTTGGCATCTAGAAGTGTACGCATAGAAAATCCATCTTTGTGGTACGGGTGATAGTGAGTGCCTGGAAACGTGAACCCCGGAAAGTTTGGGCCCTGCATAGGCACAAACCATCTGTACGTTAGCATCGACATATCGATCATTTGTACATCGCGCCTGTATTTGAGACACCTTTGTACGTACCGCGCGCTATTGGTGATTAAGTCACCGCGCACGATTAGCCGCGCGTTCCTTGGAAGCGGTCGAAGCATCTCGCGGCCAAACACCTCAAAGATTGTATTGTTGGACTCGTCCATAGCAGAGTGATTAATGACCAGGTGCGTAGCGAGAATCGCGACAG
>Ga0257106_1000886_pt1 | contig 15993 bp, 10 predicted proteins | sample LP_taG_3_FD_190177 | JGI IMG/M metagenome (GOLD analysis project Ga0257106, IMG submission 190177) | Marine microbial communities from Northeast Subartic Pacific Ocean, Canada - LP_J_2011_P26_10m | ecosystem: Environmental > Aquatic > Marine > Oceanic | place: Canada: Northeast Subartic Pacific...
CGAGGAGGACGGCGGCGCCGTGAACGCCGAGCAGCAGGCCATCGAGGACCAGACGGAGACCAACCTGGTGAACCTCCGGCGTACCATCTACCTCACCATCATGTCCTCGCTCGATTTCGAAGAGGCTGGTCACAAGCTGATGAAGATTCACCTACAGCCCGGGCAGGAGGTGGAGATCTGCACGATGCTCACGGAGTGCTGCTCGCAGGAGCGCACTTTCCTCCGGTACTACGGCTTGCTGGCTCAGAGGTTTTGCTTCATCGATCAGAAGTACGCGCAGCTGTTTGACGAGGTGTTCCTAAAGCAGTACTCCACGATCCACCGCCTGGAGACGAACAAGCTCAGGAACACCGCCAAGTTTTTCGCGCATCTCCTCTCCACCGACGCCGTCTCGTGGACGTGCCTGGCGTATCTCCAGCTCACCGAGGAGGCGACCACGTCGTCGTCGCGCATCTTCATCAAGATCCTCTTCCAGGAGCTCTCCGAGGCGCTTGGTCTGAGGAAGCTGAACCAGAGGCTGCAGGACGCCGGCATGGCGGAGTACTTCCAGGGTATTATGCCGAGGGACACTCCCAAGAACACGAGGTTCGCCATCAACTTCTTCACCTCCATCGGTCTTGGAGGCTTGACCGACGAGCTTCGCGAGCACCTGAAGAACTTGCCGAAGATGATCATGGCGCAGAAGCCGGCGGACAGCGACAGCGATTCGGACAGCAGCAGCTCCTCCTCTTCGAGCAGCTCAAGCAGCTCGAGCTCTTCTGACAGTGACTCGAGCGGCTCGAGCAGCTCGAGCTCAAGCTCAAGCAGCTCGTCGTCCTCGGACAGCAAGCCTAAAAAGAAGAAACGAAGGAAGTAGACGGCTCGGCGCGATTTTAGACTAATTGTTTGTAGTAGACCTAAACAGCATACTGCGCAGCCCGCGACTTGCATAACGATCAGTTTCGGTACCTGAAACGGGGCTATTTGGTTAAAATTTTCCACCCATCCCGGAATTCACCCCACTTTTGTGGGCAGGACAGTTTCTGCATGTTTTTGCAATGCCGGATAGAGGTTCGTAAAATAAACATAACACTTTTAGAGACTGGCAGCAACACACGCAGGGAAAGACGATGATTTTTGCGATGGTTGTTTGTGACTATCGAACGATCTACCTTCCCGGCGTTTGCGATCATATCTGATTGGACTGAAAAGGTTGAATACAGTGAGTACGACCTGACGGATAAATTTACGCATTCATCAAGCTCGTAATGACAGAAAAGAAAGCTCAAAGGACGGGCGAAATAAACTTAAGCCGGCGAAACTAAAAACCATCGCGCAAATACCAAGCCGGCCTATTTTGAATGTTTCGCGATGGGTATACCTCATTCGATGGACGGTAAGCTGGAATCCTAATTATCTCCGCGAAACTCGGATCGTTCCTTAGAGCGTTCCGCTTACGGAGAAGAACCGAACAAAAGCAAAGCACTTAAATCTCGCAGCAGGAACCGGTACTTCATCTCTCTGCGGCGAAAACATAGCGAGAGTGATATTAGATAGCGATTGGCTTTAAAGGTTCCGGGAAAACCGAAAATCATGCCATCATAGAGCATTCATACTTCAAAATACCGGAATCGCAACTCACATTCATGAGAATGTTGCGATTCGGACGTGTTCTTATATGTTTTCGAGTCGGCGTTTGCGACACGCGTATATCATTGTCATCGAGCGGTCATCGTCTTATGCGAGCTTGAATGAATGCGCAACGGCCGAGTTTTGTTCCGTTTCTAGCATTTATCTGGCTTCCTGAATCGAAATGACAGCTTTTCTGACTCTCTACCACTAAGCATCATTCGATGCGTTTGTTCGGCATATCGCGACAGCGATTACATCGTTGAGCGCCTAAGATAAACTTATCTTCTCGCTTTGCGCCCACAATGGTCTCGCGATGCCTATACATCTTGCTCCTAAATCTTTCGTACGTGCACGATTCGTTTGTCCTTCCATCCTTACGTCTTCGTGCAACTCCCGTTCTGTGTTCAAATGGTATTAGCAAACTCTCCCTGTTTCTGTGGTTATTGACGCAGCTTTTCAATATTTCTCTTCACATTCCGAGCAGTACATCTCTCACGCATATGTTCTTCGACTCTTACGCACGCGCTGTGCTTTTTAGGCGCGCAGTTTAGGTTTATGCCGCACGTAAGTCACATCAGAGACAGTGCTTGCTGATTACATTTGCATCAACTCGCCTTCGTTTTTGTATTTAACCGTACTTACGCTTGAGTAGTGATCATGCAAAGCGCTGTTATCATAATTGCCTGCATGCTCTGCCGCGCCGATCGTTCTTTCCGAATGAGAACTTGTCATTTCGCGGCCTTACTGATCTTTCTCACGAAGGTATCATTTGAAGCGTCCAAGTTTGCTTCGTATTATCCTTCGTGCTTTGTTGTGCGTGTTGTTGCGGCACTGTTTGATTTTTTATTGCTGAAGTTCGTCGTCCCGAATATGAAGCGAAAGAGTATCTTTGTCGGCCTCTTCGATGCGGGACTATCATGGCAATTTCATTCCGTCATGTCTAACCGCCTATTTCGTATGTATTATTTGTGCACTGTCATGAAGGGACGGAGCGGAGCGGCTGTTCCAGGATTTTTCATCTCGGTCTTTTCTTCGTCGATCCTATGAACCCACATTCGTCCGAATCGATGGAATCGGTTTCCAATCCGCGCCTGTCAAAGCGATTTCGATTCTTCGTCCCGGTGGATTTTCAGTCTGAAATCCTGCCGAAGCCCGCGAAACCGGCGATATTTCCCAAGATTTTACTCGTGCCCACCATCCCGTGTTGGTTTTGGTGACCGCCGGCCCCGTTTCGAGCGTGTGCACCAGGTCCCGACTTTTTTGATTTCTCAATTTTTCCGCCACAGTCCCAAAGTTTTTCGACTCGGGTTCCTGTTTCCAAGGAAGAACAACAACCCGGACTCACAACTGCTGGCACTCCATTCGGGCAGGCCAACTTGGGAGATGAGTCTTTGAACATCGTCAGGTGTGTGTTTGTGTGAAAGATCTCAACGACGATGACTTCCACCAGATCAGGTGGCGGGAAATCCCTGCCCGCGACGCGAGGCAGCAGCATCAAGAGCGGGTCTGTCAGCGCCCTGTTCGTATGTGCGATGGCACTCGTCGTCCTGTCTGGTGCGTTCAAACCTCAGGTGGACATGCGTTCGCTATCGCCAGGGAGGAGGGAAGAGATCAGGCGATCCAATCTTTGGGACTCAATCAAGGCGGTGTGCGCCGCTTACCTGCTGTATTCAGCCCTGCAGGGTCCGGACACGCACATGGTGAGGCCACACCCGGCGATTTGGAAGGTGATGCACGGGCTGTTCATCCTCTACCTTCTCTTCCTCGTGTTCTTGCTCTGCCAGGAGACGAACGATGCGAGAGCAGTGCTACAGTTCTTATCGCCTGACCTCGGCACAGAGCTGCCGGAGCGGGCGTACGGGGAGGACTGCAGGATATACACCCCGGAGGACCCGGACTCGAGGTTCAGGGTGCTGCGAGACACGGTGTTTGACGAGTTCTTCGTCGGACACATCCTGGGATGGTACGGCAAAGCTATCGCCCTTCGGAACATGAAGCTGCTATGGGCGTACTCCGTGTTCTTCGAACTGATGGAGCTGACATTCCAGCACTGGTTGAGGAACTTCAACGAGTGCTGGTGGGACTCGTGGGTGCTGGACGTGGCGTTTTGTAACTTCATAGGCATCCACCTCGGGATGATGACGGTGAAATACATGGAGGGAAGCATGTACGACTGGACCGGGACAGGGAAGAGGAAACGCCCGAAGGGTCTAACCGGTCGGATCAAGAGACTCCTCGCCGTGTTCACGCCAAAGACCTGGGATAAGTACGCATGGAGCCCAACTTCGAGCCCGCTGCGGTTCTTGCAGTGCGCGTTTGTCGTCGCCCTCTGCCTCGTGTTCGAGCTCAACGCTTTCTTCCTCAAGTACGTGCTGTGGATTCCACCTCCGCACATACTGAACCATATCAGGCTCGCACTTTGGTTCGGTATGGCGAATGTAGCCACGCGGGAGTACTACGTCTTCATCACCTCAAGGCAAGGCATGGCGTTGACTAAGATGGGTGCCAACGCGTGGTTAACAATCGCAGTTGCTCTCGTGGAAATCATGATCACAATAAAACATGGAAGAGGCATGTTCGAAGCCCCTTGGCCGAGGCACGTGCTCGTTTTCTGGTTCATCTTCCTGGTCTGCACAGGCGTTTGGCTTGTGCGGTGGCAGTTGCAGCTGAGGACACTGACAAAGCGTGACTGAGATGTTTTCTACCCTTGATTTAACTTAGCTAGCTAGCTAGTGAGTACGCGACCCTCATAGTTTCGACAGAAGAGAGTGCTTCCCCTTGTTCCCTCGCTTCTGAATCACGATTCCCTTGTGCCCAACGACGACGCTCTTCGGGGGCAGGTCATGCAGGATGGACGCACTCGCACCTATTTTAGAGTCGTGCCCGATGGATATGTTTCCAATCACCGACGCGTGTGCTCCAACGACGACTCGTTTCTGCAGTTTCGGATGCCTATCACCGCTTACCTTTCCTGTCCCTCCGAGAGTGACTCCATGGAACAGCGAACAGTCGTCGTCCACCACGGCCGTCTCTCCCACAACGATGCCTGTGGCGTGGTCGACCAGGATACCCCTTCCGAACTTGGCGCCGGGGTGGAGGTCCATACCGAAAACCTCGGATATGCTCGACTGCACGAAGCACGCAATCACCGTCCTTCCCTTACTCCATAGCCAATGCGATACCCGCTGCGCCTGTAAACCCTGGAAACCTTTGAAGAACAGGAACGCGTGCGTATAGCTCGGGCACGCTGGGTCTCGGGACAAAATCGCTCTCAAATCCGCACGTGCGGCGTCCGCGATAGAGCCCGTCCCCGGAGCCGGACTCCCGCGTCCTCCCATCGAAGTTTCCTCTTCCGCACTGGATGTTAGTGCATCGATGAAAAGGTCGTTCCACTGACTGGCGAGAACCGTGCTACTCGCGAGCTTGGTGGCGAGCAAGAAAGCCAGGGAACGCTCGAACGTCGGCTGGTTCAGAATCTTCGAGTAGACGAACCCTCCGAGAAGCGGTTCCTTCTCCACCAGCTCCTGTGCTCCCTTCCGCATCGAGTCCCACACGTCATCCTTACCCGGTGACGCCATTGTCGCATGACGACTCATTCCAGCACGATTGCGGCCGGAAGGTCGCAACGCGTTCCACGTTATGGGATAAACGCGTTGGGTGGATTTCGTCGAGGGTTCCGGAACGAGCGCCGAGATAATGTATTTTGGAGCACTCCTCGAACACGTAAACTAAAGTGGCTATAACGTGCTTTTGTCCAAGAATACATTCAGTACTCGAACGCATCCCTGCCTCGCTGCGTCTGATGAAGCAAACCATCTGCCGCGGACATCACATCCTGGATCCCAAGCGACTCGTGCGCACTCACGGTGACGACGGGCAGGTTTGTCTTCCGTCGCAGCGTCTCCGCCGCGCGAGACGAGTGCGGCAAGTCCGATTTGGTTCCAACCACGATGGCGGGTCGAGCAGAGAGGCCCGGGAGGTACGCGTCAAGCTCCGCCATCAGCGTTTCAAGCGCGTTCCAGGGACGAACTCCCGGCCTACCTCCCACACCCGCGCCGAGGTCCACCACATACACAAACGCGGCGCACCGCTCGACATGTCGCAGAAAGTTGTGTCCGAGTCCGCGGTTCTCGTGTGCACCCTCGATGAGACCCGGGATGTCTGCGACGACAAAACTCGATATACCACCATCGGTCGTCACGGCACCGAGTTGCGGAGATATAGTGGTGAAAGCGTAGTCCGCCACCTTCGGTTGGGCGCTGCTTATCGCTCTGAGCAACGTGCTCTTCCCGGCGTTTGGGAAACCAACCAACCCAACATCGGCAACGGATTTGAGCTCCAGAACGATGGTTGCGTCCTCACCCTTCCCTCCTGGATCGGATGTACCTGCCCTCGGTCCCTTGGGCATGGTTTTGTTGCCTCTGCCTCCTCGCCCTCCCTTCGCGATACGTACTTTGCTGCCGTCTTCGTTGAGGTCCGCCAGAATTTCCCACTCGCCCTTGTGGATACCACGCGGTCGAGTGCCAAGATTGGGCTCGTTTGCCACCTCTTCCACTTCGTCCTCTTCGTCATCCTGAGAGACGGGACTCGATGAACCCCATGTCGAAAAATCTATCTCGCTTTCGTCGAAGTCATCGTCCATCTGCTCCTTCAGCAACTCTTTCCAAACCACGGTGCCGACGGGAACGCGGAGTTCGATGTTTTTGCCTCGCCTCCCTTGCGACCCTTCCTTCCCACCCCTGCCTCCGTTCGAGCCCACCAGCCTGAATGGGACGTCACCGAGCCCCTTGACGTGTCTCACTGCGTTTATCCACACATCAGCGCCATCGCCCCCGTTGCCGCCATCCGCACCTCTGCGCATCTTCGACCCTCCATCCATCCTGAAGCTGACAGCACCCGCCCCACCGTCGCCTGAGGTGATGACCACTCGCCTCCTATCGATGAACCTCTTGTCCTTGCGAAGGTCGTCATCGATCCCGTCTGAGTCTTCGTAGCCTCTGTCTTCGCTTGATGAAGCGAACTCACCGTCGGCGAAGGTCGACGCTGCGGCCCGGAGCTGCGGGGCACCCACAGCAGCGCCCCAAGTTCGCAGGGGCTGATTGCCAAAACCCGAAGCCGTCGCCAACAACCCTCGCGGGCAACGCCGCACGTAAGAAAGCAAAGATGCCATCTTGGAGGCTGTCGTCGCAAATATACCACGATCCCGCGCCCGGATCTACGATGCCTTCGCTCCACTAGTTCCGTCGCCTCCGAGCGTACCCGACTCTGGCCAACTCCTCGGTCGGCACCGAAACCCACTTCTTTCTGTCGTCGCCTTTTCGCCGTTGGTTTCAGGGCAGATTCCAAAAGCAGCCTCTTGCTTCCACACCTCAGGCACGCACACCGACGGCGCGTGTGGGGTCGCCGTTTTTGTCATCTGAGCTTAGAGTTGAACGCACTGGCAAGATGACGGCGCCGATAAGGAAGGTTCAGCTGGAGAACATCCCGGTCAACCCGGGGATGACCAAAGAGTACGCTCCCGGATTCCACCCTCGAAGCGACCGTCCGCCCTCTTTCTCTCGTACCTCGAGACGATCCTCACACCGTCCCTCTTTTGCCATCCGCAGAGACATCGCGGCGTTGTTCAAGCTATTCGATGCCGACGAGAACACGCGCAGCGCCATCCTAGTTGACCTGTATTTCAACACCCTGGCGTACGCGACCAAGAGCGGCTTCAACACGGAAAAGTCCTCCACGTTGTTGGCAATCGTCAAGGCAGTGCACGAGAAGGCGACGAGGGAGTTGCAGACCATCGGGAACAGCTTCGAATTTTTCAAGCTGCTCATGCTTCAGAGTAGTGTCCACCGGCCGCCGTACAGCTTGGGCATATTCACCTTCGCTGAGATGAAGGACCTGACGGAGTACATGCTGAGCACGTACTTTCGGCACTACAAGCTGTACCAGTACGCGTTTACGAAGCTGGTGAGGAATGACGTCAAGCTGGCGGCACCCGTGCTGGAGACGGCTCCGACACCCTTCGAGCTGTTGGGATTGGCGTTTACCGACGCGGAGTGGGAGGAGAAGCAGGCGGAGATCAAGGCGAAGATCGAGGAGGAGAAGCGCAAGGCGGAGGAGGAGGCGGCGGCCAAGGAGGAGGCGGAGCGCGAGGCGAGGATCAAGGCGGAGTACGACGCAGCCATCCCGGAGGAGGTGAGCACGAGGGTGTCGGAGGCGCTGGAGCAATCCATGAAGGAGATGAAGGAACAGCTGGAGGCGAGGTTCAAAGAGCAGGAGGAGGCGCTTCTGGCCAAGATAGCAGAGCTGGAGGCGAAATAAAACGAACAACTGGGATTAAAGAATTCTCAACTACTCGGACCCCGGGGGCTTCGTGTTTGCCTCCACCTCAGCGGAGGCTGAGGAGAGACTACGAAATTTACTCGACACAACCGATGCAGAAGGATCCTGTCCCACGTCCACAGGGGCGGTCGCATCGCTGGAGGTCTGCTCCTCTGAAATCTCCGCATCACTCGTCGTCGGCAACTCCGCCACAACCGCATCCGCGCTCTGTACGCTGCCATCCTCGCCCGCGTCCGGGAAAGCCGTGACATCGGTGATTTCCTTGGCCGGTGGAGGAACGGTTTTGGATTCAGATTGAGCATTTCCATCCACGTCCGCTTCCGCAGCCTGCATGGCGCGCTTGGCTAGCTCATAACCCGCAAAGTTCATCGCGCCAAGCGGTGCAATCCACAACATGCGGGGAATGACACCCTTGAAGAGCGCGGGAACACCCTCCTTCTTCACGATGTTCTGCATCGTGACCCACATCGCCTCACCCGCAGCAGTCTGACCAGTCATCGCACGCGTCTTCAGCACATCCGCGGGCGTCGTCGCGGCCGCGGCGATGGCGCCGGACATACCACCCAGCGCGATGGTCTCCCATGCGGTGAGATCTTTTCGCTTCGCCGCCGCCGCAGCCAGCTTGAGCTTCTCGTACGTCACCAGGCCGATGACGTAAAAGGGAATCTCTCGAGAGAGCGTCGCGGCTGTGCCCACAAATAGACCCTTCGTTCCATTCTTTGTGACAGCCTTGAACGCTTCGACAGCGTTGTCGTACTGCCCCGACTGCAGCCTCTGCTTCAGCACCTCGCAGGGGATCCTTACGCTGGTGCCCACGAGGGTGCCGAGCCCTGACCCGAACCCCTGGATCTGAATTTCCGTGATCAGCGGCAGAGCCGTGAGAGGAACCAGCAGCTTACACGCCACCTCGTACGTAGCCGTCCGGAACCCGTGGCCGGATGCCGCGCCGACCACCGCGGGAATGATACCCCGGTAAAGTCCCTTTGCGCCGATTTCCGGGATGGTCTTCAAAAACGCCTTCATGCCCGGGCCCTTACCGACTGTGGTTTGCACGCGCGTTTTCAGCGTATCCAAAGGATGCATCGCCGCCGTGGATGTACCCGACGCCAACGCACCGGCAAGAGCCGCCTGGATGGCCAGCTTGACCGTCGCGGACCTCTCGCTCTTCGGCTGATTGATCTGCACCATCGTCGACGACTCGAACCACAGCACGCTCGGGTCACTTGACGTGGCCACCCGCTTTGGCAGGAGCATCATGAAGTTCCTGAACTGGCCGTAAGTCACGAACCCATCGCCTTCAAGATCCAGGTGCTGCAACATCGCCGTGGCGTTCTCGTCTGTGGAGGGCAAACCGAGGCGCGCGAGCGACTTCTTCACGTCCTCCTGCGTCATCCGGCCGCTCCTGCTCAGGCCCAGGGAGTTGTACGCGCGAAGCATCGTCGACTCGCGCTCGTTCATGGCGCTCTCGAAGTCATCCCAGCTGAGCGATCGCGAGAAGAAGGTCGGCTTGGCCTTCTCGTAGAATGCCTTTGCGTACCATTCCGGCATTTTCCTCCTTCGCATCGCAACCTACGAGCGCGGAGAGGGGGATTTGAGGTTAGAAAAAATGGTCCACCCTGGCGTTTGTCAGCTGCCCGAACACCGTCATGAAAAGTGGTCGTTCAAGGGCTCTCACCTTCAGGTCATCCAGCTTCAGCTTGCCGTCGTGATCGCGGTCCATCTCGTCGAAGAAACGTCGTCCTGGGGAGAAATGAATAGTCGGTGTGAGTCATCATGAATCGGCGGGTTCGGGGGCGGGGAGGGGAACTCCGGAGGGAATCCGGATGCCCATAGGGTTGCCGTCAGATCCAACGTTGGTCACGCACCTTCCTCCTCCGTGTACCGGAAGAAATCCTCGACGGAGCTCAGCCTTCGCCGGTCGGGCTGGAACGTTGGGTTCTGAAAGTCATCGTACGCCTTGCGAATGGTGTCAGGGATCTCAATCTTGCTGTCCTGGAACGCTTTCACAACGGAGGCGGGGAGCCGGATCTTCGAGAGCCGGTCCGCGACATCATCCGCGTCGATCTTGGCGAAGAACATCAGCCGCTTCCTCATGGGCACGTGCACGTTGAAGACCACATCCGCCGCGTGGCCGTCCTTGGCATCGTCTCGAAGTCTCCTAGGGCGCCTCAACATCGCGCAAACGACTGCGAGGTCGGTGCGGTGACCGCGCTCCACGAGTCTGAGGGAATTCTGTGCGTCAGCAATTTGTCAAAAACGCGGTTTCGCGAGAGGCCTGCCGAACACAGTTTCTGCTTTTTTAGTCGGCGGCGCATCGCCAGACCCGACTGCGCGCCGACGCGACGCTTCATTGGTGATAACCCACACGATGGCCGCCGTCTCCGCCTCCACCGCCGCGACGATGCTCGTCGCGACGGCGAAGCGCACCGTCGCTCCCCGCGCGGTGAAGTGCCGTGTCGGCTCCGCCCCCGCGCGACGCCGGATAAGCATGCGCGCCGGCAACAATACCAGCGACCCGGTGGCCGAGGTGGCAAACATGGACAGCCTCATCGACCTGCTCATCGACGCGGACGAGGAGCAGCTCCTCAAGCTCGTGGCCGAGAACGTCCTCTCGTTCGACCAGAAGATGTGGATCAGGATCGCCTCGAGGAGCGACGCCGCTGAGTCTCAGGAGGATAAGGACAAGATCATGGAGCTGGCGGGCAAGTGCATGAAGATCATCGAGACCATGGTGGAGTCAACGGAGGATACCATCAAGGTTTCGAGCAAGCTGCTCCAGGATATCGTGGCGGCGGCGGCGGATCCCGCCACGGGGGAGTTCGATGTGCCGCTCCAGGCTGACGCACTCGCGAGGATGTCCGAGAAGATGGAGGGTGCCGAGGTTGACGAGCGCATGCTCAACACGGTCTACGCGTGGATCCGAAAGTCGGACGAGGATAAGCTCGACGGTATGGTGCACATCCTGCAGCACCTGCTCCAGTGCTACGCCGCGCGTGAGTTGGACACGGGGAGCACCGCGCTCGACACCGTCATCCGCGCGTCCGCCACCGAGTGGCCGGGGAAGTTTGAGGAGATCATCGCCGGCGGTTTCGGCGAGGAAGCTTTCAACAAGGACCTTCAGCAGAGGATGGAGAAGGTGGTTCTCAACCTGCCCAACGGGTCCTACGCCCAGCGTGTCCAGGCGGAGTACCTTAAGGAGGTCGAGGACCGCGGGAAGGACATCTACAAGGCCAAGGAGGAGGCCGCTTGAGTCGCTACAGCTGCTATATTATCATATCATTGCTAAAGTCCATATATGCCTCGTGCCCAACTCAGCACGTCGTCTATGTTCGCCCCGCTCAGCGCGCTCGTTTTCAGCACGACCATGGCGTCCCCGATTTCTTCCCTGAGGCTGCTGATATCGAAAGTGGCCTCCACATCTTCCATGGGCACGACGCATGGCGCGTCTGACTTGTTCAGCGCCAGGAGCACGGGCTTACCTCTAATCGCGGACAGCGAGAGAATGTGGCGCAGAGCCGCGGCGGAGGCTCCCAGCTGGAACGAGTCAGACGCATCAACCACGTACACAAGTCCAGCACAATCCTTCATGTACATCGGCCACAGCGGCATCATCGTACCACCCACCTCCTTGCACACCATGTTCCGTTTCTTGTCAATTGGGAAGGTGTTGATGTCCACGCCAACCGACGGCACCACGTCGGCGTCCACATGCGGGTCCTGGTTTCCGGTCTTGTGCAGGGCTAACATTCTACGAAGCACAAGTGACTTGCCAGAGCCGCCGATACCTGCGACGACGAGGTTCGGTCGAGTGAGTCTCTTCCGCAGTTGAGGAGAAGGGCGTGTTTTTGAAAAGGAATACTCACCGAGGACGACCACTGGGGAGGTAAGCTCCGGGACGGTCATGCCGGGCTAGATTCCCCTCAGCGGGAAGAATGACAAGACCCGATATGCGAAGAGTTGCGCCGCCGTTGTTTGGTCCCGTGTGGAGCGCTCTGGCCCGTTCGCTGGCCGGAAGTGCGGTGGCGTCTGACTTTTGGATTTCGAGCGTGCCGAGTTTCGAAGACCTGCGGCTTTTCTCCCGCCGGGGTTGCCACAACGTGTGGAGACGCCATGGCCGTGGGAGATGCGAACGCGCGTCTTTTACTCGCGGTGACGACCATTGCATTCGGATATTTTCTCCGGAGGATCGGTCTGGCGGACGTGGACGTCGGCAAATCCCTGCTGAAGGTGCTGTTCAACGCTACCCTCCCGTCCGTGCTGCTGTTGTCCATCTTCAGCGTCACCTTCGACGCGCAGTCTGCCGCGGTATCCGCGTGTGCACTGGGTCAGGCGATCGTACTATTCATCGCCCATCTCGCCTTTCGCGGCCAGGGTCGCCCACCCAAGGAACTCGCGCTGCTCGCCGGCTCGTGCGTGGGCGTCAACCTCGGCACCTTCTGCTACCCATTAGTTGAATCGGTCTGGGGCAGCGAGGGGCTTACCCGGGTCGTGCTGTTCGATGCGGTCAACCAGTGGTCGTTACTCATCGTGGCACCGCTCCTCTACGCTTCGTGCATAGCGGGCGCGTCTTTCTCTCCAGTCAAGGCGTTGGCGAACGTGAGGAAACAGCTCATGAGCCCGTGTCTCCTTGCCATGTTCTCGGCGATAGCGCTCAGGCTCGCGGGCCTGTCGCTGCCCGAGCCTGTCACCGCGTTCGCGTCTTCGCTCGCGCTGGCAAACAAACCCCTCGCACTGCTCGCACTCGGGATCTTGTTCGATCCACAGCTCAACAAAACTCAGTTCAAGGACATCGGCACGCTACTCGCGCTCAGGTACGGCACCTCGCTCCTGCTGGGAGCCGCAATGATGGCGACGCTTGGCGCGTCAATGGGACCCGAGTGCACGGCGGTGGTGGTGGCCGCGCTGATATCACCCGTGCCCTTACTGACTGTGACCTATGCGGTGGAGTATGATTGCGACGTCAAACTGGGCGCATCGGCAGTGAACGCTGGGAACTTTTGCTCGTTCGGACTGCTCCTCGCGGTCGCCAACACCAACTTCACCAACGCCGCGTCGCTGGCTCCCGCGGTGGCGGCGGCTGGGACTGCGCTGGCTCTGATTGGAGTGATGGGTGCAAGAGGGAAACGGGCGAGCAGGGATCGAGTTACACCGGCACAGGCGAGTGCATCGCGCTCCTCACGCGCGCGTGGTGCTCATATCCACGGCCGAAGGCAGGTGGGAGCATGCAGGGTTCACGATGTTGGACTGGTTGGGAGTCTTGGCGCGGTGAATGTACACGTGCAAATCGCAAAGGGACTTTCGGCACGTCCTAAACGCGTTCCGTTTGCGGCGAAGGTAAGGAGCCGGGGATGCGTTACGTCGAATCGTGTGCAGACTGTCGCAAGTTCGGTGGCAACAGGACGATTTGTTTATATATGAGTAGATTACATTTAGCAGAGCTAGGAGGGTTTGTATACCAACACCGCTGCAGCCAGAGGATCTTTCAGCACGGCGACAACACCTTTAGAAACTTCACCCGTACCGCGTGATGCGGATACCGCGATGATATCGCCTTGCACGTGGGACTGCAGTTTTGGGAGTTCCAGGCTTGCTTTACCGTCGAGTAAGCGAGCCACGGCGACAAACCCATTAGCGATGGCCCTCTGCTTGAACTTGGTGATGACAGTTTCTTCGCCCTTCGACACATTGCGAGGCGTTCCCATCGGTCCGGAACAGTGCGCTAGGTAAATCTTGTCCTTGCCACGACGTGCGAGATTGCAGGTGAACTCAAACAGCTCTGAAGAGTTCGCTTCTACGCCAATAACAAAGGAAAGACTGCCCGCCGGTGATTTCACAGCACTCGGAGCTTTGGAGTGGTTCTTAATGACGAGGATGGAGCACGGCAACTCTTTGTCCTTCTGTCCCGATGCGACTTGCGCCTTACAAAGCGCAAGAGCTACCGAACCGACTTTCGCCTCCCGGGATCTGTCGAGCTTCTCAGACGCAACCACGATCAACGTGGCGTTTAGTTGTATGGCTTTGTTCGTGATCGCTTCTGCTGTCGAAATTCCTTGCTTCTGGTGGATGACATGACGCACAAGGTGCACCACATTGTCGACATCATACTGAGAAATCATCGTGTTTGCTCGCTTTAAAGATTCAGCATTCTTGCAGACGTGAACAAGATGGAATTCATCGACACCGGGGATAAGCAAGGCGTTCACAACATCAAGGATTCTGCCGCAGGCCTCGTTGTCCGTGACTGCCACGACGATCACATGTCGACTTCTTCCACTCGAGCTCATCATCACCATACCGGGACCCTTCATACCAGTCATATTCATCGTGGATTTCTTTACCATCGTCTGAAAAGCAATGGTGCGATCCTGCACCTTCGCCACGTATTGATGCACCTTCACCGGATCGTCAATGGTTGAATTACCGAGGTCCATCGGCGCCTTTTCCTGCGAGCTTGAGACACAAACAGCCCGTATCGCTTTCACACAAGTCAGATCATGCGCATTGACCTGCGGGTACACGGCCGGCGCGGCTCTGAGACGCCGAAGATTGGGCTCAGCTTCGAGTGAGTGCTCGAGGCGGAAGCTCGGCGTGAACCTCGCTGTTTCCATAGCCTCCTGCAGCGCGGAGAGCTCCACCATCCAACGGCCGGTTGCGCTGTACAAAGTCTTGCGATTCTCTGGCTGCGCGGTCAGCATAGCTTCAAGGGAGTTCATTCGTTCGGCAGGAGAAATCGAGTCCATACCGACGATGCGAGCGAACTGTGAGTTGCTCGTCGAAGTCGTGGCGACGTTGCCCCACCTACAACTGGTCTGTGCACTTGTCTCCACGGTTTCAATCACCATGTTTGCGTCGCACTTCTCTCTCAACGCAAACGCATGCGCTGCGAACTTGGTGTCAAAAGCATCCTCTGCCACCGTCCTGATGTTTGTTTTGTAAATCCACTCCACCCCGGCACTCGTCAGATAATCCAAAACGCTCTCGACAAGGTGAGACCTCTCCCGACCTTGCTTGAACATGAAAGCCTCACCAGGATAAGTAAGCTGCTCAATTGCGAAACCTGATCCATACCGAGTGCTTCTAGCCGTCGGATCCTCACGAAACACCCTCAGCTCAGGGACGTAGCGGAATCCAGGATACGAATGCTGGTTGATGAACAGGACGTGCTGCTTGGCGAACCCATAAAAATTATTCGCACGCATGTCCTTCACAACTGTGGACTGTGTTGCATCCGATACCACCATGATCAGTTTGATGGTCTCAAGAGCGTTCGCGCCGAACTGTTCTGATATGTTGAGTTGAAGCTGTGTCATCATTCGAGCACCGACGCACATACCTTCGATGTGTGTGGTGGACGGAAGCGAGGTTGTCTGCCTGTCCTCGTTTGCTTCCATATGCATCGCCGCAAGGTCTCGCTCTCTCTGCTCTTCATACAACTCCCCGAGAAGGTCGAAAGGATCGATTGAGTAAAGTGGACGCCGCCTGCCTGCCTCGCGCATTGGTCCGAGATCGCCCGCGAACACGAGCAGGGCTATCGTGCCATACCCACCGCCAGATCTGACCTCCGAAATCATCCTCATAACCTCCGGTTTGTTCTCGGGAGCGCTCATCCACATTTCCTGCGACTCTGCATTTGGACAGCGTATCTGGACATTTTGAATGACCGCATCTTCGTTTGCGCGGCTCAGATATCCCTCCATCGCCGTCAGACTGCTTGAAATACGGCCATCCGTCACCTCGACACCTTCGCGAGCGTCGTGCAAAGCCTGCGCTGAGTCAACCGCGGCTTCCTCCGTGTTCGCCTCTTCCGGAGTCTTTGAACGTCTCTTCTTGTCTTTGCCCGTCGCTCGCCTTGCTTCTTCAAACACTTTCTCCACCTTGGTGCACTCCGCGACGAAGCCCTCGTAGTCCACGTCGAGGCTCTCCTCCAGGGACAGAGGCATTGAGTCGAAGTAGTTGCGCGTCTTCCTCACGTCGCTGCTGAGCCCTGAGCTGAGAAGACCGGCGACTGAGATGGTCGCACCAGCGTTACTCATCGCTTTCTCCACG
>Ga0257106_1000887_pt1 | contig 15972 bp, 14 predicted proteins | sample LP_taG_3_FD_190177 | JGI IMG/M metagenome (GOLD analysis project Ga0257106, IMG submission 190177) | Marine microbial communities from Northeast Subartic Pacific Ocean, Canada - LP_J_2011_P26_10m | ecosystem: Environmental > Aquatic > Marine > Oceanic | place: Canada: Northeast Subartic Pacific...
GGGCGCGCGGCCCGGCCCCCCCCCCCCCCCCCCCCCCCCGCCCCCCGCGCCCCGTCGCGGGTTCGCCGGGGGATCGCTCGTCCGAGCGCCGGCCCGGGCGACGTCGACTCGACGGCGCGCTCCGACGCGCGGCCCGGAGCGCCGGCCGGTCCCGGCCCGGGGCCGCGCCCGCGGAGAGCACGGAGTTGACGAGCTCGAGGCACGCGCCGACGGCGAAGTGGTGGTCCTCGACGTAGAAGACGGCCTCCTGGCCCTCGACGGCGACGGTCTGGAGCGCGGGCTTGAGCTCGGACCGGAAGTGCTTCACCGCGTCGTCGTCGTCGGCGCGGACCGCCGTCGGGCCGACGAACGCGTAGCCGCGCATGTAGGCGACGAGCCGGACGGCCGTGCGCCGGCCGACGCCGGAGCGGCCGATGAGGAGCAGGTTGCCGCCGGGCCGCGAGATGACGCGGTCGACGCGCGCGACGTGGTCGAGCACGCGGTCGAAGAGGAGCATGCGGAGCTCCGCGTTCTCGCGCTCGTAGTAGTCGACGCCCTTGCCGACGACGGCGCGGAACTCGGCGGTCTCGACGCGGCGGAGCAGGGGCGCCGCGCCGCCGCCGCCGCCGCCCTTGGCGCCGATCGCGCCCGCCGCGAGCGTCGTGAAGTGGACGCCGTCGAGCGCGGGCACGAAGCGCCAGCGGCTCCGGAGCACGCCGCCGAGGATGCCGTCGAGCTTGGCCTCGGCGTCGGCGTCGACCATGCGGTCCTTGAAGAGCCGGAGCCCCTCGTAGGCGACGACGTTGAGGAGGTCCTCGCTCGCGAGGTCGTAGCGGAGCAGGTTCGAGACCCACGCGCTGAGGTCGCGCGGCGTGAAGAGGTAGTGGCGCGCGTCGTCGACGACGAAGGTCGCCTTGACGCGCTCGTAGACCTCGACGAGCGTCGCGGCGAGCTTCTCGCGCTCGCCGGGCTTGGAGAAGGGCGCGAGGTTCGCGGCCGCCGCGTCGCCGCCGCGCGCGCCCGCGGCGTCGAGGGCGATCTCGAGGAGCTCCGCGTAGACCGCCGTGAGCTCCGCCGTGTCGGGGTAGTCGAGGACGCAGACGCGGACCGTCGCGGTGAAGCGCGTCGACAGCGGGTGGCGCCCGACCGTCGTCGCCGGGTTCATCGACGCGACGATCTGCACGTGCTCGAGGCGCAGGAACTCGAGGCTCGCGTCGTAGAAGCCGCGGAACGTGACGAGCTGCTGGAGGAACGCGATGAGCATGCACGTGTCGTACGCGTCGGGCCGCGGCAGGTTGAGGTCCTTGAGGTAGAGCACGAGGCGCTCGCAGTCGCGGGGCCGGTAGACGCGGCCCTCGGGCGCGGAGAACAGGCTGCAGCACTGGCCGATCTTGGCGATGACGTGGCTCGCGTCCGTGCGCGCGGAGCAGTGGAGCGTCGCGACGCCGACCTTGCGGCGCGCGGCGAACGCGTGGCGGATCATGAGGTTCTTGCCGCAGCCCTCGGGGCCGACGACGACAAAGGGCGCGCCGCCCTCGACCATGGGCCGGAGCATGGCCATGGTCCGCTGCGTCGACACGGTCTCGATGACGCTCTCGAGCGTCGGCGCCTCCCCGTCGCCGCCGGCGACGCCGCCGCAGCGCGCCGCGTAGGGGAAGAGCCGGTCGCCGCCGGGCTCGCAGTCGCAGTCGAGGGGCGCGCCGAGGTCCGGCGGCCGCTCGCCGGCCCACGCGAAGACCTCCTTGGCGAAGGCCGTGCGGTCGCCGACGCCGAGGTTGCCGCCGAGGCCGCGCACGAGGCCCGCGACGAAGGCGAGCTTGCTCGCCGCGCCGCCGACGCCGCCGAGGCCGTTGAGCACGGTGCCGACGAGCGTCGTCTCGACGACGAACGCGCCGAGCGCGACGACGTGGTCGAGCGCGCGGTAGAAGAGGTCGTCGAGCCAGCCCTCGAGGCGCGGCCGGAGGTCCGCGTCCTGCCCCAGGAGCCACCGGGTCACGACGCGCCGCGTGTCGATGTCCTCGTCGCTGAGGAAGATCATGCCCATGCGCGACACGGTCGCGGGCGACGCGAACCGGAGGTCGTGCGTCTCGAAGAGGAAGTTGACGTTGTCGCCGAAGGCGATGCGCTCGCCGTTGGGGAGCGTGAGGAGGTGGTTGTCGTCGAGCACGGAGTTGAGCGACTCGATCCACTCCGGGTCGACGTCGCCGTCGCAGACGATCCACGACCGCACCTCCGGCGGCTCGCGGACGACGGCGCGCGCCGCGTCCGTGAGGACGCCGTCGCTCCACTCGCGCGTGTCCAGGTCCATCTCGCCGAGGAGCTGCTGCCGCGGCATCGACTTGGGGTTCATGACCTGCGCGGACGTCGGCCGCCGGCTCGGGCGTCCGCCGAGCTTCGAAACGCTCCGTCTCGGTCGGATCGACGTCGATTCGGCCGGTTCCCGGGCGAGTCGCTCCCTCTCGTCGAGCTCTCCGCGTGGAGCGCGGGAACCCGCGCCGACGCGGTCGAACGAGCCTCCGTCGAAGTCGGGCGGAACGGTCGGCGTCCGCGCGGATCGCGACGTGCGTCTTCACCGTCGTGCCGCATTTCGCGAGCGCGGCCTGGAGCACCTGCGCGGGACCCGGCCGTCCGGCCCGGCGTCGGCGCGCGCGCGTCCGAACGGCGTCGGCGACGCTCGGGGCGCCCGCCGTCGCGCGCTCGGCGAGGGGCGCGCGCCCGTCCGGGGACGCGACGGCGCGCGGCGCGCGCGACGTCCGGCCGGGGCGCCCGCGCGCGGCGGTCGGTCGCCGCGCCGGCGCGCGCGCGCCAGACCGTCGACTTGCCGCAGCCGCTCGGCCCGACGACGACGCAGCCCATGCGCTGGTCCAGCGCCTCCTTGAGCTGGAGCATCTTCCGGACCTGGGCCTCGTCGACGGTGAGGCGGAACGCGTCGCTCGCCATGACGTCGCGGATCGCGACCTCGAGCGCGCCGCCGGCGACGTCGCCGGACGCGACGCCGGGGAAGACGTCGCCGATGAGCGCCAGGAACCGCGCCGTGTCGCCGAAGGTCAGCTTCGAGAGCGTGTTCACGCGGACGGCCTTGATGAGCAGCTCGCCCTCGGCGGCCGGCGGCAGGCCGCCGCCCGCGCCGCGCGCGTCGAGCACGAGCTTGCCGCCCGTGTTGAGCACGGCCTTGAGCGCGCGCAGGCCCCAGTCGTAGTGGCGCTGCGGCGTGAGGAGCTGGCGCGACAGCGCGAAGAGCGACACGACCTTGACGGCGAGGTCGCGCGCGCGCGTGAAGCCCTCGGCCTGGAGGTAGACCTGCGCGATGAGCTCGTTGTCCGGCCGCCCCATGGCCACGGGCCGGAAGAGCGCCTTGAGGTTGTCGGGGATCTGGCTCCGCCCGCCGTAGTCCTTGCCCGCCGGGTTGAGCGTGACGAAGATGCCCGCGTCAAAGTCGACGTCGACGTCGCGGCCGAGGAGCCGGAGCACGGGGATGTGGCCCTTGATCGCGTCCTGGATGAGCTGAATCTGCTGGCTAATGGCGCTCAGCTGGTCCTCCTTGAGCCGGTTGAACTCGTCGAAGCAGCCCCAGGCGCCGCACTTGACGAGGCCGATGAAGATGCGGCCCATGGACTGGAAGTCGATGCCTGCGCGGGACGCCACCGGTGAGCCGCGACGTCGCGGCCGGGCGCGCAGACTCTCGGGCTCGGTCGCGTCCGCGTCGCTCCGGGCGGCGGTCCGACGCCGCGCCGCCTCTCGTCGAGCTCTCGAAGCGGAGCCGGAGGGGCCGGTCGGGCGCGTTCGACGGCGCTCCCGCTCGAGTCGGGTCGAAGACGGGGCGTCGACGCGGGGTCGGCGCCCTCGTCGCAGTTGAAGACGAGGACCTGGCGGCCGAACGCGTTGCCGAGCGCCTTGACGGACTCGGTCTTGCCCGTGCCCGCGGGGCCGTAGGGGTTGCCGCCGAAGCCCATGTGCATGCCCTGCGTGAGCGTGAGGTAGCACTTGTCCGTCAGGGGCGTGTGGACGAGCTTGCCCGCGTTGCCCTGGTACTCGTACGTGTAGCGGAAGGACCCGTCGGACATGCGGACCTCGGCGCCGCCGGCCGCGCCGACGTAGTAGCGGAGCTGCTTGTGCCAGGCCCAGTCGTGCGCGTCGCGGCACCGCGCGCGGTCGAGCTGGTCGAGCACGTCCATGTTGTGGACGAGGTCCATGACGAGCGCCTTGACCTTGAGCTGCGTCACGGGCATGCCGCTGAGGTCCTGGCCCGTGTACGTCTCGAGCTGCGCGCGCGCGCGCGCGGCCATGTCGCCGAGGCCGCCGTCGAGGCCCGCCTCGACGCTGTCGGCGAAGCGGACGAGCTCGCCGACGCAGAGCACCTGGGACGGGTACGCCTCGAAGTCGGCCTCGCCCGCGCGCCTGTGTGCAAATCAACCAGTGAGCTGGGACGTCCCGACCAAACTTTGAAATTCTCTAGCTCGGTCAAATCGAGGTCGATTCGGCTGATTTTTGGACGGATCGATTGCTCTCGTCGAGTTCTCGAAGCACAGCGGAAGATATTGCGTCGAAACTGTCGCATACGCTCACATTGAAGTCGGGTTGAAGATTTGATTTCCACACAGGCGCGCGCGCGAGCGCGGCGAGGTAGTTCGCGAGGAGGCTCGCGAGCGTCGCCTTCATCTCGTCCGTGAACGTCGCGAGCCACTCCTCGACGCGGTCCGACGTCGCGACGCCGGTCTCGAGGTCGACGACCTGCGTGGATGCCAACCGCCGGTTCGGGGGGCCCCGCCAAACTTCGGAACGCTCCATCTCGGTCACATCGAAGTCGATTCGGCTGATTTTTGGACGAATCGATGGCTCTCGTCGAGTTCTCGAAGCGCGGCGGCAAGTCCCGCGTCAAAACATTCGAATACGCGCACATTGAAGTCGGGTTGAAGGTCTGAGTTCCACACGGGCGACGACCTCGCCGCTCGCCGAGACCATGGCCGTGATCGTCGTCTTCGCGTCGTCAAAGACGACGCGCGAGACGCCCTGGAAGAGCTTCTTCAGGTGGCTCTGGATCACCGCCGGGTTCTTCGCCTGGCCGAGGATCTCGAGGAGGTCGTCGTCGCCGATGAAGTAGAACCGCGGGAACGCGGACCGCTTCTCCTCGAGGAAGTCGCTGAGCGCCTTCTGGCACCGGTCGAGCTGGTCGAGCATGGTCTCGAGCGTCCGGCGGATGTCGCGGTGGACGTGCGGGTCCACGAGGCCAAAGAGCTTCGGGTCCGCCTCGACGTTGCGCATGATGTCGCGGAAGTCCTCGTCGACGCTCTTGAAGCGCTTGGCCTCGTTGGGGAGGCTGCCGCGGCCGAAGATGGGCTCGAGGTAGACCCACTTGCGCTGGATCCCGTTGAGCGCGTGGAGGATGAAGTCGAGGTGCGACATCTTGGTCTCGTACGACGCGCCTGCGCGCGCGGGGGGGGTCGAGCGCCGCGCGGCGGCGGCGGGCGATCGACGCGGACGGCCCCCCTCGTGCCGAAGCGCGCCGCCGCCGGCGGCCGGGAGCGGCGGCGAGATGGGCGTTTCCAGCTGAGAAGTGATGTGAAGAGAAATAATTAGTACCGTAGCTTGCGCTTGCGGCCATGGTGGTAATGTGTGAAGATCACCGCAGCGCGCAGATGCGTGCCAGCGAAATGATGTAAAGAGACATGAGTTTCACCGCAGCGCGCAGATGCGTGCCAGCGAAATGATGTAAAGAGACATGATTATTACCATGCGCGAATAAAGGTAGGAAAACGTAGCTTGCGTTTGCGGCCATGGTGGTAATGTGAAGATCATTGCAGCACGCAGATGCGTGCCGGCGAGAGAAATCAGTAGTACCATGCGCGAACAAAGGCAGGGAAGTGTAGCTTGCGTTTGCGGCCATGGTGGTAATGTGTGAAGATCGCCGCAGCGCGCAGATGCGTGTGTAGCTTGCGTTTGCGGCCATGGTGGTAATGTGAAGATCACCGCAGCACGCAGATGCGTGCCGGCGAGAGACATCAGTAGTACCATGCGCGAACAAAGGCAGGGAAGTGTAGCTTGCGTTTGCGGCCATGGTGGTAATGTGTGAAGATCGCCGCAGCGCGCAGATGCGTGCCAGCGGTCGCGAGGCGCCACACGACACGTGCGGAAGCGTCCAGCTCACGGAACAAAGGTAGGGAAGTGTAGCTTGCGTTTGCGGCCATGGTAGTAATGTGTGAAGATCGCCGCAGCGCGCAGATGCGTGCCAGCGGTCGCGAGGCGCCACGCGACGCGCGCGGAAGCGTCATCAAAGGAGCTGTGACACCCAAAGCACGTGTTGCGATTCGCTCAGTCTGCCTGTTTCAGACCGCACAACTTTGGCACGGTCGTAAGAATCCTTCATAGAATCGCCGATGAGGCGCGCGCTTTGTCCATTCTTGGCTTCGACCTCGTAGATGGATCGCCAGTCTCGAACCATGACAAAGTCGGGTCTGAATTCCTTGACGAGACGCGCCGTCCGGTGGCACAAGACGAAGTTGTAGACCAGATAATGCCGCGCGGAGTCGTTGGCAGGCAGCTCCAAATCATCGCAGCGGAAGATCATGTCGATTTGCCATTTCGCAAAGACGTGACGCAACATGGACATCTTCTGAGCGCCTTTGCGGGCGGGACGAAAATCCCGCCCGCAGAGCTGCACCAGGGGGCAGATGGTCACGAGGGTCGCGTTGGATGCCAGCTCTGATAATTCCGCGGCGTCATCCGTGTCGAGGTTGAGGTCCACCATCGCCGCGATGCACTCGTTCAATAAACGCACGAGGTTCGCTAGTCCTCCGACCGCATTTAAAATGTCCCAGGGAACCGCCACCAAGCGGGCCGATAGCGAGTTTTCACCGTTCTTGACAAATCGAGCTTTATGGTCTCGGAGACAAATTAATTGACCATCGGCGATGTTTTTTAATGATGCCTGGTTTCGACGCCCGTTCAAGTTATGGAGATGAGCACTGCCCACTTGACGCCAGTCGCCAACAAGCTCCGACAATGGTTCTTCCACGACCACCGTCGTCGGCTTTCCATTGTGCTGCAACAAGGGGGCGACTTCTTCGAGAAAGAAACTATCCCGTGCCCCCGTAGCAAGACAGACAAGTTGGAAGATGATAAGGCGTGCGTCGTCGTGCCCCGCCATCGCCCGTGCGCGCAGGTCCTGTTTGAGTCCACCGGCGGCGTCCATAGCTCGCAGTACAAGATTTTCCACATGTGCCGTATAGCGTTCAGGACAGAAACCAAGCTTGTCATCCCTCATATTCGCGTTTGTCACCGTAATCGTAGACACTCCACCGCCATAGGGCCTGCACAAATCGCGGATTCGTGCCGGGCCAGCAAAAGGACGTTCCGCCGCACCGATTGTTGCATAACCGCGATACGAAGGTTGCACAGATCGAAGGCACTGTAGCACATCATTTGGTTCCACGGTGGCGGTGGACTCAGATTCATCGGTTAATAATTTGGCAATTTCGAGACAGCTCTTGCCGAGCTCAAGTTCACGCATGATGCGATCGTCATGTAGCCCAGAATTGAGCAGCGCAGCTGCTGTTGGCACAGCAGGTATTGCGGCTGCCGCAATCCGTGGCTGTGCCGCTACAACCTCGTCAGAGGGCGCCGCCGCTGGAACCGGAGCCGGAGCCGGAGCCGGGGTGCTGCGGCGGCCGCCACAGGCATGCTTTGACCATTCAAGGTCGGGAAGAAATCAGACAGGCAACCACGCATCGAATCGGGCAGCGACAGATGATCCAGAGCGTCATCCTCACTATCATCGCCGTTCCAAACATTGTCAAGATCGCTCGCTGGTGTGCTACCTTCTACGGGGGTGTCGGACAGTTCGCGGGGTTTTACAGGTGAAAAATCGTCATCATCCTCGTCAGACTCGTCGCCATGGCTCTTTCCGTCGTCAGTGTAGCCTTCTCCTTCGTCTGGCTCCGAGTCAGAGTCATACATATGTGGCTTGTAAATTTCGAATGGTTCGGGATCGTTCGCCGTCGCCGCGGCGCTCGACGGCGGCGGCGGTCCTGCAGAGGGAGCCTGGTCGTCTCCATCGACCGCAGGACTATGCATGTGGCTCGCTGGGACGACTATTTCACGCTAGGGTGGTGTGAGATCTGCGTCGCGCTGTGGCAAATGTTGACTTTGTGCGGATGTATGATGACAGGTGATCAAGGTTCATGCGAGTGGCGCGTGTGCGGATGCAGGTGTTTTTGGTGAGTAGGATGTGTTAAGCTCGAGTCCAGTTCGGTGCAAGCGCACGCCGAATTAAATTTAAATCGGTGCGAGATTGAGCGAGCGCAAATGCTGAATGATCACAATAGAATTTGCCACTAGACTTGGCTAAAGTAGCTTTTGAGTTGCTCGCCAACACCAAATGAGTCGCTGAACCGGTGACATTTCAAAAGCCGCGTTCCCTGGCATTGTTACGTCGTCACGATCACGAGATTCCAATGGAAGAAGAAAAGAAGGTGAGCCACCATGTCCCATGTCCATGTGAACCAGTGAGTCACTTGCCATGCCTTCACAGGATGAGATGAATCCAGACCCACCTGATCGAAATGCCATCACTAATTTGACCGTATGGACCACAAAGGAAGTATTCATTCAGGGTTGTGGTATAAAAGCAGAACCTGCCATGGTCTGGTGCCTCTCTAAGCACATTTTTTCCGTCAGAGCCGGCCGGGAAACGGTGAGATCGTCGTCCGAGTCTCTAATTACATCTATCCACACGCTTCGATTTTTCGTCGCGTAGGGTTATAATTATGGTGAAATGAATCGAATTGCTATGAGTATTGGCATCAAACACGTCCTGATCCTCAACGATTGGATTTTAATAATGGTGATGACGGAGCTCCTGCGCCGTTACACGATGATGATGATGAAATGAAAGATGATGATGATGAAATGAAAGATGATGACGCAGCTGCACCGATTGCGGTGCCCGCATCTATCGTCGCAACCGTTCCACTCGCTCCTCCTACACCTTCTCTTGAGGGGACTGATGCCGATATAAATGATGAAATGATTGATGACGTGATAAATCAATTCGCAGCAAGCACTGTCGAATCTCCTACAGAACTTGCCAATTTGACAGCAGCTAATGACCAACTGACTGCCGACCTCGGAACAAAAGAGGCAACCATCGCATCGTTGGATAGCGAGCTTGAACAGCTGCGCGTCGCACTCGCATCGAAAGATGAAACTATTCGTTCGCTGCACACGAATTTAGAAACTCAAGAGCAGCAGATGCGAGATGTGCTTCGTTCGCTTCGTTCGAAACAAACTGAAATCGATAAAGGAAAACAACAGATCAAGCGACTGGTGAAAGCCATGCAGGATAGCGCGGCCAAGCAGAAAACGGGCCAAACCGGGCCATACATACCACCTCCCGATGTGTAGTCATGATAGCCACCAGGCCAAACCGGGCCATACATACCATCTCCCGATGTGTAGTCATGATAGCCACCAGGCCAAACCGAGCCATACATACCATCTCCCGATGTGTAGTCATAATAGCCACCAGGCCAAACCGAGCCATACATACCATCTCCCGATGTGTAGTCATGATAGCCGAACGCATCATAGAAATCGCCGGCCCAAGTTGCCAAATAGCCGAACGCATCATAGAAATCGCCGGCCCAAGTTGCCAAATGTCCCGTGCAAATCGTCGACCCACGTTGCCAAACGCACCCTCTACACACCGAAAAAAACTCCGACCCGCGAGGCCCCAACATCTCCCCCTGCCCACCCCGGCCCCCCTCCCGATCCCGCACGCGAAAAAAGACCCGTGGACCGCGGGACGCCGCGCGCGCGCCGACGTCCTCGAACGCGCGGTAGAAGGGCGACTCGCGGAGACTCGCGAGGAGCGACTGCTTGTCGCCGAGGTCGAGGAACTGGTCTTTCCAGTCCTTGATGAGCATCGTGCTCCGCCCCATCTCCTCGTGCGAGACGAGCGTGAGCGTCGCCGTGCTGCTCCAGACCTGCGAGGGCGCATAGGGCGTAATAGGTCGCAGGTCCGTCGGCTCCGGACGAGGCGACGCAGGCGCGTAGGCGCCCACGTCGCCCGTCAGAGGGTGGTGCCTGCGTAGGCTCCAGAGGCTCGAGCCGAGGCTACGTAGCCTCGTAGGCGGCTACGCAGGCGCCCGTGCGCCGACACTGCCCCGGACAGCGAGCTCCTGGAGCGCCTCGCGGATGAGCACCTCGCCCTGGGCCTGCGCCTGAAGCTGCTTGACGAAGGGCACGAGGCTCGGGTCGCCGAGCACGGCGATCGCCTGGCGCGGGGGCGCGCGGCCCGCGGCGTCCGAGGCCCGCCGCCCAAGTCCGCCCCGGCCGACCCCCGCGCCTCCCGCCCCCGGTCCGGACGGGCGACGGCCTCTCGGGGCGTCCCCGGGGCGCCCCGCCGCCCCTCCCGGCGCCCGGCCGCGGGGGCGGGCCGCGCGCCGGCGCGCGCGGACGTGAAGTGGCCGACGGTGAGCGTCTCGAGGCGGACGTCCTTGCCGAGGCCCAGCTTGCCCTGGAGCAGCGCGCTCCAGTGCTCCTCCTTGAAGTCCTTGCCGTGGCAGTACTTGAGCGCGGGCGCCGCGGCCTTGATCGCGTCGAGCGCGCCGCCGAGGTGCGCGAGGACGGCGTCGTGTCCCCCCCCGCCCGCGGCGTAGCGCTCCTTGAGCCGCTCGCCCCAGCGCGCGGCGAGGTCCTGGAGCGCGAAGATGTCGCTGCGGAAGCCGATCCAGTCCATGGCCTCGAGCTCGCCGAGCTCGCGGAGGTAGTCGCGGAGCATGCGCCAGCTCCCGGCCGTCGCCTCGATCTCGACCTCGACGACGGCGAGGCCGTCGAAGCGCGGTGGCACGGGCATGTGGAAGCTCGCGAAGTTCTCGCCGAGCTCCGCCGCCCGCTCCTTGAAGTCCTCGAGCTGGGCGCGCCACTCGTCGAGCTCGTCGAACGTCCGCGCGACGCTCGCCGCGTCCCAGTCGCGGAGCTCCGCGGGCCGGAGCGCGCGCCACCGCTCCGCGAACTTGTCGATGGCCTGGTTCTGCTCGATGACCTGCTCCTCGAGGCGCACCTTGAGGGACTCCTTCTGGATCTCGATCATCTCGTTGAAGGCCTCCATCTGGTCGTCGAACGCCGCCCACCGGGGCTCGAGGCCGACGGTCCGCGCCGCGAGGTCCGCGCCGTCGACGGCCGAGCCGGCCGCGTGGGACGCGAGGAGCGCGCCAAAGTCGACGAGGCCGCGGCTCTTGGCGCGGAGCGCCTCGCGCGACGCGTCGATGTCGCGCCAGTGGCGCTGGGCGACGGCGATGTCCTCCACGGACTGGGGCCGCGCCGCGAGCCGCTCGATGGACTCGCCGAGGAACGCCTCGACGTCCCGGATGTCGTCGGCGACGGTGCGCTTGAGCACGAGGAGGAGCGCCTCGTGGACGCGCTGGAAGTGGTCCTCGAGGCCGGCCTTGAGCGGCGCCTTGGCAGCACAAGGGTGATTCAACGTCGCTTCAACGTGAGTGTTCCGCGCGCGCGCGTTCCGGAAAAAACATCCACGCTTCGAGACCGTCCCGAGAGATGATCGCTCGTCCAAAAATCAGCCGAAACGAGTGGAAAATGGCCGAGATCGGAGCCTTTGAAGTTGGGAATTTCGCTCTCTTGTGCTGCCCTGAGCGGCGCGAGCGACACGCGGACGCAGTCGACCTTGGCGCTGTCGGGGAGCCTCTCCGCGTCGCGCCGCTTCGCCCGGAGCGCCCGGAAGTGCGCCTCGTAGGCCCGGGGGCTCCCGCAGCACCGCTCGACGAGGCCGTCGAGGTCCCCGCACGCGACGAGGCGCGCCCACGGCTCGTGCTGCTCGAGGAGCGCGGCGAGCTTCGCGAAGAGGAGCTCCGCCTTGACGTAGACGCGCACGAGCGACGGCGTGTTCCGCGCGGCCATGGCGTCGTAGATGGCCGCGTTCGCGCCCGTGAGTCCCCGGAAGGCCTGGGGCACGGAGACGAACTTCTTGAGCTCGCGGTAGTAGACGGAGCGCAGCTCCTCGAGGCTCGGCGTGAACGCGAGCCCACGCGCCTCCGTGCCGCCGGCGAAGCCGAGCTCGACGCGGAGGCTCTCCGGGAGCGACAGCGACTCGTCGAGCGTCTCGAGGCCCGTGCAGTACGCCGCCTCGAGCGCCTTGTACACCTGGCGGTCCCAGTGCTCGACCCAGCGCCGCATGCGGTCCGGCGGGTAGCGCTCCGCGAGCGCGCCGACCTGCCGCTGCATGTCCTGCCACAGCTGCTTCCACGTGGACCGCGCCTTGAGCAGGTCGACGTCCATGAGCGCCGCGAGCGATCGGCCGAGCGCGTCGTGCACGCGGCGCCTGCGCGGGCGCCGCGCGCCGGGGTCGACGCTGACGCGGGACGGCGCGCCCGTCCCCGCGCGCCGGCGACGGTGCCCCGTCGCGGGCCCGGCTGGGGGGCGACCGCCCGCCGGACCGTCGGCCGGGGCGGCGTCCGCCATGACCGACCGCGAGCGTCGGCGTGCGGTCGGGATCCCCCGGGTTGCCGGCCGTTCGCCGCGCGGGCTGGCGCAGCGCGCGGTTCTCGTGTGCGAGCTTGGCGGCCGCGCGCCTGCGGCGCGCGCGGGGCCGCGGCGTCGCCCCCTTGCGCCGCCGACCGCCACCGCCCCCGCGCCTCCGCGGGACGAGGGACGCGGCGGCCGCGCTGGAGGCGCTCGACGTAGTGCTCGCACTCGGTCGGCGTCGTCCACTCGATGGCGGCGCCGCGGCCGTCGCGCTTCTCCACGAGCTCCTCGAAGGCCACGAGGGCGTTGAGGAGCATGGGTCGCTGCGTCTTGAGGATGCGCGCTTCCATGTGGTTGAAGAAGTTGGCGACCTTCTTGAGGAGGACGCCGAAGCGGTAGTAGCGCTCGCCCTCCTCGGCGGCCTTCCTGATCTTCGGGGGCACGGCGACGCCGAGCTCGCCGAGCTGGCGCACTTCTCGGAGGAGCTGGACGAGCCGCGACGAGTAGTTGACGTTGAGGACGCCTGGCGCGCGTCGTCGCGTGGCCCGCCGCGCAGCGCGCGCGCGCGCGCCCGCACGCGGGCCGCGCGCCGTCCCTCGAGATCTCCATGAGCTGGCCCTTCATGCGCATGCCGGCCTCGCCCCCCGTGAGCGCCGCCTTGACCTCGGCGGCCCACGCGGCGAGCAGCTCCTGCTCGGTCTTGCGGCACCGTGTCGCGAGGTCGCGGCCGAGGCCGTCGAGGTCCGCGCACCCGCGGAGGTCGCCGAAGAGCGCCGCCGCATGCGCCGTCATCTCGCGGACGCGCGCGGCGACCTGGCGCGCGCTGACGACGCCGCTCACGTGCGGGCCCAGCGTCCCGGCGCTGAACCAGCCGGCGTCGCTCGCGGCCTGCGGCGCGGCTCGGGCCCAGCGCGCGGCCGCCGGCGGGCCGAGGGACGCGGCGGCGCGCCGCCTGGATGAAGCCGTCGAAAGCCTCCGCCGTCGACTCGAGCGAATCAACGAGCTGCCGGAGGAGCGCCTCGCGCTCGCGCGCGAGCCCATCGCGGATCTGGGGGCGCGCCAGAAGCTGGCGGAACCGCCGAAACTCCGCGAGGAGCGCGTGCGGCGCGTCGAGGAGCGGCGCGATCTTGCGCCGGAAGTTGGCCGCGATGCGCGCCTGCGCCCCACAGCCTCGGCGCGCGCGCGCGCGAGGAGCGCGGCGCGACGCGCGTCAACGGGGCCGAGCGCCTTCTCGTACTCGGCGACGGCCCGCCGCCAGCGCGGGTCCGTGTGCCGGTTGTACAGGAGGGGCTGCAGGCCGGCGAAGTGCTTAGCGAGGGACGGCCCCGCGGCGGCGGGCGACGACGCCGGCGCGGCCGCCGGGCCGTCGTCGCGCGGGCCGCCGCGCGGCCCCGGCACGCCGGCCTCGTCGTCGACTGCGCGCGGGGCCGGGTGCAATCCGCGTCCGCGAGCGCGCGCGGGCGGCGGCGAGGTGGGGCGGCGCGGGCCGAGGACGGAGGCGCGCGAGCTCCTCGCTCGTCGTCAGGAGCGCGAGCACGTCGCCGAGGCGGGCGCTCAGGCCGGCGGCGAAGTCGTCGCGGTACGGCGCGCCGTCCCAGGGCCGGACGTCGCCGTCGCCGGTCCACGAGGCCGTGAGGTCGGCGGACGCGTCGCACCAGCGATCGCACAGCGCCGCGCCTGTCGCGCGCGGCAGCTCGGGTCGACGCCCGCGCGCGCGAGCGGCACGAGACTCGGGATCGGCGGACCTTGGACGAGCTCGGCCCGGGATTCCGCAAACGGCGCCTCCCAGACGCTCCCCAGGGCCCGCAGCCGGTGCTGCGTGCTCCGCGCGACCGCGCCGCCCACGACGGCGAGGACGTGCCGCATGCGACCGGCGGGGTACCTGGAGGCGGTCGTCACAAGGGCGGGCGCCCGCGACGACTCCGCGCCCGCGAGCCCAGGGCGGCGTTCCCAAGGCACCGGCGCTTGCGCGCTCCCGTGGCCTCGGCCCGCCGCCCTCCACGCAGCGTCCAGCGAGTCGCGCACCATGTCGATGACCTCGGCCGTTTCCGCCCAAGACACCGCCTGTGCGGGGCGGGGAACGATCGCACATAAGAGATCGCGCGCGAGTCTCGAGGAGCGCGCCCGACCCCCGCCTGAACCGGAGCGCGGCTCTCAGACCCGGCTCCGCGCATCAAGCGCGACGAACGACGCCCGCAGTGGCTCCAGTGCGCTATGGACAGCGTGGACGAGGTCCCCGTCTATGCCTCGCGATGATCGAGCTCGCTCCCAAAAGTCGAGCTCGTCGACGGGCGCCTGCACCGCCGCGCAGTCGTCGAGCGACGCCTACGGAGGGCGAGGGCGGTCGCCGGTCGTTTCCGATACGAAAAAGTTCGTCGACGGGGCCTCGCACGCCGTCTGGCCTGTGATGGAGGGAGGCTTAAGCACCGGATCGCAAACCGGGCGGCCGCGCACGACGACACGAAAGCGGCGGGTATGCCAATCTCTCGCGCGTACGCGCGTCCGCGCGCGCGCAGACGCGGACGCTTCACACCCGCAGAGTCGCGTCTCTCACGGCGCTCCGCAAAGAAGTCTCGAGCTCCGAGAGCAGGTTCCCCGTCGGTTGCGGCAGTCCACCGAGATCAGTCGCCTCCAGGAGAAGCGGGCAGTACAGGCCGGTGAGCGCCCCCTGGAGGGATGACGCGACACCGCCTGTCCCAATGTGGAACACGCGTACTTTGGCTGACACCGTCTCGGGGCTCAGGCAGTGGGGCGACAGCTTGACGAACGCCACCTAGACGGGAACGGATCGAGGATCATGGGCGCCGAAAGCAAACAAGCACGCAACCGCACAAAAGTACCGACCCCCCGGGGGCGTCGATGGCGCCGAAGATTGACTTCGCACGCGCTTCCCTGGCTGCGTTCTGCCATCGATGTCGACAACACCGCAGTACCATCATCACTCACGAACGCCCGGAGCACCAGACACGCAGGGTCGTCCACGAAGGCTGCTAGCGGCTCTGGATCACTGAAAACAGGCGCCAGTTCGACGCCCGAAAGAGCTGAGATACAGCGCGCGAAGTATTGCGAGCAGGGTTCCATAAGTGTAAAGCGATTTAAGTAGACGAGGGCAACCAGATACAATGTGTACGCCGACTTTGAAGGGCGAAAGCGAGATTTCGCGATGACAGACTGCAGCGTTCGTGTGTCTCGGTGTGCGAGTGATCCACGTACATGCAGCCCATGTAGCCCGTGTAGGTCGGCAACTATCGCTTCATTTGCCCACATGTCATGCGGTACTACAAAAAAAAAGAGAGAATCCACCTGCCCCGATGGTCTAAACTCACTAAGGCCCATTCTATGATCAGGGCAACGGCTTCAACCGATCGTGTTAGCCGCTCGATCGAAGTGCTGCCATATGATGGCATGACAGGCTTTGCAGCCCCACATCTCAGCGAATATGCCGAGACGCGCAACGATCTCAGTGGCTAAGTTGACCGCATGCGCGCGAACGAAGCGCTGATGAAAACGAGACAT
>Ga0257106_1000888_pt1 | contig 15926 bp, 18 predicted proteins | sample LP_taG_3_FD_190177 | JGI IMG/M metagenome (GOLD analysis project Ga0257106, IMG submission 190177) | Marine microbial communities from Northeast Subartic Pacific Ocean, Canada - LP_J_2011_P26_10m | ecosystem: Environmental > Aquatic > Marine > Oceanic | place: Canada: Northeast Subartic Pacific...
TCGGTTGTTGTTTCAAAGGGTCCCGGTATAACGTAAAACGATTCTTTCGTGACATCCGTATCAACTTGGATACCCGAGTATTTAGGTTTAATAGTTCTCGTTTCAGTTTGTGTCATTGAAAGTGTTAAATCCAAATTGTCATCCGTAACAACAGTACCCTCGAAAGTTTCTGGTACTAAATGACCCTTTGTTTCTGCTGTTGTTAGTGTTGCATAGATAACATATTCGATACGCATGTGTGTTCGCCCCACAACACTATAAGGGTTGGTATCGGATTTGTCTTTATTCCTAAACTTAATTTTATACCCAGTTTTAAAACTAGTAAACATATTGGCGTCTTGAGATTTTTTAATGGATGCGTATTTACCATTATTAGGGTATGTTATCATATCTGGATCAACTTGTGTTTCGGTACCGTTGTTGTTGAGGTAAAACGCTTCCATTTTCGTAGGGTGAAGTGTTGTTTTGGTTGTGTCACGGTTCGCATAAGATTTCTTATCTGCTGGTTTAGTATCAACGTATCTATAAAATCTAAGTTCGTCAACCGTCCCAAAACCTTCGCGGTTACCCCATTCTAAAGATACAACGATATTCCCCGATAGATTTTTTCGATCGTCACCCGTCAAAAATTCCGTATACCCCTCTGTCATATACCCTTCCTCTTCATTGGAAGTATCCGGGTTAAGTTCAACAACAGTTTCCTCGATTTCTATTCTTGGAGCGCCGGCCGATGATCTGTTTGGCGCAGGTGCGACATCACTATCACCCTGGTATTTTTTATAAAGCATATACACAATAAGTATAGCAACAATAATAAATAAAATAGTACTTACGTTCATACTAAGTTTTACGTTTATATAATATTTTATTTATTACACTTTTTTTAGATTTAACTCGTACCCGTGTTAATTCTTTTAATCTTTTAAGTATGATGGAAGATTATATGCATGACATATTCTTCCGTCTATCGATTCATGTTTAAATGCTGTACCTCTTGAACCCTTTTCACGTATACAATACTTTAAGTTATGATCTTGTGGGTCCCTTCTTACAATAGTCAAGATGTCTTTTTCGTCTTGTATAACTTTATTAGCGGGGAGTCCAGGGTTTTTAAATAAAAATTCATACGCATCACCATCCTTAACTACAACTTCATCCCATTGTCCGTCGGAAGTATTATCTTTTATTACTAAAGTTTTACAATCCTCACCATACCCTGTTTTTTCTTTAGTAATCCTATATTTAACATTACTAAAGTTCGATTGATTGGTATATACATCCCACTCGTCACCAATTGTCCATTTACCAACGCAATCACTACCCGGAGCATCAAGTACTCCTGTTTCCGACATAACGTTAGACGGCATATCAAATTTAGACGAACCACCAAATGATGTTTTAAAATCAAAATCATCTTCTTCCTCGGCTAACGAGTTCAGTCTGTCGAAGGAGCTGATAGCCGCATCTTCGTCGCCATCGGTATCGGCCTCGCATATCCATTGGGTTTGTCCATTAATTACGACCTTCTCAGCAGTACCACTTGTATTCTTTTTGCGCATACAATACTTTACATCATACCCCGGTGTATCCGTATTTACAATATTCGTTACATCATTTTTTGTAAGAGTTATGTTCCTTGGATATAAAAATTCAGCCAGGTCACCATCCTTAACTATAACCTCAGTCCACTTCTCTATTAAACCATCCATTAACATGTTAGATTTACAATCCTTACCATTTCCGGATTTTTGTGTAGTAGTCTCCCATTGAACTGTACTCGTTTGTTTACCACCATCGTTCCATACAGCACTTGAACTTTGAATCTTCCATTTACCAACACAATCAATATCAGCCCCTGCTTTTACAGTAGAACCAGATTTAGAACTAGAAGTAGAACTAGAAGTAGAAGTAGAACTAGAACTAGAATTAGAACTAGAACTAGAATTAGAACTAGTTGACGGTGGTTCAGCTAATACAATTTTAGACAATACACTCGACGAATGATCGCTTTTTTTTCTTCTTATGAAATGATCCCAATTTTTTGTCTTAGAAGTAGCGACATTGTTCTTACATTTTTTTGGATCGTCATCATTAAGTCTTTCATTCATCGCGAGAGCATTTTCGCCGTGTAGTACACACGTGTTCCTTAACTGAGGTACCCCGTTTTCTGGTAAACCGTGATAAGTCTTGTAGCTTCTTAAGTCTACATCTGGATTGATATCGAGAGAGTTCTGTTGATAATTTGGCGTGTCTTTATTATATTCGGAAAAGTAATCAGCACCCGAACAATCATCCTGTAATGAACATTTTTTCAAACAATCGTCTAAAGTAAAATTAGTCCATTGCATTCTAGGAGTTCCACCACACATTTTTTTCCTTTTTTCGTAAAAATATGAACCCGCCGTGGTATTTCCTGTGCCCATGTGTTTATAAAGTGAATTATCTGTGTTCAAATCCAAACCATCAATTTCACTGATCGGTATCTTTTTTGTTTGATTACATATCGGAATCTTACACGAAGTATCCGGGTCCAATTGTTCTACTTTATTACACGTATTCTTACTCGAATCAGGCGTATGCGTTTGTCTTGGACAACTTAAACTTTTAACGGATACATTATTAAACATTGAGGGAAGAGTCATTGGTGACATATTTTGAAAAAAACAATTGTTTCTAAGTTGACAGTCTACCTCTTTTGTCTTACCCTTATTCTCACATTTACCATCTCTAATCGATTCTTTATTAACCTGATATTTCAATGTCTGTTTACCTTCACCACATTGTTTACTACACGAAGTCGAATGAACCCATTCCCCTATACAATCTTTACCTGGGACATCTTTACAGGCATCCGATTCACCTACTACAGGGTCGTCACAGTTTACTGAATTAGGAGCTGGTGGAAGTTCTGGGAAAGTACGTTGTACGCATGGTTGTGTGTTACATTCTTCAAATTCAAAACTAAACATTGGGTTTGAACACGGTTTACCACCCCCGTAAGCTTGTGATATCACTTTATATATTCTATTTCTATAACCACCACCGCACGTTTTCGAACACTGGTTCCATTCAGCCCAACACCCTTGACAATCCCATTCATTTTCCCCAAACTCTTCACTACCCGGTGGACAATTCGGTCCAAACCACGAGTCGGGTGTCTGGGGATATGTCAAAGTACTGACTCCACAATTGTCTGTACTTGTGCATTCGTAAAGGGTGGGGTCAATATAACCGTGGGTATATGGACAGGCCTTACCACCTAATTCTTGTCCTATTGTATGTTGATATCGTTTCTGTTTTTTACCAGCACCACAGTACGAATCGCAATTACTATCCACCCATTCACCTTCACAGTCTTGTTTTGAAGGTGGTGGTGCTGCTGGTGGCTCTGGACAACTTTGAGTATTACACTGTCTATTCGCTAATTGTTTGTCTACTGCTTCACAGGATTTACCGTTACCTTCCTTTTCTGTCTCAATGGTATACTTTTTCCTTTCAAAACCACCACCACACGTTTTTGAACAATTTCCCCAATCACTCCAAGAACCTTTACAGTCCACGCCTATAAACTTGGTTGGTATTTCTATACTAACTCCAATAGGTGTATTAGTATTACTAACACTAGTTACGTTAACTGAAAAATCAGATTCTTTAAATTGTAAATCTATAGTTGTTGTCAAATTAGTCTCACTTCTTTCGTTATAATAAACGTAAAGTTTATTCGTACCTGTAAAAATTTTTCTATCGACATCTATATTTTTTAATAATTCTATAGAAACGTCGTTAAAATCCTTAAGATTTCCGGGTGTTGAATCTTCGACCTTTATTATTTCTGATCCATCGCTATATTTTAAAACCAAAATCCATTTTGTTACTACACCTTCTACATTTACACGATTTTTCCACTTAATATCTAGTTTGTTAAATGTAGGATACCCTTCTTTGGTATTACCACGCACACTATAAATTACAACAGAAAGTAATAATAATGATACGATAAACAAAACAATTCTGTCGTGTTTCATTTTCTATATGCAGATATTTTTTCCTGGTAAAGTTTAATTTTTTTGTTTATCGATAGAATGTTTTTTAGTTTTAAAGTGTAAAGTACAATACTTCCCACCCTGTAGACATCGTCGTGTACACTTTATACCTTTCTTGGTAACGTGCGAACACTCGAGTTTAGGTTCGATAACTTTTTTGGGTATTTTTTTAGGTACGGGTTTAGAATTTTCAACTAAACTCCTAAGTTTTGTAATTTCCAAATCCTGGGATTCAACTCGTTCTCTAATATATTTCAATTCGTTCGTAACTTTAATCAGTATATGGCGATCACGAGTTTTTATTTCGTTTATGAGTGATATTATATCTTCCATGTTCTAATATTAAAAAATATTTATATACTATAAAAATGAATACACGTCCTGTAACAACCGTTCTATCAGAAGCTGCGTTAATAGGTTTTATTTTACAGTTTATTTTTTGGGTCATGAAAACGTATGTATATAAGGGTACAGGGTCGCTTATTATATCAGGTGCTTTAGTACATTTATTTTTTGAATATTCACCTTTCGGTAACATTAATGAAAAATGGTGTAAAATAATATTTAATTAAAAGTTTGGCCATCCCAATTGAAATAACAAATTAGATAATTCGTTCTCTTTACACTGATTATATATGATATCATTATTCGTCTCTTCTTTTATACAATCAATTTCTTCGTTATAATCATTTATATAAGACTTATAAAAGGCCTTTTCTTCACCAACATTGTGACCAGCATCTAAAAGAGCGCCAATTGTATATCTTCTAAGAGTTATTCCAAGTTCTCTAGCTGCTTTTCTAACAGCTGCTTTTCTAACAGTAGATGTAATATTTTTCCTATGTTTTAATCCTCTCATTTTTTTATAAAGTTCTTCTATTATTGATGTTGTTTCGTAATAAACGTAGTCGATTTCGTTTATAGTCATATGTCTCCAATTATCTCTATCAACTTCGAGTCGTTCATTTATTTCAGAATCTGGGTCGTATCCAGTTTCACTACCATCATCCGATGAAGAATAAATATTATTAGGTACACGAATTGTATCTATGTTCATTTGTATAAATTCACCCGGGTTTAAGGGTAAAGGTGGTACACTATCGTATAAAGTAATATCATTTTCGTTAAACTCACCCGGTAAAGGAGGTAAACGTGGAACTGTTAGAAATGGTGGTAGTGGTACATCTAACATATTCGCATAAAAATCATCGGTTTCAGAATCCGTAGTTTCGTATGTATTATTCAATACTACGTGGATATTCTTCATATGATTACACATTTTAAGATAATCACCTTCGGATAATATTTCCGAATTCAAATCTATGATTTGCATTAAAGAAACAAGATCGTCCATTTTTAAATTAAATATATAATAATTTTTTTAAACTTATATTATAAAAGAACTATTATTTTTTAATTCCTTTGAGAAGTAATAAAGCTTGTACAGCTTCACCTATTTCTTTATGTTTTAAACAAAATCCGTTCTTACCAGCTCTACAATAACAATTCTCGTAAGAACAATTTGGTCGCATAATTAATTTATAATTTTATATTTTTAAAAATCACTTAGGTTTTTATATTATATCATTTCGTCGTCATATAAATAAAAGCTTTTCTTTTTATAATTGTAAGATCTAGGAATATCTATCACAATAAGTTCACCACTTTCGTTATATGAATATAAACGATCATAAATTATATCTGTTTTTTCATCGTAATATTTAAATGGTTTATCTATTTCAATTTCTTCTTTTTTTATATAATAATAGTCGTTTGTAATAACACGACGTAAAGTATTTAATATATTCAAACTATAATTAGAAATATAAGAAAACATTTTTTATTATTTTTTATTATCTATATATGTCTTATATTCTTTTTCTAATGTTTTTTTCTTAGTTTTTACCTTTTTTAAAAAACGTTTAAACGTTCTAAAAATATTAAATACGTTTGTACCTTCGATATCTTCTACGTATGATCTGTAATATTCTGGAAAGTTTACAAGGAAACGAATTATATAATGAATACTATTTAATAAAACTATTATAAAACACAAAAATACATCCAATATTAAAAATAATAGATCTTTTATTGCATCAAACGGAAAAACTTTATATAGAGCTACCGGGTAAAGCCACCAACTCATATGTATGTTTAAGAATCTTTTTTTTATCTATAGTTACTACAAGATGGTTTCACTCCAGGAGTTACCTAAAAAAGTACAGTATATATCAGTAGATTCAAATTTTGTTACGGGTACAAATAATACATTCTCTGTAGACCTTAACCTTACTTCAAATACACACGTATCTGACATAAGTAAAGTCATTGGTTTAAAGGTCGTTGATTTTTACGTTACACAAGTCGGAGGTTCGGGTTCGGGTACAGGGAATGGTGCAAAATACATAGACATAATATGCGAAGATATACCAAAAATCGCCCAAATACTCGACGAGCGTAAGGGACAAATACTTGCACGCATGGCCCTAGAAAGACAATTCGACGGAAATGCTCAACATAAAATGCATGATAAACAGTGGAAAGGTTTCAATAGAGATACCATGTTATTTAATCCGATATCAATAAAAAAGCTTAATTTTGAACTATACGAATTACAGGGAGATGGAGATTACCTAACTTTACAACCCGATTCTCAATGGTTTATGACATTAGAAGTAACAACAATAGACGTTAAAGAAAAACCTATAAACAGGGAAATACAGATATTGTCTGCTTTAGAAAAACTTATCGGGAAAATCGATGAATTAAACGTGAACGTTAAACGACTTCCGGATAAATACGATATCGAAAGAATGGAAAAAGAAAAAAAGAAATACCCATTTAAATATCTATTCCTTTTACTAACTATACTCGTAGGTTGGTTTGTATTTTATAAAAATAAAATAGCACCAAATCCTGGTATGTAAAGTTATTTCTTAGTAGTTGGTTTTTTCTTAACTGGAGCTGGAGCTGGAGTTGGCTCTGGGGCTGGGGTTGGTTCTGGAGTTGGTTCTGGAGTTGGTTCTGGAACTGGAACTGGAGTTGGTTCTGGAACTGGAACTGGAGTTGGTTCTGGAGCCGCTTTTTTCTTAACTGGTGTCGATGCATTTTTCTTTGGTGCATCAATCACATCAGCCATTTCTTTCAAAATTTCACATATTAAATCAATATTCAATTTTGGTTTTTCTAATTGTTTGGCAATTTTTTCTCTGACAGAGTCCATGGTTATAATATATATAAAGGCAAGATAATCTTTATACATATGTTATTCATTGGTCCAACACTTATCAGTGGTATAGGTCAACACGCGAATAAATATATGGATCTTTTTCCTGGAAGTATTTATAAATATATACACGATGATATACCAGATTGTGAAAATGGATTTTTATTTGCGTTACCTATACAAACATGGTTTGATAAAATACCAGAAATAAAAAGAAAAGTAAAAAATTTAATATGTATGACTGTATGTGAAACGGAAACTGTACACGAAGATTACGGTAAATTGTTTAAACTATTTGATAAAATCGCCGTACCGAGTCATTTTTGTAAAAAAATATTTTCGAACCAGTTTCCTGATACAGAATTCTACGTCATTCACGCCCATATACCTTATAATCGCCCTTACACTTTCTACCATATAGGAAACATAAGCGACCCAAGGAAAAACTTTAATAAAATTCTAGAAACATTTGTTCGATTAAATAAACCAGATGCGCGTCTCGTTATTAAGGCGACGTGTAATAACACTATAAATATACCAATACCAAACGTGGAAGTTATAAATGGTCTAGTAAATGACGAAGAAATGGAAAAAATACACGCGCGATGTGATTGTTACGTGAATTTTTCAAGTTCGGAAGGTGTTGGTATGGGTGCGGTAGAAGCAGCACTACGCAACAAGCCTGTAATCATTACAGATTACGGGGGTGCACCCGAATATATAAAAACACCGTATTTAATAGATTGTGAAAGAGAATATATAAAAAAAGACGATTTTCTATTTAAATCTGGTATGGAGTGGGGTAAACCGAACGAAAATCAACTTCGTGAATTTATGGAAGATGCGTATACCAAAAAAATACGATACACGGAACACCCAGAAACACGCGAATTAACAAAAAAAGAAAACGTTATAAAAGAATTCAAAAATTTTTAAATTTATGCGTATTCGTCGCTTATGTAATTTGATAAATAAACTATTAAACCAGTTAAAATTGTTGCATAAACTAAAAACCCTTTTTGTGTAATCATCATAGCAATTGTCTCGTCTACAGGTTTAACATTGGTTGGTTTCTTTAAAACATCAGTGGATATATAAGATACGATTAAATATAAGGCCATAGCAATTATAACCGGCCTGAGTGTACCTTCTTCTAACATATTTATATATACACTATATTATTTTTTACTATGTTTTTTACAATAATTACCACAAACAGCTTTGAATTTACAGTTTGTTTTTGATAATGTTAGTGCTTGACACAAAACACTATTTTCTTTCTTAACCGATTTTTTGTCTTTAGTATTTTTAAGATTTAAATAATCAATAACTTCAATTTTCTGATTATTCTTCTTATTCATAAATTTTTGTTTAGATAAATTCATTTTGTATAAACTTTGAGCAAATTTTTCATCTTTATTCATCATCATCGCTGTTTCCAAACATTCTTCATAAGTTTTAATTGATGGTATAATTTTAGCATTGGAATAAAATTGTTTTTCTTTGAATGTTTTTACATAAGTGTAAAAACATTTATTAGTTGTCGACATTGCCATTTTCGTATCTATTTAAATAAATATTTGAATTAGTAATCACTAAGGTTATAATGGTACCCCAATTTGCAAAATTGTATAAAATATAATAAATTAAATAATCGAATACACCAATACTCGTGGTATAAATAGTCGCAAAAGAAATATAAAAACTATGTGATAAAACAAATATAAGTCTATCGTGTGTCATACTTATTATAGACATGGTCGAACTAATTCCATTAAATATAGTCAATGTATTTACTTCATCAATAATATACATCAACGACAAAATCCACATTAAATAATTAAAAAATTTCCAAACAAAATTAAATTTATATCGTGTTTCTAATATAGAACTATAAGAAGAGTGTCTTATTTGTATACCCGTATCACTTTCTAATTGATTTGTATTAACGATTTCAATGTCAAATGGTTCCGGTCTATTTTCTTCGTGATTTATACCTATAGAAACTGTACCATCTGGTTGATCTATCTGATTATAATACATAAAAGGATAAACCATTTATTTTTTATGTATCTTATAAACAGTGGTTTTTGTTATGAATGCAAAAACCCTTTGTACCCCTATATTAAATGTCATAAAAAAGAAGAAAAGTATATGATAAGAATATACAAAAAAATTAACCCTATATTTTTATCAAATAATGATATATTTATAAAATCCTATAATTTAAAAGCAAAACGTATATGTTATTCGTGTTATCGTAATAATGATAAATGTATTTTTAAATTATTAAAAAAACGAGAATGTGGTATAATTAAAAATATATATCCCTTATCTAAATCTCTAACAAGTAATGAAATATTATTATGGTTTTCAAAATTGTTAAAATATATAGAAAAAAATAGCTTAAGTAATATAACAATATAATATAAATATAGTAAAAATTATGTCCGAAAATATACAAAAATTATCACACGTTGAACATATTTTAAAAAGACCGGATTCTTACGTAGGTCCAGTTTCCAAAGTAAAAGAAAAATATTGGATACTCGATGATGAAAACGAAAATATTTTTAAAAAAGAAAACGTAACGTATTCTCCGGCATTATTAAAAATATTTGATGAAATACTCGTAAATGCAATAGACAGGAATTCACTTTATCCCAAAAAAGTCACAGCAATAACCGTTAACATAGATATAAATAATGGTGCAGTAAGTATAGAAAATAATGGTCCTTTAGGTGGTATATGTATAAAAATGCATAAAAAAGAAAATATATGGAATCCAGAATTAACTTTTGGTCATTTATTAACGAGTACAAATTACGACGATAACCAAAAAAGAGTCGTAGGTGGTAGAAATGGATACGGTGCAAAACTAACAAATATATACTCTTCAAAATTTAAAGTAGAAATAAAGGATCACGAAAATAAATTAAAATACGAACAGTTATGGACAGAAAATATGAAAAATTGTGAAGAACCTAAAATAAAAAATTTTTCGGGTGCATCTTCTAGTGTATGTATATCTTTTATACCCGATTGGAAACAGTTTAGTATGAAAAAAATGGAAAATGATATTTTTAAAATATTTGAAAAACGCGTACACGACGCAAACGCTTGTACAGGCTTAAATTGTAAAATTAAATTTCAAAACGAATCTCTTCCAAAATGTCCATTCAATAATTATACTAAAATGCATTCAAATACGGATGAAATTGTATATTTCAATTCAGAAAGGTGGTCTGTATGTGTAACGCCTACAGATGATGGTTTCGAACAGGTATCTTATGTAAATGGTATATGTACAACTAAGGGAGGTACACACGTCGACCACGTAACCAATATAATATCAAATGGTATAATGAATGAATTATCAAAACAAATCAAACTTAGACCTCACCAAATAAAAAATGCATATAACATATTTATAAAATCAACTTTGGAAAATCCATCTTTTAGTAGTCAAGTTAAATCCGAGTGTACCTTAAAACAACAAAATTTTGGAAGTAAATTTGACCCACCTTCATCCTTTATAAAAAATATTTTAAAAACGTCCATAAAAAACGATTTACTCGCTCTTTCAAAATTCAAGGATATGAAAGATTTGAAAAAAACAGATGGCGCTAGAAAAAATAAAATAACAGGTATACCAAAATTAGAAGATGCTAATAAGGCAGGAACATCACAATCTTCTAAATGTACACTGATAGTTACCGAGGGTGATTCAGCAAAAACACTCGCTGTTTCTGGTTTATCTGTAGTAGGTCGAGATCATTATGGTGTATTTCCTCTCAGAGGTAAATGTAAAAATGTAAGAGATGCAAGTGTAAAACAGATCACGGAAAATAAAGAATTCGGTGACTTGAAAAAAATTTTAGGTCTACACCAGGGAAAAATATACCATTCTCTTTCCGATTTGAGATATGGAAAACTAATGATAATGACAGATGCTGATAACGATGGAAGTCATATAAAAGGTCTCATATTAAACATGATACATTACTTTTGGCCAAGTTTACTCAGTTTAAATTTTGTTGTAAGTATGATTACACCGATAATAAAGGCAACAAAAGGAAACACAATAAAATCGTTCTATACAGATTCGTCTTATAGAAACTGGTACGGTGAAGGAAAACCTAGTTGGAAAATCAAATATTATAAGGGTTTAGGAACATCGACATCTACAGAAGCAAAAGAATATTTCAGAAATATATCAAAACTGACAGTTCAATTTAAAACGGATCCACTTATGGACGAATCTATCGAATTAGCGTTCGACAAGAAGAAAACAGATGAAAGAAAAAAATGGCTATTGGAAAATACAGAAAAAAATACGAGCGATCTCGAAATAAAATATGGAAATATAGAAAATTTATATATTTCTGATTTTATTCATAAGGATCTCGTTAATTTTAGTCTATCAGATTTAAAAAGGTCTATAGCACATATATCAGATGGTTTAAAACCGTCACAAAGAAAAGTATTACACGCGTGTTTTGTAAAAAATCTAACAAACGAAATGAAAGTTGCACAGTTAGCAGCTTACGTATCCGAAAAAACATCTTATCACCATGGTGAAGTATCTTTAGCAGATACAATTGTAAAATTGGCGCACGATTTTATAGGTTCAAATAATATAAATTTATTAGAACCATGTGGTCAGTTCGGTACACGTCTTATGGGTGGGAAAGATGCAAGTCAGACTCGTTATATATTTACAAAATTAACGAAAGATGCTCGTTATTTATTTGATTATAGAGACGACCCTGTTTTAAATTATTTAAATGACGACGGAAAACAAATAGAACCCGAATTTTTTGTACCTATATTACCAACTATTCTCATAAATGGATCAGAAGGTATTGGTACAGGGTTTAGTTCGTATATACCATCGTTTAACCCATGCGACATAAAAAATAATATAGAAAGAGTACTTTCAGGCCAAAGTATACAGAAAATGAAACCTTGGTTCAATAAATTTAAGGGTCGTATTTTTGAAGATGAAAATGATTCGTGGATAGCAGAAGGTATATGGTCAAAATTAGGAAACGATATACACGTCACGGAATTACCACCAGGTAGATGGACACAAGATTATAAAGAATATTTAGACACACTCATCGAAAAAAAGACCATAAATAATTATACAAATAACAGCACAACAGAAGATGTTAACTTTTTGATATCCGGGTACATTGGAGAAAATTTACTAAAAGATTTCAAACTCCAAAAAACATTTCGAACGAGTAACATGCATTTATTTCACCCAGAAAGGGGTATATTTAAATATACAAACCCAGAACATATATTAGCAGATTTTGTAGAAATACGAATGAAAACATATAAAAAAAGAAAAATTCACTTATTGGATGTATTAAAACATAAATCAATAAGGTTACAAAATACTTCCAAATTTATAAATATGGTTATTAACAACAAGCTTGTAGTATTTAAGAGGAAAAAACAAGATCTTGAAAATGAAATTTCTAATTTATTTGATAAAATTGATAATTCGTACGATTATTTATTAAATATCAAAACTTATCAATACACACAAGAATCTGTCTTATCTTTATCACAGGAAAACGAAAAAATAAAACAAGAAATTGAAATTCTTAAAAATACACACCATTTGGACATGTGGAAAAAGGATTTAAAAATATATAAATAATAAGTAGTATGTGTGATACAAAAGGTCCAAATACAGGAGCACTTATTTCACTTAACGCATTAGGTAAACAAGATCATTATTTACTTACAGACGATCCAGAACAATCGCTCTTTAAATATAAAATGAACAAACACTCAAACTTCTCAAAATACCACAGAAATACCACAGTACAGAAACCAGCAGTTACAAATAACACGTCTTGGCCATTCGGTGAGACTATAAAAATAACTATGAATCCTCGAAATATGGGAGATCTATTAAGCAACATGTATATAATGTTAGATCTCCCGGGTGTTTCTTCAGGTGCATACAATTACGCAGATCAAGTTGGTCGACATTTATTTAAATCTGTAACTATGCGCGTAGACGAATTAGTGATAGAAAAATACCACGACGACTGGGGTATAATATACGATAACCTCTACTTAGACGAATCCGAAAAAAGAACAAAAAGGTATACTTTAAACAGGAATTTGGCAGAAAATACTTCTGTACCAGAAATAGGAGGTAACGCAAATAAAGCGATTGCACAATTCAAATCAAAATTATTTGTACCTATACCACTGTTATTTTCTAGAAAATACGAAGGTGATGAATATTACACTAATAAACCAAATAGACCATATTTTCCAACGTGTGCTATGTATAAACAAAAACTAGAATTTGAAATTGAATTTAACCCCAAAACATTCTTTACAGATGATACTAACCCCATATCGATTAATTCTTTTGATATAATAACAGAAGAAATAACAGTAAGTAAAAACGAAAGAATTTATCTAATGAATGAACCACAAGTACTCGTAACAGATATCGTAAAAAAACATCCGACAGAAGATAGTGAAATAGGAAAAGATTTAATGAAAATACAACTAGTACCCGAAATACCAGTAAAAACTATATACTGGTTTTTAAGAGAGAAGAGATACGAAGATAGACAAAATGCAAGAGGTGGTGATGGTGATCCAAATAATAACGACGATAACAGGACGTACCTTTTTCATAACAGATACAATTTTTCGAAAACAAATTTATGGACCGTTCAAAACGCGTTTTTTAATCCGGTAATGAAAGAAGCTAAACTATATATTAATGGCGAAGATTTACCAAATATACCTACAATTAATCACGAATATTACAAATATGTCGTCCCATTTACACACAGATTATCTCGCCCAGAAAAAAATATATACAGTTACAGTTTCTCGATGAATCCTATAAACGTGGAGCCATCGGGAAGCCTTGATTTTGGGCAGTTACAATCAAATAAAACATTAATGGAAATAAAATTAATACCTAATCTAACAGATGTTTACGTTTTTAACGCATATTATGTAGGATACCAAACTTTTAAATTTGAGAATGGATATATATCTCTCGCTTACTAAATAATTGTTTTTTATGTTCTTGTATGTATTTAATTATATTGTTTTTTATACACCATCTGATAAAATTTAACTGTGCAACAGTTGTACTAATTTCATCAGTTGTTCCCGGTATATTGTATTGTATTTTTGAAGACCTACAAAAAGGATCAAATAATTTTTTACTGTACCCATCTAAACTCGATTTATATGCGCAATGAACACTAAATAATTTACCATCACTCGTCTCGTAAGATAAATTATTTTTCTTAGAATAATTTGTTATGAACCATTCTAAATTTCTTAGCGAAATACCACTCGTTTTATTTAATATTTGTATAAGCGTAGTTCTATTCTCTGGTGTATGGTAAAAAGTATCTATGGAATGTAGAAGAATATCTGATTTATTCATTATTACATCAATGTACTTAAATCTCTAAGTTCAGTTTTATCCATTTTTTCACAAGCTGGACATCCTTCTTTAAACATTGGTGGGAATGGATGATTATGTCTCGTTATGCTATTTTTTATAATAATAGGTTCTTGTAATTTAGATTCATTTTTATGTGATAAACAATATTCAGAACCAGATGATGCTTTTCTCGTACATAATTCGCCACCCTTCTTAATACCTTTACAAAACCCACCGGGATTTGGTAAATCCCTTCTAAGAATTTTTAATGGTATACCATGTATTTTAGATATATCTTCTGCATATTTACACATTCTTTCATGTATTCCCTTTTCTATTTCCTCCTCGACAAGTTTTACAATATTTTCCGATACTTTAGACTTATTCGTCATTTATATTATCACGTTCTTTATTTTTAAGTTTTGTAACTTTAAATAAATCTGTGATGAGTGTTTGTTTAGTCATGTCTATTTCGTGTTTTGTTTTTCTTTTCGGTTTAACGCGGTTTATTAATTCACCGAATATTTCTTCCTTTGGATTATCGAAAAGTGGTTCGAGTAAGTCGCAAACGGGGTTTAGGAATTTGTTTATAAAATAATACACGTAATCAACTGATAAATTGTTTTCTTCGGCGTATATAGGATCTTCTGCTTTTTCATAAGCCTTCGCCTTTGGATTACCAACATCCAAAAGTATATAAGGAACTCTATCACCAGACTGAGGTTCAGACCCAGGTTGTCTTCGTCTCATTTTATCACGAACCTGTACGTGGCATAAATTCAAGGATTTATAAACATCACCAAGTTGTTGTGAAAGAATAAGTTTTTCGTTAGAAACTTCACCTTCTATAAGTTCAATCGCTCTTTTTAGTGCCAATGTTTTTGGTGGATCTATATCACTACTCTCTAAAACTACATCGAGTAACTCTTTACATACTTCTCTCATATATGGCGTATTATCTCTTCTTACAAGTTGTAAACCCTTTACATCTATACAATCCATATTCATATTACCGGTTTTATCTTTTGTCCAGAGCTTTGCTGCGTATCGTTTTTTTGAATAGAGAAAATAGGGACAGTACACTTTTTCAAGTTCAAGATTATTAGGTGCTTTAAAAAGTTTTGTACATTCATTCGCAGCTCGTTCACCAAGTTCCCAACTATATTCGATCGCTTCTTTACCTTCGCGATTACCGACATCAAATTCA
>Ga0257106_1000889_pt1 | contig 15925 bp, 19 predicted proteins | sample LP_taG_3_FD_190177 | JGI IMG/M metagenome (GOLD analysis project Ga0257106, IMG submission 190177) | Marine microbial communities from Northeast Subartic Pacific Ocean, Canada - LP_J_2011_P26_10m | ecosystem: Environmental > Aquatic > Marine > Oceanic | place: Canada: Northeast Subartic Pacific...
TGGAGGTGGAGCATTTAGTGGTAAGGATTCTACTAAGGTTGATAGAAGTGCAGCTTACATGGGAAGACGAGTTGCAGTAGATATCTTAGAAAAAAGACCAGAGGTACAAGAAGTAATGGTTCAACTAGCATATGCAATTGGATATGACCAACCACTTCAAGCAACTGCAATAGTTGATGGAGAACACGAATTTATCAAAGGATATGATTTATCACCTAAAGGAATCATTGATTTTTTAGAACTTACAAAACCAATATTCGCATCTACTGCTGGGTTTGGACACATGGGTGCAGGATTTAATTGGAAATAAATTAGGATATATGAAATAAATTTCGTATATTTGTATAACAAATGATTAAGATGAGTAAAAAATATAAAGTAATTTTGATTAGTGGAGGATTTGACCCTGTACACAAAGGACACATACAATGTATCCAAAAAGCTAAAGAGTTGGCAGATGAGGTTTGGATTGGATTAAATAACGATAAGTGGTTATATAGAAAAAAAGGTAAATCTTTTATGAAAGAAGGGGAACGAAAGTTTATCATGGAATCATTAAGAGATGTAGATTATGTTTATGTAATGAATCCACTTATACATGGTGATGATACAGCAATTGATTTCATTGACCATGCAAAACATAAATGGAATACTACATATAGTGATGATATAAACGGTAAAATGGCATTTGGTAATGGTGGAGATAGAACAGAAACAACTACACCAGAAAACGATGTATGTAATACATACGGAATAGAATCAGTATGGGGGTTGGGTAAAAAAGTACAATCATCATCTTGGTTATTAGAAAAATATTTAAACATAGCAGAATAATGGATATAGAAAAATTAGTAAAAGAGTTTCCAAACGATATGGAACTTGGAAAAGAAGTAAGACATAGATACTTCGAGGCAACAAAAGATATAAAAAAGTTTTTAGAAAAATATAAAGATTGTAAAATTTACGAATCACCTGATGGGGGTAAGACAGTATATGTTAGGGGATTTGGTGAACCCATATCAACACGAAAGCTATCAACACCACAGTTAAATTTATTTGATGAGTAATTTTCTTGGTAAAATAACATTTTCAAAAAAACAATGCGATGAGTTACTCTTATTAAATGCAGGATTTAAAACTGTTGATAATATCAAAAGCTTTAAATATGGTAAAGTAACAAGCATGTCTAAATATGGTAAAGTAACAAGCATGTCTAAATTAGAAAATATAATTTTACCAAAAGTAAAAAAATGGGGAATTTTTACATTAAAAAACTCCACACCAATGTTTATTAAGTATTCTAAGGGAGATGAATTCAAAAAACATATTGATTCAAATCATGGAATAGGAGAAACAGGAAAAAGAGTATTTACGTTAACCATACAATTATCAGATAGTAGTGATTACACAGGAGGAGACTTCAACGTATATTTCCACAAATCCAATATGAGTATTTTTTCTACTATATTAAAAGAAAGAGGCACAATGGCCATCTTTAAAGCAGAAAAAATTCACGAGATAACTAAGTTAGAATCAGGAAATAGAAAATCAATTGTTTGTTTCCCAACTAAAAGTGATATTACAATTAAAAAAACAAGTATATTATGACATTAATAAAAAATCCAAATAAACTAAGAAAAGTATTACTACCTACTAAGATGTCTCAAATAGATATCGATAAAATTGGTGGAAAACTAACTAAGGAATTAACCAAACATGGAGGACTTGGATTATCTGCTAATCAAATTGGTTTAACCGATAGGGTTTGTTTGATAAATGTAAAAGAACCACTATTACTTGTTAATCCACGAGTAATTGAAGTATCAAAAGAAACGGTTGCTTATGTAGAGCAATGTTTATCTTTAGATAAGACAATGCGTAAACCAATTAAAACAATAAGACATAAATCATTTACACTAGAATGTGATAACTTAGGAACAGTTGTCTTCTCACCAGAAAAAACAGAATGGAAGGATTCTAACGAATTCTTTTCAGATGAAGGTTTATTAGAATGTGTTTGTGCTCAACATGAGTTAGACCATCTTAATGGAATTCTTATAACGGATTCTACGAGAAGATATAGTGAAACAGTTATACGAGGAAAAAAATACGGCAGAAATGAAAGAGTAATGGTTAAATTGTCTGATGGTAGTACTGAATTTATGAAGTACAAAAAGGCAGAAACATTAATTTCCCAAGGAGCTGAAATCTTATAAATTAAACTAAAAATGGGAAAACTTATATTTACATATACAGATAAAGACTTTATAGAGAACAATAGAGAGGCGAGTAAAATAGAATTCGATGTACCCGATGATATGGATATACACGAATATAAAGTCATCTGTGTAAGAATGGCATCTGCCATCGGTTATCAAGAAAAATCAATAACAAAGGCGTTTGGGGATTTAATCTATGGAGATGATAATCCAAATACCATAAAAGAATTATTAGATGAGCTTAATATTACAAAAATTGGAGATAAAAAAATTAAACGATAGGGTATTAACTCAAAACGTTATTTTACAAACTCTCGTTGATATTATAATTGATAGTGGAATAATTTCAGAAGAAAAGTTAGAAATAAAAATAGAAAAAAATATTGAGAAAACACAAGAACTTCTCAATAGTTTTGATAAAGAAACTGATTTTCAAGAAAACTCAGAGGAAGTTATGGGTTCAATGTACTTCGGCCCACATGGAGAAGCCTAAAAATATATAACATTTTATTTGGATATATGGAATATTTTTCGTATATTAGTAGAATAATATGTTTAATTACAGGGAAACCTTATGAAAAAGCAACTAATATTTACGGCAATAGTTTCACTATTATCGTTTGGAATGATAGATTCCGCAGTAACAAAAGATAAATCACATAATCAAGTTGAATTAGTTGATTTACAAAAAGAAAGAGAAGAAGAACTCAGAAAAATTGAATTAGAAAAGATTAGAGTATATGAATACCATCAACAACAATTAGATAGCTTTCTAAATGCTATTGGGCATAGAGAATCAACAAATAGATATGATGTTGTAAACCGATGGGGGTATATGGGTAAATACCAATTTGGAAGAAGTACTCTAAAAGGATTAGGATTCAAAGTAACTAGAAAAGAATTTTTATCTAACCCACAACTACAAGAAGAAGCAATGATGGCTTTATTATTACACAACAAAGAAAAACTACAACTTTATATTGATACCTTTGATGGTAAAACAATTAATGGTATGTTGATTACTGAAAGTGGAATATTAGCAGCTGCACATCTTGGAGGACAGGGTTCTGTAAAAAGATTCTTTAAAAATGGTAGAGTTTTTAGAGATGGAAACGGAACAAAAATAACATCGTACATGAAGAAATTCAGCGGATACGATATACAATTAAAACACAAATTACAATCATGATAGAATTATTAACAGCTCATAACATTATTATAGGAGTTTCGGTGATATTAAACTTAATATTATTAGTAGGTGTACGAAACCTTTTAAGGCAAAATGAACAACTAGAAGATAGGCTTATTGGTACTATTATCTCTATTAGAGATAGAGTAGGTAATTCACTTAATAAAATGAGAGAACTTGATACTAAGGAAGTTTTTGAAAAAGATGACGAAGTTGGCGTGACTTTCCAAGAAATTAAAAAAGTTGTTGAAGATTTAAATAATCAAATATAAATTATGCCAAGACCAAGAAGAAAAAAATCCAAGATATATTTTGGAAGCCCAGCTCAAGAAGCTATAATTGAGTATAATGCATCAGAAGACTTTGAACACAGGTCTAAAGTATATGAAGAACGAATTAAATATCCATTCGAAAAACTTGCAGAAAATGTTATTAATACATTCAAGTTTTCTTATTTCGATGTATCAAAAAAAGATATCCAAACAGAAGTAGTTTCTGTAATGGTAGAAAAAATGCATATGTTTAAACCTGGAAAGGGAAGGGCATTTTCTTACTTTACTATTATTGCTAAGAATCATTTGATTCTAAAAAATAACGGTAACTACAAAAGATGGAAACAAAATTCCTTATTATCAGCAATGCCAGAAACTTGGAATCCTGAAAATGATTTCTTCGAAGCAGAAGAGAATAGTGAATTTAAAGAATTTAAAAATATAATGTTAAAGTATTGGGATGAAAATTTAGCTACTATCTTTAATAAGAAGCGTGATTTACAAATAGCAGATGCAATACTTGAATTATTTAGAAGAAGTGAACATATAGAAAACTTTAATAAAAAACATCTTTACTTACTTATAAGAGAGATGACTGATTGTAAAACTCATTATATTACTAAAGTTGTAAATGTAATGAAAAAGTATCAGAAAAAAATGCTAAATGATTATCATGAATATGGTGAGTTTAGAAACCCATCAAAAAAAGATTTTTGGGAAAAGGAAGAAACACCTACTGAACCAGAAAACCCTTATATAGATAACGAATACTTGTAGAGAAATGAAAAGTGGTTATATTTTAGGAATAAGTTGTGGATATCACGATTCAGCAGCTTCATTAATTAAGGATGGTAAAGTATTGGGTGCGTGTGAAGAAGAAAGATTCACAGGAATAAAACACGATTCTTCATTTCCAATAAACACTATTAATTGGTTGATGGAAGAATATACAGTTACACCTGCTAATTTAGAGGCAATAACTTTTTACGAAAACCCTAAATTGAAACTTGATAGAATTTCACATTCAACCAAAAAGGGTGGATGGAAATATTTTTTTAATAGATTAAAAATAATATCAAGAAATAAAAATGCATATAAAGATTTACAATCTCAGATAGAAAGTTTAAGAGGAGAACATACTCAATTATATTATTGTGACCATCATATGTCTCACTTGGCTTATTCATACTACACTTCGGAATTTAAAGAAAGTGCATTACTTTCTGTTGATGGAGTTGGTGAGTGGGAAACAACTTCTACTGCAAAGGCCTCTGATAATAATATAGATAAATTGAATTCTATAAACTTTCCTCATTCATTGGGGATGTTATATTCTACAATAACTTCATTCTTAGGATTTAAGCCAAATGAAGGTGAGTATAAGGTAATGGGATTAGCTCCTTATGGAAATGCATCAAAATACGTTAAGCAGTTTAAACAATTGTATAAAGAGACTGCTTCTGGTGGATTCGAATTAAACATGGAATACTTCACATATGAATATTCTGATAAAATTATGTTTAATGAAAAGTTACCACAGCTATTTAAATTACCAAATAGATTACCCGAAGATGAGTTAACCCAAGAACACAAAGACTTATCAGCTGCACTTCAGTTTACTTATGAACATTTATTTTTTAGGTTATTAAACAACTTACATAAAGTAACGAAATCTGATAATTTATGTTTGAGTGGTGGATGTGCATATAATGGTACTGCAAATGGAAAAATACTAAATAAAACAAGATTTAAGAATTTATATATACCACCAGCTCCTTCAGATGCAGGTTCTGCTGTTGGATGTGCATTACATTACTATTATTCAAATACAATAGTAACAGATAGAATAAGTAATATCAATCCATACTTAGGCCCATATTATTCTAATTCTGAAATACTTGATGCTTTATCTAAGTATGATAAGGATGTGTGGTTTGAGAAAAAACTATACGAACAAATTAGTAGTATTATTGCAAAAGAAATTCATGAAAATAATGTTATAGGGTGGTTTGAAGGTAGAATGGAATTTGGTGCAAGAGCATTGGGCAATCGTTCTATACTTGCAAATCCAAGAGACCCTCAAATGAAATCTCGTTTAAATATGATGATTAAAAAAAGAGAAGGATTCAGACCTTTTGCTCCAATTGTACAACAAGAACACTCAACTAAATTTTTTGATTACGATTATAATGTACCCTATATGAATCAGGTAGTTAAAGTGAAGCAAGAATTTGTAGAACAGTTGCCATCTATAACTCATGTAGATAACTCGGCAAGAATACAAACATTAAACAAAAACCAACAAAGGCATATGTATCAATTACTTTCAAAATTAAATGAAATTAATGGATATCCAATTGTTATCAATACATCATTCAATTTAAAAGACCAAACAATGGTATTAACTCCCGAAGATGCAATTAAAACATTTTTAAATTGTGAGATGGATACCCTGGTAATCAATAATTTTATTGTTAAAAAGAAAATAATTTAATTATAACTTCTAAATAATTTATTAAAAACCCTTCCTTTTTGGTGGGGTTTTTTTGTACATAAATATATAAACCCCAAATACACTTCTCTAATTGGGTATTGAATATATATTAGAATTTTTTTCATTGTATATACCATAGTTATTAAGTGGATATCCCTTAGTTTTGCAAGATGGAAAAGTTATTTACATTTAATTAAAACAAAAGGAGAACATTATGGAATTTTTGAAAAAAATAGGCTCTTGGGCTGACGAATTAACGAAAATCGGTATTAGTATCATTGCTTTGGGAGTAGTATTTGAAGTACTCTTTAAAGGAACAGATATCCCATTCTGGCCAGAAGTATCAGTAGTTGATAATATTATGGCTATTTTAGGAAGTCTGAGTGCTGAAGGTCTGTTAGGACTGGTAGGTGTTTTTGTACTATACAAAATCATTAAGAAGTAAGGATTAGAAGTAATTCTAATAACGCGTTGAAGATTAAACCTCACCCTAAAAAGTGAGGTTTTTTCGTTTACTATATTTATATGCAACTAATATGGTATAATTATGAGTATAGATTTCGAATTATTTCCTGGCAAAAACTTAAGTGGACTGTTTAAAGATATCTACGATAATCAACAGAACAAGAAAGAAAGAATATCAGAACTGATTGCAGAGATGCGAAAGATAATCAGACATGCAGGAGATATGGCAGTTATCGGCCCTATCTTAAAAGATTTAATTGACTCATCAATCAGAAATGATGAATCACTAATAAAGATGAGTGCAATTGCACAAAGAATCATAGGAGCAGCACAAAAATCAGAAGGAGATTCTGGTTTTCTTTCTGATATTGAAAAGGAACAACTTTTAAAGCAATTAGATGAAACTATATCAGAAGTTGTTGATGAAAACGATTTAAAAGTCGATGAACTTACTAATGAAATAGAAGAACTCAAACAAAAGGTAAATACAAATGAGTAGATTACAACAAGCTAGTGGTAGGGTTTCAAAAGCTACACGAAAGAAAGTTCTTATTGGAATTGTTCTTGATGTTGTAATGAATGAGGAGAATGATATAATCTCCGAAGAAGCTAAAAGATATCTTATTGGTTCTGCAAAAATAAGAAGAGTTGATGATGTTACTTCATCTCCCAATCAATTAAGATATTATCCACCACACGATTATACTATCTTGGATTTACCTGTAATAGGTGAAACTGTGGAATTAGTTGAACGAGCAAATTCAACAACAGTTTATAGAAGAATTGGAAACAATAGACCTAATAGTGGTAATATTACCAATGATATTGATAATGTATTAAATCCAATTAAGGATGATTCAGACTCAGGTGGAGATTACTCTACCTCATCTCAAACAGGTACACCATCTTCTTCAGGAGGAGGTGAATCGGAATTTAAAAATGAATACTTTGAACCAACTCAACAAAATCCATTAAATTTATTTGAAGGAGATAAAGTTGTACAATCTCGTTTCGGCCAATCAATTCGTTTTAGTGGTTATAATAATGTAGATAATGTTTTAGCACCTACTATTATAATAAGAAATAGACAAGGTTCTAAATCATTGGATGAAAAGACTCCAACCGAGTTCATTAATGAAGATATAATAGATGATGGTTCAGTTATTGTATTGGCAAGTGGAGAACATTTATTAGAATTCACTCCTGGCCAGATTGATACTCCAATGGAGACTACTCCAATATATGCAGAAGAACCTGAATTAAAAGGAACTGACCAAGTTCTTATTAATAGTGGTAGAATTATTTTATCATCCAAGGATTCTGAAATGTTATTTTACTCCAAAGGAAATTACTCATTTATATCAGATGGTAAATTCACAATTGATAATGGATTAGATGGTGCTGATATGGATTTTAATGGAGATGTTTTAATTACTACCAACGATAATAATTTTACAATAAATCCAGAAGGTGGAACAGGAGAAATCTACTTAAATACAGACTCAACCGATGAACCATTGGTTAGAGGTGAGACTCTACTTGATTTGATGGAACAATTAATAGATGCTATAAATGCTCAAATATTCTCAACACCATGTGGCCCCACAATGGCCGGACCAAACAACCGAGGTGATTTTAATAAAATTAAATCTAAATTGAATACATTTCTATCAACACTTAACTATACGGAATAAGATATGTCATTTTCAGTATTCAAACAAAACATGAAAATGTATATGCAGAATCAAGAAGGTATAACGTCATCGGATGATTGGGCAAAAAAAGTTACTCAAGAATATGATATGTGTATTAAGAGGGGAAAACAAACTGTAAATAATATACCTATTTCAGCTGGTAATATTTCATTAATGGAAACATTGGTTAGGATTGCATTAAAACTTTCATTATCTAAGCAATCAGGATTACATACTTTTGCTGATGATATTGGTAAGGGAGTGGTTGGTTATTGGACAGGTGCAACACTACTGACAGGAATACCACCAATTATACCAGCAGATGTAAAGGCAATACAAAATATATCAACTACTGCAGCATTTACAACAGTACCAGGAACATGGTCACCGGTTGGGTTTTATAATCCAAATGATAGCTGGGATTTGTTTCTTGATGTATTGATTTCATCTATGATGATTCATTTAACAACTATACAAGGATTGTATATGACAGTATCGATATATCCAGGTGTACCTCCATTCGTTGCACCAGGTGTTTTGCCTTGGAATGGATTTACCGTTTAATAAATCAAATACATTTCCATAAAATCATTAAAGATATATTTATATTAAGATAAACAGAATTAAAATGAACAACAAACAATTAATAAAAGTAATAAGAACTCTTGTTGAGGTAGAAACTGCCAAACAACAAGAACGCTTTTTATCGAAAACTTTTCCAAAGATATTGGCAGAGGAAGTAAATAAAAGATTAAAAGAGGTGAAGGGGGGTGCTGCTCCTCCCTCTACGCAAGTCGTTAGTGAAGACATAGACCCTTTCCAACAAGTAGAACTTGCGTTAGAACAGGAACGAGCAAAAACAACACCTAAAAAACAACTTTCAAATAATCCAATATTAAATGAAGTACTAAATAATACAAAACCTTTCTCAAGTGCTCAAAGAAAGGGTTCAAGTGGAACAAAATCTGTATTAGATAGTTTACCAAAACAAACACAACAACCAATAGTTCAAGAAAATACCCACATACCTTCTTATATGGATGCAGAACCTGATATTAGCCAAACAGTTAGTATGGGAACATCTTTAGGAGCAGGTGGTACAGAAGCACTAAGAGCTCAGATGTCTCAAAAAATGGGATATGGTGATGTACGAAGAGGCCCTTCTAAACAAGGCCTTGGTGTACAAACTGGATTACCTGGTTTAGATAGGATATTGAATAGAGATAATTCATCACTTGTTAAGCAGTTTAAAAGATAGGAATAGATAAATGGCGTATGTTCTTGATAAAAAGATAGTAAAGGATACCGAGGAGTTTAATAACTTTGCGTATGGAATTACCTTGCCAGTACAGAATGGAAATGGCGGATTTTTTAATCAAGCATTTTCCTCTTTTGAACAGGCAAAAAGTAATTTAAAAAACTTACTATTAACAAGAAAAGGAGAACGTATATTCCAACCAAACTTTGGAACAGGTCTTCATGAACTGTTATTTGAGCAGCTAACAGATGAATTAGAAGCTAAATTAGAAAGTACAATAACTGATAGTGTAAACTATTGGTTACCATATATTGATATAGATGAAATAAATGTAAATATGACTGATGAGAATAAAGATAGAAATATCGCTGAAATGAATATAAAATTTAGTATAGGTGGTAGAGTAGAAACTTCAGAAGTAACATTTACAGTCGGGGGCTAATAAACAATGGCATTAAATAGTATAACAAAAAAATCAAATGCGGGTAGGGATATAAAATATCTCAACAAGGATTTCTCAAGTTTTAGAGAAAATCTAATTGAGTACGCAAAAACATATTTTCCACAAACGTATTCTGATTTTAACGAATCCTCACCAGGAATGATGTTCATAGAAATGGCATCTTATGTTGGAGATGTACTATCATACTACACAGATGATACTCTGAAAGAATCAATGATGTTATATGCTGAAGATAAATCAAATGTGATTGCTTTGGCTGAATATCTTGGATATAAATCAACAGTAACATCTCCAGCTATAGTTAGATTGGCTGTTTACCAAACATTACCTGCAACAGGAACTGGTGTAGATATAGGACCAGATTTTGATTATTGTTTACGAGTAAAAGAAGGAATGGTAGTAAAATCAAATGATGCACAGACATTATTTAGAACAAGTGAATTATTAGATTTTGCAGTTGAGGATGAGAGAGAAATCTCTATATATAAAAGTGATGATGGAGCACCAACAACATACTTAGTTAAAAAATATGTACAAGCAATATCTGCAGAGTTAAAATCTATTACTTTTAATTTTGGTAATTCCCCTCAACAATTTTCTAAAATTGATATAGGTGATAAAAATGTAATTGACATATATGATGTTAGAGATTCAAATGGAAACAAGTGGTATAAAGTACCATATCTTGCACAGGAGATGGTATATCTTGATTATCCTAACTCTGAACAAAATGATAAAGACCTTGCTCAGTTTAAGGATACAGTACCAAATGTTTTAAAAGTTATTAAAACATCTCGTAGATTTACTACTAAGATAAATGAAGATAATACAACATCAATTGTATTTGGTGGAGGTAACTCAACTTCTTCAGATGAAAGTTTAATTCCTAACTTTAAAAATGTTGGTTTAGGATTAAATTCTTCTATCGATAAGTTAGGCTCATCATTTGACCCAGCAAACTTCTTAAAAACTAAATCATATGGGCAATCTCCAACAGGAGAATTTACTATATCATATTTAGTAGGTGGTGGTGTAAAATCAAATGTAGGTTCTGGCAACCTAACTAACATTGAAACAATAGACTTTGATGAAGATAAGAAAACGTTCACAACAGCTGAAAAGGCTCTATATGATGTATCTAAGAATTCAGTAGCTTGTGATAACGAAGAACCGGCAACTGGTGGTAAGGGTGCAGAAACAATAGATGAGATTAGAGAAAATGCACTTGCAAACTTTGGTTCTCAGAACAGAGCAGTAACACGAAAAGATTATCAAGTAAGGGCATTATCATTACCTCCAAAATTTGGTGGTATTGCAAAAGCATACTGTGCTCCAGATGGTGAGTTAGATAATAACTCTCCTGCATCTATTTTACAAAATCAAAACTCATTAAATGAGTTTGTTGGATTGGTAGAATCATTAAAAGGTTCTGATAAAACAGAACAAGAATTAAAAGATGACGTTGTATCATTCTTAGCAGGAAAGAAGGGTGGTAATAGTGAAAAGAATAATCCATTTGCAATTAATCTATATATCCTTGGGTATGATTCAAATAAAAACGTATCTATACTAAACCAGGCAGTAAAACAAAATCTTAAAACATATATAAGTGAATTTAGAATGTTAACCGATGGTGTTAATTTACTTAATGGTTATATTATAAACATAGGTGTAGATTTTGAAATAAGAGCATATGGTGGATATAATAAACGAGAAGTACTTACAAAGTGTATTACTCAATTACAGGATTACTTCAACATAGATAATTGGACATTTAACATGGCTATTAATGTTTCTGAAATAGAATTATTAATTGCAGGTGTTGAGGGTGTTCAATCTGTACCAAAATGTGAAATTATTAACAAGTGTTTAGGAAATTACTCAGAACATTCATATAATATATCAGATGCAACTAAAGGTAAAATGGTTTATCCATCTTTAGACCCATCTATATTTGAAGTGAAGTTTCCAAACAAAGATATAAAAGGGAGGGTTATTTAATGTATTATTTTGTAACATCATCGAAAGATTCATCAATCTACTTACAACAACCTACTCAAAATACTGGTAGAGATGAAATATTAGAAATATCTAAAACCTATTATGGGAATTTAAAAGATATTTCTCGCAGTTTAATTCAGTTTAATACGAATGAAATATCCTCATCACTATCATCAGGTGAGATTACCGCATCGGCAGTAGAACTTGTTATTAGAGAATGTGCATCTGTTGAGATTCCAACTGATTATACAATCTATGCTTATCCTGTTTCTCAGTCATGGGATATGGGAATCGGAACTCGTTTTGATGAAATATCTACTGATGGGTGTAGTTGGAATAAGCGAACTTCATCAAGTAATTGGTTAATTGGTTCATCATCATTAGAAAGTTCGGGTTCATTTAATGGTAAGGGAGGAATGTGGCTGACTGGTTCTGCAACATCTCAATCTTTTTCATACTCATCTAGTGATATTTGTATGAATGTAAAATCTGTATTAGATAATTGGGTAGGTGGTACTATTCCAAATAATGGATTAATATTGAAACATGATTCGGCATTAGAAAATGATACTGAAGATTATGGCCAATTAAAATTCTTTTCAAAAGAAACAAATACAATTTACCAACCTAAACTAAGAATTGGTTGGGATGATTCTACTTATACTACTGGCTCTCTTACAGAACTTACATCGGATGATATTCATGTAACCTTCAAAAGATTAAAGACCAGGTATAAACGAGGAAGTAAACCTACAATCGGAGTTTTTGCAAGAGAGAAATATCCTCTTAAGGCTTACACCAACACTTATTCTTATAATGATATAAAATATTTACCAACAACTGTCTATTATCAAATCAAAGATGTATTGACTGGAGAAGTTGTAGTGCCGTTTCATGATAATTACACTAAGGTTAGTTGTAATTCTAATGGACATTATTTTACACTTAATTTACAAAATTGGGAAGTAAATAGAGATTATTATATTGAAATAAAAATAAATAGAAATGGTGTGGTTGAATACTTTGATGATAGAGATTTAACTTTCACAGTAGAATTATAAAATGGGTTTACACGACAAATATAGATTAAATGAACTTGTTAAAAAGGGTTCAAAGGCTATACCAAGAGAAGAAAAATCTCATAATCTTGTTGTGCGTAAAAGAGATAACAAGGAAGTACCCCATCAATTAAAGGCCGAAGTTGCTAAAAAATTCGTAAAAGATAAGATAAAAGGTAAACCAATAAATCCTTCTATTTTAAAACCAATAAAAAAAGAAATTCCATTTGGCCAAAAGCCAATCAAAGGAAAACAAATAACTCCACGATTTAAATCAGATTGGATTGAAGATGATGAATTTTATATACCAGATGTAAATCAATCATCTTTCGGAGGAGAAACTTCGGGATACTTAGAAAAACCAAAGTATAATGAGGAAGAGTTAGTAAAGGCACTCGATGTAAAAGTTGATGAACTGATTAAAAAGAAAAAACCCAAAAAGGGTGAATATATTCTTAAAAAAAAGTGGGAAGACTTACGAATAGAACTCGATATAACAATTGGAAAGTTAGAAGACCTTAGAGAAGAGTTAGAAGCACAAATTGCCGAAAACAGAATACTTATAACAGAAAATCAGGCATTACTTATTGAAACTGATTCGGCTCTATTACAAAGAGCGGCAGCTGAAAATGAAACAGAAGTAGCTAATGAACGATATTCAACTTTGTTAGATAACTTCCAACAATCTCTTGTTAAGGGTACTAAGGAAGGTATAGAGAGAGTATCTCTTACGGCACAAGTTAGAGGACTACAGGCTCAAAAAGAAACTCTTAAACAACAACTTGATGCTCAGAAACAAATTGTAGAAACTCTAAATCAGATAGAAGCACAAGAAGAGGCTCAGCAAGCAGAATCTGCAATACTACGTTCATTAAGTGGCCCTCCTAATTCATATGAACAACAAGGTGAGTATGCATGGAAGATACCAGAAAATAATATTAAAAATCAAGGACAACTTGATAATGATGATATATTTCATTTTACATCTCTTAGAAAATCATGGGGTTGGGATAATGGTAATGACTTAGAACTTTATAATTTTAATGATGAAAAAGAAGTTACATTTTCAATTCAGGTTCAAAAAGATGCAGGAGGACATGGTTCTCCATGGTTAGGGTTTAGTAAAATGAATGGAACAATACCTGCAAGAAGTGGTTCGGAGCCTGGTAAAACAACCTTAACTGCTAAAAAAATTAGAAAGGTTTCATCACCAAAGGGAAGAAAGAGGCACTTTAAAGATAAATGGACACTTACAATAGATGGAACTCAGTTTGTTAAGTATGGTAGAATGTATCGTAAACTTAGAAGTGGTGGTAAAGGAAACTAAAATATTATGGCAATAAAGGGATTTAAAAAAATAATCGAAAGAAAAGGGTACAAGGTTGACTCTGAAGATAGAAAGGTATTTGAAAAAGAAATATCTAAATCTAACTTTGGGTTGGGGTGCTCTGATATGATTGAATTTATCCTATATGATGCATCTGAAAACCAATTACCACAAGGAGATGATGGTAAAATGGTTAGGTATATCAATATAAATGATTCAAACATAAATGATTATTTTATTATATCTAATAACTTACAGACTAAAAAGAAAAATGATTCAGCTGAATTTATAGTTGATTTAGAAAGATTGATTACAGAAGCAGGATATTCTAATGGTATATTTAAAACACAAGTAACTTTATTAAACAGAAGAGCTGGAACAGAGGGTGGAGAAGATGATTCATTGTGGATACATGAAATATCACCATCACGAACTGAAATCAGAGTGTTACCTACTCGTGCAAGAGGAAATAACATAGATTTAGAACAAAGATACTCAACATTTACCGATGAAAAGAACTTTAGAGATGATATAATATATTATGTTAATATATTTATCGATAATTTAAACTTAGAAAGAATTTTAAGTAATTTTTTATTATCTAAGGGAAGAGAAACTGATGGTAAAAAATATGTTGACTTAATTAAATTAGAATTTAATGTACCGAGTTTTGAAATATTATTAAATAGAGTTAAAAGAAAGTTTATTCAATCAATGCAACATTACATTGGTAATAGGAATTGGAGAGTAAATGATATAAACTATGGAAAGCCAACTGGTGAAAGTATTAATTGTGTAGAGTTAACAATAAATGATATAACAAGTATTGCACAAACGTCATTAATTAATTGCATCGATTTTAATTTACCAAAACGAAATATACAGGTAGAAAGTATTTTAAGTAAAGATGAACAAATTACACTTGATAAAGTTAAGGATATTTTAAAAACCTCAACATCAAATAGTTCATATAATTCAACCATACCTGATAAAGTAAATGCAGTAGTAAGAGGATGTAATGATTCACAAGCAGAAAACTATAACCCATTGGCACAAGAAAATGATGGAAGTTGTAGATATAAAGAAGTTGAAGTTGAGGTTGTTATTAAGGGATGTACCAAATCAACCGCATTAAATTATAATCCTAAGGCAACTGAAGATGATGGAAGTTGCAAATACCAAGGTAAAATAGATTGCGTAACCAAAAACTATTATGTATGGTCAGCAACTGCAAGTCTAAAATGGAAAGATAATGGCGTTCAGCAACAACCTCAAAGTGGAGTTGAATATGATTCATTTTCCATTAAACACGATGTAGGACAATTTAAGTTTTCGGGTGATGTTAGAGAAGTACCAAAGACACCTGTTAAGGCAGTACAAACATATAAGTACACAGTAAAAAATATGAATCATCATCCACACTACAATCAAACACCGAGATATGATGATATTGCAAATTATTATGGACAAAGTCAGTTCGGTAGT
>Ga0257106_1000890_pt1 | contig 15913 bp, 7 predicted proteins | sample LP_taG_3_FD_190177 | JGI IMG/M metagenome (GOLD analysis project Ga0257106, IMG submission 190177) | Marine microbial communities from Northeast Subartic Pacific Ocean, Canada - LP_J_2011_P26_10m | ecosystem: Environmental > Aquatic > Marine > Oceanic | place: Canada: Northeast Subartic Pacific...
TATCAAAAATAACCAAAAATAACCAAAAATTACCAAAAATAACCAAATGTGAAAATAAAAATAGACTCACCACCACCAGCGCTCCCGTTCGCCGCGTGAACTGCGCCACCGCGCGTTCCATCGCGATGGACCGCGCGCCCGCCATGAGCCCGAGCGCGAGGGTCGCGACTGCCGGGTGCGTCGACGCGTCCGCGCCGTCGCGGCCCCCTTTCGCGACTCGGTTATACACGATGTGCCCAGCGCACCTGTAAGTGTTAAACAAAACATATCGTCATCGTCAGTCGAATTGCCCGTACGAAAATAAAAAGAAACGCACCAGTCCAGCGCGGCTACTACGTCGCTGGCTCGCCCGTCGCCCCTGCAGTCCAACACGCGCGCGGGGTGGACGGTGGCCAGGGGCGCGACGCCGACGTGGGTCCCCGCGAGCGTCGCGGCGATGTGCGTGCCGTGCCCGTCGCAATCGCGGTTCGCGAGTGACAGGTCGGGACGTGAGTTGGAACCGACGACGAGGTCTACGCCCCGCTCCACTCGGCTGGTTTTGTCCCATCCGTATTTTACATCGTTCGGGTCTGACGACTGGACCGTGAACTCGCGGTGCGTGGCGCGAACGCCGCTGTCGATGACGTACGCGTGTACTCCGTCGCCGCCGCCGTTCGCGGCGGTGTACAGCCCCGCGATTCCGTCGAGTGGGAGGAACGCTTGGTCCAACCGGTCGAGGTTCCAAGGGACTCGGTTTCCGGAGTCGAGGGCCTGCGCGGTGACGGGCAGGTCGGGCTCGACGACGGCGTTGGGCAGGCACCGCGCGAGCGCGCGTATCCTGCCGCGGGAGAGCGCGTCGACGACCATGCCGTTGATACCGAGCGCGCCTCGTCGGAACACGCGCCGGCAGATGCCCTGGACACGGCGCGCGCACGCCACCTGCTCGTACCGCCTGAGCAGCGGGAACTCGGCGGTGAAGTCCAGCGCTGCGGCTCCTCCCGTGAAGTCGTCGGTGTCCGCCGCGAGCGCCGCGCACAGGTCCTCCGCATCCGCGTCGTCGTCGTTCAAGGTCACGATGTACCCCAAACCGGCGTCGTCCTCCTCGCTGGCATCCTCGATACGCTCCGCGTGCGCCGCCGCGAGGAGGAGCGCGGCGAGGACGACGGCGCAGAGACGGAGCCGCGCCATGTGTTTTGTTTGGCCTTGAGTTACGTAGCCTCCTTGGTTATTAGGGGACGAGCGAGACGGTTCGACTCGCGCGCACGCCACGAGGGAACGACGGCGTCGACGGTCGATGTAGAGTTAGCGACAGCGTAATCAACGAGAGTCAATGAGGAACCTCTTTGTTCGTATGTACAAGGTCAAGTCAAGCAGGGTTCGGTTTGGCTAAATAAATAAGTTTGGTTTTTCCCGCGAAGTCGCCGCGCTGGCAGACCCCGGCGGGTTTGTCGTGAGTGTAGTTTCACTCCTCTCCTCCTCCTCCTCTCATAATAGATCTACGCTGCGACGTGCGGGCACATGCGCTTGGGCACGAACCCCTCGCACGTGTTCGCGCAGCACACCACCGGCAGCTTCTCCTCCAAGTCGCTGACGCAGTGGCTGTAATCCCCGTTGAGCTTCACCGCCGCGCGGCCCTTACCCCTGTCGCACACCTTGTCCGTCCACACCACGCTATCCGGATCGAGCGCGCAGTGATCGGCGCGTCCCGCGACGGTCACCTGGTTGTTGCGGCACAGGCCGCCACCCTTCGCGGCGCAGAACGCCTCCGCCTTGTCGTACGTCATGTAGTGCTCCTTCTCGTTGCGTGAGCACTGTCCGCACACGTGAGGGAACCTTCTCGGGTTTCCGTACTCCCACTGGTCGTCAGCCTGGCAGCACGACTCCGCGCTCTCCACTAAGTGCGCCTCGAGCAGGTCGTGGACGTATGGCACGCACGGGGGCTTGTCGCACTGTTTCGGCCCCGGGCACGTCACGAACTGGAGGTCGTGAAGAGTCGCGCTCTGCCCCGGGGGGAAAGAAGGCGCCGGCCTCGGGTTGTACGCGGCGTCGCCGTCCAGTTCCGGGAACGGCGCAGCCTCTTCGTCGGGAACGGCGACGGGCGCGGCGTCGGTGGCGCCGGCGCCGTGTACCTCGACGATGTCGGGGACGGCGGCGTGCGCGGTGGTGGGGTGGACGAGGGGAACCTCGGAGGGTACAACCGGCTCCTCAACCTTTTCGGTTGAATCCTCGGCATCCGTTCGGTGCGTCGTCTCGGTGATTTCAACCGGGCCGACGCGATGAGCGGGCTCGTCCGCGTGGATGTCCTCGACGTCCTCCTCGGTGTGGTGCGTGGGGATGGCGGCGGTGGTGACCTCCGCCTTCATCGAGGCGGTCGCCTCGGTCTCGATGGGGACGTTCATGACCTCCTCGTGAGCCACGTGGTTATCCTCGTTTTCGAGGTGCTCCGCGTGGGTGTGAATCGGATCGGGACGATACGGTTCCTCGTGCTGTTCCTCGTGGGTGGACTGCTCGTGCTCGTCCGGGTGCATCGTCGCGTCGTGCGTTTGTGCGTGGAGGATGTGGGCCTCCTCCTCCTCGGCGGTGTGCGCGGGGTGTTCGATTGAATCGAATTCGTGGTCTTCCTCGTGGACATCATCGCGGTGGTGGTCATCGTGATGGTCCTCGACGTGCACGCCGTGTCCCTCGAGGTCGTCGGCGTAGTGCTCGTCGAGGGACTCGTCGACGTGGTACATGTGAACCTCGCCGTCGGCGTCTTCGTGGAGCTCGGGGTTGGGCTCGACGTCCATGTGATGGGACTCATCGTGCTGCTCATCGTGATCGTGCTCGTGCGCCATCTGATCGATAATCTCGTAAGGGTGAAAGTCGGTGTGTTCGTCGTGCACCGCGTGATCGGCGTACTCCGGGTGTTGCTCGATGAACTCCTGGTTGTACTCCTCCTTGTACTCGCCGTGGCCGTGGTCGTCGTGGAAGATGTGGTCCTGCGCGTGTTGGTGCCAGAAATTCCACTCCAGCAGACTCGGGCACGGGTTGGGACCGACGGCGCTGTAGCAGTCGCTCTCCTCCGCGTTGAACGCGCAGCCCGGAACGGCGAGGCACTGCTTCGCGTCGAAGCCGTGCCCTTCACAAACCTTCTCGCAGTTGTCCAGGGATGTGACAACCTCGATGAAGTCCTCTTTGGGAACCGACTTGGGGTGCTTGGACACGTACAGCTCCCACTCCGCCTGGCTCGGGCACGGGTTGGGCCCAACCGCGGACCAGCAGTTGGCATCCTCGCCAAACTCGCAACCCGGAATGGCGTCGCACTGGTCCTTGTTGAATCCGTGGCCCTCGCACACAAACTCGCAGGAGTTCTCGTCAACCTCCGGGCTCACAACCTGGGGCTTACGCTCAACCTGTTGAACAAGTTCCGGTTGAACTTGTTGAACTTGTTGAACCGGGGCGGGGGTCGGCCCGGCGGCGGAGAAGGTGCCGGTGGGGACGGGCGGCCAGTGGTGGTGCCCGGCGGCTTGATGCTCCTGGGGCTCGTGGTGACCCGCGCGGTCCTCGTCGGGGACGGCGCGGTCGGAGAAGGGCACGTGCGCTGGGGACGGACCTGGCGCCATCGCGCGCTTCTCCTTCTCGGCGGCGGCTTCGTCGACGTCGTACGGCGACTCGATCGTTTTGGGAACCGCGAAGTGTTCGGAGATGAGGTTCATGGCATCCTCCGGGACGGGCTCGGCGTCGGCGTCGTGGTGGTACGCCGAGTTGGTCACTTTCACGTCGTCGTCGTCCTTGTGAGAGAAGTCGTCGGAGGTGCGCTTGGGCTCCGCGACGTCCTTCTGGTACGAGTGCAGTCGCTGCTTCTCCTGCGCTTCGATGGCATCCTCCGTCTGCTTCAGCGCGTCGGCTTCTTCCTCGAGGTGCTGCTCGTGGAGCTCGTGGCCCGGGACGTTGGCGACGTGGTGCGCGTGGTGCGCGGCGGCGGCGCCCTCGTCGTCGCCCGAGGTCTCCAGGGCTTCAATCTTAGCCTTGGCGTCTTCCCCCGTGACGAACGGCTCGGATTTCCGGGCGGTTTCCGTCTGCGAATCGTCGACCTCCATGCGGTTGATGATCATGGAATCGTCGGCGTGGCCCTTGACGAACTCAGCCGCGGCTTCCTCCATCGCGACGCGGGTCTCCTCGCGAAGCTCGAGCCATTTCGGAAGAGTCGGGAACTTGGTCATCGCCGGCTGCCGCGCGGCGTGCGCGAGCACCTCGCAGAGGTGCGTCACCGCGCCGGCGCGCGCAGACTCCACGCGGACGTGCGTCGCGACGAAACCTTCGCACCCGCGCACGTTAAAGAGCTCCACGGCGTTCGGGGTCGCCTCGCCCGCGCCCGGGATGATCTCGCCGCAGGTTCGCTCCACTCCGTCGAATTCGTTGACGGCGGAGATTAGCGCCGACGCGGGAACCTTGGCGGCGCCGAGGAGCGCCGAGCGGTCGACGCCCGCGAGCGCCGCGGCATCGCCCGCGAGCGCAAACACGGAGAGCGCGCCGAGGGTGAAGGATCCGCGCAGGTCAATCTCCACGGATTGATCGGCGGCGCCCGCGGCGGACAGCCCCTTGTTGACGACGGGGCACGATTTCGGGTCCGCGCCCTTCTCGTCCGAGGCGACGCCGTCGACGACGGACGCCGCCTCGAGCGGGACAGTGGGCTTACCCCTCGCCAGGTTCTCGCCGGGCTTAACCCTGGAGTCGTGCGCCACGCAGCGGGTGTCCGCGGCGCCGTGTACGAGCCGGCGGGATTCAACCGGGGGCGCCTGGGTCCAATCCTCGGGATCGGATTTTTCGGATTCGGAGCCCTCGACTTTGTGTCCATCATGCGCGTGGCCACCCAACGTGGCGGCCTCGCCCACGGCATCCGCCACCTCGGCGTGGGACACCGCGTAGTACGTGGCGTACCCGGTGACCCCGAGCGGGGAGAAGCCGCTACCCCTCCACACCGCGGATCGCTTAGCGTCGGCGCCCAGGCGAAGTAAAGTACACTCACCCTTCTTGTCGCCGTAGTTGAACGCGTCGCAACCCTCGGTGGCGTCGCACGCCGCCCTGCACTGCTGCACGGACGGCTTGGTACCGGTGGCGTGGGCAGTCAGGTTGTGGTTCGTGAGGCACCACGCGGGGCCGTGCACGGAGACGACGTCGGAGCCATCTTTGGGACCCGCCCAGACCCCTTCGCCCCCGCCGGCGCAGAGCCGGCACTCGTCGAAGGCGCCACCCTCCGCGCTGCCGGTGGTGCGGTACGCGTGGTACCACTCGCACCCCGGGGTCTCGCGGCATGACTTGACGCAACCTTCGAGAGTGACGGAGTGCTCAAAGTGGCCAACCGCGCGCACGCAGGTGACACCCTTGGCGGCTTTGTCGGAGCCGATGTTCACGCGATGTTCGCAAGCTCCGGGGTTCTGGTCGATGACGCTGAACCCTTGGTTAGATCCGTCGACACTCACCGCACCCATCGGCGCGAGGACGTCCGCGGTCTGGACGCCGCCTTGCATGTGCGCGAGGACCCCGGGCTTGTACGCGAACACCCGGCCGCGGCAATCGGCGGGGGAGAGGAGGTGGCAGTGGTCGACGCCCGCGCCGCAGAGGGGCAAGCCGGGTTCGCCGGCGAGCGCGGCAGCTTCACGCGCGGCGAGAACCTTCGCGGCGTCCGCGACGGCATCGCCGAGGCGCGCGGAGGTGCCGAAGGGTGCCGAGGTGATGGATGGTCCGGAGAAGGCGATCAGGCCGCAGACGGCGGCCACCGCCAACAACGGCGCCATCGCCGGCGAGGTTCTCTGACCGCGAACCGCGGCGGAGAACTTGAGCCTGTTTGGGAGAAGCGCCTGCTTCTCCGGGTCGACGACGGCGGCGGCGACGGACGCGGCGCCGAAGCGGAGCGTTCGCTGGCGCTTGGACGCGTGAGCGAGGTGAGCGACGCCGGCGGCGACGGCGGCGACGGCCATCGCGGCGACGGACGCGGTTTGAAACGCGTTCTTGTCCGACGTTTGTCCGACAACATCGTCAGACGCGAGGAGTTTGCGGCGGGGAGCCTTCCCGAGGGAGGCCCAGGCCATGCCGCCGGTGACCACTCCCTTGCGGCCGCTGTCGCTGGCGTACTTGCTCCAGTCGGTGCCGGCGTTTGCGTTCGAGTTCGAGTTCTCGGGCTGGGCCAACTTCGCCTCGGCGGTTCGAACTTCGTCGATGGCGTCCACGACGGTGGGTTCCGTCACGAAGTTCTCCTCCTCGCCGTACCCGTCGTCCTTGACGACGGTATCGTGCGTTTCGATCTCGACAACCTCTTCTTCCGGAGATTCTTCCGGAGCGGGTTCCGGATCGACGTGAATTCGCGCCCGAGCCGCGGCTTCGACGACCCCGGCGGAGGCGTCGACGTCAAAGGTCAACGCCTTGCGCCTGCCGCTGGTGAACCACGTCGGCGCGTCCACGTCCGCGATCTTCTTCTCGCGCATCGACTTGTCCTTCGCATCCACGACGACCTCGACGACGTTCACGGAGGTGCCGAAGCCCCAACCGCGGTTCAAGTCGCCGCCGTCCTCCGCGACGAGGTCGTACGCGCCGGGCTGCAAACACGCCACCGCGGTCATGGTGGAGCCCCACGTGAAGCTGTCGCCGCCGGCGGCGACGAGCGGGTCGCCTTTCGGGCGGCCGGCATCGTCGACGTCGGATTTGTCCCAGAGCGCCCAGGACATGTCTCGCGGCGCGGCGCCGTTGCCGTAGGATGTTGCTCCGACGCTGACCGCGGCGAGGACGCCGCACTCGGTCCACACGCCGTTGGCGTCGATTGGCGCTTCGGGCCAGACGTCGAAGCGTGCGCGGCCGTGGAGGCGGTATGTTTTACCTCCGTCGATTGATTCGAACAGCGGCGGGCCGACGCCTTCGTCTTCGAAGAATTCAACCTCGTAGTCGTTCGCGTGGGGATCTTCGGTGGCCATGACGCCCAGCGTGGCGCTGGTCTCCGCGGCGGCGGCGAGCCTGTCGGAGCGGAAGGAGGATCCGCGGGTCCAGTCGGATCCCGCGCGGAAGGCGACGAGGCCGAGGTACTCCTCGTTGATCACCGTGACGTTGAAGCGGTTGAAGGATGAGCCGCGCGTGGCGTTGCCCGAGGCGACGAGGACGTAGCCTTGATCGCGCGGCAGGCACATCTTCGCCTCGACGGTCACGGGCCCTTCCGAGGAGGAGGACCCGAGAAGGGATCCGAGGTGGTCCTGGACGCCGTCCGGGACGGCGTCGTGGTGGATGGCGCGCACGTCGAAGCGCGCGTGCACCGCCTGACGCCCGTGGTGTTGGGCGAAATCCACCACCAACTTCATCATGGCGCAGTCGTCGCCGTGAGGGGCGACGGCGGCCGGGTGGTCTCCGTGCGTCTCGCCCTGGGTCGCGACGCGGCCGTGGGATCCGCCGCGGGCGCCGACGCTCGCGGGGAGATCGCCGCCGAGCTCGGAGGAGACGTGGAACGTCGCATCCGCGCCCGTCACGACGCAGGCCGCGGCCACCGAAAACATCGCAACCGCCGCGATGAGGCCGCGGGATGGGGCGGCGGCATCGCGGCGTCGCTGGGCGCGCGCCATGGTGCTTGGTACGGTGCGATTCGCGATACCGTCCGACACCGATGCGATGACGCGAGTTCGATCGGGTATCGATGCGAAAACGCGGGTCGCGTGCGCGTGCGTGTGTCCCAGCGGCGCGGCGACGCGGGCGAAATAAGCCGCGGCAGTAACCGTCGAAAAGCTGTAAAACTGTGTAACCGCCTGTGAAAAAAACACGTCACTCTAATTGCCCATACGAAATGAAAAATAGACTCAAGGTTACTGTTTGGGCCCATGAAGACAAACAAAATTTCAGAGAAATTTCAGAAAACCAACAAGCTCGCTCAAATCTTCCAATCCCTTGCCCTAGACGCAGAGGAGGCAGAGGAGAGGGCACGTCGGCACGTAGAGAGCCATGGCGGACAAAGGCGCTCCCCCCGGGGAGAACCTCACGCTCGCGCAGATCGCCGCGCAGCAGACCGCCGCGATGGCCGCCGCCTCCGGCCGAGGCCGAGGCCGAGGACGCGGGCGAGGCGAGCCCAAGCCCAAGAAGCTCACAAAGGCGCAGATCGCAGCGCAGGAACGCGCGGCCGCCGCGCACGCGGCGCAGGCCGCCGCGGTGGCGTCCGCGGCGCCGCAGATCCCCATGCACCAGATGATGCCCGGGCAACCGGTGACGATGCCCCAAACCGCGTCCATGCCCACCCAGCACACACAAGCGACGCCCAATCAGCCCCAACCAGGCGGGGGCCCGCCCAGGCCACCACCGCTGCGCCAACGACCACCACCGGACGTCCGCAACGAACTCAGACAAAACCTCGACCTCATCAGGCGCGAGCAGGCTGAGTCTAAGAGTGTATACGAACGCAGTGGGCGGACGTACGAACCGCCAAAGTACACCACGGAGTCGCAGTTCGACGCCGCCGTCGGAGTCGAACTGTGGCTCGACGATCACGCCAAAAACTTTGACGCCGCGGAACTCGCGAAAAAATGCGCCATGCTCCAAGGGATCCAGACCAAATGCGCGAAAGGCATACTGGACCAAAACCCGTTCGAAGCGCTGTGCTGCTGGGTAGAGCTGACGAAGACGTACTACATCTGCGTCAGGGAGAGTCGGAACCTGACGTCGAGGGGCGTATCGGTGAGTTTATTTTTGGTTATTTTTGGTTATTTTGGTTATTTTGGTTATTTTGGTTATCGTATCCGTATTGGCAATTAGATTGACGTCGTTTTTTGTTCACAGGGAGTGACGCCGCCGACGTTTTTGCTGCCGTTGGACTCGGCCGATCCGCCGCCGGCGACGCCCGCGGACGACATCATCCCCGCGCACGAGCTGGACGCGGCGATGTTCGAGATCGTCGGGCCGGCGAAGTGGGTGAACGCGGTGCAGGAGGACTTGTTGAAGCGGGTGGGGTTGGAGGGAGTGGCGCCTACGTACGCGGCGAGCTTGAAAGGAAAAGAAAAGGGGGAGGGGGGAGAAGAAGCCGGGCCGCGGGAAGACGCGGGTGCGGGGGGAGCCGCGGGCGGGGGCGCGGCGCCCATGGAGTCGTGACTGTAACATCGTGCGGTGCCGAGACGGGAGTTACAACAGTTACGAGTGTAGTCGGATTTTAAGTATTCTCTCGCAAATTACATCGCAAGTACAAGTTCGTATCGCGTCCTCCCTCGAGGCACTCCACGCTCGCGTTCTCCGTTCGTTCATGTGGACATCACGCGTGGACATCACGCGTGGACGCGTTCGTCCGGGGTGTCCAGACCCTTGGGCTCCGAATCCTCAGCCTTGACCTCGACGTCTACGAGGCGGGAGTTCTTCTCCTTGCCGAGAGGGAGAGGAGCGTTCGTCGGCGCCGGAAGCCCGTCGCCGGCATCCGCGAATCCGGCGAGCGCGTCCATCGCGGCAGCCGCCTCGTCGTTATCGTCCTCCTCGTTCTCCTCGGCACCCCCCTCGGCACCCTCCTCGGCACCCTCCTCGGCACCCTCGGCGTCCGCGGCCACCTCTGCGTCGGTGGGGCTTCGACCGGTGGCGGCGGCGACCGCCTTGAGCGCCGCCGCCGCGACGGGCTGCTTGGACAAACACTGCGGCGCGATGGACGCGATGAGCTTATCCTTGATCTCGATCGCGGCGTGCTCCGCGGCGCCCGCGGCGTCGCGCCACTTACCCGCGGAGCACGCGATGATCAAGCTGACGTCGCCGTGCGCTGCTTCACCGAGTCGCAACACCAACGCCATCCGTCTCACCCCGGTCCACCGTTTGCGAATCATGGACGAGATGCGGAGCAACGCACCTTCGACCAACGCGCCGTGCTGCGCGAGTGACTCACCGAGCGGCTGCTTACCGTCGTTGACCTCGGACTTGATGCTGCTGACGATGGTGGCGAGCTCGGAGCCGGTATCCGCGGAGAGGTCGCCGTCGCGAACCGCGTCGAGGTATCGAGCGAGATCCAAGGGTTCCACGGTAGCCTCGATGATGTCGCCGATGTCGTTGTGAATCGGCGGGGGGTTGAGCGCGGCATCCTTCGCGGCGAACCGTGCGGCGACGGCGCGTTCGGATGCGGCCGCCGCCGCCTTGACCGCCTTGGCCGCCTGCTGCTGCTGCGCCTGTTGCCGCGCCTGCATGGTGTTCACCGCCGCCGCTTGCATCGCGGCGGCGGCGGCTTGCGCGGGGGTCAACGCGCCGCCCGTGCCGATGCCCGATCGCGCCATGTTGAGGATCGCCTCCTGGTCCGCCTCGGACGCCGTGGTGCCGAGCACCTGCGACAAACCGCCGAGCATGGACGCGAGCGCGTGCTCGTCGTCTGACTTTTTCGACTTGTCGGCGGCGCCCAAAGTGCCGTTCGCGCTCGCCGCCAACGCCCCAAAGTTGGCGCCCAGCACGCCGAGGTTCGCGGCGCTCAGCGGGGTGTTCGACCCCGACGGCGAGTGAAGCCCGCCGAGCGCACCCGCGGCGGACGCCGACGCGACGATGGAGTCGAGCGCCCTGGCGATCGAGTTGGTCCCGCCGGTAGCCGCGCCCGCGGTGCCCGTGACCACCGCCGCCGCCGCAGCCGCCACCGCCGCAGCCGCAGCCGCGCCGTCAAAGTCAAAGGCGCCCGCGACGGGAACGTCACCGGGCTTGGCACCCTTGGACGCGGCAGCCGCGGCGGCGGCGGCGACGGCAGCCGCGCCGCCGCTCCCGAGGGCGGCGGCGGCGGCGCTGTTACGCTGCGCCGCCGCCGCCGCGGCGACGGCGGCGGCGGCCGGTCCCGGCCCGCCCCCGCCGTTCGTCAGCTGCAGCGAGTGCTGGTACGCCTGGAGCTCGGAGATTTTACCCCCGCGCTGCGCCCACTTGCACCGGAGGGTCGCGTGCCAGTGGTTCTTAATCGCGTTTTCGGGCCGCCCGGGTAGAAGCTTGGCGAGAGCGGCCCACCGCGTGCCCAGCATCCTGTGCCCCTCCACCAGTATGCGTTCCTCCTCTTGCGTCCACTCTCCTCTTCGAATGTCCGGCTTGAGGTGGTTCAGCCACCTGTCTCGGCACTGTTTACCCCGCCGCCCGTTCATCTTGGACGCGATGAACGACCACTTGCGGTGGCCGTGCTCGTCCACCAGCCGCCGCAGCTGGTTGTCTTCCTGCACCGTCCATTGCTGGGTGCTGCCCTTGTACGCCTTGAGGCCGCCGGCGCCGTTCGGGGTGCTCAGCCCGGCGCTCGTGCCCTTGGAGCCGGACGGCGACGACTCTTTATTGGACGGGGGACCTTCCGAGTCGGCGGGTTCGGCTCCGGGTTCTTTTTTGACGGTTTTTTTGGGAGTCGCTTTCTTAGCGCCCGCGCCCGCCTTGGCCTTGGCCTTGCCCCCCTTGCCGCCGGGGAGGAGCCCCTTGAGGTCCTCCTTGGATGCTGCCTGTGTGGTGGGGTGGTGGGAGTGCGGGGTGTGAAGAGACGGTCAGTGTTTGGTGCGCGAATGGGGGTTTAGGTTTGCGGCGAGGTCGAGTTTTTAGGTGAGAGTTGTCTTTTTCGAGACTGAAAGCCAGTGAGGCGAAACCAGAGGCGTTACGTGGCGGGCGGGGCCTCGTTCGACCGTGGTGAGCTGGTGGGTTGGGGGTTCCGCTTGTGGGATCTGGGTCGCGCCGCGGGGTGACACGCGGTGGTTCAGGCCCGGGCGATGCGGTGGGCGCGATGGTCGTCGGTCAGATCGCGCGAACGAGCGCGCGTGAGACGCCACGACGCGCCCGTCGCGACCGAGACGCGCCGCGTCCTCCCGCGCCAATTGCCTCGTTTCGTCACACACGCTGGTCGAAGGGGCGGAATTGGGAAAAAAACATGCGAGGGGGGTCCGGGGGGTCCGGGGGCTCGCGCGCCGCGTTGTGTGCGCGGAGAGACCCGGATGGATCGCGCGCGGTGTTCCCGCGGGCACATCCGCGCCCGTGGTGACGCCCGCGACGCGATCTGGATGCCGACACCGCCCGAAACCTCGTCACTAGGTGCACGGGGGGGGCTTGGATCAAGACGCTCGACCGGTCTCAAACCCAGAGAGTAAACCGTGAAAAAAAAGGTTGGAGAGAGAGAGGTGTGGACCCTACGCGCCGGAAACGACGCGCGTGGGACATCCACGGCCACCGGCGGGGTCTAGACGCACCTCAACGAGCCAGAACAAAGAGTTGACATCGTCCTCGTCGGCGCCCGGGTCGCCCTTCTTCGCGCGCGCCGAAGATCGCGGAGCCGACTTGGAGTCCGCGGTGCGCCTGCGCTTCGGGATAGGAGGGATCGCGGTCGGCTCGGACGCGCCCGTCTCCGTAGCCTCGCCGTTGGCGTCCGCGCCGCCTGTATTTTCGGATGGGAAAAGCGGTGGGAGGTCAGCTACTGACAGTGTGGATTCGGTTCGTGAAGCGCGGGGGCGTGAGAGAGGTCGCGCGCGATGGACGTCGCGCGCCAAGTCGCGGCAATTGGGGCCCGTCGGCTCTCCACTCGTGGAAAAAACGCCGGAGCACCCCGTAACCGTCTTCGCGTTGGATCGGTGGAGACGCACGCGACGCGACGCGGGGTCGGGGGTGGCGATCGAACCCACCTCGAGCGGCTCTCTTGGGCGGCATATCGCGCGATCTGGGCGGTCTACGTCTCTTCCGCGCGTATTCACACTGCCTCCGCGCCCGTCGACCTCGACGTGAATTTTCTCAAGAGGGGTGAAAAAACGAAAGGCGTTCACACAGCCTCGGAACGAGGAACGAGGGCCACAGCGGTAGAAAACGGCCGTGGTAAATACGAACGTACGGATTTTGGAACTGACCGATGACTGGTCAGGTTTCGACCCGCAATTTTGGCGTAATTACGATTAGCGCGATTTTCACCCGCCGAGCGGTCTGGCAAAAAAGAACGGCAATTTTTGGAGCGTTCTCATTGGTCCGATCGGGTACGACCCTTGTTTCTTGAGTCAAGAGGACCCTCGATTCCTCTGCAAAAATGTGTTGGTTTCAATAAAAAAAACAAATTGCTGCTGCGACACGTCGTGTCGCGTGTGTGCTACTAGTATACTCACTGTCTCGCGGTGTCCATCGACAGCGCGGTGGCCCCGGCCCCTTTGGCGCTGTCCTCCTTCTTAACCCGCGCCCTGAACGCCTCGGTTGACACCCGTCGTTTCTCATCCTCATCCGGGGATTTGGCTCGATCTTCTCGGTCGTCGATGAGCGCGGCTTTGGCGATGGCCGGGTCGAACCCACCGGTCTTGACGCGCCCGCCGCCGACGCCCACCCGTCTGTGCGTGGACCGTTTGGCGACGAAATCATCGAAGCCCACCGGGGTGCCGTCGGGCAAGGCTGCGCCATCGATATGCGGCGATATGACCTCCTCCTCGCCAGCCGACGCCGGTGCCTTTTCTGATGCCGCCGACGACTTCTCGGCCTTGACCTTGACGCTCACCGGCGGCTGACCGAGCGCGCCGAGGTCGACGATGCGCACGGACTTGCGAGATTGCGGCGCCGACACTGCGATGTCCGGCCCGCCCCCGCCCCGCGCCTGTGTCGTCGGAAACGGAGGCGGCGTGGATCCGTCTCTGTCGCGCAGGATACCCTTGAGTTCGCGGCGCTCCGACGCGTCCCCGTCCTTGTCGTCGCCGGACTTATCGCCTCCTTCGCCTTCTCCTTCTTTGGGCGGGGAGTATTTCGGTGACTTGGATAAGATCCCTCGTGACCCGACGTGCTCGAAGTTCCCACCGCCGTTTTCGTTGAGCGGCACCTTCTGCACCGCGGGTGCTCCGTAGTTGCGATACATGTGCTGCGCCTTCCGTACCACGTACTCGTGCGCGGGGTCCACGTGTGACACGTCCATTGGCTCCTGGCTCGGTTTGTTGGTGAAGAACGGGTGTTGACGCGCCTCTTTCGCGGTGAGCCTCTTTTGCGGATCGATCACCAGGAGGTTCTCCACCAGGTCGAGCGCGTCTGGTGGGAAGTTTTGAAACTTTTCGCGAACCGTCCGCCGGTACGCGTTCTCCGGGCTGGGCACACCGACGGCCAGCCCGGAACCCTCGGCACCCACCTCGGCACCCACCTCGGCACCCCCCTTGCCGTGCTTCGAAGGCTTGACCGTGCGGTTCTCCTCGTCGATGCGCTTAGCGACGGCGTCCGCGTCCGCGCTGCCGCAGAGCTTGAAGATCTTGTGAAGCTGCTCAACCTCGGTTCGACCGGGGAGGACGGGGGAGAAGTGCAGGAGCTCGGCGATTATGCACCCGGCGCTCCACGCGTCCAGCGCGGCGCCGTCGTACGCCATCGCGCCGAGTAAGAGCTCGGGCGGGCGGTACCACAGCGTCACCACCCTGTTCGTCAGCGGCTCGTGCGACTTCGGCTGATGCCGCGCCAAGCCGAAATCCGCGAGCTTTAAAGTCCCGTCGTCCGTCACGAGCAGGTTACTGCCCTTGATGTCGCGGTGCATCACCCCACACGCGTGGCAGTGCTCCAGCGCGCTCAACAGCTGCGCCGCCAGCCGCTTCGCCTGCCCCAAACGCAGCGAGTGCTTCTCCGCGATGGACAGTAGCCCCGCCAGGTCGTGCTCGACGTACTCAAACACCTGTGAACAAAACATGACGTCAGCCACCTAATTGCCCATACACGCGGGAATTAAAATAAAATAAACTTACCAGGTACATCGACGATTTGTCCTTGCCGCACGCCACGTCAAGCAGGTTGACGATGTTGGGATGCTCACCGAGCCGCGCCAACACGTCCACCTCCCTCGCCATGAACTCCAGCGAGTTATCGTCCATGTTCGCCAGCCGTATGTGCTTCAGCGCGACGACGCCGCCGGTCACCAGGTCCTTCCCTCGGTACACGGTGGAGTACGTCCCTTGCCCGACTTTATCCACGCGCCGGTACGTGCGCATGTCCCGCGGTCGCGTCCATCCGCGTCGGCGCATGGCGTCGCCCGCGTGCCGTTCGATCCACGCGGGCCACCCGGATGGATCGTGGCGGTCGGATTCCGGGACGAGGTCCGCGTCGGAATCGGAGTCTTCGGAGTCGTGGGATTGATTCGCGCTGTCGTTGCCGCTGGATGAGGCTGAGGCGGAGGCGGAGAGCCTGCTCCGCCTGCTCGTGCCCTCGCGTCGCCGGACGTGGTTTAAGGACGTCCCGTCGATCGTCTCGCACTCGTTCGCGTGGCGCTCCATGGACGAGGCGCTGTCGTGGTTCGATTCCACGCTGCCCGGGCTCCGAGACGGCGCGTGATTGGCGTCCCCGGACTCCGCGACGTCGATCTCTCCGCTGCCGGTGCGTCTGTGCGTCGGTCGCTGTCGGTGGAGATCCGACGGGGGCGGCGCGCCCGGATCGGCGTCGAGGTTGAGCGCCGTCGCGTGCATCCCACCGGTGGACGCGTATTTGAACGGCCTGGCCTTCTGCGCGGACGTCTTGGTCGATGTCCGGCGCTTGAGCCGCTCGAGCTCGTCGCGGTCCTCGCGCGTCTGTGTCGTTCTGAATCCTTCTCCGCGGCCCGAGCCGCTGGCGGACGGCGCGCCATCGTCGCACCACACCGAACCGCCGCGGCCGGAGTTGCTCCACTCGCCGGAGGGCTCGTGGATGCACTTATCGTCGGGGGATCCCGGGGCCGTCGCCGGCGCGGACGCGCACGCACCCATGGTAGAACGCCGCCCTCCCGCGAAGGGTCGGTTCTACTGGTGACGGGTTCTACCGCTTCGCCTTCGCCTTTTTGCGCTGTCGGTCACGCGCCCGATCCCCGCGCGGCGCCCAGGTGCGGACCGATACGCACGCTCGGATCACCCACGCGGGTCGACGCGTGGGTCCGTGAGCCAATGCGCGGTGCGACGGGGGTCGTGCCCGCTCACCCGCGCTTCAGTGTGCGCGACCTACCCGGGCCCGCGCCGTTGAAAACCAAATGAACAAAACTGGACCGCTGCTGAGGTGGCTGACTCTGGAACGT
>Ga0257106_1000891_pt1 | contig 15912 bp, 12 predicted proteins | sample LP_taG_3_FD_190177 | JGI IMG/M metagenome (GOLD analysis project Ga0257106, IMG submission 190177) | Marine microbial communities from Northeast Subartic Pacific Ocean, Canada - LP_J_2011_P26_10m | ecosystem: Environmental > Aquatic > Marine > Oceanic | place: Canada: Northeast Subartic Pacific...
AAACCCTAAACCCTAAACCCTAAACCCTAAACCCTAAACCCTAAACCCTAAACCCTAAACCCTAAACCCTAAACCCTAAACCCTAAACCCTAAACCCTAGTTTTTAGGGGGGTCGCTTTTTTCTAGGCTTTTTTAGGGGAGTTCCGGAAAATATGCGCGCTTAAGCGCTCTTGTACTACAATCCTAAAACTACACTCGATACGAAGTTCGCGCGAGACTCTGCTTCTTTACTCGTCGTGCTTCCCATGCTGATTTGTTTCTCTAATTCTAGATGCGCTGCAACGAGCTTTTGCTTTTTCCTCGAATCGTCATTGTTTTCGAGAAGGACTTTCGAACTCGAAGAGACGAGGTTGACGAGGTTGAAGAGTTTATCTTTTACAGCACCCCTCGTTTGTTTGTAATTCTCACACAGTAACGTCCCCAATTCATCCACTAGCTCGACTTTATCGTCCTTCGAAAACGCCGGGAACTTATCTCGCGCGATATTTGTTCCGATCCTCGACGTATCCACTTTTTCCATCATACATCGTCGAAACATCTCTAACTTTACGTCATCGCTTCCAAGGGAACGCAGATAATTTGCCGCAAACTTGTAGCCGCCATATTTATTCTTGTTGGCTTCAACTAGAACAACGTCCTTGATCGCGTCAAATACATTGTCTTCCATCCTACCGAACACGCTCTTGCGCGCAGTTACGGACGCACCAAGCGGCGATAAAGACGCGCTCGATTCGCGTTGTTGCGATAGTGCAAATTTTGACAATGCAATATTTGCCTCCTTCAAATCCCATACCGATGATAACAGCGTATTCATGATGGAAGCAGCAGATTTAGAAAGCTCTTTTGTCGAGGCGTCGATGCGTTTGAAGCGTGCCAACTCCTCCGGCGTCGTTTTCTTCGCTCCTCCTCCGAGTAATTTTTCTAAACTATCCTCATCTTCGACGCATCCACGCATCACAGCATGCGCGAGCTTTCTTAAAACGTCAGTCTGATCTGCTTCAATGCTGAATAATCTGTATACCAAAGAGTGCTTGAAAATATCAAAAACGTTTTCGAGCGCTTTTCTTGTATTCTTTTTACGTTCCGTAATCGCGTACGCCTTTCGCACGGTCAAATCGTATTCCAGCACATACGCCACGTGCCCCAACAAAAGCGTCGATCCAAAGCACTGATCGTACGAACACGTCGTTTTCGCCTCTTCTTCTTCTTCTTTCTCGTTTTGTTCTTTGTCTTTTTCTTTTTCATCTTCTCTCCTGGATTTTCGCAAAGCAGTCGCCGCGCGGGAAGAACGATTCATCTTCTCAATTTGCTCTGGCGTGTACATGCTCTCTTCTATGAGCGAAACGAAGGACTTCCAATCCTCTCTCGGACCGGTATTTCGATGATGCGTGGAAACGAAGAAAGTCGCGTTCTGTAGCGTTTCTCGCTCTTCGGTATCTCGGAACCCGCCGATGCCGCGAGAAGCACCAACGGAACCACCCAAGTTGAACGTTTTATCTCTTGGAGACATCAACGATGCATTCATGCTATCATTCGCTCGTCTTTCTTCGCTATCTAAAGGCGTCCACGCGTGAATATTTGTCGTCAACTCTTTCTTCCGTGAGTTCCAGCTGATGTTAGGCGCAACATCGAACAAATCTCTCATTATGTTCACCGCTTGCCGTATGCAATTCATATCGTCTAGCGGCTGTTCGCTCCCCGAACGATCGCGTCTGATGATATCCAAAAGCCACACGTAGAACTTGTGCTGCGGCACTTCGCGCATTTTGTGCCTTCTCGCGACATGGGAGAAAGAGAAGAGGAAATTTAATTCCGCTTTTAACTTCTCGCTCGAACTCTTTTGCTCGAAAGAGTGCACGTTCCAAGACGCGTTTGAAAGAAAGTTCGCAACGTACGATGAGTAGACGTTCACATCCTCAGATTCTTTGGCTACGCTACCTGCGGTGGCGAAACCCATATCGTCTCCGATAAATATCGTTTGAGGAGGTTGTGAGTTGTGGTGTAAGTTTAGGAGAACATTCAAATTTTCTGCAAAAAAGCTTTGCTTTTCTTTTTTCGAATTTGCTTCAAACAATAAAGAAGAGATTAACAACAACAACAACAACAACAACAACGACGACAAGGAGGAGGACGAGGAACATCCGAGCATGAAACTCACGGACGCTCAAGCGGAGATGTACGATCGTCAATTGAGAGTTTGGGGAGTGTCTACGCAGTTGAAGATTGCCAAAGCACGCGTGCTCATACTTGGAGCAGAATCGCCAATGCTTTTAGAATGTGCTAAAAATATCGTGCTCGCGGGCGTATCTAAAGTTATTTTGTGCCGAGGAAAAGCAAAAGAAAAAGAAGAAGAAGAAGAAGAAGAAGAAGAGACACTAAGCTTCCTAGTTTCCGTGGAAGACAGAGCAAAAAAGATATCCGTCGCAGAAGCAGCGGCGAAATCGTTGCAAGAGATGAATCCTTTCGGTGAAGTTTCTGCTGCTGACTTCAAATTTGAAGACTTAGAAGACAAAGACGCAGCCAGCGCAATCTTAGGAAACAACTACGACGTCGTCATTTGCTGTGGACGAAGAGTGCGCGCAAATACCGTTAAACATTTGAACGAGGTATGTCGCGAACGAAAAATAGCCTTCTTCTTGACGGAAAGTAGTTCGCACCATGGATATTTCTTTAGCGACCTCGGTGACGCGTTCGAGTTCATCGAACGGAAAAAACACGACAGCGATAACAACGAGGATGGAAAAGAATCAGCTCTTTTGACGAAACCTTTCGAATCGTTCGGCAGTGCGATTCAGAAGACGTCATTTGCAAACTTCAAACCGAAAAGGAGTTGTAAATTCACACCCATTTTTTGCGCGTTGAAACAGTTGGAGTTGATGGAGAATCTCAAGCCGACCCTCGAGGAAGTACGCGAGCACATCTCAAAGCTTCCAGATGGAGATAAAGTCGTTGATGGTGTATCTTTGGAAGACTTAGCGCTCTTTTTAGATAATAGGATAGAAATGCCCGCTATAGCGGCTATCGTTGGCGGATTACTCGCCAATGAAGTCATCAAATCAATTTCGCACGCCGAGGAGCCGGTGTGCAACTTTTTTTGCTTCGATGTCCTTTCCGGAAAAGGTGCTGTCGAAAAACTCGGTTGAAATTGAATGTCAAATAATCACATACCCAAAGTGCTGTGTAGCACAGTACGATTTATATTACAAACTAGTAAACTAGCTGCATCGTAGCGTTAAGCGTTTCTATTTTCAATTGTACCTAATTACTATCTTCACATCGTCTTCATTTTTTTGAAAGAAAGAGGAAAGGAAAACTCAGCTGAGGAAGACAAAAAGTGCACACGAGGCGCACCAAGATCTTTAATGTATCATGGAGATGATTGAGGACGAGGAGCGAAGAAAAGATTCTCACGTAGAAGCGTCGAGTACTGCGAAAACTCCCAATCCAAACTGGACGCGTTTCGGTGGATTGCATCAACCGAAAACGTCAGCAACAAAAACATCGCGCTTAGGGACCTTGAGAGAAGAAGATTCAACGTTAACCCCTACCTCGACTTTATCAGGTACACCAACCATCACGAATGCTATCAATGGAGGAAAACCGCCAAGAAATGCTAGCGCAGATATGCCACCACCTCCCGCGCGCGCTATAATTACGCCAGAGGTTTGGAACGACGACGGGTATTTCGACGAGAAAATTACAGTTGAAAACGAAAGAGAAGAAGCCTTTTGCGTGTATCGCGCTGCAGATATTGGGATTATACCTAATGGTGATGGAAAAACAGTAACAACAACAACATTGGTGTGTTTGCACGGGTGCCCGTACTCCTCGCTTTCGTGGGCGCCGTTCGTGAAAGAGTTCAGAAAGAAATGTAAAACACAAACAAAGGTTGAGATATACGCCATCGATTTGAGACATCACGGAGAATCGATATCGATGCGCGACGGCGGGAGCGACTTTAGTTTAGGAAGAATGGTAGAAGATGTCGCGATGATTTTAAAGCACTTATTTGCGCAAACAGAAATAGGTCGAAAGTGTGTTCTCATCGGCCACTCGATGGGTGCTTCTGTAGCGAGCTCTCTCGCGCTGCGAGAAGACATGTGGACGAAAAACGTACATGATAAGAATAAAACATCGTTAGCTGGTCTGATCGTCGTCGATGTCGTCGAAGGGTCGGCATTAAAGGCTTTGCCGATGATGTCTTTACAGCTATTGAATCGGCCCACTTCCTTCCGAACTATGAGAGACGCATATCGTTGGTGTTTGGGATTTGGAGGGAGCACGAAGAGCGTAGAATCAGCCCGGATATCCTTCCCGTCGCAGTTGCAGCAGAAAAGCAACGGCAACAGCAGTAGTTTTAGTGATATCAATAGCGAACGAGGGGACGCGTCGTCTCCGTTTACTTTTCGATGCGACGTTGTGAAGACGGAGCCGTATTGGAAAGAATGGTACTTGGGTATGAGTGAGAGATTTTTGAGCGCGAAAACTTCGAAAGCGCTCCTTCTCGCAGGGACCGACCGATTGGATACGCCTTTAACGATAGCGCAGATGCAAGGCAAATTCCGGATGGTTGTGTTTCCAAACAGCGGGCATGCGATTCAGGAGGATGAACCAGAAAAGTTTACGCAAGTTGTCCAAGATTTCTTGACGCGATATGTACAAAATTAATTCATATTAATGAAACGATGGTCTACCAGTTCTATTATCATTCTAAATTCAAAACAACAATTCAAACAAAACCTGAGCATTCTTCTTCTTCTTCAAAAAATACCCGGGATGACTTTATACGGCACTACAGAGCAATATTGTTTCCAGTACGTTCCGTACTTCGCAGCGCACCTTCGGTCGTCGCGAACGGATCGATCAAACAATAGTATCGTCAAAAAGATGACGTAGGAGTACGGCACGACTTTATCGAATCCAGCCGGCAAAGTCCAAAAGAACGATGCTGCTATCTCCGGCAAGTAGTGGAAGTGCCTCGAAATTGACCACCACCCGGAAGCTAATAACAAAGACGTTTTCGATTCGCCTTCGATAGTTTCGTACTTCGCCTTGATCATCCGTGGTTTTTTGCCCCAAACGAGCATGTTACCTTTGGTTCGTCTCGCTTCTTGTCGCTGACGATCGGAATCGTAATTAATCCAAATGGATAACAAGCCCGCGACGACGATGGCGCAAAATTTCGTCGTTCCGAGCTGTACCGCCGGTTTGATTGAAGAAATATACAACGCCGGAGATACATACAAAGAAGGCACCCACACCAAACAACCCCAGCAAATGTAATACCCTGCTCTATCGTGCATAATATCCATGGAATTGAAGTATCCAGTTTCCCAGTAGAAGAATTTCGCGTTGTACGAGCACATGAGAATGACGCAAGCCAACACCGAGTCGGCGAAGAATCCGTCGCGTTCGTATTGATAGCACGCAAACACGACGGGTAAAAGAGCCCAGGCCATCATACCAAATCTGCAGTTCGTGAATTGCTTCACGTTGAGAGGACCGAACTTTGGATATAATTCCGTGCCCCAATAGAAGTCGTACAGAAACGAACCGTTGCTTCCCGAGTCCGAGTCTGTCGGGAAATACAAACCTTTAAACGTGAGGAAGAGACAGAAAAATATGGCAAACATGGACATCGCGAATAACATTTCTCCGAACAAATCGTACACAATCTTTGGCGAGGTTAATCCGAAATGCCAAGCGGCGAAGAATCCCGCGTAAGTCGTAATCAAAGACAACACGCCGTTCGCTTTGTATTCCGGAATGTTCCCGTTTGCAGTAACTGGACCGAAATGCTTTTTCCCAGGTAAATACAACTGTAATAACGCTTCGAACGTGGCGTAGGAAAGTAAATGCACGATTGCGTCTTTTGTCGGCCACGGAAGCATGTCTTTTAAGTATCCTTTGAATGTTTTCCTCGATATACTCGAAACGAGGTTTGAAACGCTTCCGTTTCTATTGACGAACACGTCCCAAATCATCACCGCTAAGAACGGCGTCGTTGCGATTAACAAGATGATACCGGCTGCGTTGATGAAGGCGCCGTACTTGTCGGCATCGCCGCCAGAGCCCCAATGTTGCTCTTGCGCGTTCTTCTTCTTCTTCTTTTTCGTCGTCGTCGTCGTCGTCGATGGCTTTTTTATTCCTTTATTCTTTCGGCTCTTCGGCGTCGGTGACGGAGACTTCCTCGACGACTTTTTCCCCGCTCCCGTTCTGCTACGACTCGACGAACGCGCCGCACGAGCGGATGTACCAGCAGCAGCCATCGTGCGTTGTTGTTGTGGTAGTGGTAGTGATGATGGTGGTGGTGAGAAGTGACGACTTCGATTGACTTTCTTTACTTTTTAATCAGTCAGAAAGGAAAAGTGACACAAAAAGAGAAAAAATTTGGGACAAACACCACAAGAAAATAACAACGAGCAGACGAGAGAGAGTGAGAGATACAGAAAGAACACTTCCTGCGCGCGCACTCCTCATTTGGAACTTGCACACGTACCACTTTAAATCGATACCACTACGTATCGTGCTTCGCGCGATAATCATACTCAGCAGTGGTGGTGGTACGAGAAGCAGCAGTCATCGAGCGCGCGCAGGAGAAGAAGCATTGCTTCCGTAGAGAGACTTGTGGAGGAGAGTAAAAACAAAGATGGACACGGATGAAAAGGTCTCGGCGCAACCTGGGTCGCTTCCACCAATGTCCGCCGCTGCTGGAGGGGGCGCGTTCGCCACAATCAACGTCTCGCCGTTCTTATGGTATGTTTTCTTACGTCTTATTCTTATTCTTCTCGTTCTCGTCGCACTCGTCTTGCGTGTGACTTTTCATCTTCATCGTGGGGGTGCCTTTTCTCTTTCTTTTTCCCTCCTCCTAAATTCTCTCTTTTCAAGAACAACAAAAACTGCGCGCGCGCTCGATACTGATGAATGAATATTTCTTCTCATCATTATCATCATCAATAATAAAATCAACAGGAAAACGTGGAACTTGGTGTCGAACCCTGCAAACGACGACGTCATCTCGTGGACGGCGAACGGAAGAACGTTTACGGTGTGGAAACCAGATTTGTTAGAGGAGAAATATTTGCCGGAAACGTTCAAGCACTCAAACTTTGCGAGTTTTGTTCGACAGCTGAACAACTATGGTTTTCGCAAGTGTCACTCGGATAGATTCGAATTTGGCGTCACTGGGTTTGAGAAGAATAAGCCGGAGCTGTTGACGACGCTAAAAAGAAACGAAGCGCCGCGAATGAAATCGAAAACAGAGTTCGCGAAAGATACAAAAAAGAAAGAGAAAGAATCGAAAACGTCGATCATGAAAGCGACACCGACGACGTCGCCACGACAAGGACGAGCGCTACCAGATTCGAATGAAGCTGGAGGAGAAGAACGAACAACGACAACAACCGGAAGAAGAGGTAGTGGAAGAGAGAAGGGCGCCCCAAGTGGTGGTCACACGGCTCTTGAACTCGGCGCGTTTGGAAATTTGACCGAGGAAGTCGATCAGCTTAAACGCGATCGAATGGTTTTGTTGAAAGAAGTCATGCGTTTGCGATTAGAACAAGACGACACGGCAACGCAGATGCGCATGATGGAGCAAAGAGTACAACAAAACGAACAATTTAGCGCGCAAATGCGTTCGCTCCTGGAAACGCTTCAGCAGAATCCAAAGCTCGCTATGGAGTTTGGAGAGCAATTGAACAACGTTTCGAGATTTGCTCCGCGAAAACGTCGACAATCCATTCCGTTGTTAGGAGGAGGTGAGAGGAACGAGGGAAACACGATTAATGGCAACTATAACAATAATAATGGAAACAGCGACCATGAATCGCAAATGCTCCTCGAAACGAGCACGAATCACGCGAATCACTTGCGTTTGCAAGAAATTATAGACGAACAAGAGAGAGAACCGAGTCCCAAGATGTTCCCGAACGGCAACTTCGCGCTCGTCCCGACACCGGACAAGGACACTGGTTTGGCGCAGTTCACGTGGCAAGAGATCATGGAAGCAAATACTCCATCGGATACGTCCACTGAGAGCTTGCGACAAATGGTTGAAGGCATGTCGAAAGAGGAGGAAGTTGGTAAAGACCAACAGGCGTTTCTTTCGAGCATCTTGGAGAGAACAAATAGTGGTCTCTCGAGCGACAGAATTGCTCAAGAATTGGGCGCAGTGAACGATAGTACGTTACCGTCGGCGCGCAGTCTCGAGAATCAGTTGAGTCTGTCCTTTTTAGATTCAGAGGAAATGACAAACTTGGTGAACGACATGAAGTTGTCCCAAAAGAAAGGCGGAGAGAAAAAGTAAACAAAAAGAGTTAGCGCGAGCGCCGTAATTGTGCTCGATAGCGACACCAATATAAACAAAGTAGCATTGTTGTATTACACGTCAACAAAAAAAAAGCAAAGTATAACATATGCATTGTACGGTACCGAACGCCGCGGTAAGGCATCCCAGACTTAACCGCATTCAAAAAGAAAAAATCCTTCTCCACCATTTATTTAGCGACATCGATGTTCGTAAACTCTTTCCAGACGTCTAAAGATACGCGTTTGGTCATGGACTTGATTTGCGAGTTTGGTCCGAGCTCGTACAACTTCGTTTTGCCCTCGCTTACTAAGTTCTTCAACGTCGCTTCCCACAAAACCGGCGAGACGAGTTGTTTCGTGAGCATGCGAACGATGGATTCCTTGTTCATTTCCGATAACGCGAGACGAGTGCCCAGAACGTTCATGAAAATGGGAATCTCTGGTTTCGAAATCTCAATCGTCTCCAGGACGTTTTTGAGATTTTCGGCGGCGGAGTCCATGCGCGAGGTATGAAACGCACCCGAAACGGCCAGATACGCAACTTTCAACGCACCCTCGTCTTGCGCCTTCCTTTCTACCCTCGCGAGCGCGGATTTGTCGCCAGAGACGACTCTTCCTTGCGGGAAGAGGTAGTTTGCGATTTCGAGGACTTCGTCTTTCTTTCCTTCGCTCTTGACGTTTTTGACAATCTCTTCCAACTGCTCGTCTTTCAAGCCGACAACGGTAAGCATGCCGTGATCACCCACTTTCGCGGCGGCGGCCATAGACTCGGCGCGAACTTTGACGACTTTTAAACCGTCTTCGAAAGAAATCGCTTTCGCGAAGACCAAAGCGCAATACTCGCCCAAGGATAAACCGGCGACGGCGCTCACTTTCGACTCATCGAACGAAGGATCGTCGAGTTTTAACTTTTCCACCGCGGCGAGTCCCGAGAGATACAACGCCGGTTGCGCGTACACGGTTTCGTCGAGCTTTTCTTTCGGCCCGTTGATGCAAACGTCCAAGATGTCGTATCCGAGAATTTCTTTCGCTTTTTCGCACATATCCTTCACCTTCGGGATGTCTTGGCAACTTTTCAACATGCCAACGCTTTGCGAGCCTTGACCGGGGAAAAGAAACGCAATCGGAGAGTTGTTCATCGTCGATGGATCGATGACGGAATCGTCCGTCTTCCCGTCTTTTATCGTGATGTTTTTGAGTTCGCCTTTCGCCTCGGCGATTTCGAGCTCGATTTGCGCCTCCAGCTCTTGACGCTTCTTGCGACGTTGCTCTTTGAACAGACGCTTTTCCTCCAACGCTTTTTGACGTCTGCGGCTTTCGGGATAGTCCGGTTTGTAGCCGTGCGCCCAAGTTTGCACGACGTCCAAGCCGTAATCGTAAAGCGTCCACCAGCAGCCAAGATCCGGATGGCATCTTGGCTTTTTCGGGACGTCGGCGTACTTGTCGATGAGAAACTGCAAACGATCTCTCACGTCGTCGTCTTGAATCGCGACTTGAAGCGGAGTTTTCAAACCAGGGTCCAAATACGGGTCGTAGTCGTTGGTGGTGATCGTAGGATCGGCGCCTTCCAAGAGTAAATACTCAAAAAGTTCGAGGTACCCGTCGTATTGCGCGAGATACGCCGCTCGATGTAACGGAGTGTACCCCTTACCGTCCCTTTGATTGACGCATGACGGAACGTTTCTCACGATGTGGTGCACCATGTCGAGCTGTTTGTACTTCGTGGCGAAGTGAATTGGTCCTCCCGCACCGTTATCTTGGGTCCAAAAATACGGATCGGTCTCCATAATCAATTCGGCTTGTTCGGGATCTCCGAGACGGAAACACGAATAAAACGCAAAGGGTTGAAACTTTGGCTGTGGAGGATACCTCCCGGCTCCTGTTGTGATGTTGATGATGATTTGTTCGCAAAAAGAAGAATATAAGTGTCAGTGGACAATGCGTTTGTGTCCTTAATGAGGTTTCAGAATGCGTGCGCGCATTATCCGCGCGTATAAACCATGGCGTCCTCGAGGTGTGTTTTTTTTTCTTCGTAACGCTTCTTCTTCAAATCAAATCAAATCAAATCAAAATGTGATTTGTTCGATCATGCGGGGAGGGAGGACAATAATAAAAAAAGGTTTAAAGAAAGGAGTCGGTTATGAGCGATGACATAAAATGATCGGTCTCCTCTTTCGCGCGCGTACCAGTCATGTCGCGCGGCATCTTGTTGCTTTCGGTCGCGTTTAAATGTCAGTAAAAAGATAGTTAGTGGAAGTGTTTTTTTTGTGGGAAAGAGTTTTTTGCTTCTTGTTCTTTGTTGTGTGTTGTGAAAAAAATTCTCCTCGCTTTTGTTTCCTCGACAAGTCGAAATTTCTTCCTCAAAAAGCTACGCGTAGACGGCGTAAAAAAAAAACGACGACAAATAAGGATGTTTTTTTCTTCCTCGCTCGCTTTACGGCGCGTGGCTTCGCGAAATGCGAAAGCGTGGATGAGTGCTACGCATACTACCAACGATGAAACCACGATGGTGATGTCCATGAGAAGACTTTTCGCGGCTTCGTTGGAGAGAAGATGCGCGAGCACGTCGACGACGACACACAAATCTTTCACGTCTCCTCCTCCTTCCTTTCTCCTTCGTCGTCGTCACCATTCTCACAAACAACAACAACAACAACGTGATCAGTATCTTCGCAGAATGATGTATTCAACGAGTAGTGGAAGTGGAAGTAACAATAACAACAGTCCAGTCGGTTGGAAGTCGTTGCTCTTGCTCGTCTTGACGGGTTCGGGAGTTTTGTTTTTCTTTGAAAACGAAAAGAAACGACGGATGAAATCCATCGCAGAAAACCAAAAAGGCGTCGGGAAAGCGGCGGTGGGTGGGCCGTTTGAACTCATCAACGCGGCGACGAACAAAAAGTTCACGGATAAAGATTTACTCGGGAACTTTTGTTTGATTTACTTTGGGTTCACGACGTGTCCAGACATATGTCCAGACGAGCTGGAAAAAATGTCCGAGGTGATTGATATCGTCGAGAAGGAAACGGAGAAAAAAGATAACAGTAGTAATTCCCCGTCGTCTGCAAATAAAATACCACCGCTCGTGCCGGTGTTCATTTCCATAGATCCAGAGAGAGACACGACCAAAGTTGTCAAGGAATACGTGAAAGAGTTTCATCCGAAACTTATCGGTTTAACCGGAACGAAAGAGCAATGCGCGAAAGCGGCGAGAGCGTATCGCGTGTATTATCACAAGACGAACGAGTCATCCAAAGATTATCTCGTCGACCATTCGATCATCATGTATTTGATCGATAAAAGAGGTGATTTTGTCGCGTTCTACGGGAAGAATTACGAAGCGCGGCCGATGGCGATGAACATTCTTGAACACATCTCTTCTTTTTCCAACGACCAAAAGTAAAAAAAAATGAGTATTGGTTTACACTAGTAGTAGTAGTTCGCGTAGTTTAAATAGAAGTAGTTGTAGAAGTAGTACTCGCGTTGATAGTAGAAAGAAGGAAAGTTTGTATACCATGCGTGTAATTGTTATGACTAGTGCACGTAGTGAATTTATATGGAAAAGAATAATAATATAAACGACGCGATAAATGCAGTTTTTTCATTGTATATTATTTAGAGCGTAGCCATGACTTCGTTCGCCATTTTGATGGTGTACGCGATGTCTTCGTCCGAGTGTTGCATACCGGTGAAACCAGCCTCGTATTGAGACGGAGCCAAGTACACGCCTCTCTCTAACATACCTCTGTGCCATCTACCAAACTTGTCCAAGTCCGACTTGGTCGCGTCTTGGAAGCTCTTCACCGGTCCTTCGCAGAAGAAGAAGCCAAACATGCCTCTGATGTTGCCCCCGCAGACGGCATGGCCGTTGTCCTTACCGGCTTTCAAGATGCCTTCAATCAAAGTCTTCGTCTTTCTGTCCATCTCTTCGTACGCACCCGGTTGTGATAAGATGTTCAAAGTTTCGATACCCGCAGTCATCGCCAACGGGTTACCTGACAAGGTACCCGCTTGGTACATCGGACCAGCAGGAGCGACGATTTCCATGATTTCTCTCTTACCGCCGTAGGCGCCAACTGGTAAACCGCCACCGATAACCTTACCCATCGTGGTCAAATCCGGAGTGACACCAAAGTACGCTTGCGCGCATCCTTTATCGACACGGAATCCAGTCATGACTTCGTCGAAGCACAACAACGCGCCGTTGGCGTCGCATTCGGTTCTCAAGCCTTCGAGAAAGCTCTTGTCCGGGACGATGAAGCCAGAGTTACCGACGACTGGCTCAAGAATGACGCCCGCAATTTCATCCTTGTTTTCCGCAAAGATCTTCTTGACGGACTCGATGTCGTTGTAAGACGCGCACAAAGTCGTGCCAGTAGCACCTTTCGGGACACCCGGGGAATCCGGTAAACCCAAAGTCATGACGCCGGAACCGGCTTGGACCAAAAACGGATCCGCGTGACCGTGGTAGCACCCCTCAAACTTGATAATCTTCTCGCGACCGGTGTGCGCACGCATGACTCTCAACACGGACAAGCACGCTTCGGTGCCAGAGTTGCAAAATCTAACCATTTCCACGGACGGAACTCTGTCGATGACCATCTTCGCCAAAGTGTTTTCTAACTCGCACGGCGCGCCGAAGGAGGTACCTTTTTCGAGTTGCTTGATCAACGCCGCGTTGACTTGGTCGTTGGCGTGACCGCAAATGGCCGGACCCCATGAGCCGACGTAGTCGACGTACTTGTTCCCATCGACATCGAACGCATCTTAATTATTATTATTATATATATAATTAAAGTGTTGTTGTTGTTGTCAGTATTTTCTTTTTAGAGAGGAGTTTTCTTGACGAAAGAATTTTAGAAAAAGGAACAAAAAAAAGATCTTTTCCTCTCGCAAAAAGCCGAAAGAGAAAAAAGTTTTATCCAATCGGGAGGCGACTTGCGGAAGAGAAAAAACGAAACAACGCACATGGTCCTTTAACTCTATCAAAAACGATCGGTTGACCGCCGACGGACTTAAACGCTCTGACGGGGGAGTTTACACCTCCCGGCAACAAGTCTTGCGCCTCCTTGAAGATCCTCTGTGAGTTGTCAGTCTTAAAAGCCGCCTTGGTGATGGTGACGATTTTCTTTTGTTGATGGCAACTCTTTCTCGATCGGACGGAGGAAGAAATCTTCTTCGTTTGAGTGCCAAACTGCGTGGAAACGTTGCTCGTGGAAACAGCAAACATGTTCTTTGTGTTCTTTTAGGAATAGTAGTAAATGAATTTAGAGTGAATGCGTAATAATAATTGGCTGTCGTCGTCGAATACGTTTTGTTTTCGAGTGTTTGCGTTTTCTATCTCTATCTACTTTTGGCGATTTGATGTTTGCTTTTTTCTTGAAAAAGAAAGAGTAAAACACACTAAACAAAACTGTTCATAGTTTTACTCCTAAACCCTAAGATTTGCTTATGGCCAAAAAGAATTATCCGAAGAAAATCTGAAGATCGAGGGTTCGATCCCCTCCTCAGTCAGTCAAATATTAATAAAATGGCTGTGTGGCCTAGTGGATACGGCGTCAGACTTCGACTCCAATTTTTTTTGCTCGCGCGTGGTGTTGTTGTTGGTTTGTCGTTCGCTGGTTTAAAGTTTATTCTTGCGGCCAGATGACGGCTGCTGCTGATTTCTCTGAATTTTTTCTTTCCGAGCGCACAAACTCCTTTTTTTCAGCTTTTTCAAATTTCGCGAAAACCCCTCAAGTTCATCCGCCGTCCGTGTAGTGCTGGTATACAAAATATAATACCCACACACATTCCATCCACAACACAACAACAACAACAAAAACATGTCGGACAACGAAGGTGGCGGTGCCGCTGCTGATGTCGACTTCAACGACGATTTATTCACCTGTGCAAACGTGCGTTTTATTCAATGTTATCGTATCGCGCGTAAATTCTCGATTTTGTTCTTGTTGTGTGTGTTGATATTTTTCTTTGACAACGAACCAACATCATCCTCATCATCATCATCATCTTCATCACTAACGCTTCTACTTCTCATGAAAAACAATTTGAAACACACAGTCAGATGTTGTCACCAAGTACAAGATTGCTGCCGATTGCGTGAATGGTACGTTTTTATTAAACTCTTCTTTTTTTCTTCTCGTCTTTGTTTCGTGAGGAGGACCGATTCGAAATACTTTTCAGCCGCCCTAGAGGAAGAGAGAAAACAAAAACAATACTCTGCGTAAAACTCTTGACTGACAACACATGCACGCTGTATTATTAATGAAAAAACAAACAGCTGCGCTCACGGAAGTGATAAAGATGATCGTTCCGGGTAAGAAAATCGTGGACATTTGCGTCGCCGGTGATAAGCACTTGGAAACGGAGTGCGCGAAATATTACAACAAGAAAGTCGAAGGTGCTAAAGTGGAGAAAGGCGTCGCGATACCGACGTGCGTTTCTGTGAATGAACAAGTGTCGTACAACTGCCCAGAGGTGGAGAATAAAGACGTCCTCGAGGAAGGACAGGCTGTCAAAATCGATTTGGGAGCGCACATCGACGGCTACGTCGCGCACCAAGCGGTTACCATCGTGTGCCAGAAAGAAGGCGGCAACGAAAAAATCACCGGGAAACAAGCGGACGTCATTAAAGCGTGCATTGTTGCTCAAGAAGTTGCGGGGAGAGTTTTGAGACCTGGTAAGACGACAACGGATGTTTCGAACGCGATTACGAAAGTAGCCGAAGATTTTGGAGTTCACTTGGTCGAAGGCGTGCTTTCGCACAACATGAAGCGCTTCGCCATCGACGGCAACAAGGTTGTGTTGCTGAAGAAAACTCCAGAAACGAAAGCAGACGATCACGAGATTGCTTTGTATGACGTTTTCGGCCTCGATATTGTGATGACTACGGGTGAAGGTAAACTCAGCCAAAAGGATGAAAAAGAGACGCAGGTATACAAGAGAGCGTTGGAGAAGTCGTACTCTCTTAAAATGAAAGCGTCTCGCGGCGTGTTCTCCGATATTTGCAACAGATTTCCTTCTTTTCCTTTTGCGGCGAGATACCTCGAAGGTTTGAGCGCCAAGGCTGGTTTACCCGAGTGCTTGAAACACGATTTGTTGGTTCCGTACCCGGTGTTGTACGAAAAGACTGGTGAATACGTGGCGCACGTCAAAACGACCATCTTAGTCATGGGTAAAGGGAACGACAGAATTACGAAAGCGGTTGAAATGATGCAACAAGACGTTTCGAGCGAAAAATCACTCCAAGATGCGGAATTAGTCGAATTAATCGCGCAGCCGCTGAAACCGCCGGCAAAGCCGAGAAAGAAGAAGTAAATAATAAAGCAAGTGAGAAGTAATAAGAATACGAATATTTGAAAAGTACGTTTTAGAGTCCGTCGGTGGAGAGAGACACAACCAAGTGAGAGCGAGAGGCTTCCCGCTCACTTTCGACGAGCGTTTATTTTTCTTCATGGTTTTGATTGATTGTTTTATTGTTTTAAATGCTTATTGTTTGTTCATTTGTTCATTCCTTACACGTCGTGTTTTGAAACACAGCTAAAACCTATGATATGGTCAACCTTGTTTACTTTTCCTCTTCTGTATTTATTTATATATATACAT
>Ga0257106_1000892_pt1 | contig 15883 bp, 7 predicted proteins | sample LP_taG_3_FD_190177 | JGI IMG/M metagenome (GOLD analysis project Ga0257106, IMG submission 190177) | Marine microbial communities from Northeast Subartic Pacific Ocean, Canada - LP_J_2011_P26_10m | ecosystem: Environmental > Aquatic > Marine > Oceanic | place: Canada: Northeast Subartic Pacific...
TCCTCGTCCGGCAGCTCGCGCCCGTCGCACACGTACAGCGCGACGTACGTGCGGCCGTACCGCCTGTCCCGCACCCGCCTCAGGCGCTTACCGATGGCTGGCAAGATCTCCGGTTTTTGGCTCCGGGCGTACTCCACCAGCAGCACGGTGTGGTCGGCGATGAGCGGCGACTGGTCCAGCTCCAGCAGCAGCTCGGGGTAGGATACCCTGTAGTACGGCGGGCAGAACGACACAAAGTCGAACGCCCCGCCCGCGGCGCGAGCCGTGTTTTTGTGCTGCGCGAGGAACTGCTCAACCTTGGCGGTGTGCACGGTGGTTTGCTTGTTGACGCCGAGCGAATGAAGGTTCTTGCGCGTGACGTTGTTGACCACCCACGGGTCCATCTCGACGAAGTGCGACTCCACGCACCCGCGGCTGATGGCCTCGATGCCGATGGCGCCCGTCCCCGCGAAGAGGTCGAGCCAACGCGAATCCGGGGGAAACGCGGTGTTGCTCCGGCTGCCAATGAGCGACATGATCATGTCAAACGCGGCGCCGCGGACCATCCCCATCATCGGCCTGGTGTCGAGACCTGAGGGCGAGAGCAGCTTGCGCTTGGACAGCGAGCCGGCGACGATGGTGAGCCTCTTGTGCGTCCTTCTGGAGTTCGCCTTTTGCTTCTGGACGTTGAACGCGTCCACCGCCTTCTTCTCCGACTCGAGCTTTCGCAGCAAAGCCTTGGGCACGCCCATCTCCAGCATCTTCTCGGTCTCTTCCTCCTTCTTGGCGAGCTCCTTGAGCTGCTTCGTGGTCAGTTCGCCCTTGTTGTTCATGGTCAGTTCGCCCTTGTTGTTCGCGTCCACCTTGAGCCCGTCCTTGATACCGTTCACGTCCGCCGGGGTGTTCCGTTCCCTGCGCCGCAAGTTGCTCTTGCCTCCCTTCTTCGTCCGTGAGCGGTATCCATCAACCTCGTCGTCGTCCTGCTCGGTGACGTCGGTGAAACCCTGCGCGAACCCGAAACTCTCGTCGTCGCCGTAGTCATCGCCCACGACGTAGAGGTCCTCCTCCTTCGTCGAGACGTTCGCGCCCTCGGGGACGAAGAACCACGAGTCGTCGTCGTCGTCTTCATCGTCATCGTCGTCGTCGTCGAGGGCAAAGGCAACGGCGGGCTCGTCGTCCTCGTCCTCGAAGTCCGCGGGATCGAAGTAGATCTCGTCGTCGGCCATGGGTGAGGCGGTCTCCTCGGGGCGACGCGGCGGCGCGGCGGAGGCGACGAGCCTGTGCGCGCGGTACGCGGTACGGCGCTCCGCCAACCGGGCGATTTTTGATGATGCGGCGGCGGCGGAGCACGCATTGGCGCTCGGGGCGGCGACGCGGCCGGGCTCGACGCGGGGTCGCGACGTGGCGCGCGGCGCGAGATCGGCTCGTGCTCCCTGGGAGACGCTGTGCATGTCTCGAATCAGCTCGCCGGTGCGCGCACGGGTGTGTGTGCTGAGAGGGATGTAGGCGGGTGCCGGAAAATTGCGCTTTTTCTCGCCCAGCCACCGTCGAGCAGAGACCGCGTCGACTCGATCTTACCAGCCGGAACCTCGTTTTTCTTGGTTCGGGCTTTATGGGCTTTATGGTGAGACAGTTGTGACAAATGCGGTTTGTGTCATCCTCTTTTACCCCTTTTTAACACTACGCATCCATACGCCTTTTCCACGGTGGACCCCTTTAACTCACTTTGCCACAGCTTTATTGCAAATCCCGAGATATTTTTCCCGTTGGGGTCCTTTGCGGGCAAAAGTGTGGTTTGTTCGAACCTCCTTCCCGATTTGCAGCCTTATCCGCGAGTTTGAAAAAATACCGCGTCCAATCAAAAGCCCGTTTCCCGAATCCGTGGCCTTCCAAGAGCCATCCAGACGACGAGAGAAACCGCGAAAGGTCAGATTTGCCAAAGATTTTTTCCCGATCCTTAAATACATCCGGCTTTTTTCAACTTTTTCGGGCTCTCAATTGAAAGTTTGGGCGCCGACTGTTTTTGGAACGCGAATGGGAATCATCGGGCTATCATGTGACGTTCATGTTCACACAATCGCCCAATGATATTTCATAAAGTTTACTAAATTACCCAATGCTCTGAATTGCATTGGGTGGTGCCGTGCATAAAGCGAATCGTCAAATCTGATTTTGAGTTAGATGCGAATCAGATTTGCGCAAGTGAACCTGGAGCACCCGATTGACTTGCGTGTCACGTTCTTTTGCGACTTTTGGGTTGGGCTTTTCCAACATTGGTCTCCACTACGACGCGCTCGCGGTGACCAGCGCCAAACCGCGTACGTGTCGATTCCACGATACTCACGACATACGCCCGAAGCGTTCGGACGCGGCCGTTCACGTTTACCCGTCGCGCAGGAGCCGCGCGGTAGCGTTTGCCGGAAAGAGAAATCGCCGGTGAATCTCGCGTAGAAGGCAGGAATACGCGAATTTCCCGCGGAGATGGCGCCCGCTTCCAAGGCTGAGGGGTCGGCTCGCGGACGCGCCGCGGCCAAGGCGGAGGCTGCCGCGAATGATGCCACACATGGAGAGGCCAACGCGAAGGATGCGGGCCAAGACGACGCCAACCTCGGACTGGTGAGTGCCCAACACCGGATCTCACGTCACCCACCAACGCTCGCTTTTTTCCAAGCCCGAACACCACGTCGAAGCTTTTTCGCCGGCGTTCGCCGTCGAACCCCGTCCATCGCCCCCGAGCGCCGTTCCGACCGCGCTCACTCGACGCGGTAACACCGAATGACCAGCCGGTTACATCGACTGACCGACGCCCAACCCCATTTCGCCATCGTTCGCGCGCGCAGGATGCGATTCTCGCAGCCGCGGCCGAGGAGCTTCGCAGCTCGTCCGGGAGCGCTGACGGGAGCGAGGACGAGAAGAAGAAGGGCGACAAGGCCGGCAAGAAGGGCGATAAGGGTTCCGGTGGCAAGCACGGCAGGGGCAAGGACGCGTCGGGACGCAAATCCGGTCGCGACGCCGGCAAGGGCGACAAGGCCGGCAAGCCCGGCTCCGGGAAAGATTCGGACGCCAAGGTCAAGGCCGGCAAGGATCAGAACGCGGACGAGGAGGAGAAGGAGGTCGAGCTCGAGGCGAACGGCAAGCCCAAGCTCCCGAGGCCCGAGGGAACGTGCGCGTGCCCGCGATGCGCCAGCGAGGAGACCAAGTTCTGCTACTACAACAACTACAACGTGAAGCAGCCGAGGTACTTTTGCCGCGGCTGCCAGAGGTACTGGACCGCGGGCGGCATGCTGCGCAACGTCCCGGTCGGCGCGGGCAGGCGGAAGAACAAGAACGGCGCCAACGGCTCGGGAGAGAACTCGCAGGCTGCGGGCGCCGCGGCGTTCGCGGCGCTCGCGGCGTCCGCGGCGGCGGGCGGACGCGGGCGGGTCGGAGCCCTCGGCGGCCTCACCGAGGCTGCCATGCACGCCGCCGCGGCAGCCGCGCTCGGCAAGCGCGAGCGCAGGGACGGCAGCTCGGACGGAAGCGCGACGGAGGCTGAGCGCGACGACTCCGCGTATCGCCTCGCCGCGGCGGGGTCCGGCGCGTGGCCCATGCCCTTCGGCGCCGTGCCCTCGTCGTCGGGCGGGCGGGGCGGGTCACCCGGCGAGGGCAGCGGCGCGGGCGAGGGTACCACGGCGGCTGACTACGCCTCCATGTTCGCCGCGATGTCCGCCGGCGGCATGTCCGGGTACAACCCGTTCGCCGCGATGCAGGCTGCCGCGGCGATGCAGGCTGCGAGCGCGGGTTCCCAGGCTGCGAGCGGCGGATGGGACCCGGCGGCTGTGCAGCAAGCAGTCGCGGCGCAGATGAGCGCGTACATGCAGGGCCAGCAGCCCAGCGCGGAGCAGCAGCAGCAGCAGCAGGCTGCCGCCGCGCAGCAGGCGTTCGCGGCGGCCATGGCGGCGAGGTACGGGGGCATGAACCCCTTCGCCAACCCGTACAGCAACCCGGGGTCGCCCCGCGCCGCCGACTCGGGAGCGGCGCCCGCAGCCGCCGCGCCCGCGACCACCAGCGCCGGGAGCGGGCCCGCCGGCATGCCCCCCGCCACGTCCGTGACGAACGGCGCAGCGCCCGCGTCCAGCGCGGCGCCAACGACCTCCTCGGCTCCCCCGGGATTCTTCCCGGCCGCCGCGGCTGCGGCTGGCGGCACTCCCAACTGGGCGAGCATGATGGCCATGATGGGCCCCGCGATGGCGGCTATGCAGGCGCAGCAGGCGCAGCAGGCGGCGCCCAATTCTTTCGGAGGCATGACCCCGACGCAGATGCAGCAAATCGCCGCCGCCATGGCCACGGGCGGGTACAACCCGTACGCCGCCGCGCCCGCCACGGCTGCGCCCGCGGAGGGCAAGGCTGCCGCCGCCGACGCCCCCGAAGCCAAGCGATTCAAGGTTGAGGATCGCGCGGGCCACGCCGGTTAACTCCATTCAGTCACCGGCTGACCCACACTTACCACATACGACCAAGGTTCCACATACAACACCACACAAACCCTGCATTCAAAAACATCAACATCAAGCAACATAAGGGATTGGAACTTTTCCATGTACTTCCACTAAACCGAGGTGCGCGCTAAAGCAACCATGAAAACTTAGAGCCAATTTGCTGCATACATAGCACATCTGTACTGATTTGTAAAGCAAGCAACGAGCAAGCGATATGACGATAAACACACCGTCTCTGCGTCTACTGTGTATTAAAAGTTACACGCGCCTAATCTTACCTAGACTTGCCCGACCTCTTCTTGATGCCCAGACGTATCCTGTTCTCCTCCAGGCGCTGCTTCAACCGTTCGACGAACCCGTCCAGCAGCATCTTGCGCTGCAGAAGGTCGAAGAACGACGCGGTGGATAACAACCCCTCACCCTGCGCCGCGTCCACGAACTTATCGAGCATGATGGCGATGAAGAGGTTCAGCAAGATGAACGAGGCGAACGCGATGAACGTGACGAAGAACATCGGCGCCGCGAAATTGGACCCGCGGCACCTGGCGTAATAGTCACCCTGCATGAACCCCTCGACCAAGTCGCAGTCGAACGCGTCGACCATGAGCCGGGACCACCCGTCGCCGGTGAACACCCTGAAGAGGACCAGCAGGCCGTTCCCAAAGTTCTCGAAGTTGGCGCTCTCGTTGATGAACTGGCCGTGCTCCATCTTGCCAAACAGGTTCATGCCGAGGACGCTGTAGATGAACATGAGCAGGAACAGCAGGCTTCCAACGTTACCCATGGCGACGAGCGAGTCGATGAGCGCCGAGAAGAGGGCACGGAGCCTCGCCGCGTCCTTGAGGAGCCTGAAGAGCCTGCCGAGGCGGAACGTGCGGAGCAAGGTAGCGCCGGGGCCCATATCCTGGCCGAATATCTCGGGAAGCGATCCGAGGACGACGACGAAGTCGAACCTGTTCCATGGATCCTTAAAGTACCTCTTCGCGCCCAGGCCCGTCATCTTCAGCGCGCACTCAATCACGAATATCCACGTGAAGAAGCCGCCGAGGCTTTCCTGGGCCGAGGTCAGGCCCGACGGCTGGCCCTCGTGCGTCAGGATCATCATGAACACGTTGAAACCGATGCAACCCATGATGAACATCTCGAACCGCTTCCACTGCACCAGCCTGAAAATCCACTTTCGGATGAAAAACACCGGCTCGCGGTTATCCTCCCCGTGCAGCAACGCGTTCTGCTTCTGCTTCATCTTCAGCGCCTCCGCCCACTTCTGCTGCCCGGGGGTGGTGAACACCATCTCCCCGGTGGCGGCGGCGATTCGCCTGTACGTATCGATCAAAGCGCCCACGAGCAGGTACACCCAGAACAGCGACGATAGGAGGACGAACGCGATGAAGAACAGGACGTTGATCGATGACGCGTCCGTCACCGGCTGGTGGTCAACCTCCGTGACGTCCATGCCGCGGTGCGCAATCTCGAACCACTTGTCCATCGTGGTGACGACGAAGAGCGAGAGCATGGAGTTCCCGATGTGGTCAAAGTTCAGCACCGGGTTGACCCACTGCCTCATCTGCGAGTTACCGTCCGGGCCCTGAAACTGCCCCACGCACTGATCGAGGTGGGCGATCGCGGGGTCCGTGCACCGCCAGAACATTCCGCCGAAAACTTGCACGCCGAGGATGCCAAACACCACAAACTGGAAAGCCCCGAATATCAGCACGTTTCCAATCTGCGGCAACGACCGAGCCAGCGTGGCCATGACCATCTGCATACCCCGCAGGCGCCTGACCATGCGCAGCGGCCGCAGCGCGCGCAGGATCCTGAAGCTTCGAACGATCGTCAGGCTCGCGCTGTTCAGCACGAGGGAGAGCACGGACGTGACCACGATGAGACCGTCCAGGCAGTTCCAGGCGTCCCGGAGGTACGCGCCGGGGTGAAGCACCAGGCCCATGGATATGATCTTGGTGCACATCTCCATGAAGAACACGGTGGTGAACGAGAGGTCCAAGCCGCGGAGTACCTCGTCCGTCGCCGAACCCGGCTCCACGGAAGGATCGTCCACGATGAGCGCGATGCTCGACGCGAAGATGAGCGCCAGCACGACGTACTCAAACTTTTTGTCAAACGCAATCATAAACACCACGCGGCGGAAAGGACTCTGCGGCGAGAACGCAAAGAGGCTCCTGTGCTTCATGTACACCGGGGGTGCCTCGCCGCCGGTGAGGATGTTCTCCTCGCCGGTTTTCTTCTGCGCGTGCTTCGGCCGTTCCCTCAGTTTGGCGGGTAAATTGACGATGACGTCGCGGTCGGGGATCCCGTCCATCCGCCGCTTGGCGCCCTCGCCCGCGCCGCCGCGAACGACGACTCCGATGTGCGGCAAACAGAGGTCCTCCGGCGCCGGCTCGAGCAGCACGTCGCTGTTGGTGATGGGCTGGATCTGTGCCATCCCGACTCGCCGAGCCTCCATCTTTTGCATCATCCCCTTGGCGAGCTCCTGCGTCTTGGCCTGCGTCGCGGCGAGGGACACGCCCATGGAGAGACCCGCGCCGATTGACGAGCTCCTCGACGGTGGCTTCTTGGACGGCGTCCCTAAACGGCTACTGTTGACGTTCTCCTTGCCGTCCCGGAGCGGGTCGAGGTCGAGCGGCGGCACGTTGGCGAACCGGGTCCTGTTCGCGCTGGGCGGGCGCTGGCTATTCGCCAACCCGGGCAGGTTCTCGTTGGATCCCATCGCGCCGGCACCCGCCGACATCAACTGCGCGAACGCGCGTCCTTGCGTCTGTTCCGCCGTGAACCCCTCGCGCTGCGTCCGGTTGACAATACCGCGTTGCCGCGCCGCGTTCATCCTGGCCATCAGCGACGGCTCGCCCTCGCCGTCGCTGTCGCCCTCGTACGCCTCCGTGACGGGCCCCGGTCCGGTTGTTTTAATCTCGTCACCAGCTCCATTCTCGTTTCTCGCTCCCAGCGCGGCGAGTTGCTCGGCGAGCGTCGGCGCCGGGATGCCCATCTTCCCCATGCCGCCCTTCGCGCCCGCGGCAGCCGCGCGACGGCCCATGGTAACACGCGACTCGGCACCCTCCACGGGCGCGAGCGCGGCCGTTCCATCCGGGGGCGCGCCCATGGCCACCGCGCGGTAGAGCCGGTCGAGGATTCCACCCTCGCGCCTCTGTCGCACCTGCGCCCCGAACGGTGCCGGCGCCTTCTTGCCGGAACCGGGTTCGATCGGGTCCGCCGTGATCGGCGCCTTGTGGGGTGTCCGAGACACACCATTCGCGTTGCTTCCGCTCGGTGATGACATGCCTTCCAGCGCCGACGTCGCGTCCGAGCGCTTCGGCCCGAGTTCAACCCCCGGGGGAACCATGTGCAACTGTTCCCTCCCGCCTCGCCCCGGGCTGTCGCGGCCGGGGAACGCGGGCGCGCGGCCGAACGCGCGCGCGCGGGGCTGGGCTGCGACCTGCGCGGTGACGGCCTCCCGTGTGGCCGCCTCGGGCGGCGCATCCGATGCGCGGAATGAAGGCTCGTATTCGGAGGTTCCCCGCGCGGATCCCCTAGCCTCGGCGAGATCCGTGAGCCCCGCGCTGGAAGGTGGGGTCTCCGGCCGTACCGCGATGGACCGGCGACGAAGGGTCTGTGGCGAGCGTGACGAGTTGGGAGACGATACCGTGGAGTGTTCGGTCGGCTCGCCGGACTCGATGCCCATCGATCGGAGCTTCGCCGCGATTTCCGGATCCACCCCTTCGCCCTGGTACCCGCCCACGTTCCGGCTGCTCCGTTCCCGCGCCAGCCGCGCAGTCTTCTCCGCGAAGGACATGCCGGACTTCATGGACGACACGCGCCCGCCGTGCATGGCGAGCGACCCGAACCCGAGCTCGTGCGCCCTCGACGAGTAGTCATCGTAATTGGAACGGTTGTAATTCTCCGCGTCGCCGTACGTCAACTCGGTCATTCCGTCGTCCTCTTCGCCGGATGACCCGGAGATGTGCGTGTCCGTGGTGTGGGTGCCGACTGCGGATAGAGCGGACGGGTCCCAGCCCATTCGCCTGGCGATATCCTCGCGCGACAGGTTCGCACCGCTCGCCTCGGCACGTAGAAGCGTATCGGTGAAGATGTCGTCTAGGACGCTGCCGGTGCCCTCCACGCTGCCGCTCACGTCGGAGGCAGTGCCCGCCCGTCCTACGCTGGACCTTCGGCCGGATGTGGACGTGAGCATGGTGCTCGTGTCGAACCCGGAGGTGGACGCGGCGGCGGCGGCTTCCTCCTCCTCCATGAGCTGCCGCCTGGATTTTCTATTTACCAACTTGGACACCGAGGACATCAACGCGCGCCGCCTGGCTTTCTTCCGTTCGTTGTCCTGCTGAAGGATGGCATCCTCCAGCTCTTCACCCTCAAGGCCGGTGAGGTCGGTGTAATGGCTCCTCGACGACATGGATCCGCTCTCCGGCGAGGACGCGGTGGACACGCCGCTCGACATGCCGCTCTCGTAGTTTGGATCGTGCCACTGGTTGCCCGCCATGCGAATGCCGGTGATGGCCTTGAGCCCGGCGGCTCTGAACTTGTCGAGCGGCCGCCTCGCGCCGTGCAGCTGGACCGTCTTGCGTTCCGCCTCGTCGACCTGCTCCTGGTTCACCGGTACCGCCACGCCCACCGCGAGCGTTCGTCTCAGCTCAGCCTGGGGATCCACCTGTTGGGTGGTGAACTCGTCCTCCGGGGCTCCGTCCTCGGCGTCGTCCTCCGACGACTCATCCTCCGCCTCCTCCCCCTCGCCGTCCGTCTCCCCCTCGCCGTCCGTCTCGGCACCCTCCGTCGTTGAATACAGCGTGGGCACCTTCTTCTTCGATCGCGCGTCCTCCTCGTCGTCGTCGGACGAGAAGTCGTCGTCGTCCCCGTAGCTCTGCCCGGTTTCACGCAGCCACACCTGCATGGCGCGAGCCTCTTTTGCGAATATCCTGCTCTTCCGCGTGGTCATTCGCTCGGTGATGACCTCGGCGCCGCCGGTTCTGTTCAGATCGCGTTTGTCCCCGTGAAGCGCCTTTTTCTGCAGCATCTCCTTCTCCAACCGTTCCAACCGCTCGTCCTCCGACTCGAGGGAGAAGTTGAACACCATGTTCGCGAGGAGAAGGTCCAGGATGATGAAGTGGCCTAAAAGCATCCACACCACGAAATAGAGCGACGCCCACTTCCCCTCGCCGTCCATACCGTTCCACATGGCGTAGTACCAGTCGCTCCCGGTCAGCATCTCGAACACGAGCAGGAACGAGTTCCCGAACGAGTCGAAGTTCTTCCGCTCGCCCGCGAACCCTTCGCCGCCGCCGAAGATTTGCATGCCGAGCACCGAGAAGATGAACACGAAGAGCAGCGTGAGCAGGAGAAAGTCAACCATCCCGGAGATTCCCCTCGATATGTTCTCCATGAGCTGTCGCATGCGCTTGTACTGCCGCAGGAACTTGACGGATCGCAACACGCGCACCAAACGGAACGCGCGAAGCACCGACATGGACGACTGCGACGACAGCATCTCCACGATGGACACGATCACGATGGTGGCGTCAAACAAGTTCATCCGATCGGAGCAATACGACAACGCGCCGAGGCCCAAAACCTTGAGCACCATCTCGAGCGCGAACGCGAGCGTGAGCAGCAGGTTGATCTGCTGCAGCGAGTCGTAAAGGCCCTTGTCCATGCCGTGGTACTCCGACGCCAGCGTTACGGTGTTTGCGACGATGAGCAGCGTGACGAACCGATCGAACCACCTGTGGGTCACCAGCGCCTTGAGCGGCTTCTGGTAGAACCACTCGCTCTTGAGGAACCGTTTGCCGCGGATGAACCAAGGCTTACGGTTCAGCCTTCGCTTCATCCGTCGCACCGCCTTGCCGTCCTGCGCCGTGCCCGTCTTTCGCTCCAGCACGGACGTCTTGTGGAACTCGGCGACGAGCACCGACGTGATGAGCGTCATCGCGAAAAACCCACCGATGAAAACCATCGCGACGAAAAACATCTTTACCAAGTCGGGGGTACCCGTCGCGGCCTCTAGCTTATCACTCACGTCGCTCCACCCACGCATCGTGAGCGTCTGGAACACGGTGAGCGACGCCCAGAGGATGTTATCGAAGCTCGTGTACCCACCGTTCGGGGTTAGACCCGAGTCGAGGCAAAATTCACCCACGCCGCATAGCCGACCGTCGCCCCCCGGGTCGCACGGTAAGTTTGCCTCCTCGCGAATGACAACCTCGCCGCCGTGCGTGAAGCACCGGTGCGTCAGCTCCCCGGCGAACATGTCGATCCCCACAACCCCAAACACGAAGAACAGCCACACCAAGATGAGACACGCGTTGCCCACGAAGGGCGCGGAGTCCACGATGGTGGTGACCAGCACCCTCAGCCCGGGGACGCCGCTGATGGTGCGCAGGGGCTTGAGCGCGCGCAGGGTTCGTATCCCCGACACGTTCCCGCCCCCGGCCATCCCGACGATCGCGAATATCAGCGCCAGCCAGCCCGCGACGACGATGACGAAGTCCAGGAAGAACCAAGGGTTCTTGAGGTACGCCCCGGGGCCGATGAGGAAGTTCCTGGCTACAATCTGAATGACGAACTCGACGGTGAACACCACCGTGAACGCCATCTCGACCATGTTCAGCATCTGGTTCCCGCCCGAATCGTCCGGTTGGGTCGGATCGTACATGGCGAGGAACACGCAGTTCACGACGATGGCGCCCATGACCGCGCGATCGAACCACCTCCAGCGGATGAGCCTCCACGCGTTGCGCCGAACCCTGGACTTTTCGTGGAAGAGGTAGAGCGACGTGTTGTTCTCGTTCACCCGGGTCCACCACACGGGGAGCCACTGGATGAACTTGGTCACCGGGTTGCGCCGGTCGCGTCGTTTCATCCGTTCCCGTCGCGCCTTGGCCTCCGCGGCGGCGACCATCTTCATGCGCTCCTCGAGCGACGGGCCCTTCTTGCTCGCGGGCTTGGCCTTGACGATGGGCATCGTTGCTGCGATTTACGGCACCCGCCCACGCGCTGTCCCACCCGACGTGTATCCACCACAGTCGTTCCCTCGTGACGAGTCCTAATGCATACACGAGCCAATCTCTATTGAACAATGCTCGATATCCGGCTCGGTCCCGCGCGACGCCCGCGCCTGAGCCGCCTCCAATGCGCCCGGAACGTCACGGGATGTACGGTAAAGTGAAAAACGGCTCTTTTGTCCGCGACATATTTTGCAACCGACCGCTAACCGACGCTACGCGCTATTCGTCCCTGTTCCGCCACCTCGCGAGCGCATCCATCGCGTTCACCACGCTCGCACGGGTCCTCTCCGCCGCCACCTGCTCCAGCGCCGCCGCCGGGGCGCCCCTCGTGCCCCTCGACGCCGTCGTCCGCGTCGCGTCCACCTCGTCGTTCCCAAGCCAACGAGCCGCTCCAACCGACGCCGCCTCTTCGCCGACCCTGGACCGCTGCATCGCCTGCGCCTCCCTCGCGTCCGCCAGCCTCGTGCGCAAGTCATCCTCGTGCGCGCTCAGCGTCTCCAGCCGAGCGCGGATCTCCCGTTCCTCCTCGCGCAGCTGATACAGCTCCCCGTAATTCCTACGCATGTATTCCGTATCAAGCGGATCGAAGTACCGCCGCGCCCGTTCCCTCACGCTCGCCCGATACGCCGCGTCCTCAGCGTCGGTGCTCGTCGTGCCATCCACCCGCTCCCCTTCAGGTACGGCGTCGGTGCCGGTGACCGGCGTGGGTACGAACCGCGGCTGGGCCTCGAGCGAGTCCAGCCACGCGCTCTCCTCTTCGTGTTCGCGCTCGAGCCTCTCCAGCGTCCGCCTCATCTCATCGGTCGACACCTCGGGTTCTGGGCTCGTACTTGTACCACTCCCGGGCGGCGGTGCTTGTACCTGCGCTGGGATGCCTCGGTGGTTCGGTGCGTCTGCATCGTTAAGTATCGGCTTGAGTAGGTTCACCCGCGGCGGTCTGCACGCGCACCTGCACAGCGGGCACGTGGGCGACCGCTCCAGCCAGGTCCGTATGCAGCCGAGGTGGAACTGCGCGTGTCCGCACGGGAGCACCTTGAGCTCGTCGCCGTCCTCGAACCCGACGTAACACACCGCGCACTCGTCCGGTGCACCGCTCGATACCTGGGCGTCGTCGGGTTTGGCGTCGTCGGGTTTGACCCGCGGCCAGGTATCGTCCGGGAGGGCCGCGAACTCCTCTGATGTCAGCCCTCGAATGGCAGCCTGGAGTCTGGCGTTCGCGTCCTGCTCCTCGACGTGCTGCGCGTGTATCCTGTCCACGATCCGTCTCAGCGCGTCGTCGCTGAGGAGATCCCCGTTCCTGCGTCGGCGGCGCACGGAGGACGGGAGCAGGTCCGGCGGGAAGTCGTCGACGGAAGGTCCCGACGCCGTGCTCGTCGTTCGTGCCGAGCCATCGTCCGCCTCTGTGTCCGCTAGACGCAGGGTCGACGCGGCGTCCAACGCCGCGTCGAGCGCCGAGGTGACGCGCGACCTGGCGCGCCGTTCGATGCGCGCCTCGCGCGCCGCGCGGAGCTCCCGAAGGAATCCCGACATGGCGCGGAGTGGCGCCGCGACGAGTGCGAGTCAACGGCCGGTGCCAGCTTTGCATCTCGCGGTCGGTGGTCGGTTTCAAAAACGCAGCCAAATTTCAAAAGTTCTCATCTTCGGACGAGCCACCGCGCCGCCCACAGTCGACACGCCCGCCCTTAAGCATGGCGGAGCTGGTGGCCACTGTCAGCGGCGCAGACGTCAAAGTCTGGCGCCCCGATGCGCAGGTGCGTCTCGCCGACAATACCTTTCACCGGCGACCCTCCCGTCCAATGCCAAATCTCAAAACTCACCCGTGCCCTCCTCCTTCTCATCCCGCAGCGTGCCGAGTGCGTCGCATCCACCGCACTCGAATGCGAGGTCAGCGCGCTCCAGTGGTCACCCACCAACGGCGCGCTCGCGTGCGGCGGCTTCGACGGCCGCGCGCACCTCCTCAAACCATCCGGCGAGCTCCTCGGCGTCATCCCGCAGGCTCCCGAGGACGTCGCCGATGTCACGAGCGGCGCGATCAACGCCCTCGCCTTCTCCAAGGGCAGCCGCTACCTCGCCACGGGCGGCGCCGACGCCGAGGTGGTCATCTGGGACCTCAAGCGCAAGTCGAAGCTCAAGACGCTGTCCGGGCACGTCGACGAGGTCAACGCGGTGACGTACTCGCCCGGGGATCAGCACGTGGCGTCGGGCTCGTCGTCCGGAGCGGTGCTGCTCCACTCGCCCGTCTCCGGCCTCGCCGTGGGGGAGATGAGGGTATCGGACGTCCCGGGTGACCGCGGCATCACCAGCCTGCACTACTCCCCGCACAGACGGCAGATGCTCGCGAGCTCCTCCATGGACGGCTGCGTACAGCTGTGGGACACCGGGATCCGCCGGCTCGGCCAATCCATCCCGGCGGCGGCGGCCAACGCGCCTTGCTACCAGGCGTCCTTCTCCCCGACATCATCCGGCCTCATCGCCGCCGCGTGCGGTGACGGGCGGGTCACTTTACTCGACGTCAACGCCCCGGGCGCGTCCAAGGGTGTCGGGTCCATCGCGCTGGGCGCCGAGGCGAAGTGCCTCTCATGGCGCAGCGACGGGGGCGCCATCGCGGCGGGCGCGGCGGACGGCCGCGTCGTCATCATCGACCCGAGGATGCTCTCATCCTCCGGGAGCGTTCATGGCGGCGGGAGCGCGGTGTTGTACACGATCGCCGCGCACATGAGGGGCGGCGTGCGCGACGTCCGGTGGCAGCACGCGGGCGACGGGTCCGCGGCGGTTTCGGAGGCGATGAACACGCCCGCGTCTGCGAAGATGGCTGGCGGAAGAGGGTTGGACCAGACTCCCGGGACGGGCGGTAACTTTCTGTTCCCGTCTCCGCTGGCGACGGGTAAGGAGAACGCGCCGCTGGGCCCGGACCGCGTGGAGGCGATGAAGGAGGACTCACGAAGGCGGGTCGAGCGGCTCATGTCGGCCAGGGGCGCGGGCGGGACCCCGGAGGCTGTCGCCGCCGCGGCGAGGCCGAGCCCGCGGGAGGAGGGCGGGTCCTCCCTCGCGCTGACGCCGATGATCAGCGGCGGGTCGGCGCATCACGAGCCGCCGCTCGGGTCGATGGAGTCGCTGCGGGAGATGCTGCGGGAGATGGCGGCGGAGCAGCTCGAGGCGCAACGGCGGATGATTCACGCGGAGGTGCGAAACGTCCACGTGGAGCTCATCAAGCAGTTTCACACGTTGCAGGAGGAGCAGGTGGCCATGTTCGAGACGCTACGGGGCGCGCAGGTGGACCTCGCGAAGGAGGTGGCCGCGCTCAGAAAGTCCACCAGTGACTACGCCAGGCGGTGAACGCACGTGATGGGTTTAGAGACGAGTGCTCGTGAATGAAAGTTGCTAAAGCGTCTAAGTGTAAAACTCATTAACACTTACACCAGGAGAACCCCGTTGACGCACCCGTCGTTCTCCGGGTTGTTCGTGATTTGCGCGTACTTTCCCCACACCACCTTGCCGCCCGGCGTGACCAGCCCGAGCTCCGACACGTTCACCTCGATCACCGTACCTTTCGTCAGCACGCCGAGGGACGAGTACATCGGGCCGTTGGGGTTCTTCTTGACGCCCAGGATGTCCAGCTGAAACGTGCACTTGAGCTCGGGGTGCGTGACGTGCGCCTTGGTGAATCGAAGCCCGGAGGGTCGGATGAACCGTTCGTACTTTGGCGGTTTGCGCGTGAACCCCGGTCCCACGAACGTAGCTTTGGTGATCATCCGTTTCCACGTCTTCTTCTGTCGCTTCCCCGAGCGCATCACCCGGAACATCTCGTCCTCCGCGATTGGCCTAACTTTTGGCAGCGGCACCTCCCACTTGCCAGCCTTCTCTTTTCGTTTCTGCTTGATGGTGTTGGACAGCACCTTCGCCCGCGAGGTCTGCTCGCGGTCCAAAAGGTACGCCGGGATGGCGCCGGGCGCCGCCTCTTCCTCCACTTTGTGCTTGTTCGTTCGTTCGCTGTGCTGCTGGATGGTCTTCTTCATCGTGATCTTCTCGCTGTGCCTCTTCTTGGCGTACAGCTTCGCCTTGAGACCGATGAGCTTCTTGGCCACCGCCGAGCGCTTGTGCGGCTCGCGCGCCTCCTTCTTGCGCTTCTTCTCATAGTAATCCAGTCGGCGACCGTATCTGTGAGGTTGAAGTGTGGGGCGAGTTGGGGTCAGCGTTCGTCCGGCGTTCGGCGGTGGGCATTTTTATCATCGTCTCCCGGCGGCGGCGGCATCTCGCGGGGAGTCTCGCGTCGTGCCAAGGTGGGAACGGCGAAGGACGGGTATCGAGGGACGGTCGAGGGCGTGCGATGGGGTACTCACCGCTTCTGGAAAAGCTCGATGTGCTCGTTTTGAGGCATGTTTGCTCACACCCTCTCTT
>Ga0257106_1000894_pt1 | contig 15866 bp, 11 predicted proteins | sample LP_taG_3_FD_190177 | JGI IMG/M metagenome (GOLD analysis project Ga0257106, IMG submission 190177) | Marine microbial communities from Northeast Subartic Pacific Ocean, Canada - LP_J_2011_P26_10m | ecosystem: Environmental > Aquatic > Marine > Oceanic | place: Canada: Northeast Subartic Pacific...
AGCGTCGGGCTCGCGTCGCCGCCGCCGGGGCACACGAACGGTCACACGAACGGGCACATGAACGGTCACGTAGCCAACGGGCACCATCACCATCCCAACCAGCAAATGCAGCAGCAGCAGCAGCAGCAGCCCAACGGCGGATTCGCGCAGCAGACGCCGATGAGGCAGCGGCAGGGACACAACGCGCACAACGCGCAGCAGACCCCCGCGGGTGCGAGCGGTCGAGTGTCGATGGGCTACGGCCACCCGCACATGGTGGACCACATGGGTAACGTCGTGCAAACCCCGGGCGGCGGGATGATGATGCAATCGCCGGTGCCCACCGGGATGAACACCGCGAGGTACAGCGAGAACGTGGGCATGCAGCCGCCGTCCGCCGTGATCGGGGAGATGGCGGCGGGCGGGTCGACGGGCACGATGGGCCAACACGTGATGGGCGGGGCGGTGATGGCCGGGGGTGCGTACCCGATGTCGGGCGGTGCCACCGGTGGTGGGTACATGTCCGCGCCGGGGATGTACGGAGGAAACTTTGGGCATTCGCAGGCGGGTGGGATGATGCGGCACGGGGGCGCCATGACGCAGGGAATGCAGGGAGGCGGCGGCGGCGGCGCTTACGTGACCTTCGACCCGTCGATGGGCATGCATCAGCCGCATGGCATGCAGGGCGGGATGGTCATGGTCGACCCGAGCGGGACGATCGTGCAGTACCCGCAGATGCAGATTGTCCACCTCGAGGAGCACGGAGGCCCCGGGCGGGTCACCGGCGTCGTGGGTGAAATTTTGACGGAAAACGTCGACCTCGTCGGTCGCATCCGCGGTAACCTGGACGCCATGAAGCCGCCGAACGGGAACATCGAGATGCTCGCGAGGCTGCGCGATAACATCATGACCGCGCAGGAGCACATGATGCGTGAGGACGGCGCGGGGCAGATGCCGCCGCTGCCCGTGGAGATTGACCACCACCTCGCGAATCAAATTTTACCGGCGCCGAACGTCCCCACCGTCGGGCACGTTAAATCCGGCGGTAAGACCACCGCGGGCAAGTCACCGGCGAAGGGTGCGAAGGGCGGCGGCCGCGGCGGCCGCGGTGGCAAGGGAGGAAGAGGGGGTAGAGGCAAGGGCGGACGCAAATCGTAGATACAACCATTCTTTATATTCATATGCCGTCGCTCTCGAGACGAGTCTTTTCAGTTGTTTGAGTTCCCGAGGCCAGTTTCGTGAGTTCCGAGGCGAGACCTTCGTCTTTGTTCTTTCGTCGTATCCGTCGCGTATCGCGGCGGCACAACTCGAAGCGCGCGGCACGACCACGGCAGCCCACATCCGCCATGGGGTACGAGATGCACGCGGGCCAGACCCTGGAGAGGGGCCCGATCAAGCGCGGCGGCCTCTACATGTACGGCAAAGAAGGCTGGTACGACTTCTTCGCCACCGCCGTGAACCAGGACGGCGAGGGATACTGCGACGCGAAGACCATCGGGTTCAAGCACTGCGCCGTGAGGGACGACGGGCGCGAGACCCAGTTCAGGCCCAACGCCGCGAACATCAACAGGAAGCCCGGGTGGAAACCAACCAAGTCCAACACGCAGAAGTCCGCGCTCATGGTCCTCCCCACCGACAAGTACGACAACGAGTACCTGGGCGGCCACATGCCGAACTACGAACTCAACGGGTAAGCGAACCCTCGGCGGATCCGAGGCGATTTCTCGCCCACGCGTTTTCCGGACGATTCGGGAGGCGAAGGGTCGCGGGTGAGACTAAAAAATTGGGGTGAGGAGCGAAACGGGACGGCGGGGTTTCACGGACAGGACACGCCTCCAACGCGATGCCCGGAGCAGCTTTCTTGTATACATCTTCGACGTCGTTCGGTTATATTCACAATGACGGTGACAACGACGTTGAAGAGAGAGCCGTCAGAAAGCCGCTCCGGGTCACGCTGCATCTAAGGCCTTGAACCACTCGTTTTCTGCACTTCACGCCTCAAGACGCTCGCGCACATAGCATCAACTGCTTGTATCAACTGCTTGTCATGAGCTCTGCGCGCGAGTTTTGAGGCATGGAGTGCGGACTACGACACAGATGCACCGTGTATCCGCGATGGAGGTACTACTCAGCACGATTGTAATCACGACGACACGAGCTCTTCACCACAAAACTACAAAACTACCCGTCCCTCGCCCTTCTCACCTCGACATCGCCAGCTTCAAGTCCCCCGCCGCCTCCCTCGTCCGCTCCGTCCCACCGGACACCCGAAGCGCCTCCGCGACGTCCGCGAGACCCAAGTCACTCGCGAGCGACTTGCACTCCGCGCTCCCGTTCAGCACCAAGGTACCCAGCGCGATCAGCGCCCTAAACCGGCAGTCGTCGTCGGCGGCGGGGCAAGACAGTAACAGCTCTGAGCCCGCGGAGACAGCCTGCGCGGCGCACTCGCCCGCGACGGTGGACGTGTGCACGCACGTGGACATGTTGAGGATCGCGGTGGCGAGCGCCAGCCTGGCGGGGGTCTTGGCGTCCGCGGATGCCGACGCGGCCAATCCATCCTGCGAGTTGAATCAAGAACGGCGGTTAGAAGATTGAAATGAAAAGTGTCGCTTCGTCGAACAGCGTTTGCGAGCGGGAGTGGAGTGTGCGCCCGGTCACATGTCCCCCCGGCGACGGATAGTTCGCGCGGGGCACGGCGATGGGACCGGCGGCGCGGTGTGATTCGATCTCGCCCCGCGATGGTTGAAACGCGGACCAAGGAACGATCGCACGGCGAGACGGATGTCAAAACCAAATACGCAAAAGCGGGAAGGAGGAACGGGAGCGGCTTCGTCGTCACTCACCAGAATCTGAGACGCGTGCAGCAGGAACGCGTCCCTTAAACCCGCGTGCTTGAACGCGTTGCAGAACAGCCGGCCCGCGGTGAGCAAGTTCGCCGGGAGCCTCGGCGTCTCCGCGACGGACCGGGCGCACGCCGCCGCCGCCGCCGCCGCGAGCTCCGCGGAGACCCCCGCCGCCTCCCCTCGCAGCGCGACCATCCTGCACACGTCCAACAGCGGAAACAGCTTATCTACCGGCCACGTGTTCAAGTACGTGACCAACGCGGCCACCGACGCGGCGCCCGGCGGGTCGCCGCCGTTGCACGCGGCGGCCACCTCGCCCATCGCGCCATCCTCGGCGCCGAACTCGGAGAGCTTCTTGAGAATCCCGTCAAACTTCGCCGCTTCAAACGCGAGCGGCGTTTTCATCGGAAGAAACTTGAACGCGGGAGCGGCGTTGGAAGACGTTCCGGGCGTCGGCGCGGCTGAGGGCACGTACGCGCCGCCGCCCGTGAACGGATCGTACGACCCGCCGCCGGGCGCACCGCCGCTCGCACCGCCGGGCGCGGCACCGCCCGGGACGTAGGCGCCCGAGCCGGTGAACGGGTCCACGTTGGCACCCTGTACACAAAACACGACGTCAGTCTAATTGCCTATACGGGAATAAAATAAACTCACCTGCGTCACGTTCTCGGCACCCACGTTTTGCACGATGAAGTTGACGACTTGCTCGCGGTACTCCATTGGAAGCCCGGACGTTTCTAGAAACGTCTCCGCGGCATCGTACGGGTTATCGCCGTTGTCGAACGGGAGCTTCAACGGCGGCGCGCCGTCCTTAAAGTCCACGTCGAAGACGTAGTCGTACTCTTTCCCGCCGTACGTCTTTTTACCAGAGCCGTCTCCGGAAACTCCGGTGACCTCGCCGAGACGTTCCCACGTGGCACTCGCGGCGCTCCACGCGTACGCGGCGACCACGCCGCCCTCCTCCTTGATCACCTTCGTGGCGCCGTCCCTGTCGCCCGGCGTGAGCAGCGCGGACGGGGGTTCAGTCTTGAGTTTGGATTGAGCGTCGGCGAGTGACTTTTGCGCTCGCTCCGCCGTCCTCTGACTCATCAAATCGTCGAGGGACTTGGCGGCGTCTGGATCATGTCGCGCAGTCTCCGCGCTCCACACGCGCACCGCGCCGTCCGCGCAGCACGTCACGGCATCCGCGTTTGGTAAAAAAGCGACGGACCAGACGCACCCGGGGTGCGGTATCGTCTGGACGCACACCCCCGAGACGAGCCACACGCGGGCGGTATCGTCCTCGCTGCCGGTGATGACCTTGCTGCCGCACACGCTCGATGCGACGGCGTAGACCAGCGCGCTGTGCCCGCGGAAGTCGGCGACGACGGCACCCGCCGCGGTCCACGCCCTGGCGGTCGTATCGTGCGACGCGGAGAGCACGAGCGCCGCCGGTCCGTTGATCGCGAGGCCTCGGACGGTGTCGGCGTGTCTGCCGAAGACGACGCCGTCGCCCGCCGCGTTCTTCCACGCGCGGATGGTGGAGTCCGCGCTTCCGGAGAGGAAGCCGCCGCCCTGTGCGGCGGGGAGGGCGACGAGCGCCAGGACGGACGATTCGTGTCCCGTGAGAGTCTCGACGCATTCGTACGACTTCGCGGGATCGTAGATCTTGATGGCTTTGTCCATCGACCCCGACGCGATGCGTCCGTCGGATAGGATGCACACGGCCGTGACGTCCAGCTCGTGCCCTACCATCGTGGCCTTGGCGTCGCCGGTGGCGGGGTCCCACGCGATGAGCTTCTTGTCGCGCCCGCCGGAGACGACGGAGTTGGTGGCTGGGGCGTACGCGAGCGCGGTGACGAAGGATTGGTGCCCGGCGCAGACGGTGCTGCACGCGAACCCGACGCCGCCGATGGCCTCGCGCCATACCCTGACGGTCTTATCGCGCGAACACGTGGCGAACGCATCGTCGCCGCACACCGTGACGCCTGGCGAGTCATTCGGGATGTTGGGAAAGGCGGGGGGTCGACGTCAGCGTTTCGTTCGTTCCACGGTGGATGAGGGGTCGCGCTCGAAAAAGATCTTTCCGGGGTGGCCGAGATCCCATCAAAGAGGCGCGGGTGCGTCGCGGTGCGGGTTCGGTGAGGCGTCTGAACGCACCTCGCACGTCGTCCTCGTGGCCCTTGCAGTCGGCGCGAAGCTTGTATTCGTTCATCGCGTCTTCCCAGTCTCTCGCGTCTCGAGGATCTGAGCGGGGGTGTGGGCACTTCCCACGATGTTAGCGGTCGTTCGCCAGTTCGGGTCGGACTGCTCAACTGCAAACACAAACCTAGAAATGAGCGCGATTCCCCGTCGCCCGAACCACAACGCGCGGCGCCGTATCCCGCACAGGAGAGGTCGCCCCCGATCGACCGATCCCCGATCACACCCGCACCGGCGACATCGCATCGAGCGGACCGACACCCGCGCGACTCGTCCGCGATCGACTGAACAGCACCGGCGACAACCGACTGTGATCGTCCGGAACGCGCGAGAATCCACCACCATGGCGGCCGACGACGATGACGGGCTCTACGACGAGCTCTACGGCGACGACGACGACGACGTCCCGATGGAGCCGCCGCAGATCCCCGCGAAGGAGCCCACCCCCGAGCCCGAGCCCGAACCCGAGCCCACGCCCGCACCGCCGCCCACCGGCGCCAACGCCGGCGACGACGACGACAGCGACGACGACTTCGACATCGCGCTCGACGCACCCGACGAACCAGACCCAGACTCAGACGGCGAACCCGACGAGTTCAAGATCATGCTCACCGACACCGAACAAAAACAACAGCTGTACCAGCAGCAGTACGGCACGGAAGAAGACGCGGGTGCGGCGGCGGAGACGGAGACAGACCTCGCCGCGGGCGACGAAGGCATCCCGGGAATGCCGGGCGCCGCGCCCGATGAACCCGCGCCCGTCGACCCGATACACTACAGGTCCAAGACGTTCGTTCGAGGCGCCGCGCCTCCTCCCCCGGCGCCGCCGCCGGGTATGCCGTCCAACCCAGCGGCCGCGCGAGGCGGGCCGCCACCGCCCGCGCCACCGCCCGGTCGGCCGAGAACGACGGGAGGCGCCGGCGTGCCGTTCGGATCTTCGCTGGCGTCGGACCTCGCCGGCCGCGGTCCCCCGCCGCCGGCCCCGCCGCCCGGCGCGCCCGGCGTGCCCAAGTACATCGGTCCGCCCGTCCGCGAACCGCCCCCGCTGCAGCTGGAGGATGGCGAGTGGAACACGTACAACCGGCAGCCGCCCAACGCTAGGTTCAACGAAAAGGGCCAGCGGATGATGCCCGGCGGCGAAGGCGGCTCCCGGTTCATCCCGCCGGAGGAGTACAAAGAGTTTTTGCAGCTCGGGCACGGCGGGATCTTCGACGTGGACCTCGACAACGTCGACGTGGCGCCGTGGCGTAAACCCGGCGCCGACGTCGGATCGTTTTTCAACTTTGGATTCAACGAACACACCTGGCGGCGATACGCGTCCGACGTTCGACACGCGAGGCTCGAGCTCGCGTTGCAGGAGAAGATCCAGACGGTCGGCGATGACGACGGGTATGACATCGCGTACCCGCACGGCGCGCCACCGGAGGTCATGATGCATCGTAACATGCATGGCGGGGGGCCTCCGCCGGGCGGCGGCGGCGGCGGCGGGTTCGCGCCGCCGCCCCCCGCGGGGCCTCCGCCGATGGACCAGCCGATGGGCGGATATCATCACCACATGGGACCGCCGCCGCCGGTACCCCAGGGCGGACCGGGGATGATGATGGGCGGCGTTGGCATGGGCATGGGCGGCGCGGATCCGTCCATGGGCATGGGCATGGGCGGCCCGCACGGGGGTATGATGATGGACCCGCAGGATATGCCGCGGTGGATGCGCGCGACGATGGGCGCGCCGCCTCCGGATGTTGTCGACGAAGAAATCGAGGAGGAGGTCACGGAGGAGGTCACCGACGACGAGGAGGATGAGGACTACGGCCTCGTGCTCGCGGGCGACGACGATGGCGGTGAGGACGACGGCGGTGAGGACGACGACGCCGACAAGCCGAAGGGGAAGAAGACCAAGACGGTCACGCGAACGGTCAAGAGGGTCGTGGTTAGGTCGGAAGAGGAGAAAGCCGCCGTCGCCGAGGAGAGGGAGCTTCTCGAGACGGACCCGATCGCGGCGATGGCCATCGACCAGGACTCCGTCTCCAAGGATGACGTCAAGGCTCTGGACGAGATGGCGGTCATGTCGCAGATGCAGGCGCTGCAGATGCGTCACATGCGACTCATGCAGGCTGGCATGATGCAACCGGACCGGGTCCAGGAGCTCCAACGGCACGTCGCGGACGGGCAGGCGCTCATGATGACCATCCGCGAGTGCGTCATGGAGATGCAGGCGGACGGCCGGTGGATCGAGCTCAACAACATGATGATGGGCGGAGGAGGAGGAGGAGGAGGCATGGGCGGAGGCGGCATGGGCGGAGGCGGGTACCAAACCGCAAGGACGTGCCACAAGTGCGGCCAACCCGGCCACATCTCGCGCGAATGCCCCAACGCACCTGGTGAACAGCGAGTCTGCCACAAGTGCGGCGAGGGCGGCCACATCGCGCGCGAATGCCCCAACGCGCCGGGTGAACTGCGAGTCTGCCACGTCTGCGGCGAGGGCGGGCACATCGCGCGCGACTGCCCCAACGGCCACCGCCCGGAGGAACGCGCGTGCCACCAATGCGGCGAGAGCGGGCACCTCGCGCGGGACTGCCCGCAGAGCACGTGCCACTCGTGCGGTAAACCCGGTCACAGGGCGGCGGAGTGCCCGGAGGCGCGGTGTCGACGATGCGGCGAGAAGGGGCACATGGCTCGCGACTGCACCAACCCGCCGATGTCGATGTCCGCGCGCGACAGGGGTCCAGGCGGCGACCGCGGCGGCGACCGTGGCGGCGACCGCGGCGGCGGCGATCGCGGCGGTGGCGACCGCATGCGGCGCGAGGATGACCGCAGGCCGCGCGAGGATGAGTTTGGAAGGCGGATCCGCGACGAGGACGACAGGCGCGAAGAGCCGCCGAGGCGCGATCGCCCGCGCGAACGTTCGCCGCGCCGGGACGACCGGGGAGGACGCGACGAGCGGGACCGCGGCGGTGGATCACGGCGCGTCGTCGTCGTCAGGCGCGGCGGCGGCGGAGGCGGAGGAGGCGATCGTGGAAGGGCCCCCGAGCGCGGACGGGACGAGAGCAGGGACCGCGGCGGCGGTCGCGAGGGTGGCTGGGGATTCGATCGCGGCGGCGGCGGCGGCGGCGGCGGCGGGCGGGACCTTCGAGACCGCGTCGGAGGCGGGCGTGACGACCGCGACCGCGACTCGCCGAGGGACAGCGGCGGCGGCGGTGGAGGTCGGTCGCGTGAACAGAGGGACGAGAAGCAGCGCAACGTCCGAGACCGGGCACCCGCGGAGAAGCGTAAGTCGAGCGACGGCGGCGGGGACAACTCGGGCCGCGGGAAACGCAGTCGCCGATGATCCATCGAAGTTGTATTACAAATTCCGTGTCAGCCTACTCTCACCTGAACCACTCGGGCGCGGGGGTGACGACGTAGGACGGCAGCATGGCCTCCTTTGCCTTGTCGCCGCCGACAACTCCGCCTCCGCCGTACTTTTCCTCCCAAAATCTATTTCGAAGGAGGTGCGCGCACCACACGTCGCGGACCTCTTTGCTGCACACGTGAACGCCCGCCTCCTCGTGCTTGGCGATGAGGGCGCTGACCATGCGCTTGTGCGCGCCCGTTCGCGGGTTCCCCCGTCGGAAGTCCACCTCGAGCACCGCGCGGATCTCTCCCTCCTCGTCGCCCTTCTCCGACTGGTACCATCGCACGCCGCGGCTGAGCATGACGAGCTCGTCGGGTTCCCCGCCGCCTTCGCCGTCTCCGTCGTCCCCCGCCGCATCGCCGCCGTGCAGCCGCCAGACCTTGAGTTTCCCGTCGATGAACCTGCCGCACGCGACGAGGCTTCGGCGGTACGCCAGCGCGTTGGACACGCCCGCCACCAGGTCCTCGCCATCGACCGGGGCGTGATGCTCGCCGGGCGCGAAGCATCGCGTGTCCTCGTCCTCGCCCATGTGCTCCTCCAGGCTCGTGTCGTCCGGCCACGTCCCGAGCTCCTCGAGCACGACCGGCCCGTCGGTCTCGTCCGGCTCGAGCATGTCGCGGTCGACGCCCGCCTTCGCCCTGGCGGCCTTGTTCATGCGCGTGTTGACCTTCTTGACGCGATTGGCGGTCGCCCACGTGCCCATCGTTGCGGCCATGTTCTCCTCGATGTAGTCGTGGATGTCGCGCGCGGTCGGGTCCGGGAGGACGACGCGGAGCTCGGCGACGATGCGGTCGAGCTCGGCGGCCTGCTCCTCGGTCATGGGCGCGAGGCCCTCGTCGCCGCCGCCCATTGTCGTTGCGTCACAGAAGTCTGGTGGTGGTGCGTCTCGGAGGGTCCTACTTGATGTACAGCTGTGGAGGGAGGGCGGACGGCCGCGCGGGTTTTCGTATTAGGTTTTCGTCTTTGTTACATCGCGTCGAGCTCACCGAGGGACGGCGCGTCGCGCCGGGGCGGGGCTACTCCCCGCCCGCGTCGCCGCGGCGCTCCTCCCTCCCCTGCCGCCGCAGGAGTCGGGTCTCATGCTCGAGCTAAAAATAATAATGGGGGGTCGCGGTCCCGTCGCCGTCAGCCTCGTGGGCCGGGCGGCGGGTCCGGGCACCGGGGAACGTCCTCGCGCGTCTCTTCTCGGACCGATACGCCGTCTGGGGTCTCAGACTTTGGGCGTCGGTCGTCATACACGCGCGGGGTCCCCGGGCCGGGTCCCGCCAGTCGGCGAGAGTCGGGAGCCGCTCGACGATAGGATCTCTCGTCGTCGTCGCTTACGCCACCTTGCGGCCGCCGGATTTGAAGCCCTTCGGAGCGTACTGCTGCTGGGACTTCGTGCCCGTGCGTCAGGGCTTGATGAACTTCTTGGCGCCGAACTCGCCCTGCACCGCAGCCTTGGCGATGTGCACCTTGTTGGACTTGCGATCGAAGCCGGCCGCCTTGGACGTCAGCTTGGCGGTCTTGTCGTCGTCGGTGGACTCGCATCCCTCGGGCTCGGCGAAGAGGTCGTTCATGGTGACGGGGCGGCTCATGGTCCGCGTTTGTCCACGGTGTGGGGGTCGCCGGCGCGGGGCTTCTCCCTCTGGGGCTCTCGAGGCGTGCCGCCGGTGCCGTCGCGTGTGGCGAGGCGCAGGCAATCGAGCCGCCATTTTCCTCGTCGGGCGGGGTGGACATGGGACCTCTCACACAAGACCTGAACAGAATCCTGCATTCGGAAACTTCGGATGCGTCACGAATTGCAAAACTGGCGTCTTCTCAAACCGCCTTCACGCGCGCGAACGACACCGGACTCGCGCGCGATACGCCGGGCGGGGTTAGGATCCGCGTGTCAAGCGCTCACCCCTCTCCGCGAGCGACATCGAGACATGACCGTCACGCATGACAACCCAGCGAGTCAGGCTGACCTCGGTGAGATGCGCCCCCGCGAACGCCGATGGAACAATCGCGGCCGAGGGAAGCGCTCATCCCGGATCACCGGAACGATGATCATCGCCGCGTGCTGCTCGCGCGTGCCCGGGGCGCTCGCCGCGGCGTTCGCGGACAGGACCGCGCTCAAGACCGCGGTTGATAACTGTCTGTTGGCTGTGGGCACGGGGGAAAATTGCTGCTCTTCCGAAATGGCCGATTGCGGCGCCGCGGGGAACGTCGACATGCCCAACTGAGACACGAGCCTCGTGACGGACATGTCCAAGTTGTTCTATGATTGCACTGGTGGCGATTGCGGGTGGGATACCGGGTGGGATACCTTTGACTCGAGGTCATTCAATCAAGCCATTGGCGGGTGGGATACCTCCCAGGTGACGAACATGGAGTACATGTTCGCTGGCGCCGCCGCGTTTAACCAAGATATCGGCTCGTGGAACACAGCGCAAGTTACGAACATGAGGACAATGCTCAGTAAGGCCGTCGCGTTCAACCAAAATATCGGTTCGTGGAATACCGCGCAGGTTACGAACATGGCGGGCATGTTCGATGGCGCCGACGCGTTCAACCAAAATATCGGTTCGTGGAATACAGCGCAGGTCACGAACATGATGTACATGTTCCATAACGCCGCCGCGTTCAATCAAGCTATCGGCACCTGGGATACCTCGCAGGTCACGAGCATGAGCAGCATGTTCCAACGCGCCGCCGCGTTCAACCAAGCTATCGGTTCTTGGGATACCTCCCAGGTCACGACCATGGCGAAAATGTTCAACGAAGCAACCGCCATGCTGGCAAGGTACACAAACTGCGGTAACGACAACTCCCACTCTGCGTGCAGCGAGTTCACGTCGTTCGCGAGCTCGGCCGCCGCAATCGATGGTCCTCCCACCGCTTGGGTGCGCAAAGAGAACGCGTGCGATGCCGCCGTGCCCCCCGTCAACGGCGCCGCCGGTACCTGCACCGACACGCTGGCGAGCGGATCAAGCTGCACGCCCACGTGCGACTCCGGGTACGCAGTCTCGGGGGCTTCGTCGTGTTTAAATCGCGTGCTGACGAGCGCGACCTGCACTATTCCGTGCGACGCATCCACCGCGCCCACCAACGGTGCAGTGGGCACATGCACCAGCTCCCTCGCGAGCGGCTCATCGTGCACGCCCACGTGTAACACCGGCTACACCCTGTCCGGCAGCAGATCGTGCAGCAGCGGTACCCTCACCGACACTGTGGCTTGCAAGGCTGACTCTCCCGCTCCTTCGTCTGCATTGGAGACCCCGGAGAAAGCTGCGGCTGTAAGCTGGGCAGTGGGACTCAAGGGTGGCGGTCACGCCGTCCTCGCGTGCGCTAGCGCGCTCTTCGTCATCGTGCTCGGGATGTAAGCCGCGTGTCCCTTCCTTCAGCATCCTTGTTCATCCCGCTCTTATGAAAGTCTTACTTGTAATGTCAGAATGTTTTCCTACCTAACACAAGTACTTATCAGGCCATGATACCGCACACGTATCGTTCCACGACACGCGCATAATCACACCGCTTCACGTACTCTTCTTCCTGGTGTTCTCCTCCGCCCTTTTCCTGTCTCGCTCCTCGTACCACCGCTTCCGGAACTTAACCCCGAAGTTCCTCACGTCCAGCCTCAGGCCGCTCCCACGCGCCGGGTACTCCCGCGGGAAGTCCACGCTCGCCGCCATGCGAAGCGCGCAGTCCCGCCCGAGTCTCACCAGCGTCTCGTCGAACTCCAGGCCACCGGTGGACAGGTGCGGGCCCGTTCCGGAAGGTCTCACCAACTGCGCCGCGATCATCGGCTTTGGCGTGAACGGGTTAGACCCCCCGCCCTCGGTTATGAACCGCAGGGGAACTTCCAGTCGTATGCCGAGGAAGACGCCGGTGTCACGCAGCGGGATCCGCGCTCGCGCGACGATCTCGCGCTCGGGCAACGCGCGGAGGTAGACGCTCGGGGCGTTGTCTCCGTCGCCCAGCCTGCAGCGGACTCGCAAGTCCGGGACGACTTCGGCTTTGAGGAGCCCGATGTCGAGTCCGGCGCCGAGGTCGAGCCGGGATTTGATCACCGTCCCGCCACCCGTGCGGCGCTGCTCGAACAGCCCGGTCTCCCACTTCTGCTTCACCTGGAGCCTGGTCTGCTCGACGCTGAGGTTGTGCGAGGTGATTCCGCCTCGCGTAAATCCGTCGTCGTCATCGGCTGGGGCTGGGGTGTCGGCCCAGCCGCCGTACGCTTTCCGTTGCCTCCTCTCGCGGGTGACCCTGGGTGCCTGGATGTCGAACCGGACCGTGGTCACCGAGCTGCCGAACGCGGCGGCGAGCAACCCCTTGAGTTTGGCCTTGGCGACGTCGATGCCGCTGCTCTTATCGCCGGTGACGGTACTTGCATCGCCGGCGAGGGGGGGCGAGGTTGTGGCGCGGGACGCGGTGGTTTCGGACATCCTCGCGGACGCGGTGGCGCGCGTGTTTCGATCGGGACGACTCGCAGGTCCTGAACCCGATACGCTTCGAACGGTGGCGCGAGAGCGTCACGTGCGGCGGCGCGCGTCTCGTGATGAGTGGCGAGAGCGCCCAATTTCCTCGGAAAGTAACAACAGTGTTTTCGCGCGTCAGGCCCGACACACTCGGTGCTCGCGTGGCTCGCATACCCTCGCATCTTCCTCGGGCGATATCCTCCCGCATGCCCTCGCATCTTCCTCGGGCGATATCCTCCCGCATACCCTCGCATCTTCCTCGGGCGATATCCTCCCCACCCTCCGCGATGGAGAAGGTGACCTTCGGCGATGCCTCCATCCCGGGTTACGAATGCGGCGACAAGTCAGCCCCGGCCGTCGTGGTTCTTCAAGAATGGTGGGGGATAACAGAGACGATCAAGCGTCAGGCGCTCAAGCTTCACACCGACGGCGGGTTCCGCGTCATCGTCCCGGACCTGTACAAGGGCGAGCTCGGCGTGGACGCCGAGGAGGCGCACCACCTCATGACCAACCTCGACTGGCCCAACGCCAAGGCTGAGCTCGTCGAGTGCGCCAGGTACCTGAAGGCGACGGGCTCACCGAAGGTTGGCGTCGTCGGCTTCTGCATGGGCGGCGCGCTCGCGCTCATCGCCGCGCAGCACGCCGACGACGTGACATGCGCCGCGCCATTCTACGGCACCCCCGACCCGGGCATCTGCCAGACGGAACAGATATCCAAGCCGGTCCAGGCGCACTTCGGCGCGATGGACAACTTGGCCGGCTTCTCGGACCCGGACGCGGCTACGAAACTCCTCGCCAACCTTCAAGCCGCCGGCAGCGACTGCGAGCTGCACACGTACCCGAACGTCGGCCACGCGTTCATGAACGACACGCCGGACCCGTACGCCACCTGGGAGGCGCGTCGAAAGGCGCAGGGGTTCCCGCCTTACGACGAGACCCAGGTGAACGTGGCGTGGAGCCGACTGCTCCGGTTCTTCGAGAAGCACCTCGTCGGGTGACCTAAGACTGCGATGGATGTAATAACAACAACTGCGATTCTACGAGAGTACTTGTAAAGTGAGATTGTCATACCCGCGCGGCGTGTGCAATGCCCTACGACTAAAGGCACGCCGCGCGGATGCGATGGACGATTCAAACGCCAAACGAAACTTCGTCGTCGAAAAACCGAGTTGGAAGCGATCACTTGGCGGCGAACGCGAGCGTCATGGAGTGCGTGGGGTTGATCTTGAACCCCTGGAGCCCCGACAGCGCCACCGACGCCTGCGTGTCCGTCTCGAACTCCACGAACGCGATCCCTGGTTTGGCCTCCACCATGCGCACCTCCTTGAAACCCGGAAATTGTTGAAACAACATGGACAACATCGCCGCCGTCGTCGCCTCGGGCAAGCCTTGCACGAAGAGAATCTCGTTGGGGGGCGCGGACGGGTCCGTGCGGATCTTCGCCGGGACGCCCGCCGCGGCGTCGCGTTCCGCCTTGTCCGCCTGGCTCTCCTTCTCCGCGGTCTGCGACTCCGCCTTCCGCTTGGCTCGCATCTCCGGATCCCTCGCCTTGGGATCGAACGAACCCTCTTGTTTCGCCGTGGCGTCCGACTTGGTCTTCGCGTACGTGATGCGCATGGGCTTGTCGTAGAACGGGAAGCCCTGCATGGCGCGCATGGCCTCGGTTGCGGATGCCACGTCGGCGAAGACCACCCACGCCTGCCCTCGGAGCTTGTACGACTTCGCGGCGACGATGTCGATGATCTTGCCGAACTGGCTGAAGATGGCCTGCAGCGACTTCTTCAGCTCTGTGGATGGTGACACGCGGAGGAGTGGGGCGTGGAGGGTCAGTCATGAGGTGATTCGCGGAGGAGGCGGGTCGGATGCGCGCGCGGGCATCGGCGGCGAGGGAGGGGCCCGAGGTCGAGATTAGGGTTAATCATTCAAGCCTCGGCCGGTGGGGGAGGTGATCGGGGATGGCGGACGCGCGCGATGGGACGCACCATCCTTCTTGGTCTTTTCGTTCAGGTTGTTGACGTAGATCGTCGGGCTGGGCGGGATGTCCCCCATGCTCGGTGAATACACTTCGGCGTGCGTGCGGGACGCGCGTCTGACACTGTGGCACCTTCGGGCGAATGGTGAAAACCTTCCCACGGTTTGTCGATGAACTCGGCAACGAAGGAGGATTCTTGTTCACTCCGAGCGGAGAAGGGGCGCGGAGTAACATGGCTTCGCTTGCGTTCCACGCGGCCGTCGCGCGCGTCGCGTCACTCACCCGACCGCGATGCGACGACGCACGCGCGAGATCTTCCTCGTCCAGGGCCACCACCACCACGACGTGCCGCGCCGGTAGAGACGACTACGACCGCGAATCATCTTCGTACCCAGCCGCCGACCGTCGCCCGGACATGACGGACGAGCGCCGGTACTACGACGGCGGGCGGCGGTCGTCGCGCACGAACGACTACTTCGACAGGCGCGCCAAGCCCACGAGCGACTCGCGGCCCGCGGTGGACCGCGGGCCCACACGGGCGCGCCGGGAGTCACGGACCCAGGACACATCCATGACTCCCCCATCCTATCCACGCCGGGGAAATCCACGCGACGACGGCTTCCGCGAACGGGAGGCTTCGATGCGCGCCGAGGCTGACGCACGCGCCGCGCGCGAGGAGACCATGTGGCGCGACGCCTACACCAAGCGCGTCGAGGAGAAGCGCCAGCGATGGGACGAGTGGGACGACATGGCCGCCGAGGAGGACACCGCGCGCAAAGATCGAGTCGCGCGAACCAATTCCCGCAAACCGGGTTCCAAGACCCCTTCGCAGCGACGCGATCGGCTCGCGAAGTACAGGGACATCTCACGACGCGCGGACGAGACGTGGGCGGCATCCATCGAGCGCAGGTGGACCGCGGACGAGTCGTACGCGCGAACCACGGGGTACAAACCGAGGGGCGACGGCGTGGACCGAACCATGGATTGGCTCTTCACGCCACTCGCGGGCGCCGCCCGGAAGATCGACGCGTGGCTCGAGGACGACCCGTACAACCCGC
>Ga0257106_1000895_pt1 | contig 15860 bp, 8 predicted proteins | sample LP_taG_3_FD_190177 | JGI IMG/M metagenome (GOLD analysis project Ga0257106, IMG submission 190177) | Marine microbial communities from Northeast Subartic Pacific Ocean, Canada - LP_J_2011_P26_10m | ecosystem: Environmental > Aquatic > Marine > Oceanic | place: Canada: Northeast Subartic Pacific...
CGGTCACCGCCATGGATGTCGTCTACGCGTTGAAGAGACAAGGCAAGACCTTGTACGGCTTCGGCGGTTAAGCGCGTTCGTCGTTTTCTTTTCAAAGAGAAAAATTCGTCCCTCTTTTCCCTCGTGGTGCAAAAAGAGACGAACAAAACAAACAAAACAAACAAAATGAAGATTCTTATCTTCACCATCATAAACGTACATAAGATATCATCATTAAGCACACACACACGTGCTACTGTATACAACGCACAACTCATTTTTATTAATAACATATCAACGCGCAAAACTATCTATATAATTTGGTCAAATTTACGACGACTTCGAGGAAGGCTTCGCGTTGCCTCCAGTGGCGTTGGCGAGGCCCCCACCTTTGCTTTTCCCGCGCCACAACAAGCGAATAGGTGTCCCATCGAATCCAATATTTTTCCTCAACTGTCTTTCCATGAATCTCTTGTACGTATCCGAGAACAGTTTTGGGTCGTTGCAAAAAAACACAAACGTCGGAGGTCGAATAGCCGCTTGCGTGGTGTAATAGATTCGGCCCTTCTTGTTCGCCTTGGCCGGCGGCGCCTTCCACAACGTCGCCTCTTGGACGACGGCGTTTAACGTCGCCGTCGTTAACCGTTTCTTGTGTATCACGGAAGCCTCGTAGGAAGCGTCTAAAATCTTAGTAATTCTCTGCCCAGTTAACGCGCTCGTGTAAATAATACTCGCCCACTCAAACACTCGCAACTTTGAGCGCAAGTCGTCCGTGTACGAGTTCATCGTGTACGTATCTTTGTCCACTAAATCCCACTTGTTGCAACACAAAACGAGCGCACATCCCTCTTGCACGGCTCTTTCGGCTAAAACGAAGTCCTGCTGCGTCGCGCCTTCCGTCGCGTCGATGACTAGAACGACAACATCGGCGCGTTTCATCGCTTGCAAAGCTCTCCCGATGGATTGTTGCTCTAAACCAAATTTTTTCTCCTCGCCTTTGATACTTTTTGAGTCCCTTTTAATTTGCGTTCGTCTTCGAATACCCGCCGTATCGATCAACGTAAACTCTCTATCCGGATGATTCTTATCGACTACATCCGTATCGATCGTATCTCGAGTTGTTCCAGAAAAATCAGACACGATCGACCTCGGAGTTCCGGCTAAGCCGTTCAGTAAAGAACTCTTCCCGACGTTTGGTCGTCCAACGATGGCGACTTGAATAGGTAACTCTTTATCCTCTTTATCCTTATTTTCTTCCGCGATAGATATTTGTTCCTCCATCGTCGGTGGTTCCGGTAAGCTTTCGCAAATTGCGTCCAACAGTTCCCCGGTTCCCGTGCCGCTAATCGCCGAAACGCCAATCGGCGCCACGCTTTTTGAGGACAACTGCCAGAAATCCAAAACCATCTCTTCGCCTCTCGTGCTCGATTCGCACTTATTCACCGCTAGATGCACTGGAATATCCGCGTGATGCTTTCTCAACCATCTAAAAATCTCTTTATCAGCGGCAGTCAATCCGGATTGACCGTCCGTGACAAAGATTAAAACATCCGCCTCTCTCACCGCTTCTGCCGCTTGCGCTTCAATCATCCCTGGTAAAATTTCAACGCCTCCAATTCTATCGATCGAAGGCGCCGCGTTCGGGTCTCCGGGTAAGTTTTCCAACCCACCCGTATCCACGAGCATAAACTCGTGGTCTCCCCAAAACGCTCTCACGTACATTCGATCTCTCGTGACCCCTGGTTCGTCAAAAACGATCGCTCTTTTCGTCCCCGTCAATCGATTAAACAACGCAGACTTCCCTACGTTTGGTCGACCGACGACGGCGACTTTCGGCAACAACTCTTGCGGAATCGTCCCCCAATCTCTCCTCGTCCGGCGTCGTCTCGTTTTTTGATCATCCTCTGGAACACCTTTTCCCGCCTCCTTTTCCTCCTCCTCCTCCTCGTCGTCGAATTCCGAATCGCTCACCGTCTTTGTCAGTTCCAACTGTTCCATGCTTTCCGCCGAGGCTTTCGCCAACTCCTTCGCCCAAGAGGAGGCAAACTTCGCCGCCTCTCGGTCCAACTCTTTTTGCTCTTTGGAGGAGATTTCGATGACGGCTTTGCTCGAATCGATATTGTTGGTCTTCGTGTTCGTCGTCTTCTTTGTCTTCTTCTCCTCCTTCTTTTCATCAAAGAAGTCTCCTTCTTTCGCGTTGGTGCCTCCTCCTGCTCGGTCGTTGGTCGCCGCCGCTCCATTGGTGACAGCGGAGGAGAACGCGCGAGAAGAAGATGAAGAAGAAAAAGCCAAAGACCGCCGCGTTCCCGCGAAAAAGGAGTTTAAGCGCGGCGAAAGTTGCTCTCTCGTCGTCGTACCCGTCGTCGTCAAGGGAGAAAATACTCGAATAAGAGAAGACATTCTAATTGGGAAAAAACTCGCCGCCACACCACTCAATGATTTTAGTATCGTCGTCGTCGCTTTTTTTTCGCTTCTAACACCACTACTCCCTAAGAAGCGAGAAGAGAGAAGCGCAGAAGATACGAAGAACCGACGAGAGGCGCGTGAAGAGCGAATCTTTTTAATGATATATGTGTGAGAGTTTGAATACTACTATTGTGAAGTTTGTCTTATCAATGGGGCAGAAAAGTGCAATTTGGCAGTCCTTTTTCCCGCCTTTTTTCTCCCTTTTCTGCCTTTTTTTGTACCAACAAACAACACAAAAACTCTCTTGCATTCATTACTACTACTTGTTGAGAAGAAAAAAGAATGAGCACGACGCGTAAAAGTAACGACGATGGGGGTACTAATAATAACAGTCCTCAAATTCGAGGACAGATGGAGTCGATGACTTTAGATGATGATGAAAAAATGGCACAACAACAACAACTGAATGGAAAATTGAGAAAAGAAATCACGTTTAAATTCCGCGTAAAGTTTTACACCAAATGGGGAGAGAACGTGGTGGTGTGCGGGAAATCGCAAGCGATGGGAGAGTACGACGCGACGAAAGGGGCGTGGATGAGCTGCGAACACATCGTTTTAAATACTGTGAAGATGAAGAAGACGAAGAAGACGAAGAATAACGCAGATGAAAAAGAAGAAGAAGAAAGTTTCGAAGATGATGAAGAAGATTCAGGAGAAGAAGACGAAGGAGAAGAGGAACGCGAAGGAGGAGACGAACTGTTGTGGACGGCGACGAAAACCATGCGATGGGACGAAGCGTTCGAATACAGGTACGCGGTGGTGGATTCGCACGGGTCGGTGATATTATGGGACGCGCCTATTCGAATAGCAAAACTAGAACGGCAGACGTCGCAAGCTTTAGCCGGGAACGGCGAGAACGTGGTGGAGTTTACGGATACTTTTGAAAGGAAAAACCACGCAGAGACGCTGTTTTCAAAGAGAAGATTCGCCGAAGTGGTTTTGGATAAAGTGTTAGCGGGAGGACAAGGAGGAGCGACGCACGCCGCCGCGGTCGTGAAGCCTCAGCCGTGCGAATTTTTGCGAAGCGGCATTTTGTCCGGGAAGAAGAATGATGCGAACGGCGACGCGAGTTTACGCGTGGTTGTTTTGCGATTTCAAGTGAAAGCGATGCGAATGCCAAGTAAACGACCGGGGAGTAAAATCTCCGTGAGAGTGACGGGAAGTTGTCAATCGCTCGGGAAGTGGGATCGCTCGCGAGCGATGCGAATGGGAAACGACGAGTGCTTCGAAGTGTTGTCTCCTGCGTCCAGCGATGCTTCAGAACATACCGTTAACGATAGGAACAACACTTCGAGTAGTAACGACAACAATAATGGATATTGTTGGCACTTGGAAGTCGCGTGCGCTTCGAGCGAACTTCCCGTGAGATATAAGTACGAAATTTGGGACGACGATATCGAGCAAGTCATCGAAAGCGAAGAATGTAAGAGAACTATCGGTATCGATTGGGACTTGAAAAAACGCCAATTCGACGAAGAGCTGCATAGAAAAAACAGAAACAATAACAATGACAATAATAACAATAACAGCAATCGTGAGGGTGGGGAAATCGAGGGAACGTCGACGGAAATAAACGACGGCGAGGAAGACGCAGAGAAAACACCGACGAGGCACCGCGAGATGCCGACCAAAAAGAAGACGTCTACATCTTCGTCGTATGAGCCACCAAAATGTATCGTCGCGTCCGACGGACACTTTGCGCATGCGAAAGCTTTTCGTTGTGCGGGTGTTGCGGTGCCAGTCTTCTCTTTACGATCCTCAAAGTCCCTCGGTTGCGGTGAATTTTCAGATCTCAAATTGATGGCGGATTTCTGTCGCGAATCTGGATTTCGGATTTTACAGTTGCTCCCAGTCAACGACACGAGAGTGCACGGGATGTGGTGGGATTCCTATCCGTACAGTTCGCTATCCGTTCACGCTTTACACCCGATGTATTTGCGCGTGACTGAGCTCGATCAGGAGGAGTTGAACTTCCCTGGAAGCGAAGAGATGACAAAATTTATCGAGGCGAAACGTCGCGAGCTTCAAGAGCTGAAAGACGTCGACTACGAAGAGACGCTTCGAGTGAAAATGTTTGTCGCTCGAAAATTACACAAGCGCTTTCTCGCATCGATGCCTACGACGGAAAGTGGTACTTATGCGAACGGATTAGGTAGCGCGAGTAAAAGTAGCGCGGGTGTGAGTAGTAACAGTAAGAAAGCTTTAATTGAGTCGTTCGAGAGGTTCGTGAGCGAAAACCAGGAGTGGTTGAAACCGTACGCGGTGTTTTACGCGTTGGCTGAAATTTTTCAAACCACGGAGCATTGGCTGTGGGGTCACCTCGCGAAGTGCGACGATAAATTGATCGAAAAATTAACCGATCCGGAAACGTCTCCTATTTATTCTGAAGGTGTGCACTTCGTGTACTATTTGCAGTGGCGTTTGCACATGCAACTGAAAGAAGCCTCGACGTATTTGAAACAGTTTGGCATCGCACTTAAAGGCGATTTACCGATTGGTGTCGATAAACGTTCTGTGGACGTGTGGAGAAAACCAGAACTGTTCCGTTTCTATACAAATACGGGCGCACCTCCCGATGCGTTCGATAAGAACGGTCAAAATTGGAAGTTTCCAACCTACGATTGGGAACAGATGAAACGGGATGGAAATTACAGTTGGTGGCGTTCGAGATTACGCTCGATGGAGAAATACTTTTCGCTCGTTCGCGTGGATCATATCTTGGGGTTCTTTCGCATATGGGAACTGCCGGCGCACTGCGAGTCTGGTATCATGGGTCGCTTTCGCCCATCTGTCCCGATATCAAGGCAAGAGCTCGAAGCGGTCGGTCTTTGGGACATCGATCGATTGACGATTCCTAGAGCAGATGCGTCTGACTTGGAATTCTTTTTCGGCGCGAGAGCTGCGGAAGTTGCCGCTCGATTTTTCGATGAAAACGAGCTCTTCTCGAACTCTAGCGATTCAAACGTCAACAGAGCTGGTATAATTGGTGGTGGTGGTGGTGGAGATCTCTCGTTTACCAAACGGTTGCAAAACAAGTATTGGATGTTCAAACCTGAGTATTCCACGGAGGTTCAAATTTTAATGTGCGAGCAGTTGGAAATTCGAGAAGGATCGCCGGATTGGCTCGTCGCCGAAACGAACGAAATTAAGAACGGTTTACTCGAACTCACTAGAAACGTCTGTCTCTTGAGATCGGCGTACGATCCAAACGCTACCGAGGGTGTTCATAGCGTTGCGATGTTTGATAAGGATGCGTTTTATCCAAGGTTTGATATGGAACGAACTCGACTGTTTCAAAAGCTCGAGTGCTGGCAACGCAGCGCACTTTCTCGAATCAGTCATGAACATTATACGACGAGGCAACGATTCTTGTGGACCCAAAACGCGCACATGACGATACCTGCGATTACAAACTCGACAAACATGCTCGTATGTGGCGAAGACTTGGGATTAGTTCCCGATTTTGTTCCCGGAGAGATGCAAAATTTAGGCATTTTGGGTTTGCGCATTCAACGGATGCCGGCGCCTGAGCAAGACGAGAACAACAACAGCGAATTCGGTATTCCGAGCAGATACCCGTACGATACCGTGTGCTCTCCTTCCTGTCACGACACGACAACTTTTCGTGCCTGGTTCGAAGAAGACGAGAATCGACGCAAAAAGTTCTACTCGCAAATTCTCGGTCAAGACATCTCGACGACGCCGAAGCGATGCACGACGGAAACCATGCGCGCAGTCATCAAGCAACACTTAGAGTCGCCCAGCGCGTTGGCGATATTTGCGCTCGCGGATGTTTTAGCCATGGACACAAATTACATAAACGAACGCGACCCGAAGGAAGAGACCATCAACGATCCGACGAATTCGCGTCATTATTGGAGATTTCGGTTTCATACGAATTTGGAAGACATGAAAAAGAACGAACAGTTAACGGGTGAGCTCAAGAAGATGGTCTTTGAGAGCGGCAGAAACGTCCCGAAATGAAATAGATTAGTAAATGAATAGACTTGTATATACTATGTGTGTATATACCTTAGACGTACTAATGCCGCGCTAATTTCTACTTTTGTTCCTAATTAAACTCTACTTCTCCTCAAACAACGCTCTTACATATTCATCCTGATGCCAACGTCCAATCTCACAGTGTGGCACGTTCTTCCAAGATTTCGTATAAACGGCGGCGTTCCCTCTGTCCCTTTGTCGTTGCGCAAACTCTTGCACTTCATTCACGGGAACCAACTTATCGCTCTCGGAAAAGAGCATCTTCAACGGAACGTTGACATCTAAAGCAGTCTCCCATGCGGCATACGCGTTGTTTATTTTTCTTTGCAAGTTCTCATCTGATAACAACGTGTTCGCCAAGTTATCCAAAGCAGATTTCATCAACCCACCGATAATACTGCTCTCTCCTTCTTTTGAAGTATTGTTATCGTATATATCTTCCACCCTACTCCCTAACAATACCGACGCGAACGCTCGCGAAATCACCTCCGCGCTCAACTTCGCCGGCGCGCAATCTAAAGTCACCGATTTGATCTTCATCTTGAATTTCTTCGCTAACTGTGCATTCACCAAACAATCATCCTCTCTCTTCTTCACATCGCTAGCGTGGTGGAACAAGTTCCCGGCGAACAAAAAACCCCCGTTGGAGAACGAGTGCACGTGCACTCCCTCTATCGCGTTGTCTTCCTCCTCCTCGAAAAATCCTGTCAGGAAGTCGTTTGCAATTTGTGTCGTCATATTCGGCGACAAGGATGCCAACGCCGGCGGTGCGACCACGATGACTTTCTCGCCCATTCGTCTGTTCTCGTACATTTGCGCGTACTTTCTCACGTGCTTTTTATCGCTTCCAAACCACGCGAATATTACGATCACGTCTTTGTTTCTTCTTTTATCTTTGTCTGCTTCAAACGTGAACACATCGATAGCGTTCGTAACCTTCTCGCATCGGATGGTCGAAGAAGACCACCCCGACTTTTGAGAAGAAGAATAATAACTACTACTACTACTGCTGCTACTACTACTCTCCGCTCTGACGATTGGCAAATTCGTCGTCGTCGTCGTCGTCCCGGTTTTGTACTTTTTGAACAAAGCCAAGGAGACTAATCGAGAAGATACGAGCGGGGAAAACATAGAGAAAATTTGTGGTGTTGGCTGATTGGAAAATTTAGAAAAAGTTGAAAAAATCAAGGAAAAACGCCTTTGTTTATTAACGCGTCGACGAGAGGAGGCTGGGGCGAGATTTTTAGGAGATGAGAGAGCGTGGGTGGTGGTGTTTTCTTTCTTTCGTTCGTTCGTCATTTTTGTGGTCATTATGTTTGGGTTGAACTCGCGCGCGCGGCTGCTTCTTTTTAAATCATTAAAACAAGACGAAGAGGAAAATGAAGTACCCCCTTTTCTCCCTTTTCTAAAGTCTGTTTATTGCCTCTCAAAATCAACTCCAAATATCTCGAACGTATCTGCCTTCTCTGGTCATTTCCCTGAGCAATGCTTCGGCGTCGTTCTCTTTCTCGTATTTTCCTCCTCCGTTGGTGATGACGGAGAGCAACGTTTTGTGGACGTCTTTGGCCATGTGCGCGCCGTCGCCGCAGACAAAGACGTACGCTTCTTCGCGGAGGATCAAGTCGCGCATTTTCTCCTCGTGTTCGGCGAGTTTATGTTGAACGTAGACTTTCTTCCCAGTCGGGTCTTCGCGGCTGAAAGCGGGAACGAGGCGAGTGAGCGTTTCGTTTTCGACGAAAGCGTTGAAGTCGGCTTCGTACAAGTAATCTTCATCTTTGCGTCGGCAGCCAAAGAAGAGCCAGGATTCGGCGAATTGTAACGAAGGGTTTGCGCGCGCTAAAGCTTCACGTTTTTGTAAGAAACCTCGAAATGGCGCAACGCCAGTGCCTGGTCCGATCATTACGATTGGTTTGGAAATATCTTCAGGTAATCCGAACGCTTTCGTGGGGACTTTGTAGATTGGTATTTTGAAGTCGTATTTTTTTTCGTCTCCGTCGTCAACGGGAATCCGGTCGAGCCAATTCGTGGCGACGCCCAATCGCGTTTCTTTACTTTCCGGGGCTTCGTATTTCACCACGGAGAAAGCCACGGACGGATTCTTTTGCGAGTCTTTACAGCTCGTGATGGAATACATTCGAGGCAACAGGGGCGACGAGATATCGAGTAATCGTTCGAAGGAAATCGAGCAGCTCGGGTACGTTCGCAAGAGTGTCAGAAGAGTTGGTCGCTCGTCGGTAATTTCCGTTTGAAATTGCTCTTTCCCGTCGCGAGAGGAAAGAAACAGAAGACGATCTTTCTCATCGTCGTTTGTGCAGCACTCGGCGAGCGCGCGAAGGAAAGATTTCCTCGGTACAGAGGTGATGTCGATGTACTTTTCGAGCGCGTCGTGGACGGAACAGGGCGTAATCACGTGCGGAAGCGGCTTTGTCGCCGTTGCAACGTCACTCCCTGGCGGCGCCATACCTTCTATCCATTCCAAATCGAACGTTTTCGTACCTTCTACATCTCCTAACCGAGTCATCAATTCAGACACTAACGCAATGTCGTTTTTCGGTAACACCGCGAGCGAATCTCCCGGCTCGTAATTTTCCACCGAATCGTTTTTGTTCTTGCAATCAAATTCGAGATGCACGACTCTTCGGTCAGACGACGTGTTCGTGAGAATCTTCTTCGCGGCAATTTTCGCGAAGAACGGAGTTTCTCTCGTCGCGAGCGCGTCTTTTCCTAGTTCTACCGAAGATGTTGATTTTTCTGTCGGTCCGTTGTTCGTAAACGATATTTTCACGCGCGCCGGTTGCAACGCTGGAATACCTTTATACGACGACGACGACGGCAAAATCGCTTCTTTGGCGGTCGTTGTTGTTACTGTCGTCGTTGTATCACTTTTACTACCGTCGTTTGTAGAACTACTGGTGAGAAAACCTTTCGGATTCTCTCTGGCTGATTTCGCTCTTGCGATGGCTTTATCTAAATCTTCCCATAACGTATCTACCCAAGCGTCGACTTGTTCGTATAAACCGAGCGTATCGTCCGCTTCTAATCTTTTCTTATACACCGTCGCGCCACCTTTTTCCATAGTTGTTGAAAACATTCTCGGAACTGCCATAAATGCGGAATAGTTTTGATCGCCGAGACCTAAGACGGCGTACTGAGTCCCGGCGAGAACGGGATCGCTCGCCGTCGTCTTCTTCACTCTTCGCTTTAATCTTGTGAGAAACATGTCACAATTATCCGGCGCGTCCCCATCGCCCGTACTCGAAACGCAGAACAAAATAACCGTCCCCGGTTTCAAAGATGTTTCCGCGTCGAGTTCGTTGCACGCGAAACACTCGACGTGCATCGTTTTATCCTTCTTATACTTTTCCGTCGCCTCCGCCGCTAAATTCTTACAGATTTCAGCCGCGTTCCCAGTTTGCGAGCCGTACGCAAAGACCACCTCGATCGGCTTATCTCTCTCCGCTCGAACTTTCTCTTCCTCGATAGCTTTGAACGCGCTTGGTAACAATTTCTCTTTCAACCACGGCAACACGCCTTCCTCTAAGCCAACGGCATCGTTCGCCAATCCTCTCTCGCACAATCTGCGCGCGCCTAAAGCAGCTAAAGCGTTATCTAACGTCTGCGCGGCTTGATTGCAATCCTTTGCGGTGGTCGTTTGACGATCTAAGAGTAAATTCGTATCGCCCAATCCCATCACGGTATACTCAAATGCGTTGTTTTCATCGAACGGCAGTTTTGTTGCTTTATCTCCTCCCTCTGACGATTTTAAAGCTTTCCTCAACTTGTTGAAATACCTAATGCAGCTTCCCGCCTCTTCCGCCGGTTGCGCGTTTTCCACCGTTTCCACGACAAAGATTGCCCGTCTTCTTTTCCTACTGATTTCATCGTTTTTGTTGTTGTCTTCGCCAATACGGTGCAACTCCAGCGTCTTTTTGAAATCTTCCATCGACGCCGTCGTCACGCGCACGTCGCTCATCCCTCGCTTCTTCAAAAACTCCTCTTCCATCGCCTCTTTCACGTCCCTGGCGACTTGCTGCGCCGCTTCACCGCCGTGCAAAACGTACCAAACAGTTTGCTGCCCACTTTTGCTGCTCTTAGTATCACGCGTTTCTTCTTTTTCTTCCTTCGTCGTTCCGGATTTCGACGGCGCCGAAGAAATCTTCGCCTTCTCCTCGGTGGCGGTATTCGCCGCCGACCGTCGCATGTTCGCCATCAACGCCGCCGAACCCGTCAACGCGACTTTCTCCTCCTCAAAAACTTTCTTCGGTGACGTCGTTTTGTTGGTCAGAGTTTCTTTTTCATCATCATTATCAATCTCATCTTTCTTCGTAATAATCAAGCTTTTCGTCTTCTCCTCTTCCTTCTTATTAGACTCTTCTTCGTGTGGTCGAAGCCTTTTCCGTCGTTGTTTAACATACATCAAAGCGAGCGGTCCTGCTATAATCGCGAGAGCACTCAACGGCACCAGGAACACGAACGCGACGACGATACAAATTATCATCAATATCGCTTCTTTTTTGCTTCTTCGTTTCATCTTTGCCGTCGTGAATAGATTCATCATCGTCGTCTTTACATCCGTCGTCGTCATCTGAATGTTGTTGTTTTGTTGTCGTTTTATTATATAAGAGAGAGAGCAATAAAGCGATAAAAGAGAAAGACGAGGAAAAGAAGAAGAACGCTGTTGTGTGTTTCTCTCGCTTGACTTGTTCGTCTTCTTCTTGACTTCTTCTTCTTCGTTTGAAAGTCGAAATCAAGTCTCTTTTCCGCACTTCTTCGCCGCACAAAAATGACGATTTTATTAAGACAAAGAAGAAGAACAACACGAACGAAAAACGTGTTCGTGAGATTGATAAATTCCACGCGAACACGATGTTACCAAATTAAGCTCTCTTCCTCCTCTTCTGATGAGGATGACGACACAGACGACGAGTTAGAGAGATTGAAAATCATGGTGGAAAAGCGCGAAGGGATCCCGAGGGAAAAGCAATCGTTCCTCGCCCTGGAAAAGGATTTTAAAGAAGAACGCAAAGAAGAAGAGGACGATCGAAAAGGAGGAAAAGGAACGCGCGAGACCTCGACGAAAAGAACGAGGACGACGACATCTTCGTCGGTGATAAAGACGACGAGAAGAAGACAAAGAAGAAGAATCGAAGAAAACCAAACGTACCAGTTGTTCCTTAAAAAAGGCCTCCGAGGAGGTAAAGGCGGTTTCGGGACCTTACTTCGATCCACGGGGAAGAAAAAAGGTAGGAACGCAGAACCGAACAACGACATGTGTCGAGATTTGAAAGGACAAAGGTATCACGTCTCGGAAAACGCGCGGAAAATGGAGAAATGGGAGAAAGAGGAAAGCTTGAGAGAGGAAGAGGCGTTGGCGTTGAAGTACATCGAGGAGCAAACGGGAGAGAAGGCGAGGAAGAGAGCGAAAATGGAGAAGGAGGAAGAACGGTTTAGGAAGGATTCGGAAGAGGTGAAGGAGAGGATGGAAGAGGCGATGAAAGTGGCGACGACGAAAACGATTCAGACGATGGTCGAGAAGGGTAGAGTTCGGGACGAGGAGGAGGAGGAGGACGATTCAGGCGGCGAAGAGGACGAGGACGATTTTCGACGAAAAAAGAAGAAGAGGACGACGAAGAAGAGCACTACAGAAGAAGAAGAAATAGAAGAAGAAGAAGAAGAAGGAAAAGAGGAGGAGAGAAAAGTCATCAAAGTGGCCCCGGCGAACGACGAGAAAGAACTTTTCGTCGTGGGGGCGGCGCCGATGTCGTCGAACTCGTCGCCTCCAAAACAGGAAAGCTTTGAACCAATCGACTTGCACGACATAAACGCGGCGCAAGAATTGGAGCGGTTCGGTTTAGATCATTTAAAAATAGAGTTGACGCGTCAAAATTTGAAGTGTGGTGGTTCTTTAGAAGAACGCGCGAATCGTTTGTTTCTTCTCAAAATGACCCCGTTCGAGGCGATTGATAAAAAGCACAAGGCGATGAAAAAGAAATGAGAAAAATTGAAGCGTACGGTGGTAGTACCACCGTCTTTGGTAAACTGTGTGTCTACAACATGTATTATATAAGCCCTAGTTACCAGGCAGGTGCCTTTTTGTTACAATGTACTCACGTCGTAGCTCTCTTTTTTTTTGCTTATAACTCTCTGACTTATTAAACCCAAACATTCTCGGACGCTTTGTCGAACTCCTCGTCGGTAACGAGCGAAGCTTTGATAACGTTATCGACGCCGAACTCTCGTCCGTTCATTTTCGATACGCCTTTCTCTGCGACGGCTTCGCTGTCAAATTTTACGTAACACCTCGCGCCTCCTTTTCTCAGCTCTGGGTTGTTGAACACGTCTTGCGTCGGCGTCGGTACGGCGAGAGCCATGACCATCCCGACCGTTTGTTCGCACTCTTCTAAACAAGTTTGCAAAAGTTGTTCTAAAATCGCCTCCGCGCCATCTTTATCTTTCTTCTCCGCGGCTTCAACTTCGTCCAAGGAAAGCAAATTCTCTAATCTCATATTTACCGATTTTAGCAGCGCGCTCTCGTTCTTCTTCTTCTTCCTAAAATTCTCCTCCGTTGTCGTCGTTGCCGTTTTGTTACTTCCTTTTTCGCTCGTCGTTTTCATCTTCGCCGCAATCTTTGCCGCCGCCGCCGCCGCCGCCGCCGCTTTCGCTTTCGCCAACTCCTTTTCTTTCGCTTTCGCCTCGTCGTCGTCTAAACTTCCGCCAAACTCGACCATGCTATCCACCACCTCTTGCGGACAATCGTCTCCAACTCTCGGGTCTTCGATGTATCCTTTTGGTCTCCCGACGTTCATCGGCCTGCCGCACACGTCTACTTTATCGAATCTCAAAGCGATCTGCGCCATCTCGAAGCACCTCAACTCGACAAACCCAAACGAGCCTTGCGAATCCATGATGACGTTCACCACCGGATTCCCCGCCACTTCGCGTTCGCACAGTTTCGGCGCCACTTTCTTCAAAATCGCGTTAAACACGTCCGCTAAAATGTTCGGCGTCACCACGCCTTGAATTAAATTCCCCACGTACACTTCTCTCCTCTTCCGCAAAATCTCGTTTTGTTTCTGCGTTTCCTCGTACCCGTTCGATTGCAACCACTGCTGCGCCATGTTTAATCTATTCTGCGCGTTCCTCTCGATATCTCTCCCGTGTTGTCGTCCTTGCGGCATTTGATGATGAGAACCGTTTGCCTTTTCCGCCGCTCCCCCTATTGGTCGATCGAAACTTCGTCTGCTGCTCTTGTTCTTGGTGTTCGGGAGTTCGGCTTCGTGAAACTTCTCCATCTCCTCGGGAACGCCAAACTTTGGTCTTCCTCTGTTCTCGTCCTCTTCTTCGCTTCTTCTTCGTCGTCGTCTTCGTTCGATCGGGGATCGGCTCCGTCCTCTTGAAGGAGGACTCGGAGACGCAGAGGAACGTCGTCCTCGTCGATGGTACCCGCGGGATGATCGGCCGCGCTCGTCGTAATCATCGTCGTCGTATTCGTCGTCGTAACGACGGCGAGGCGGCCGGTGTTGACGACGACGATAATAGTCTTCCTCTTCTTCTTCTTCTCGACGATATTGTCGTCTTTCTCCTCCTCCAAATCGATGGTGTTGATATTCTCCTTCTTTTCCTCCCATTCGTCTTCTTCTCGCGCGCTCCTCCGTGACCTCGTCGTCCTCTTCGTCGCCGCTCAATTCGCCGTACGGATTGGAAATGGATTTCGTCTTATTCGTATTCGTAGTCTCGTTCGTCCTCATCTCTCTAAACTCCTATATATGTATGTACTACTCTTTAATGCCTTTTCTGTGTGGTATTCTTCTTTTATTGTTGTTCTCCTTTTAAAGAGAGTAGTGAATAATCGTCGTTTACGCCGTTGTTTCTGACGCAAAAGATGAAGAGACTTTTCCTCACTTTTCTATTTCCCCAAACGTGTGTTTGGATTGGATTCATTACGAGAGAGAAACGAGGACGGTTTGCTCTCGGTCGTTATTGTCGTCGTCGTCCTCGATTTGTCGAAATCGTACATAAGAGATTGTAAAGCGACTTATTAAAACAAGGGGAGGACGAGAACGACACTAACGACACTATAAAAGCGCGTACTAAGAGAGAGATTTAATTTAATAGAGCGCAGCACTTTCTCTCATCATCATCATCATCATCATCACAGAAGAAGAAGAAGACAAAGAAGAAGACAACGACAACGACGAAAAACACAGACGACGATGGAGAATACTAATAAGAGCAACGACGACGACGACGATTGGTTGAACGATTTCGACGAGGAGAAGGAGAAAGAGAAGGAGAAGAAGAAGGAGCAAAACAATTTCAACGACTTTTACCACCAAAGAAACAACCAAGAATACGAGCAAAAACGAGAAGAAGTGAAAGAAGAAGACGCGATGATGCGGCATGATCATCATCGAGAATATTATCATCATCACAATAATAATAATAATAATAATCAAAACGACAACGACTCGTCGACGTTTGACGCGAACGCGCCTTCGCCAATCGTGAAGACGACGAGGACGCCACGGAACGAAAACTACGACTATAGCAATACCAATAATTATTACGACAACAACAACAACAACAACAACAACAACGATAAAGAAAGACCTTTTTCGGCGGCGTCTAAACCGTCGGATGATACCGTGGACGAATGGTTGAACGAAGAAACGCCGCCGCCGCCACCGAAGGTACAGGACAACTATGCCTATTATCAACAACAAGGAGGACGAGGACTAGACGCGCGAGGACATCAGGAACAGCATAATTATCAACGAGAAGAATACCATTCGCAAGCGACATCGGCATCAGCGGTAGTTCAAAGCGATAATACAAATTTCAATGGATTATTCGCGGGAAACGACGACGATGTGGCGTTTTTTGACACGTTAGGTGGTGCAGAGAAAACGATGGCGGCGCCACCACCGCCGCTCGTTTATGCGCAGCGCGTGGAAAGTAAAGGCGTTGATAGCATTTCGGCTACGAATGCACCGGCTGTAGATGATGACTTTTTGAACGATTTAGCGGATGTCTCAAATCCCCCCACACAGATGTACCAGCAGCCGACGGCTGCGGCTACGATTCCTCCTCCACCGGTGACACAGCCCGCGGTTCGAGCGTACGAGCCACCTTCGGAGTTTGGGAGTCCGCCGCCGAAAATGTTCACACCTCCTCCTCCGCCACCATCCATATCGAGTCTACCGGTTGTCCAGCAACAGAATAGTCATGCCGTGGCGTACGAACCTCCGAGCGATTTTGGAGTACCTCCTCTCGTCCCAGCTCAAGCGCAGAATAGTCATGCCGTGGCATACGAACCTCCGAGCGATTTTGGAGTACCTCCTCTCGTCCCAGCTCAAGCGGCTGTGGCGTACGAGCCTCCGAGCGATTTTGGAGTACCTCCTCTCGTCCCAGCT
>Ga0257106_1000897_pt1 | contig 15858 bp, 10 predicted proteins | sample LP_taG_3_FD_190177 | JGI IMG/M metagenome (GOLD analysis project Ga0257106, IMG submission 190177) | Marine microbial communities from Northeast Subartic Pacific Ocean, Canada - LP_J_2011_P26_10m | ecosystem: Environmental > Aquatic > Marine > Oceanic | place: Canada: Northeast Subartic Pacific...
GATCTCGTCGAGGGCGTAGTTGTTGGTGGAGACGCCGGCGTAGTTCACCTTATCGAAACGCACGACCACGGGGTAGCGAACACCGGACTGTCGACAAGAAAGGAAAGGGAATCGAAGGTCAGCGAGGGTCACTCACGCGGAGACGCGAGTCGACCGAGGCGGGTAAAAAATCTTTTGTTATTTTTCGGCGACGGGCGGCGGCGCCCGATTCGCCGGTTCGGATCGCCCGATGACGCACCTGATCGACGGAGATGACCTTGCCGTAATCGTTGAACCAGTAAGACTCGGGGCGAAGGATCTTCACCTGCGTTGGGGGTGGCGGGAGGTTGGGAGGATTGGGGGTCAGCACTCGATTCGGCTCGGGTCCATTTTGGATTTGTCATTTGGTTTTGGTAATCGCGCGGGGGCGGCGACGCCGACGGATGGACCGATCGCCAGATGCCGGTCTTTCCCGCGCTCGAGTCGTTGACGCACGACACAGACGTGGGCCTCGCCGGCGTGAAGTGAACGCGCCCTCGGTCGTGTCGCCGTTCCCGTTCGGCGCGAAGGGAAGTTTGGGAGTCTCACCTTGGAGCCACGGGGGGGGCCGATGGGCGGGGGCTTCGCTTCCTCCGCGGGCTTGGCAGCCTCGCCCTCCTCCTGTTGGTCGTGATGGATGGATTGCGGGAGTGAATGTCAGCGATGGCTCGTGTACACGTCTTCGCAGTGGCACGTCGTGTGAGAGGACCGCCGGGACGGCCGGAGGACCCGGTACGCGCGGGTCTCCGGCCGAGCGCGGGATCCATGAGTTTTATCGTTTGCCGAAATTTGCGCGCGGCGATGGGGTGTCGCGGAAACGGGCGGTGGGGGGCACGCACCGCAGCGTGGACGCGGAAAGCGACGCGGGACTGCTTCTGGGACTTGGCGGAGAGCTTCCTGCGGTGGAAAAAGCGGGGAACGTCGGGTCGGAGGTCAGCTCACGGCGCTCGGATCGGACGGGGCAACGATTGGAAAGACCTATCGGTATAAGCCTCCCGCTGGCTTTGGAAAAAAACCGTGCGAGCACATCATCTTGTGTCGCGGAACAGGCGCCGGGTGGGACGCGCGATGACGCACCTGGTGACCGCAGCGCGGGCAGCGAGGGCAGGGGCGGCACAGGTGAAGGAGGCCATGACTGCTTGTTAGGTGGGTACCGTAACGTGCGGTGTCGGGTGCTGAAAACGAGCGCCCTGAGCGCGATGCTCGGGCTTTTATTGCCTCGCCAAACAGCACGGAGCGCAGTGGAAACGCTCTGATTGGTGGATACGGATGCGAAATCCACCGCCCAATAAAAACTGAGCATTTGGGCAGTTTGCAAGTCAGGAGGGTGAAAAGATCACGTTTAGGAGGGTGGACTCAAGAACGGGGATTTACCTTCGCCCGTATAACTTTTTTGCCCGAACGCGCCGCGAGCTAACGAGGAAATCCTCGTTTTTCCTCGGAGAGCAGAACTGCAGAAGGTTCCGGAAGATGACTTGCATCACTTGGTCGATACGGCGTGGACTGAGATGGGCCCGTCGTCGACCCCGGCGCGCGGTCTGTGGCTCGTATGCATAGTCTCGATGCTCGCCACGGCGTCGGTGGAGGGTAAACCGGCCACGATCAAGGTGCGCGGACGCTCCTTCTGACTCTTGAACGTCCACCTGGCGCATTAAATTACTTCCTTCGCTTTTTGACATCGACGCCTCCACGCCCGCTGACCTCCCTCCTCCCGCGTGTGTTCCAATCGATCCCGCAGCGTCATCCCGGCGGTCGTCGTTTAGCCGAGGCCACGCACCACCACCACGAACCGTTGCTCGTGTCGCTGTTGGACGGCACGGTTCGCGCGGTGGACGCGCGGACGGGGGAGACGATGTGGAGCTTCGACTCGGGCGGGCCCCTCGTTCGGGCGCACGGATCCCCCACCGGCGCCGACTCCACCGGCGGGGTCGCGATACGACCGACGAGCCCCATGGTGTTCCCTGGGGTCGACGGCAGCCTCTACGCCTACGGCGGCGAGTCATCGTCCTCCGATACGACGGGCGGGGAGGTGTCGAGGCTGCCCGTGACCGCCAGGCAGCTGGTGGAGGCGTCCCCGTCGATGACCAAGGACGGCGGCGTGGTCATGGGCACGCGCCGGAGCACCGTGTTCGCGGTGGACAGGCACACCGGCGAGCTGTTGCGGAGCTTCGACACGGACGGCACGGTGGTGCACGGCGACGAGGGCTTCTTCGTGAACGGCGCCGGCCAATCACAATCAGATGATTCACAATCAGACTCCGACTCCATCTTCATCGGACGAACGGAGTACGTGGTTCGATCCGTGGACAGCTCCAGCGGACGCGAGCGATGGAACGTGACGTACGGCGAGCTCACGCCGCTGACATCATCGGGGCCCGGGGCGGGTACAGGGGGCACGAACCGCGGGCGGCCGCTGTTCCTCCGCCCGGGCCGCGACGGAGTTGAAGGTGACGGGGTGGATTCTGACGGGTCGCCGCCGCCGCCGAGGCTGGAGTGGGGCCCCGGTAACTCCGTTCGAGCGTACGACTCCACCGATAGCAGCGGGCGGCACATGTGGATCACGCACATGCCGTCCACGCCGGTGGCTGCGTACGACGGCGCGACTGGCCGCGCGGTCAAGGGCGGGCTCCTCGGCGGCGGCGGCGGCGGCGATATCTTGGTTGGGGCGCATCCCGGCGGGCTCTTCGCGCTTCCGTCGATGGACGGCGAGACGCGCGGCGGCGGCGACGATGTCCTCCCCGGCACCTCCGTCGCGACGATCGGCGCTCTCGACGGCGTTCACGGCGACGGAGCGCTCTTCCCCGTCGCGGTATCCAGTGGAGCGCGAGGCCGCGAGGACGATTGGGCGTGTATTCCCGAGAAGCTCTGGGACGACGCGTTGACCCCCGGCGGGCTCGATTCGTTCCTCGCGCTGCACGGCGGGGACCCGCTGGAGGGCGGTGTCCTCGCGCTCACGCCGTTGCAGCGCGTGATGGGGTCGCCGGTGGGCGCCGCGGCGGTCGTCACCGTCGCGGTTGGGTTCGGAACGGTTGTGTCGTACTGCGTACTGTTCGCTCGGACTCTTCGGCGTCGAGAGGGCGGCGCCGACGGGCTCTCCTCGACGAGTACTTCGAGCTCATCGAAGCGAGGCAACAGGGGTAAGAACCGGGGTAAGAAGAACAAGGGCAAAGGTGGTGTCGGACAAGAGAAAGAATCGGTGACGGAGATGGAGAAAGAGTCCGCGGACGCCGTTCCGGAAGTTCTTAAGAAACTTCCAAACAAAAAGTCGTCGGCCCACGGCGAGCCCGCTCGTGTGGGCCCCGTTCGCATCGGCCGGCTCAGCGTCGGCCCCGGTATCCTCGGCTACGGCTCCTGCGGCACGATCGTGTTCGAGGGCGAGCTCGACGGCCGCCCCGTCGCCGTCAAGCGTCTGCTGGCGCAGTTTCACGAGCTCGCCCGGCGTGAACTCGCGACGTTGATCTCATCGGACGAACACCCGAACGTTCTCCGATGCTTCGCCATGGAAGAAGACGCGGACTTCGTGTACGTCGCGCTGGAGCGGTGCGTCAGCGCGCTGGCGTCCGTGGTGGACGGCGGGTCCATGGGGACGGGCCTCGACCTCGCGAACAAGGAAGGGCGGGACGCGTTCGATTTGGTGAACCCGGCGACGAGGCGGCCGACGCCGGAAGGGATGACGCTGATGCGGGACGTGTGCGAGGGTGAGTTTCTTTTTTCATTTCTATACGGGCAATTAGACTGACATCGTGTTTTGTTCACAGGGCTACACGCGCTGCACTGCCGCGGCATCGTGCACCGCGACCTCAAGCCCCAGAACGTGCTGGTGACGCCGCAGCGCCGTGGTAAGCTCGCGGACATGGGCCTCGCCAAGCGCCTCGGCGTCGGGGCTGGTGGCGACGCGTCGTTCGAGACGCACTTAGTAGGCGTGGGCGGTACGGACCACGGCGGGAATAACGGCGGCGGCACCGCGGGCTGGCAGGCGCCCGAGCGGTTACTCCACGGGAAACAGGCGCGGTCGGTGGACACGTTCTCGCTCGGGTGCCTGATACACTACTGCCTCACGGGGGGTGCGCACCCGTTCGGGGATCGGTACGAGCGCGACGCCAACGTGCTCAAAGGGGACGTCGACCTGCGACGCATAGCGCATTTACCCGAGGCGGCTGATTTGGTGCGAAGATTAGTCGCGAGGGAGCCGGGCGCTCGGCCCACCGCCGCGGAGGTTTTGCTGCACCCGTTCTGGTGGAGCGACGCCAAGGCGTTGGCGTTCCTGTGCGACGTCAGTGATAGGGTGGAGATGGAGGACAGGGAGATTGGCGGCGCCGCGTTGCTCGAGTCCCTCGAGAAGGGCGCGATGCGAAACGCGTTGGGCGGCGGCGAGTGGGTCCCGAAACTGGACCCCTCGCTGCTCGAAAACCTCGGCCGATACCGCAGATACAACCCGCGCGCCGTCCGCGACTTACTGCGCGTCGTGCGGAACAAGATGAGCCACTTTCGGGAGTTACCGGCGAAGGTACAGGCCACCGTCGGGTCGCCCCCAGACGGATTTTACCGATACTTCGCGTCACGCTTCCCCGGGCTTTTGCTCCACGTCCACTCGTTCGCGACGCGCGAGTGCGCGCACGAGCCGACGTTCCGCCGGTACTTCTTCCCGCACGAGGAGGACGGCGCAGGACGGGGCGCCGGGGACGTCGCGGCCAGTTTAACGCGCGCGTCGAGTTCGATGGCGGCGCCGGCGAAGGTGAGGGCGGCGAAGAGAGCCGCCGCCGCCGAGCTCGCCGCCGACTCGGTCGAATACCCGGAGCGGCCCGGGGAGCCCGAGTGCGTGTTTTGGGTCAAAACCGGGCGGTGCAAGTTCGGCGCGGGGTGCAGGTTCAACCACCCGAGGGGCACCCACGGCTGATGGATCTGGGCTCGACTTCGCTAGTTCTAATCTGCGTATAACAACGAGATCGGCTCCGACTCTAATGCTACTCTCTCGTACTTACTCCTTACGGCGCACCGCGTCGGACCCGGGCTTGAACGCCCTGACGGTCACGTTTATCCTACTCTCACCCGCGTACGCCTTCCGCGACGTCGACCGCACGCCGTGCTCGTACGTGTCCTGCATCGAACCACACATCACGAGCACGTCGCCGTGTCGCAGGGGCACGCTCGCAATTGGTTTTTTTGCACCCACTTCGTAAACGTCGAAGAGCCGTGGTAATCCGTGCGTGTTCGCGGAGGAGAAGCTGTAGGAGAAGATGGGCGCGCCCGGTATTAGGTCGGGTTCGGCGTCCGCGTGCCGGCCCATACCCGCGCGGCCGTCGGGGTACCAGTTGACGTGCGCGGCGACGACGGCGGCGTACGAGTCTCGGCATCCGCTTTTTGTCTCAATCCTGGCGACGGAGTCTTCGACGCATCGCTTGACGAGCGTCGGCCATTCGGATCTGGGTAGGTCCACGCGTTGGCTGACCTGCGCGCCGAACCTGTACGTCGCGCCGAACGTCGCCTGTTTCCGCAGCAGGTTGACGTGCCTGTTCATCGGGTTTGGCGTGGGCTCGACGGAGTGGGAGATGCGCCACAGTTCGTCGTACTCGTCCCGCGTGCACGCCAGTGCGTTTGGTTCGTATCGCAGGAGGGATGCATCGTCGGGGAGGTGGTAGTCCCCGGGGGGTAAGGTCGTCGGCTCGGGGTTGGACGAGCGGTAGGACGTGGACGGTGGCGCGGTCACCGCGCGCGACGCGATGGTGAAGGGGTTGATGACGTTCACATCCTCGGTCGTCGTCGAGGTGCCTATATCGTAAGATGGCGACTTGCGTTTGGCGCTGGACACCGTGGAGGGCGCGGACGTCGCCGTGCCTTTCCGGGTCATCGCGTCGTCGATGGCGCCGGGGAGGAGCGGGAGCGCCCTCGGCGCCCGTATCGGCGCCAGGAGCCACGACGCCAGCGCCATCTCTCCGAGTGTCTCTGCGCGGAGTCGGCTGTTTGTGCCAAGAAAAATCGCGAATTCTGGACCCATATTCGCAAATGTACAGGTTATTTGCAGGAGAACGTATGAGCATTTTGACCCCCCCCGAAGCCACGAAGCACGAAGGTAACAAGGAGCGGGAACTAAGACTTGCCAGATCGCGATCGCGCGCCAGCAACAGCGGAGCCCGACAGGATGACTGTGGCTCACCTCGCCGCTCGCGCGTGCCCCGCGGTTTGCGGCCGGAGGGCGCACGCCGGCTCGAACGCGTCGTCGTCGTCCAAACGCGCGAACGCCCGGCCGTGCGCGCGAACCTCACTGCGCGTGAACGCGGGGGAGGACCCAGACCAAGATGTCGCACCCCCCGACGAGGGCTGCCGCACGATCGTCATCACCAGTGGCAAGGGCGGCGTCGGCAAGACCACCACCTCCGCCAACCTCGGCATGTCCATCGCCAGGCTCGGTTACAAGGTCTGCCTCGTCGACGCCGACATCGGCCTGCGCAACCTCGACCTCCTGCTCGGGCTCGAGAATCGAGTCATGTACACAGCCATGGAGGTGCTGGAGGGGGAGTGCCGCATGGAGCAGGCGCTGATCCGCGACAAGCGATGGCGATCGCTCGCGCTCCTCCCAATCTCCAAGAACCGCCAGAAGTACAACGTCACCAAAGACTCCATGTCCCTACTCATCGACATCCTCAAGGACATGAAGTTCCAGTACGTCTTCATCGACTGCCCCGCCGGCATCGACGTGGGTTTCATCAACGCCATCGCCGGCGCCGACGAGGCCATCGTGGTGACCACCCCGGAGATCACCGCCATCCGCGACGCCGATCGCGTCGCGGGCTTACTCGAGGCTAACGACATCTACGACGTCAAGCTCATCGTCAACAGGGTCCGCGCGGACATGATCAAGAAGAACGACATGATGAGCGTGAAGGATGTCCAGGAGATGCTCGGCGTGCCCCTCTTAGGCGCCATCCCGGAGGATACGGAGGTGATCGTGTCGACGAACCGGGGCGAGCCGCTCGTGCTGAAGAAGAAGCTCACGCTCGCGGGGATCGCGTACGAGAACGCCGCGCGGAGGGTGGTGGGCAAGCAGGACTTCCTCATCGACCTGGAGCAGCCCAAGAAGGGCATCTTCCAGCGCACGAAGGAATTCTTCACCGGGAGCGAGTGATTGTTTCAACAAGAGAGAGTCTCGTATAACCTACACGTGCCTACATGTCGCACAGCTGTGTGCTCGTCTTCACGCTCGTGTTCACGCCTCGCTGAGGAGCCTGGCGGCCTGGTCGCTGAGCACCCTGGAGAGCGCGCCCTCGCGCTCCTGCGACGCCGCGAGTTGCGACTTGAGCCTAATGTTGTCGTCACGCATCCGCCCGATGGTGTTTCGCACCCGCCCGTCCACCGCCGCTAACGTGGCCCTGTGCTCCTCCTTGAGCGCCTCCACGCGCTTCTCGTGGTGTGCGTCCACTGCGAGCACCTTGGTTTCGTGTTGGGCGATGAGCGCATCGCGCTCCCGCGCCCACGTCTCGGCGGACTCGGACGTCGACGCCTTTAGTTTCTCGAGTTCATCTTTGAGCGCGGCGGAGTACTCCCGCGCGGCGCTCGCCGCCTCCTCCGCCTGCGCGGTGCGCACGAGTAGCTCGGATGTCCTGTCCGATGACTTGGCGCGCGCCTCCTCGAGCTGCCGCTCGAGATGCTCGGTCTCCTCGCGTCGTCGCGCCTCGCGCTCGGCGACGTCCGCTTCCCATCGGGCGTTCACCTCGGCGAGCGCGTCCCTCCTGCGCGTCTCCGCGGCGACGGACTCCCTCGACGCCTTCTCCTCCGACGCGGCGAGCTTACCAGTGGTCACGTCCAGCTTCTGCTGCAGTCGCTTGACCTCCGATTCGTACTGCTTGCGCATGGCCTGCGACCGCTCGGTGGCGGCGTGCAGCGCCTTCTTCGCCGCGTGCAGTCGCTCGTCATTCTCCTTCTCCTTGGCGAACATGGTCGCCTTGGCGCGCGCCACCTCCGCGTTCTCCTGCGCGGCGACCGCCTTGCGCGCCATGGTCTCCTCCCGGTCAACCTGCTTAAGCATGGCGACCCGCCGCTTCAACTCCTCGTAGCTCGACATGGCGGCACCGCGAGCCAAGGGGAGACGCGCGCGCGGTTCACTCTGATTATATCCTAACGGTCGGGTGCCCGCTTTCTGTTCATCGATCAGATCTGGGCTCTAGCACTATTTTTCGCCTCACCCCATCGCCGTCTCATCCCCCCGTACCGTCGTATGCAATCTCCACCAGCACGGCGCACACCATGTACACCGCGTACAACGCGATGAGACCCACCCCGTGCGCCTTCGTCACGACGTACCCGCGCCGGGGCACCAACGTCGCCGTCGCCACTAAACTGACGAAGAGAAACGCGAACCCCATGGCAATCGTGGGATGCCTCGCCAGCGGTAACGACTTTTGGTTCACCGGTAAGCCCGAGGTGGCCATCGCGAACGCGCTGCCGAGCCCCACCATCATGTTGAACAGCGGCCCGCTGAAGCACGCGGCGACCGCCATCGTCGGTTGCCCACCACGCGCGATGACGACGTCCGAAGCCAAATCCCCGACGCTGTTGCCCCACGCGAGCACCGACACCGACAGCGCCGCGGGGGATACGCCGATGGCACCGCCGATCGCGGTGAGGCACCCGAGGAGCTCCGTCGCGGCGACCGCGATCCACGCGACGGAGCACAGGAACGAAACCACGAGCGTGGCGGACCCGTCCCACCACGGCGGAGGCGTCCAGTCGTTGACACCGCCGCCGCCGAAAGAATGAAATCGTCGCCAATAGAGTACCGCAAAAGAGCCCGAGACGAGCAGCGTGAACCCCCACGCGGGCACCGGGACGGACGCGGCTAACCCGGTTGAACCCGAACCCGGTACATACATCACCGGACGGTCCAGCGGTATCACGACGTCCCTGCCCAGGTGCAGGAGCAACAGCGGCGAGAGACACACGTTGCACGTCGCGTAAAAGGCGTTGTACTTTTTGGCGCTCGCGTTTGGAATCGTGCACCGCCGCGCCGCCTCGAGCGGCGCGATGAAACAGACGATCCAGACCGCCGCGAGTCCACGACGGAGCGAGCCGGACCCCGAACCGTTCGCCGACTCCGAGCTGTTCGCCTCCTTCCATCTCAGCGCGAACCAGCGGGTGGCGCGCGAGGTGAGCGCGTCGAATGCTTGAGCGCTCACCGCGAGGGGAGCGGCGGCGGCGAAGTTCCGTCTCCTCGCGTCCGTCTTACTCCCATCGATTCCGTCGACGTTTCCTTCCCCGCCCGTGCTCTCCGCCGCGTACCCATCTTCCATCGTCGTCAGCTCGACCCCGGAGTCCTTTTGCGCGCGCGTCGATCCGTTCTCTTCAGGACCCGCTTTGTTGTTGTTAACTCTCGAACCGGGGTCAAACTCTCCACCGATTGACAACTCTCGCCGTCGTTTATGCCTCGAGTGCGTCTTCCCCGCGGGATCCGCGGAGACGTCCGACGCCACCACGTACACCACGAACACGACGTAGTACGCGGGTAACAACACCGCCTCCCACGGGTGCACCCGCCCGTCCATCACCACCAGAAATACCCCGCACACCGCGACGAGATAGAAACCTACGTCCCGGTTGAACGGCCCTGGATCGACTCTGAACGGCGACGCGACGAGCGCCACGGCGCCGACGACGGCACCGGAGACGAACATCCCCGCGCTGACGATCGCGCCCACCATCCCCGAGCTCGTCTCCGACGCGTTCAAGGTAATGTTACCCCCTGTCGAGTCGCCGCCGCCGGGGGGTGAGGATCCAGGATTTATAAATCCATCGTTTGCGCTGAACTTTGAGAAGGCTGCGAGGGATGCGAAGACGTCGGGGGCGCCGTTGCCCAGCGCGAGGAGCGTGACCCCGGCGGTGGCTGGCGCTAGGTTCCATCGATCCGCGAGTGTCCTGACCGCCGGGCAGAAGTAGCCCTCCGCGGTGTCCCCGAGGATCCAGAAGGCGAGCGCGACGACGAGGCACATGACCGCCAAGGACGAGGTGAATCGCCCGTCACAGTGGTGGAAGACGCGGTAGTCCACGAGGGACTCGCCAGGCTCCACTGCACATTGCGTCCGGACGTACGCGCACGCGTCGGGCTGCGCGTTGATGACCGAACCCGCGCACGGATCGGGGTGCGTCAGCAGCGCCGCGTTGGCGAGGTGCCCGCGCTCGTTCAGCAACGCGCGAGATCCTCCTCCGTCATCGTGACCGCGACTGTGAATGCGGGGCGAGGCCTGTGCCGCGTCTATGCACGCGGCGACGAGCACGAGCCGCACGGCCCCGCCGACCAGCCATCCCCTCCACCTCCTCCGCGACGCCAGGCGCGCCTCCCACGCCTCCGAACCGTCCATCGCGCCCCGCGACGTGACAGGACAAACAACACTCTTGATATGATATTTCCACGCAAAACAAAATCGAGCAAGTGCTAGCTTCAGTCGAGGTCCAGGATCCGAGCCGACCTCGCCGCCACTCGCGCGCTCCCCCCCTTCGCCCGTCTCGCGCTGACGTCCACCGCCCGCACCCGCGCCGGCCGCCGCCGCCTCGCCTCGCGCCCCTCGTCCTCCGCACTCGTCTGCACAGCTGTGTCGCCCCTCGCCCTCGCGACTTTCGTGGGCGTCGGATCCAACTTTTGAAGAAACGCGAACTTAGCGCCGTTAGCCGGGCAACACGCGTCGAAATCATCGCAACAGTCACCAAACTCCGTGCACGTATCGTCGCAGCAACAGTTCGGGTCCTCGTTCCCTGGGAAGAATATGCACAGGCCGCACTCGCCGGTGCACGAGAACGCGAGGTCACCGGTTCCGCATTGGCCCGGCCCATTGCCCGACGGCGGGGGCGGCGACGGAGCGCCGAGTAGCGGCGGCGGCGACGGCGACGTGAACGCGAACGGGGGAGGAGACGGCGCGAACGAGAACGGCGGGGGCGACGGCGTGCCGCCACCCGTGGGATAGGGCGGGATCGATGGGATCGGCGGCCATAGGTTCCCGGGTGGGTAGGGGTTAGTACCCCCTTGCCCGGGTATGGGGTTCCAGCCGTAGCCCGGCGGTGCGACGACGATGAAGTTGGAGAGTATCGCGCGAAACGCCACGAACAGCAGCGCGACGCGCGCGGAGACCACGAAGAAGCTACCGGTCACGGCCGCGGTCGTGGCGACCGCGGCGGTCGTCGCGGCGGCTGCGGTGGTCGCGGCTGCGGCGGTAGTCGCTGCTGCCGCAGCTGCTGTGGTTGTCGTTGCCGCCGCCGCCGCCGCCGCCGCCCCCGCGCCTCCCAACCCTGCCGCCGCGGCGGACATCCCGCCCCATCCTCCGAGCGCGTACGCGTACGCGGAACGTGCGCGTGCGTCCGCGTCCTTCCTTCGCGGTTGTCTGTCGCGGCGAGCTGGGGAGGCGCAGAAGCGACCGCCGACGGAGTCCGAAGTGTTTGGCTTTGTACCCCGGAACTCGCACGCGGCGACGCACCGGTCGCACGCCCGGGCGATCTCCCAGTCCTCGTCGCGTCGCGTGCCTGTCTCGGCGCAGATCTGCGTGCACACCGGCCACACGCACGTCTCCATGTCAATCGCGGTTCCTTCCGGCGGCGCGTCGGTCAGCTCGCACGCGAAGAGGTCGTTCGAGCTCCCGAGGTTGCCGTCGCAGAGGAAGGCTTCCTGGGTCGGGACGCAGCGCAGCGCGGTGGCGTCGGGTCCATCGCCGGCGTCGTCTCCGCGTACGCGGTACATGGACGACTTCTGGATATCCCACAGCGCTCTGGTGACGCATCGATCGGCGGTGGAGTTTGGGTAGTCGACGACGCGCGCGCCGGGCTTGGGTCGTAACTCGGGGAGTTGAAGGCACAGCGTCCTGTCCGTGGCCAGTGTTGGGGTGACGAGGGACAGCAGGAGCGCCAGTCGGAAGAAGGCGATGAGCCCCGCCAGTCGGGCCGCGTCGCGGAACTTGTGAAAGAGATCCACGACCGGGTTCACCCCACTCGCCGCACGACGACCCCGACCCCGCGGCGCCATGCCCTTCGCTTTGTGAGCCCCGAGCCGCTCAGGTCCCCTCGTTTAGTATCGTTGTCGCGAAGAGTTTTTCCAAAAGTTTTGCGTGGACTAATAAATATTTTGCCAAACGAGACCGCGGTGGTCTCACTCACGTCCCCCACACGGACCACACATCGTCCTCCCCTCGAGTAGACATCCAAACGCATAGAGTCATGTCACAGGTGTTCTGCCTGTACATCAGGGTCAAGCTCAAGTCGGAGATGATAGAGGAGTTTCTCCAGCGATTTGGCGCGCTCGCCGCGCACGTCAGGGCGAACGAGCCGGATACCCTGTCCTACGAGCTGTGCCGGAGCGACCAGAACGAGGACGAGTTCATGATCGTGGAGAGGTACCCGAGCCGCGCGGAGCTCGAGACGCCGCACCAACAGAGCGAGGAGTTCAAGGCTTTCAAGGAGTGGTGGACCAGCAGCGGGTGCGTGCTGGAGAAGAGCGGGATGAGCTGCCTGGAAACGGGCGTGGGCTACATGGCCAAGTGAACCCACACTAGCTAGCCCATAGACGCGCTGTGCAGTAGTCTAATATACGTCACGCGCACGCACCACACGAGATATTAATCCGCGATACTATTACATTTCGCCTAGGTCATCCGGCGAAGCTCATCAACCTCCCGGACAACCGTCAACCCATCACCGAATGAATGCCTTAGACACCGGTGAATGCCGCCACCGCACCGTCTGCGCTCTTAATCGTAGATGTCCGCGATGCCGAGGACGGAGACGGTGAGCTTGACCTGGTCGATGAAGTCCACGCCGGTGGCGTACTCCGTCATCATGCCCACGAGGAGACCGAACATGGTCCACCGACCGTTGTTGATCTCGTTCTTCGGGGTCCATCCAAACACCTGCGAATCCTCCACAGCCTGGTCGTACGCCTGTTGCTTGAAGAACTTGACCATCTCCTTCGCTTTGCGACGCTGGTACTCCACGGTCACCCCACCGTCCTTGAGCATCTGCTTGGTCTCGGTCTCGACGTCCGTCTCCGTCGCGTTCATCACGGCGGACATGCGCTTGCCGCGGACTGCACATCGAGGAAAAGGGGCGGGCGGTCAGGGCGAGAGTTGGATGGATAGACGTGCGGCTGGCGTTGGGATGAGGCGAGGTCGGTGCGGTCGAGGGGGTCCGGTGGAGACGCGCCGGTCGAGACGAACGTCTCGGAGGGCACGCGCGAGGAATCGTCCGCGTTCGCACGGGCGAATGGGCACGATTCCCAAGCCTCGACGCCCCCGAGACCGGGACGCGCGGCAGCCTCATGTCCGTCCCGACGATCGGGTGGGAAAAGTTGGCGAGTGGGACGCACCGGCGCGCCTGTTGCTGCGGAGCGAGAGGCGGGGAGCGACGGTCGCGGGAAACGCGCGAATCTGAGCGATGCAGGCCATCGTGCTGGAAGGTTTCTTGCTTCGACGATGCGAGGCGCTACGCGTTGTGCCGCGTTCAGTCCGCGACGCTCGGAGGAAAAGCTGTGGCCGAAAGCTCGCGCGCTGTGGTTGAGACACGTCGACGCCTGGAATTTTAACGGGAACGTGAGGGTCTATTGACTCAAGAATTGTCGTTTTGGGTCGGTTGCAAAGTCTTTATCCGGTCGACAGAATTGCGAAGGCGAGAAACAGAAGAGCGCTCCCGCCGAGTCAGAATCAAAAGGGTGTTGGGTGTCGACGCCGGCGGCGATGGCGACCCACGACGCTTCCTCCCCGCGGGGCTTCTACAGCGCCGAGGCGGACGAGGACCGCGTCTGGAGTCGCGAGCGGCCTGAGCTCGAGAAACCGCCCGGCAGGTTCCGCGCGGCGGACCTCGCCGGCAAAATCCCACGGCCCGAGTCGAGGTGTGCGTCGGGCACCGTCTGGTCCCACGCGCGCGCCTCGTGCGTCTCCGCCGCGGGTATCGGCGCCGGGTCATCGTCCAACGGGTCCGGCGGGTTCGACTTCTGGGCGCACTTCCCGGCGGTGCTCTCGCTGCTGCTCGCGTTCGCCGTGTGCGTCGTGGTGGTCGTGGCGTCGCTCCTCGGCGCCTTCGCGCTGGCGCGGTTTGGATCTCGCATCCTGGCGCGGGGCGCCCGCGGCGCGAAGAAGATCGCGACGCGGCTCGAGGAGGAGATGGCGAAGAAGGCCAAGGAGGAGAAGGACCCGCAGAGGGCGCGGCGCGCACGATACGCGGGCACCGCCGCGGCGGCGCTCGGCGCATGCGCCGAGATCTTAGCGTTTGCGTTCGCGTGGATCCACTCGCAGCTCGACGAGACGTACGCGCGTCACGCGTCGCGAATCGCATCTTCACCGACTCGCAAGAACGGCCCCGATGTCACCACCACCGACGGGCCCGATCACGAGCCTCCATCTGGGGTCAAGCTCGGCGCCATCATGGGCGCGGCGCTCGCGAAGCACGCGGGATCTGGAGGGAGGAACGGGACGATGACATCCGCGATGACGTCTGGTGAAGTCGAGTCGTGCGCGAGGGAGATGGCGACGGGGCTCGCGGGGTATCTGGAGCGCGGACGGTCCGCGAATGAGTTTGTCCGCGCGTTCGTCGGCGCGTGTGAGCTGGCATGGATCGAGGGAACGGCCGGGCAGGACACGAAGGAGGGCGGGGAGGAGGTTTCGTCGAAGGACACTCCCATTCGAAGAGCCGGGAAGGGATCTTCGGGGGAAGAGCCCTCAGACACGCCTTCACGGGAGACACGTTCGTCGTCGCCGCAGGGGGCGAGCACGTCCTCCGCGTCGGACGATGAACCCATGCGCCCCGCATCAACGTTGAAGGACGACACGGACGAGGGCTCGCCGGTCGGGGGCTGGTTCCAAGGCCTTGCGAAGACCTGGGAGAACATAACGACCCCGCCCGCGGATGGGGAAAACGGGGGCCCGAAACACGGAACGAGCGACGCTTCGCCGCACCGACGGAAGAGAGTGGTCGAGAAGAAGCTCGATCGTGAGTGGGACGAGTCCGAGGGAGAGGGATCCGCGCCGACGTCGCCGGACAAAGGCGGTATCAAAGACGGGTGGGGACTCGCTTTTCCCGGCCGGGGCGGGTCGCCGCGCCGCGCCATGACATCGATCATGCAAGTCGCCGCCTCCGCCGACGACAAGCAGCTCAAGGTTCTGGACATGGCGGTTCGCATGCGCGAGGTGCTGTCGTCCGAGCGCGCGAACGACATCGCGGAGAAGCGGCTGGACCTCTCGCACCGAGCGCTCGAGGCTCAGCGGTTGAACCTGAACCACATGGCGGACGCGAACGAGCTGCACTCGGAGGCGAACACGATCGCTAAATCGAGCCTCGAGCGCAAGGACACCGCGATTCGCAAGGCTGAGGAGGCAAAGGCGCTCGGGGAGACGCGCGCGGCGCTCGCGGATGCCTTCTACGCGGGTTTAGTCGTGGTTTTGTGCACTACGTTGGCGGGTGGATGGCGCCGGGCGATGGCGGCGTTGGATTCCGTCATCGGCGTGTGCCCAAGGCCCGCGAGTAACGGCATCTCGGGCGCGGCGTGGTCGTACATGGGCGGCGGGCCCGGCCCGCTGGACTACGCGTGGTGCGTGACCCGCGCGTTCGTCAAAGCCGCGTGGGGTGCGCTCGTGCTCCTCTTCGTCGGCTGGAAGCTCCTGCAGTACAACGTGGTGACTAATTACCAGTCGGCTCCCGCGTTTGTGTTGCTCGTGGTGCTCGGCGGCGGGTGCGGTCAGCTGGGTCGAAACGCGGTGGATTCCTTGGGCGGTGACGGGGACCTATGGCTGCGTATGTGGGGCGGGTACATACTGTTGGCGACGATGTCCACGTGGCGGGCCGACGCGGTGAGCCGCGCTTGCGTGAAGATGGGACCCG
>Ga0257106_1000898_pt1 | contig 15856 bp, 11 predicted proteins | sample LP_taG_3_FD_190177 | JGI IMG/M metagenome (GOLD analysis project Ga0257106, IMG submission 190177) | Marine microbial communities from Northeast Subartic Pacific Ocean, Canada - LP_J_2011_P26_10m | ecosystem: Environmental > Aquatic > Marine > Oceanic | place: Canada: Northeast Subartic Pacific...
TTGCTTTTGCTGGTACTGGTAGCAAAGAGAAGAAACAACTCGACACACAATGTACTCCGCTATGTCTAGTATTCCCTCCGGGGGCCCTCCCGGGGGGACACACACACAGGAGCTATGGTATTCCCTGCGGGGCATAGATGCGTGATTGCAGTCTGTTTTAAGCGCAGATAAGTGTCCGTGTGATGCATGTTGCGTGCGAGTCTCGAGGTACTATTTTTGCACCAGAATACTCAGCAAAAGCAAATCCCTAATTTTTCGGCGAAGTTGAAAATTTTTCGGCGAAAAAACCCATGTCGCGAAAAAATTGCAACCAAAATTTGCCAAAATAAACAACAGCCCGACAGAAGCACGAGAAAAAAACGAAAAAGAAACCTTCCTCTTCTTTTCTCATCTCACGCTCTTTTCTTCGTCCAAAATCTCTCTCTTTCGTTTCACAAAATCTCTCTCAAAATCCTTCATTTTTGGACTCTGCGCTTGTTTTGTACGACTATTACTACTCCTAAGATGGCAGCACCACCAGCAGCGGGAGCGAAAAGAGGAGAACAGAAGTACGTCTCGTCCTCTGGAACGACGGCAAGGGCAAGACCTCTTTTTCGAGCGACGATATTCGCGGACTTCTTTTGGGGAATTCTGAACATTTTCGTCGCGTTCTTTCGAACGCTCGTGTCGTTGGACCAATCGCAAAAGTACGGGACCAAACCAGGGGACGTCGGGAGTGGCGTGTATGGAAGAAGACCTGGTAATAATAATAATAACAACAACAACGGGACGAGGAGATATCCCGGGGGAGGAGGGAGTAACATTCACGGCATCGATCACAACGCGACGCCGCCGAGCGCGTGAGGACGGTAACGCGTCACCATTTCGTCGTCTTCTGTTTAATTTAGAAGACGCGGGTGACGCGCGGTCTCTTCCTCCTCCTCCTCATAAATCCTCCTCCTCGAGTGTAATAGCTCTTCGTTGTTTGTCGAGAGAGAGTTAAACTGTTCTTCTCTGTGGTGATGTCTTTGTGGGTAAACGGTGCAACAAATTATACATGTGTGCCTCTGCCAGGACTGATAAAGGAACTCTTTCTCTCTTCTATAAAAATCGGAATACGAAATAGCTTACACGTGTTGTATAATACTACCAAGACTCCTCCTTTTAGATACGAATAAGTATACATGTGATCATTACAATTTGTACGCGCAGCGCCGGCGCTTCTTTTACGACGACGCGTTTTTATTCTTTGCCCACTTCTCTAACATCGTCTCTTCGATGTCCTCTAACTTCATCCCTTTGGTTTCAAACACGAGCTCTTTCACGAAAACGTACCCGAGGAGATTTAAGAGCGCGTAACCGGCGTACGTGCCGCCCAAACCGAGAAACGTGACGCCGGGTAGAAACGCGGAACCGACGATGGCGTTGGAGAAGTAGTTGGTGGCGGTGCACAAAGACACCGCTTTGGCGCGGATTCGAGTCGGGAAGACTTCGTTGTAAAGCAGCCACGGGACTGGGCCGGCGCCGGCGGAGAAGAAGAGGACGTAAAGCGGGAGGGATATGAGCGCAATCGTAGCTTCCGGTTCTTGTCGTTCGCCGCTGTTGTTGCTTTTGGTATCGCGGCCTTGGATGGCGACGTCTTCGATTAACCCGCCGATTTCGCGGTCCGGTAAGTCTTCGCATATGATTGATTTCGTCGTAAACGAAGAGTACGAGGACTGTTGGACGTTGAAAATGTCCGAAAAATAACCCTCGTTGATGCTCAAACTACCTCTTTGCTTCGCTTTTTGTTCTGGTGATAACACTTCCACCGCGGACGGGTCGAGCGTGTTGCAAAAGCTCGCCTTGAAGAATTTACTCGACGTGGTCATGGACGACGCGCCTCCTCCGAAACCGCCGTTGTTTTCGGAGAGGAACGGTACCCCGTGCGTGTAAATGTCCACGGCAGAAAGCGCGACTAAGCACGCGGACATTCCACCGAACGACCACAAAAGCAAAGGTCGTCGACCGAGTTTGTCCGTGAAAACCAGCGCTAAAACGCCGCCCACAATGTTCGGGACGCCGACCGCCCACGTCAACAACTCGGGCGAGCTCAAACCGACGGAGCTAAACACCGATTTCGCGTAGAATATAACTGTGTTTGATCCAGAAAACGCCGCCAAAGCGCACAACCCGACGCCTGTAATCAAAGAAGGGACGTTTGTTTCGTCTTTGAAAATCTCCGACCACGTCTCCAATTTTTTGCCGCCGCCGCCGCTCGTAACGGCGCTCGTACTATTACCAACAGTACTACTCCAACTGATACTACTACTCGTTTCCTTTCGGTCGTCGTCTTCAACAGTAGTATTCTCCTCTGCCGCGCTCTCGCTATTACTACTACTATTATTACTATTCGCAGCAATACTACTACTGGTACTACTACTACTACTATTACTACTACTACTTTCTTCCTTTTTCTGTATGTTCTCTTGCCACACTTTAGCCGCTTTCCCTCGAATGTTCATCAGCGCCCCTAACGATCGCCTCGATTCTCGCTCAATCTCTTTCTTCTCCACTTCGCACTCGATTTCCTCGCTCGTCGCTAACAACCACACCGGCGATTCCACCGCCACGACCAACGCGGTAACAGCCAACGCCACCGCCGGAAAGACTGAATCCGAAAACAACGGTCGCCACCACCCGTCGCCTCCGTTGGCGGCTTCCTCTAAAGGCACCGCCAATTGAAACGCCGCCAAACACCCAAAAACGTACGCCATTCTTCTCAAACCGTTCGCGGTCCCTCGAAAACTTGGCGGCGAGATCTCCGCTAAATACAAAGGCACGATTTGTGAACTCGCGCCGACGCCTATCCCGGTGATTAATCTCCCAAACGTCATCGACGCCGCGTCCCAACTGACTGCCGAAATCAACGCACCAACGGCTAAAGGTATTGTCACGAACGCCAACGCGTTTTTTCGTCCGTACTTATCCGCGAACGGCGCGATAGAGAACCCACCGAAAACGCCTCCCAACACCATCACGCTCACGACGACGCCTTTCAATCCGTCGCTCTCCGCGAAGCCTAAATCCGAGGCAATCGACGCTAAAGGCGCGTTAATCACCGCCGAATGGTACCCGAACAAAAATGCTCCGATGGTTGCCGTTGCAATCGATGGGATTAACCTTGGGCCTATGTTATTTTCTTCATTGTTGTCTTCTTCTTCGTCTTCTTCTCCTTTACTCTTTCTCGTTACAACTCCTCCTTTATTACGCGGTGGTAACGGTGGCGGTTCGTAATCCACGCTATCATCATCATCTTTAGAAGAAGAAGCAGCAGAAAAAGAGCACGAATGACACGACGACGATGAAAGCCGCCTCGATACTCTTTCTCCTCCTCGGTCGTGAATACGACACGTAAATGTACTCAACACATCCTTCTTCGTTGTCTTCTTCTTCTTCGTGTTCGATGATGATTTCGCTCCTCGCAGAAGAACGAACGAAGAAGAAGAAGAACAAGAGGAAAAAGAGGTTGTGAAACTCGTCGTTTTGATGATCTTGTTTTGCTTAACAAAAGTCCGGTGGTGGTGAGCCCCGTTCATCATCGTATTATCTCTCGTTGATACAACAACAAAGTAAGGGACTGTTGTTTGGGGAAAAACAAATCCAACCTCTCCACTTCAATCTCAGACACATCTCACATCAAAGTCAACGGATAACGCATAAACACACACCACACACACACACACACGACACGATGGGTGGGCCGCTGAAAAGTAAAACTTTATGTTCGTGCGTTCCATTCGGCCCAAAACAAGAAGTATCATTAGAAGGAGTGATTCTTTCAAACTCTCAGTTCGAGTGCAAAATCTACACCTTTGGAGCGCACGTGGCGAGCTGGCGATCGCTCTCGGACTTGGAAGTGTTTAAAACGAAACCGGAGTTTTTATTCCTATCACAAAAAGCAATTTTAGACGGATCGAAACCTATCCGAGGAGGGATTCCGATATGTTTTCCGCAGTTTGGGAAACTCGGGGAGTGTACGAACCAACACGGGTTCGCTCGGAACTCGACTTGGGAATTCGTTGGATCTGAAGTGGATGAAGAAAAATTGTTGGCCAAAGCGACGTTTACCACATCTAGCACGGAGTCAACCATGAAAGAGTTTCCGTATAAGTTTAAGTTAAACTATACCGTGTCTATTGAGAAAGAGTTTTTAAACACAAAGTTAGAGGTTATAAACGAGGACGAGAAGGCGTTTGAGTTTACGACGGCGTTGCACACGTACTTCGGCGCGAAGAGCGTTACGGATATCGCGGTGAAAGGATTAAACGGGGTGAGATATACGGATTCGTTAGAAGACGGAAAGAAGTGCGTGGAAGGTGAGGAAGAGATTAGGTTTGATAAGGAAGTCGATAGGATTTACCGAAGGAACGTAGCTTTGGTAGATAAGGAAAGGTTGGAGATTATCGATCGAGTGTGGGAGGACAAAGGCGTGTTGTCGCAACACACGAGAGGGGTGGCGATGACCACGAAGAATTTGAACGACGCGGTGGTGTGGAATCCATGGATTGATAAGGCGAAGAGTATGGGCGATTTCGGGGACGAGGAGTATAAGGAAATGGTGTGCGTGGAAGCGGCGGCGATTGATGAGCCAGTGAAGGTGAAACCCGGAGCGTCGTGGATTGGAGAGCAAACGTTGGAAGCGGTGATTAATTTGGCGCACTTTTCCGTTTGATACTCTTATTTCTTATTGTTATTGTTGTTATCGTCATCACTATTGTTACTTTGGACACTGTTACATGCACATCCACGAGTTTCTGTGAGGTACCACGGATACAAATCCTGATAGAGTATCGCGCGTTTTATTTTTTCTACCGCTGCTTTAAAAAGCAAACACCTAATAATGCTACTACTGTGCGCACGCGTGCGAGTGAATAAAAATATCAAACCAAGTGCTCTCTCGAAACTACTGCGAGCATTCGTTCGTGCTCCGATTGAATCAAAGCGACTTCTCTTGCGTACTCGTACTCGCTTTTCTCGAGCGTTTCGGTCAGAATATCGTTTCGACGTTCCAACTGTTCAATCTTCTTCTCGAGCTCGGCGATATGAGACGCCGCCGAAAGCTTAACAACATGTTTCGCTTCCGCCGATGTTTGCGTCGTCTTCGTCGTTTTAGAAGAAGAAGAAGAAGGAGAAAAAGGTACCGAACACGCCGCTAACGCCGCGCTCGCAATTTCTTCCTTTCTCAACGCCCTCTCTTTTTCTTCCTTTTCCTTTCGAACTTCACTTTCTAACCGTTTCACTTTCTTCTCCAACTCTTCCTTGGCGACCAACGCCTTCTCTAAACTCAATTCCATTTTGCGCATCCTCAATTGCTTCCCACCAAATGTAATACCATTCCCTTCCTCGTTCTCGTCGTCGAATATATCTGCTTTCACTATTTCTTCCTCTTTCATCAACATCTCCGCCGTCCGTTTCCATTTCATCATCTCCGCTTTCGTTTCGCTCAAACTCGCGCTCGCGTTCGCCAACTCTTGCGATACGGTTAAATTTTCTCGTCGTAACCTTTCGTTCTGTTTCGTCGCGTCCGATAAGTCTTCCTCTCGCACAGATTTCAACAGAGCGTTTGTGTCTTTCAGTTTTAAACATAACTTTCTATTTTCTTGTTCTATCTCCGAAAGCGTCTTTTCCATCCGCAAATATTCCTCTCGCGTCTTCTTCAACAGTAGAACGTTCGACTGAAACTCAAACCTGAACTCCGCCAGAGACTCCATCGAATTCAAATTAAACTTAGTAGCATTACTATTACCTCTCTTATTATTATTATTATTAGTATCATCATCATCATCATCACTAATATCAACCAAATCAAACTTTATCAAAGCCTCCTTCCACTTCGCGTGGTCGATATCGTCGGTAATCATAAACGCGCGTTCTGCTTTCTCTCGCCATTTATCGATTTCTAATTTACAATTTCCCCTAATCTCGTCCACTTTTGAAACCGCAAAAAAAGCCTTCTCTTCCGCTTCGCACCGCATTTGGAGCGCATAACGAAGTTGCTCCTCTTTGTCTTTAAGTTTGAGCTGGAAATACGATTCTAACTCCTCGTATTCCTCGTCCGAAATGTTCATCTTAATAAAATCTCTTCAACAAACAAAAGAAGAATTTTGAATTTGTTCTCACAAATCTCGCCTCATCTGATACATAATAAGTGTATTATTATTGCGCTTTCTTTAAGCAGTATTATTCGTAGTATCATACTATTCTTGTGAAAAACGTTGAAGCAGAGTTAAGGAAATCGATAGTACTCTGATCGCGAGCAAAAACAACACTAATAATGTTCGCGAAACTGCAAAAACATAAGGAGAGAAAATCGAAGCAACAGTTGAAATTCCGCTTCGATGTCTACGACATCGAGTGCATTCATCTCCCACAAAACGTGTTTTCCTGCCGAGTTTTACTCACCAGAGGCGCCAAAGTTTCACTCACGAGCGAAAGTTACGTCGATGCGAACACGAACTCGGCGAGTTTTTTGAGTAACAGCGAGGAAACTGAAGAAAATACGAACAACAACAAGCTGACGCAAATCGTGACTTTATACCGAGAACAAACTGGACAGTTCGAGCCGAAAGCGTACAACGTCAAGTTACAAGCCTGCGGGAACAGCACGACGTTCGCGCGAGGAATCTTGGATGCGAGCAAGTTTTGCGCAGACACGAGCGCGTTGAGCGAACACGGGTTCGAGACGACGCACGAGATGCGAATGGACAACGGCGTGACGCATGTGAGGTGTAAAGTGCGAATGACGTGGTTGAAGAACTGGACGAAAGGCGGAGCGTCGAGACGATCGGAAATGGACATGACGGAATTGTCGTTTATAAGTAGCGCGAATTTGTCGGCGTCGTTTATGGCGAACAATGATACGAGCGGTATGGAGAATGATAACGATACGAATCCGTTCACGATGATGACGACGACGACGAATGAGAATGAGAAAATGGTACCACCATCCCCATCGGCGGCGAACGGCGACGAACAAGATTTGTCCGGGTTCGACGAAGAGCTTGGAGAAGAAACAACAACGATAACAACGACGCCAGTCTCGTCGAGTGCATCGCCGCTACGAAAATTCAACACGTCCGAAGTGAAGCGCTCGTTATCGACGACTTCGTATCTGTCGCCCATCGGCGAATGTTCGACGCCTGAATTAGCGAATAACCGAGCGGATACAATAATCGCAAACGGCGTGACGAACGAAGAAGCCGTGGCGAGAGAAAAAGCGTTAGCAGAACAACAAAGACAAACGACCATCGTCGTGGAATCGTTACGAAAAGAAGCGAAAGATTTAAGAAGGAAAAACGACGAGTTGACGAGAGACCGCGTCGAACTCGAAACGCGACACGAAGAGGAAACGGAGAAATTGAAGAGTAAAATCGATGCCATGCGAGACGAATTGAGAGTGAAAGAAGAAGGACAAAAAGATATTGAGAAGAGCGCGTTCGAATCTAGTCGCGCGTTAGAAACTCAGACGCGTAAATTAGAGCGGTTAGAGGCTGATTTCGCGCAGGCAAAGATGGAATCGTCAGGTTTAAAAGAGCAAACGCAAAGCTTGGAAGCCGCGTTGGTCGCCTTGAGAAACAAACAAGAGGAGAAGAAGGCGAACGATGAAAATATCGCATCTCTCGAAACGAGCAACAGCATAATTGCGACAACCATGTCGACGAAACACGCGGAAGAAATCGCCGCATTTAAGTCCACGCTAGAGAAGAAAGAGAAGCAAATCGTTCAGTTGGAACACGTCGTGAAAAAATCCGCGGAGGAAATCTCGCGAGAGCGAGAGAAAACAGACGCTATGATTCATAGAATAGAATCCGAACGCGACTTAGAACGAACCGCATGCGAAACCGAACTTGCCAAATGCGAAACCGAAATCGAGAGTTTAAAATCCCAACTCGTCTCCGTCGTGCAAGAAACGACCATGCTCGCCACCGATTTACGCAAAGACTTGCAAAAACGCGCCGACAAAGAAATTCGAGACGCCAACGAAGAAGCCATGAAAGCGAGGGAAGAGCTCGATCGGTGCCAAAAAGAGCTGGAAGATACAAACGTAGCTTTACACTCTCACGTCAGCGCGTTAGTAAACGCAAAAACCGAATCCGCGGTCGCGCAAGGCGAGGTCTTAGAACTCCGCCTCGCCCTTCGTAAAACCAAGGAAAAATTTTTGGACTCGTTAGCGCGTTTGACTCGGTACGAAACCAAAGACGTCATGCGAAGAGCATCTTTGGCGTCTGCTCCTTTTCCTCCTCCTCCTGCTCCTACTCCTACTCAGTGAGAAAAATGCCAAAAACAATCGCATCATCATCATCTTTGTATTATTATTAAACTAGTAGTAGTACTATTACATCTCTTCTTGCTGTATTTTATTATTTATTCCTCTCCTGTTTGTTATTCCTTTTTGAAGAAAAAATTAGAGGAAAAAAGAGAAGCAATTAATTGAAGCCAAAATTTCTCCATCTCGTCCTCTAAATAATCGTCTTAAATACTACCACTACTACTACTCTTACTCTTACTACTACTCTTATTAATAAGAAAGGTAAAATGGATCAAATAGCGGAAGCGATCATGCAAATCCCCCCGAACGCGCTCGATCGCCAACGCGCGTTAATGCTCTTAGCCGCGTGCGACAAATACGCCAAATCTGGCCGCCCGAGAGTGGCGTCGAAGTACGCGATGAACTGCGGAGCGATGTTGTTTAAACTCGGACCACAAGTCGCGCAATTAACCGAGGCGGTGTTTCAAAGAGCGGTGTATTTAGCCAAACATTTCGACGAGGACGTTCCGGAGTACATGAGAATTTTGTTAGACGGGAATAATCCGGAGTTAGGAGACGCGTTCACCTGGGTCGCCGCGATTGAGGCGAAACTGGGGAAACTGGACCAAGCGGAAAATCACTACAAAGGCGCGGCGAAAGCGATCGAGGAGTACGGGAACATCGTGGAATTGAGCGAGAAGATTTTACACCAGTGTTTGTTCAATCGACACAGGAAGCGGTTCGAGCAGTGGGAAAAAGTGATGGAGTATTGGAAGCAGAGAATTGTCGTCGCGGAGGAGAACGGGGAGTCGGACGTGCAGTTGTTGAACGCGACGGCGTCGTATTGCGGGGAACGAGCGAACGGGTTTGAAGCGAGAGGCAAGTTTAAAGAGTCGGCTTTGTATCGAGCGAAAAAGTTCGTGGAGACTTGCGCGAGATTAGAGGCGCACGGAACGAGGCGAGACGCCAACCCGGCGCAGTTAAGTCAAGCGATTGATAGCGCGGCGCAGGCGTGCGTCAGGGCCGGGGATAAGATGAACGCGACGAAGTTGTTAAAAAGAGCGGTGGCAGCCACGGCTGGGGCGGTGGAATTGCCTGGGTTTTACACTTTGGGGGAGATTAAAAGGATTAAGTTTGACGACGACGGCGTGTCTTGGCACCGAGCGCTGTTGGAAGACGACGACGACGAGGAAGGAGGAGGTAAAAACGGGAAGAAGAAAGACGGCGTGAGCAAAGACGTGATTGATTTCATAGAAAACGGAGAAGATGCGACGACGAAAGAGGATAGTGATAACAACAGTAGCAGCAGCAACAAGAAAAATGGGTTAGTAGGCGCGCCGCGAGATCCATTTGTCGGGGACGAAATCGAAGTCGGGACGTACGAAGCCGTGGTGAAAATCGGCGATAACTGGGAAATTAAGAAAGGCGCGGAAGGCGAGGAGGAAGTAGACGGATGTGAAGCCGTCGGTTCTATTTTATTAGCGTTGGGACAAGTGTTTTTCGGTTTTGATCAATACAAAGAAGCGTCGAGACCTTTACGAACGGCGTCGAGGTTTCTCGCGCACGATCCGAGCACGCAAGGCGTCGCTTTGCACATGCTCGCGTGCTCGATGTTTTATCAAGTCGGGAAGAACGGAAAATCGGACGACGCGAGAAAACTCGATCGGGAGTTACGCACGCAAGCTGCTCTGGCGTTTTCTGCCGCGGCAGACTGTCGATTGAGCTCTACCGATCCCGAAGGATTAAAAGACGGCGTGAGTTCGTTGCTGTTTTTAGGACGGGTCATGTTTGAGCTCGGCGAAGTCTCGGATGCAATGAACGTGACGCAAAGAGCTTCAGATGTGGCCAGGAAAGGAGTGGGCGAAGATTCCAAAGAGGCGAAGGAGGCCATGAACGCTTTGCGGCATTTACAAATGGAAGTGCAAAATCGATGATGATTGATAATACTAGCAGCATAATTAGTAGCTTTGAACAATAATACTTGGTAAAAAATTCATATTATTTACGCGTTGGTCACTCTCTTTTTCGTATTCGCGGTAGCATCGTCATCACTATTCACGCTTTTATTGTCCTCCTCTCGGGGAATGTTCAACGCCATGTACGCTTCTTGACCTCTCTTCAAGAACCAAAAGGCTAAAAATTGAATGCCCAACTGCAAACCAAACTGCGCGCCGACTTGCGTCCCGACTTTCACGTTCTCGAACGAATACAACTCCAGAATTTCTCTCCCGTTCTCCAAGCACCGAATTTCTCCTTCTAAACACGTAAATTTCACGTCGCCGCCAAACTCGTTCGCTGCTAACGCGGAGAACGCGTAATAAATGAAATCGATGTATTTTATCCATCCGGCGCCTTTCGGGATGGAATCGACGTTTAAGTAAATGCCGCCGAACAAGGTGAATATGGTAATCGAAGCCGGTCCTAAGGCTAACGCCGCGCCAACCGGTAACGACGCCGCCATGAAAATGCCCAACGCCTGCGCCGCCAACGCTTCGCAGATTATGATGGAAACGAACGTCCAAAAGTATTCCGCGCCTTCGCGGAACCCGACGACGTTATACACCAACGCGCAGAAGAACAACCTCGGCAACAGTTTTGGAAGTTCCGCGATGTACTTGGAAATGTAATACGCGGAACACGAATACGCGCCGGAGGAACGTTCTCTCCCTATGACTGCCTTTTCTCCAGCGAACAAGTTAATCGCAGGGAGTGCAGACGTGTACGCAACGTTCAAACATATGAAGAACAAACACCCGATTCTGTCTTGCACGCCTTGTTGATCTTTTCCTAAATCTCTGTACAACGCGGAGAGAATTAAAGCGTAAATGACGTCGATGACGATTGGAACGAATATGCCAATCACGTTCCGTTTCTGTTCGCGCAACGAGCGGTCCATGAGTAACGCGAATTGTTGAAACCAATTCGCGCCTCGTCCTTGGTACTCGTTCACGAGAGTGTTGTCTTCTCCTTTCTTCTTTCTATTTTTACTATTATTACTACCACTACCGCCGCCGGCGTTTCCGTTTCCGAACAAGGAGGAGTTCATCGCACCTGCTAATTTCACCGCGTTCTCGCCCAACTCTCGTTCCTCGCACTTATTCGCGAACAATCGTAAACGATCTCTGCTATTTTTCTCCGCCACTTCTGATCTTCGATCCATGCTCGTAATGTCCATGAAAAAATCTGCCGGGTTCGTCAAATCTGGACACTTGAACGATAACTTTGCGAAGTACTCCACCGCCTTCTCGGAATCGCCAATGTATAACATCTTCCCTTCGCTTATTAACAAAAGTTGGTCGAATAACTTAAAAATAGAACTTCGAGGTTGATGGATGGTACACACGACCGTTCTTCCGTGCGCGGCTAAATCTTGCAACGCTCTGACGACGTTCTGCGCTTGAAAAGAATCGAGCCCGCTCGTCGGCTCGTCCAAAAACAACGCCTCTGGATTTGCCACCATTTCTATGCCAATGTTTGCTCTCTTCCTTTCTCCACCGGACAACCCTCTCGGAAAGCCCCCAGGTCTTCCAATCTTTGAATTTTCCACCGCTTTTAACCCCAACTCTAAGATTAAACTTCTCACCAACCTCGTCTTTTCTTCGATCTTCATGCTTTGCGGCAGGCGCAACTTCGCGTGCAACATGAACGTTTCCATCACCGTCAAGTGAGGGAACAACAACTCCTCTTGCATCACGTACGCCACTTGTCTGCTTCGATAAATCTTCTCGTTCCTCGCTTTCCCGTCGACTAAAATCTCCCCGGTTAAAGTCCCGTCTTTCTTCGGTATTCGACCGGAGAGACAGTTGAGCAGAGACGTTTTCCCACTTCCCGTCGGGCCCATTAACGCGACGAAATGTCTCGGCATCGCCGCGCCCGTCATGTCGTCCAAAACTTTTGTACTCGTCCTCTGTTTCTTATTGTTGCCAATTTGGACCGTATACGTTAGGTTTCGCCACGTGATCGATATCCCTTTGTGCGTCGTCGTTTTTTTATCATCCGTCATCATCGTCATCAACATTTCCTCTTTTTTCCTCTCTTTTCCTCCTTTTCCTCCTCTAACTGACGCGTCGACAGATTTCCTCGTCTGCGTCTCGTACTCCAGTTGCCACACTCTCGCGCACTCCTCCGCCGAAGGAGGAGGAACTTCTTGTTGGTCTTCTTCTTTCAACATCATTTTATCTGTCTCTTCTCTGATGAATGACTTTTTTTGTATAAGTAAGGAGAGAAAATATCGGTGTGTTTTTTTTGGCGCACCATTTTTTACGGACGTACGAGTAAGTGTCTTCGCCTTTTTTTTTGCTCTCGAAGAGGAAAAAAGAACTTTTTGAGTTTTTTTTCTCGATTTTGCGTTTCATTTTTTACTCGCAAGAGTCACATTCTCGTCGTATTCGTATTGTTATTATTAATAAAATAGTAGCATTCAAGAAAGATGACGACGACGACGACGCGTGCGACGACGACGATACGTACCGCGAGGACGACGGTCGTCCAACGCCGAGGCGAAAACGCGAAAACGAGATCTTTAAGAGGAAGCGTTTCTTCAAAGAATAATAATAATACTAAAGCGAGGACGATGGTGGCGAGAAGCGCGGGGAAACATTATTTTTCTGTTGAAGAAGATTCTCACGATGATGAAGATAATGATATCTTCTTCGACCCGCTGGATATTCTTCTCCTCTCCTCGGAAGAAAAGGATTTTGGGAGATGTAATACTAATACTAATGCTAAGACGTTAAATGCAGCGACAAGGATGATGATGATGACAACGACTGTTGGGTACGTTGGATTGACCACAGATATCAACAGCACATCAGATGGTACCAATGGGAGTGGTTTCCTCCTCCAAAATTTTGAAGGGGCTGGAAACGCGTTCGCCGCGAGTTCGCAACAATCCATCGACCCGTTCGCGAACTTCTCGCCAGTCTGTCCAGCATCAGATGGTGTCTTTCGAGTCGGTCAAAGACTCGCGCTTTCCTTGGCTGGGGATAGTAACATTGAAAATTATCGACCGCTGATTAACGACGTGTTGATTCGCGTTAGAACGGAGTTGTGCGTTTTGGAATCGTTCGTGAGAGAAACGGCGATACCGTTCGTCCAAACGAAAGGGTTAGGGTGGGTGTTGCCGAGACACGAGACGTCGGAGACGTATTTAGCCGGGGTGGTGTTTGTCGTCGGCGCGAACTTTATCTTGTTGGGAAGCACGAAAGTTGTGGCGATTTTAGCCATCTATCACGATTTGAGCGTAGGATTGGTGGCGAGAGGTATGGGCGGTTTGCTCGGATTTATGAGCCCGGGCGACGTGAGGAAAGCGAGAGAGGAAGAGTTTGAGAAGTTGATGACGAAACAGATGGAAGAGACGAAAAAAGTAATGTTGGATGCAAACATGAGCGCGTCGGAGAGAGAGAAGAAAACGACGGAAATTAGCACCCGGTACGCGACGGAAATGGAGAAGATTAAATCGACGCAAGAGGACAAGGAGAGATCGGACGAAACGAGCGGCATCGCGAAATTTAGAAAAGGCGCGAGCGTGATAGCGATTCCTTTGAAAGTGTACGGAACGGTGAGTAGAAAAACGAGAGAGATTTTGGAGGTGTTTGATACGTTTTGTTCGCGATATTTCGTCGCGTTTACGGTGACGTATATTATCGTGAAGACTTTGCACTACGTCGTGTTTCCGGACGCGCTCGGTTAAGAAGAAGAAGAAGAAGAAGAAGAAAATTTACGTTATTATAAATATACTTTAACAACTGGTATACTCGCCGCTATTCGTCGTCTAACTTATTCTCTTCTATGCGCTCTCTATTCATTGAATCTATTATTACATCAAGTCGGTCGTTTCACGAACCGTCGAATCCGTCTCGCTCGAGCGTCCTCGCTCTTCTCCCGGCATTTCTCCACGTCCTCGCTCAGCTTTTTCAACGTCTCGTACGAACACTCAAAAACTTCCACCCTCCTTTTCGCCGCCGCGTTGTTCTTCTTCTCGCCCACACTTCTCAGGGTTACTTTCACCACGTATCGCAACCGGTCTCCTCCTTCTACTCCTACTCCTCCGTTTTCGCCTTCGCTTTCCTCCTCCTCCCGTCCGCCTCTTCCTTTTCGATGTCGTCCTCTGTTCTGTCGCATCCTCGAGCTCGTCTCCGCACTCATCCGCCACTCGATCTTCTCCAACTGCTCCGTCGTTTTCTCGTCTTCCATTTCCGCCATAATTCGGCACGCTCTGGTTAATTCTGTTTTGTTTCGCACGTACGCTCGTCTCAACGAAGCTTTCGTTTCTTCACTCATTGAAGAAGCCGAGGACGTGACATTTTCCAAGCGCACGTCGAACGCGTGCGGGTTAAGGTTGACGGACGCGCACTGGTGGAAAAACTCAGCCAAAGTTTCAATCTTTTCCAGTTCTTTCTCGTCTGAGTCGTCGGGGTAGTACTCATCATCTTTTGTGTCGTCGTAATACACGTCGCGAGTCGAAGACAAAACCGCCTCCAAAGCGAATTGGATTCTGGTTTTAACGACTTTATGAGTAGCGCCAACAACAGAGGAAGAAGAAGAAACAGAAGAAGAAGATAAAGCCTCTCTGAATTCGCGCTCGAAACGTTCCGTCGTCGCCAGCGGATCCATCATATTTCTTCTCTTTTGTCTTCTTCTGAGTGAGTTCTTGTTGTTGTTGTTGCGCTTCTTAAAGAACAACCGGACCGGAGAGATGATGCCATTTTGAAGCATTTTTGAGAAAGAGCAGAGAGTCGTTTGTCTTCTCTTGTGAAAAATAAAAGGAGGATAACGAGACAGGAGAGGAACAAAAAAAGCCGTTTCTCAGACAAAAAAAAAACAAAAAAAAAGTCAAACATGCTTCACATGTGTTCTAAAAATAAACACATTAACATTACATTACACACTACCCGGACTGACGATAGAGCAGTATTATTACGCTTTTTAAAAATCAATCGCGATTATAACGAGTAATTGTTAAGCGCGTTTGTAGTACCGTTTGAAGATGACGACGACGACTATTAGTAGGACGACGACTAGTAAAAAAATAACCGAAAGAGAGCGAATGGAAATTTACGTCTGGATCGACCGGTTGAACCTGCAATCGAAACCGAAGAAGCACTTCGCGAGAGACTTCTCGGACGGAGTGGTGTGCGCGGAGATTTTAATGAAAACGACGACGTCCGTTTCCTCCTCCTCTTCTCGTCGTTCGAATACTGCGAGGATGATATCCATGCACAACTACCCGATCAAAAACAGCTTCAAAGGGAAACTGGAAAACTGGGAACTTCTCAACGCGAAAGTGTTGAGAAGTCCAAAAATACGGTGCGAGTTGACGAGAGAGGAGATGAGCGCGGTCGCACGAAGCGAGAAGGACGCGGCGGAGAGAGTTTTGTTGAAAATTAAAACGGCCGTGGAGGATGATTTTATGTCTCTCGACCACCCGGACGAAAGAGACCGAGACCGAGAAGAAGGAGGAGAAGAAGAATCGAACAGCGAGACGGACGAATACGAGATTGAAGAAGAAGAAGAAGAAGAAGGAGAAAAACAACAACAACAAAATACGCACAAACAAAGGCTCGCGCAGTCAGCCGCAAACGACGA
>Ga0257106_1000901_pt1 | contig 15797 bp, 14 predicted proteins | sample LP_taG_3_FD_190177 | JGI IMG/M metagenome (GOLD analysis project Ga0257106, IMG submission 190177) | Marine microbial communities from Northeast Subartic Pacific Ocean, Canada - LP_J_2011_P26_10m | ecosystem: Environmental > Aquatic > Marine > Oceanic | place: Canada: Northeast Subartic Pacific...
CCATTCGGATCTATGCGTGCGAAGAGGACCGAAGGCTTAGGGCGCAAGGGGGGAAATCGATCGTACCAGAGCTCACGCCAGAGCAGGAAGACAAACTCTCCGAACAAGCACAGAAACGGTCGGACAAGGAGGACGCAGAATTTGAAAAACGCATGAACTCTCTCGCAGAAACTGATGCGGTTACCAGAGTCTAGTATTGGATTGAGGATCATCTACACGCACATTGTGACCTCGATGGGGTAGTTCTTGTGCAAAATGATTTGCAAAAGTCCACAGGCTCGTGAGTACGACAAGCATGTTGAAGAAATGAAACTGCGCGCTAGTGCTCGAATCAAGCGTGAAAACGAAACAAAGTGGGAGAAGCGCCGGCGGCACGCGTTACTTCGTAGAGACGAACGGCGTAATCAAGCTGGAAAGCCGACTACCGAGGCCAGGTGCCGCTAATGCATGCGTATTTGGTGCACAACAAAGCCGACTCCTCCCTTTAGGTTCTGGGATCGACCTCGCACGACGCTCGAGCAAAAACACTTGAACAAAAAACTCGCCAAAAAAGCCAAAAAGGACGCGGCGAAGCGACGACTGGAAAAGTACAAAAAACGCCTCGCGGCACAAAAGCCCCCAATCGCATAGAGGAAGGGCGAAGTCACGAACGTTGGTGCTTTACCTCGCCTACGGATTTTGTATATTCCCTATTGTCCTAGCCGCCACGAAAGGCCAATGGATGCATCGGTCTCTCACATAAGCTGGGCGTGCAAGACTTAGTTCTAGGCCCAAACGCCCATAGCACGGGTCATAAGCTGAACTAGATTTGATTGATTGTCGACCCTCGGCCGCGACACCGTTCTTTCGTATACCCCGCCGCGCCAAATCATCAGAATGTCGAAGTGCGGAAGAGAGGTGCTTTGGATTTCGATTAGTGTGGTAGTGTGGCGGAGGTAAGATGGTCTGGGATTCCTGTTCAAATCAATTCCACTGTTACTCAAAGGCATCTTCGGATGCAAATTCTCATAAAGCGGCGAGTATGGAGAATCTTACTTGAGCTGGATGATGTCAGCGCGGTACGTTTTGAGGCTGTAGCTCTTCATCGATGCTGGATATGCTGGGTGCATCTCCGGCGGCGTTTCAATCCGAGCATCGCCGGGGGCTCACTGGGTACGAGAGTGGGCTTCAGATCAACATGAGTCCGTTGCATTCCTTTACTGCGCTCTCCTGACCATATTGAGCCGCTCGGTACTCCAGCAAACTCACTTTTTAATTCATCGCCCACGAGACTGAAAACAACCGCAGGGCTAGTGCGCCCCACAGCTGTATTTAATTGTTCTTTCTGGCCGCCGGCCGTAGTATGTCACAGAGGTCCTCCGTCGACCGCGCGCGTGCGGGTCGACCACCAGACTGAAATCGAGGCATAAAATTTTTTATGCCCCCCGCCTCGCCGCAGCATCGAACTAGCGCGCTGATCGTATCGATTGGGGCATTTAAAGGGAGTGGGGTCGAGTGGCCGCCCCGCGGAGGGCCCGCCCCTCGTCGTCGAGGAGAAAGCCTGAGCCACATCCTCATCTCGCGTGTCCGCGCCACTTCCCCATTGCCGTGCGACGAGCGCGCGGGCCTCGTCGACCGGGAGTACCACCGGCACGCCGAGAAGTTCTACCCGGCGCGTCCCTTCGAGCGCCGTCTCGGCTCCTTCGGCTCCGTCGTCGGCTTCGTGGCGGGCTACTTCGGCGAGCTGAGCAAGGGCGCCCACGAGGTCCTGGCCATGGCCGCCGAGAAGATCGCGGAGCGGACCTGGATCGAGGCCGGCGCCACGATCCTCGATCACGCGAAGTCGATCCAGAAGCAACGGCTCTACCGCGAGTTGGGCGTCGCCTCCGTGAGCGAGGTCGCGCTGATCAAGATCGAGGGCCTCGCCGCCATCGGCGCCCCGTCCTCGATCCCGCGGCCCGACTACGGCCGGGACGCGGCCGCGAAGCGGGCCCGCGACGCGGCCTACGCCCGCGCGGCCCGCGGCACGGGCGGGACCTTCGGCGTCGCCTACGAGCGGTAGTCGCCCTACGTCGTCGTGCTCGCTTCGTCGTCGTGCCCTCTCCGTTGCCGTGCTCCTGTACACCTCTGCCCTAGCCGTGTCTTCCCGTGGCTCTCCCTACGCCCCTCCTCGCCGTTCTCCCTCCCTTCGATTCCTCCCTGCGCTGCCGCAATAAGGCAGGCCGGACGGACCCATGAACCTGATCGGACGCAAGAACGCGACCGCCATGGTCGAGACGCGCATCACAGGTCGATTCGAGCACACCGCGGCCACTGTGCGCACGGACGGTCGCCACCACCGCATACACTTCCACCGAGTCTTATCCCCCCGGCCCGGGCCCTGACCCCACGCGCGACGGGCCGGGTAAGGAGCGGCCTCGCCGCGTTCGCGGGTTCGGCCTAGTCATGCTCGTGCGCTACGGCCGGCGCCGGGGTCGGTTTGCAGCCCTGTACCCTGAAGCAGAAATCCCGCTAAATTTATAATTCGCCCAAGGTCTTCAAGTTCGCGGCTGCAGTGATTTGTGTGATGGTTGATTCATGTCAATACATCAAGAAATTACAGAATTTCGCTGTTGCGGGAGTTGGCGGTGCTTCAGGATATCGAGAAAGGAGCTACGTGCGAAGGAAACTACCGGCAACAACAAGCCCAGTTGAGGCCTGACGAAAGATTTCTTATCAGCTCGCTTTAAAAAACAAGACACTGCTATGCGCCATATTTGCAGTCCATTGCTTCGGTTGCGACAAGCGGGCGGTAGCGTACTGCTGCTTCTTCCTTTCCTCAAGGGCACGTATAGATCTTAAGCCAGAGCGAGGACTGCGAGCACGTGACCCAGGTGTGGTTATCGTGAAAATGTCGTTATCGACCGGATAGGATCTTAGAGACCAAGCGTCTTCCTTATCGCGGTATTCAACCCGGTGGAAAGTATCACGTCCACTACCGCTGGGTGTGAAGGGTGGGAGCATGTCTGTCCTAACATGGCGTTTAGAGGCTTGCTTCGAGGGCGGTCGCTCCGAGAAATTCGCCTTACCCGTCGAAGGGATTTTCGATAGATGTCCTGACAGGTAGATATCGCGCCCGGTGCCGTCATTGTAATCTGCACAGACAAGGTTTATAAAAAAGGCACGTGACGTCAATAATTTCTCACATCGCGGCATGGTGTCAGTACGGCTGCATATAGAATTTATGGGCGAAACGGGTGGGCGCTCAGAAAAAGTGGACTTGCCAGTGGCTGGTATGGGCCCGCCGAAGTCACCACGCATGTATAAGTCACGCCCGCTCCCCGAGAAAGGATAATTGGGCATTGGATCAGTCCGACCACGCACTGGCTGTGATGCTGGCGGGGGAGCTGCAACATTGAACACCTTCCCGGTGGAAGGCGGTCTACGATGGAGGAGATGAGTTCAGCGCTTAATAAAAAGGGATTGTGAATCAAGAATCAAAGGCACGCACCGCTCGAGGCAAGCCATATAAAGATCTCGGCCAGTGCCATCAGACTGATGCCGGGGAAATGGCACCGTCGCGGGTAGGCTGACGTCGAGCATGCTATGCAAGTGGCGCAGGCTGAGATGCAACGCAGTGAACCACGGTAAATCAATCGATCGGATACCTCGGCGCAGGATATGATATGGCCATAGGCATATCAGCCAGGATATTCAGGAAACGGAGGGATGGTGCAAGATCTAAATATATAGTTGGATTGGGAGTTTCAGGAGCTGCGCGCGCGGGAATTAGAGTGGCGTGACGGAGAGTGTTTTTTGGACCTAGCTGAGATCCCGTGAGGATCATGATACCAAAAAATACCCTCAATGCCGGAGAGGATGCCGTTTCCTACGACACTTTCAGCAATTCCCCCCCCCCCCCTCTTTTTCTTTACTCAACTGGCCTCAATAGTCGAAAATTCAGAATCTCGGCTACACAAAATTATATGATATGTATATCTATATATCTTAATTCAATCGTCGTTTCGTTCGACCAACGCTTCGACCGTCGCAGCTCCAGCATAGTAATTAATCCCACGGGGTGCAGATCATGGATCGGATGCACACTTGGTCGCCCATGTCCAATAGTGGGTATTTGGCCAAGACTCACAAATTCACACCGCACGAGTTGCCAGGCGTGAGAGACGCGCAATATACAGATCAGTTGAGACTTTTGACAGTGTATCAAAAAGAGTTTCCTACAATGCATAAACGGCGTAGACCTGTTACTTCACCAAAAATTGAATCAAGGCAACTCATTGCGAGTAAATGGCAGACTCCGCGGACTCGAGACAAGAGTGGCCAGATGCGCCTCATTACACGCCAGGCCCGGAAAGATCCAACAGAGACGGAGCGCGTGCTGTACTCGGGGCGTGTTCCAGAACATCTCTTGCCAGCTGTCCCTGAGACTGTTCATTTCAATTTTGGCCGTGGGTACATTTCTCACTGTCAGGTGCTGTAACTCATGGCCTGTGAGGGCACGTGCGGTAGCAGGCAGTTGGCTGACCGGGCTTAGTGAGAGGGCGACTCTGAGTTTACTCGGCTGACATATCCCGCCAGCGGGATATGTCAAAGAAGGATATGCTGAACTTCGACTTGTAGAGTGCCAACATTTGAGGTTGAACGTCAGAAGTGCAAGGTTTTGAGGTTGAAGCGGGGCGCGGGGAGCCGCCAGCGCTCCGCACACGCCGCAGAGCCGCAGAGGGCGGCGGCGAGCTAACTTGCAAAATGATAAGGAAATTTCTTTAGTTTCATTTTGCAAATTCAGTTGGCTGAAAAATATATCCAGCGGCGTATAGAATCTAAGTCCCGTACATCAACTTGACGTTAAGGTACAGTCCGTAGAAGCAGGATGAGCGCAGTGGGCGAGTGTAAAGAATCTAAGCCCCGTACATCAACTTGACTTCAAGGCACAGTCCGCAGTAGCAGAATAAGCACAGTGGGTGAGAAACGTGGGGGCCTTGGTCGCGGGGCAGCACCCCCCATCGGAGGGCCGCTTCGTGAGCGGCGAAGGGCTCTCGTCCCCGTCCATGCGCCCCCGCTCGTCGCTGCCGGCCGAACGATGGGCTGCCCACCGAGCAGTACAGTGCCGCGGGCGCGGCGCACGGCCCCTAAGGATCCCTAGGGATGTCGGGGGCCTTCGTAGACCGTCGCAGCACAATGGCAGCCGTGCGCAGCCGCACCGCCTCGAGCAGCGCCCGTGCGAGCAGGTGGGATGGATCGTTACGACCTCCTCGAAATGATCGACGAGATCGAAATGAAATGATTCATTATCCAGTAATCCATAGTCATAGAATGAGCCTTAGCCAGGGGATAGAAAGTGGACGGAAATGGAATTTCGCATGGACAGGTAGCTCTAATGGATATGATGGCCATTCGTGTCTCGGCACGTGCCATCTGAACTCATAAATGAATCTCACATGGACACGTAATGGATATCATATGATGGCTGGATATGATGGCCATTCGTGTCTCGGCATGTTCCACGTGAACTCATGCCTGTCAGATTGCTCCGTGTTTCGTAACTTTCCATCGCAATTGTGCGGGGACCATGTTGCGCCACAGTGCAGCCTATGATCATGCACGTTTTCCTTGGATTCATTGTGCCTGGGGCTGTTGCGTCATGCCATGCTGCTATGTGCTTCTCAGGACACGCGCGCTCATTCATGCATCCGCATATCCGGGAGTACACTCGGCGGCGCCTTGTGGACGGACTTGAATGCGAGACTGTAGACGTGTTTTTTTATCTTGCACTTGAGGAAACACATGAAACAGGAGCACGCAAAGCATGGGACTATTTCACCCGACCGCCTGTAATATCACCCCAAGAGGTGTGCAATGCAGCGCTTGAATTCAACCCAATCGTCACTGTGCTACACCGCGATGGTGTAGCGTTTCTGCAGAATGATTGCGGCGAGGACTCGAGGCCAGACATAGTGCTTCCACAACTTTACAAGACCGCCGCTTGCTTCGGTCTTATCGAATCCGCTGAACATACACGTACTTCGATGGGGCAGAGACCTTACGATTGGATCGTACGTGTTCGACCAGATCTCGCCTGGGTTGGCACAATCGCCCCGCTATATTCGTTTCGGAAAGATCGCGTTTATCTTCCAGGTCACTTTTGGCCAGTTGGTGATATGTTTGCTATAGTACCCCGGCACCTTGCCAGAAGCTATTTTCGTGCTATTGACTCCTTCTATGATTGCACTTCCTCTTGGGTACCCCCGCCGCATCTCACAAATGTGCGAGCTAATATTGAGATCCGTCACTGCACGCAGCTACATTTCCTGCGCAGGTCGGTGCCCCGGAGCGTCTCCTGTACAAACATTTATCGACATGGGGTGTGCCAGTCCAGATTTACGATGGCTTCGCTTTTGCAATCGTGAGATATTTTGAAGGTAATCCTGTTGCGGCCATTCCAGCCCATTTTCAAAATTGTAGGGGCTAACTGCCTGACGCTGCACTTGATGCACCATGTTGTTTGTAATGTCCTTGCTGCGGATAACAGAATTTACGACGGGCAAGCTTGCGTGAGTGCAATCGCGGATGTGTACATGGCGCGGTGTATGAATGAATTTCCACCACTGATGCGACGGAGATGGATGAGTTTAATTCGACACAACTCGGAAATGTGGCTTCACGCTGCCTACGATGCACTTAGGGCTCCGGCGATTGTCCCAAATGCTGGAAGTCCGTTTGTCATCACATCATCTGGATCTGACGGACAATACATCATTGGTCAGCTTGCATTCTGTTTTCAATTAGATTACCATGATCTTCACGAACTTACAGTCGCATGTGCGCACCATGTTGGCAAACTCACTACCTCCAGAGATCGTTTCTCTTTCTCTCTTCCTCGGCGCAATCTTGATTCGGCGACGAGACTTCTTTGGGATAGACACCGTGGATCTACTCGCTGCACTCCGAGATGCCAGATTATGGACGTTCAGCACATTCTTAATGGCTCGATGCAAGACCCACTCAAAATATTTGTCCAGTAAAGAACCTTTAGAAGGAACAACAACTGAAACTTAAATTTATCCAGATGATTGGGCTGGCATAGTCCAGTGCACGCGGTAGAAGGACTGCCAGAGTGAGCGCAATATCAAGATGATCGATGTACTCGACTCGGCCGTTACCTTCCTTGATGCTTGCTCCAAGAATCGGTTGCTCAAAACAAAAATACATGAGATTTGATCGTCCCAACGAGCATTTTAGGATACACAGCGCCTGGAGCGCACAGGATGGTTCGAGCCTGTTCCAAGCCACGACAACGTCGCGTCCAGACAATCTCTGTAGGTTCCGAGCGGGCCACCTTGTCGCAGCGGACTACACCCCCCCCACCCACCCGCCCACTGTGGCCGTTTGGTTTTGGTAGGTCGCTTTGGAGACCTCGTGGCTATGGTGTCAGGGCGGATGTGAGAAACCGAACGGAGGCGATTTTACCGCCTGGCCGCCCCCCGCGGCGCGCTTAGGTACTCCGGAGTATCTCTATCGGGGGAGCCCGGGATAATCGAGACACAACCACACTTAGCCTACCCGGGGAGGCGTGGGGGGCGGAGGCGCCCATGAAAAGCTGTCGCGTCGGCGGCGCCGCGGCAATAAGCCTGTCGCGCCGACCGCCCGTCGACACTTGAGCGAACAGGCTTTTTGCTCCCACTAGTGAATTTCTCCAGTAGGGGAATATGAGAGTATCCCTAGTTAGGCCCCTCCTCTCTCCCCTTGTACTTTATTTCTCCACAGTTTATCGCGCCGTGCGTCCCCGAGCCCTGCCAGTGCGTGACTCGGACGAGACGCTCAGGCTGCCAAAGCACGGCTTCACGACGCACTTCCCGTACCTTCGAATCTCCCTTCCGCGAAGCGGCGCGGACGGCGCGGATGGCGCGGGCGGCGTGGATGCGGCACGGGGTCATTTTTCTGGTTCCAACGCGTGATCTCACGGGTCTTGTCTGAGGGGCCTGCCTCTGACCTGAGTAGACCACGCCCCTCCCCTGCGGAGAGAGACGTGCGAGAAGCCCCCTGCAACAATCGGGAAACGTCGGCGCGGCCACGCGAAGCCCGCCGCGGTGGCTGTACCGCTGCCTTCCGCCCCTGGGCGCGGTGGCGAGGTTGGCTTGAGCCCGTGCAGAGCGCGGTTCCCGGGCCGTACCCGTCCTAGGCCCGCGCGCGACGTTTCGGCACGGGCTCGGAGCACTCGTGGCGGTCGCGCGGCGCGTTCGGCCGTTTGGAGCGCTGCGGCGCTCGTAGGTGCCCGGCGGCCGCGCCACACGCCCTCCGAGCCCGTGCAGAGCGGCCCGACGCGCGTCCTAGGTGACGGGCGGCTGGCGCCGCGGGTCTTTCGCGTCGCTGGACGTCGACGGCGCGTGGCACCAACCGGAACCTCCTCGGCCGAGCTCCTGGCGGCGCTCGGCCGGTCCGCGCCGTCGGCCCTGCGCTACCCAAGCCCGTGCCGACGCGTTCTCTGGGCTTTTCATGTCGTGGGCGGTCGCCGAGGCGGGCTGGTTCGTGTCGCGGGACGTCGGCGGCACCTGCACCAATTGAAGCTTTCTCAGGGGCGATGTGGTTTCCGAAAACGCTCACCATGGTGTGATTCCAGTCGTCGACGACGGTCTGGCTGTCATTGGAGACGTGGTACGTGTGGTACGCGTTCCGACGAAGGCGTCCACGTGGTTCTGGTGCTCGATATCGTCGTGTAAGAGGTCGTTTTGGTGCAAAATGACCTCAAAACGAGTGGTTTTGGTGCCAGACGCTGCGTTCCGCGTCGATCGATCACCGTCGCTGTGCTCCGCTGGGCGCTCCGATGACGCGGAACGCTTCGACGGCGACGTGCTTGGCCTCTGCGCCCCACGCATGCCAGCCAGAGCGCGTTTAAGGGTAAATCTAGGTAGAAATGAGCTGTTTTGGCCCTATACAGGCGTCCCAGGGCGCCCTGTACGACGATCTGTCGGCTCGCGGGGGCTGTCGGGGCCATCGACGGACGCGTGCGCCGCAGGAACCCCGAACGAGCCCCGGACGTGGCCGCAAAGGACCGCGGCGACCATCCGCACCAGTCTGGTAGCTCTCTTTGCCATTCCATGTTTGTAAAGCATTTTTAGCAACATTCAGCTTAGCACGGGAAGCCTGAAGAGAATCGTCAGGAGCAGACCAGGATATTGGGTGGCTCTGTACCAGCGAGCCACTAGGGAGATACAAAACTCTCTATCTCTCTATACCCCACTGCGCTCCTACTGCGTATCCTGCTTGTTCCCCTTTTCTTCCTTAATTCATTCTAATCCAGTTTCAAGTCTAATAGACAGCGAACTGAAGGAGTGACTGCCAAGCAGGGACAGGGAGCATAGCGCTCTTCTGTGCCTGTGGTGTCTGTCTGGTTAGCGTTGTTAGAATCCGAGTATAACAGCACCATTGGCAAAATGGCGCCAACTCCCAGAATGCCAGGTAGCACAGTCGCCGGACAGTGCATAGCGACGTTAGGAAGCTAATAAACTATCCTAACTTCCTACGGACAGCGCGATACGTGAACGGTTTAACTTGAGTCAAACTGCAGTCGTAAGTTATGCAGCTTCGTCACTTGTGCACTCTGTTACCCGCTAATGGGGGCACCACCTCGGGGAGGGTTCACGATGGCAAGATTACAGCTATTTGCTATTCGCCGAATAACCGCAAGCTGGCAGTGTGTGGCATGGACCGAGTCGTGCGACTTTTTGACGACCAAGGGGATCCCGTTGACAAATTTTCCACGAAGCCGGCAGATAAGGGTCCCAAAACATATGTTGTGAGGGCCATGCACTTCTCTCCAGACTCTTCCAAGCTAGCCATTGCCCAGAGCGATAACATCGTTTTTGTGTACAAACTTGGATTAGAATGGGGAGATAAAAAATCTATCTGTAACAAGTTTTTGCAAGCTTCTCCAATTACTGGATTAACATGGCCTTCAAGCAGGCCAAATGAGCTCGTGTCACACCCCGCGCCTTGGACAACACTTGGCAATGGAATCCTCATTCCAAATTTAAATTTCAAATAGCTCTGTGATCACCTGTCCGACAGGTACGGACTTGCAGAAGGCAAGGTCAAAGTTGGCCAGCTTCGTACCAATAAACCGGCAACTTTGTACACTACAGATTCATATGTGTGCGCGGTGGCAAGTTCGGCTGATGGGCACGGAGTTTGTTCGTCACATATTGATGGCTCAATCCACAGATTCTTCTTTCACCAGGCCTGTATACGCGTCTGATTTCCGTCCCCCTTGCCCGATCCGACGCGGTTTCTCCAACGCAGGCTGGAGGGGGTCTTGTTAATACAAAAATAGCTCATCATTCGCCCGCTTTCCGTGTCGTGTCAAGTGGCCGACCGATTTATTTCACAAAAATCTCGCCAGGTGTGTACCGTACGCACTTGCCTGGGGGCACTCGATCGTTGTTGGTGGGAACGATGGCACAGTGGTGTTTTACGATGATCAGGGGGGGATCGAAAAAAGGTTTGATTACTCAGACTCGCCCCATAGCGGTGATGCCGAGCCCAACTCGAAGGGTGGCTGTTTCTGTGGTGAGTTTACAATTGCCGCATTTAATCCCACTGGCGAGACCGTGGTGCTTGGTAATTGGAATTCATTTTACACCTATACATACAAGCAACGACAAGATTTGTGGGAGGAGATAGGACCCAAGATGATCGAGAATCTCTACGCGGTAACATCAGTAGCTTGGAAAAACGATGGCACTCGACTAGCCGTTGGATCTCTGTTTGGTTCTCTTGATCTTTATGACGCTTGTGTGCGGCGATATCGGTACAAGGGTAAGTTTGAGTTCACATATTCCTCGCTTTCTCAAGTGATTGTCAAGCGCCTTGAAACGGGCACTCGCATTGTGCTCAAATCTCTATATGGATGTGAGATAACTAAGATCAATATCTTTCAAGACCGCTACGTGGTTGCAAACACGACGGATCACGGCACGTCAACTGAGACTTTGCTACTCGGTGATCTAGCCACCTACAAACTCTCCGAAATATCTTGGTCAAATGGAGGAAACGAAAAATTTGTGTTTGATAATCCAGTCTGCTGTATTGTGTATCATGCTGGGGAATTGGCGCTCGTTGAGTATGGTTGCAATGAAACACTTGGAACTGTTCGCACCGATCACATCTCTGGTCACCTGCTTTCAGTGCGAATAAATGAGCGTCCCAGCCCAACGGATGGTAGTCCACCTTTAGATGACGAGCGTGAAAGATCAAGCGGGCTGGATAATAAGAAAATTGCATACTTGCTGGATGCACAGACTATCAATATCAAAGATCTCGTCACTGGGAGTTCAACGACAGTGTCCCAAGACTCCAAAATTGACTGGCTTGAGTTGAATGGGCGGGCTTCCTTGCTCCTTTTCAGAGACCGGCGTCGTCAGCTACACTTGTATGATATTGAAACACAAACACGGACCACACTCTTAAACTACTGCACCTATGTCCAGTGGGTCCCCGACTCTGACGTGGTTGTTGCGCAAAACCGCAACAACTTGTGTGTATGGTATAATATTCATACTCCTGACCAAGTTACTGTTCACCAGATCAAGGGCGATGTTGAAGACATAGAGCGTATCAACGGTCGCACAGAGGTGATAGTTGACGAACAACTTTCAACGGCATCCTACTTGCTCGACGAGGCTCTCATCCAATTTGGCACCGCTATTGATGATCGTGCCTATGAGCGTGCAGCAGACATTCTTGAGTTATTGGAGCTCTCACCGGAGGCCGAAGGCATGTGGAAAAAACTCGAGGAAATGGCACTTTTGGGTGGCAATTTACTCATTGCGGAGCGTTGTGCAGCCGCCCTGGGCAATGTTGGTCGAGCTCGATACTTGCACAAACTCAATAAACTTATCGCCGAAAGTGGTATGGGGCCGGACTACTTTCTTGCGCGGGCAAGGCACGCGTTGCTTCGTAAAGATGCAAAGGAAGCGGAGACTATTCTATTAGTGCAAGGAAAAACTAACGAAGCTATCCAAATGCACCAGCAGCTGCATAAATTTGACCGCGCTGTGGCAATTGCAGAAGAAAGATCGCACCCAGATGCGGCTTCAATGCGGCAGGATCATTTCCAATACCTTCTAGATTCAAATCAGGCGGCAAAGGCTGCGCAACTAAAGGAAATGGAAGGCGATTTCCTCCAGGCTATCGAATTGTACCTAAGAGGCGGAATGCCCGGGCGTGCTGCACGGCTCATCAAGCAGCATGGAATCAACAATCCACCATCCATCTTGGAACGTGTTTCAGCATCTCTCACGGCTGGTGGGCTGCATGAACAGGCGGGCGAGTTTTATGAACGTATGGACCAGCTACAGCGCGCCATGGACGCATACTTGAAGGGTGCTTCATTTCGCAAAGCTGTGGAGCTTGCGCGGAAACATTTCCCGGGGCGAGTCGTTGAGCTACAAGAATTATGGGGCGATTATCTTTTTGAGCATAATCAAGTTGAGATGGCTATCAATCATTACATCGAAGCATCCATGTCCTCTAAAGCAATCGATGCTGCACTTAGTGCCCGACAATGGACGAAAGCAGCGCAGATGTTAGAGAACGTCGACTTGGATATAGCTCAGCCCTATCTTCGCCGCCTAGCTCGCCACTACGAAGATTCTAATGACACGAGCGAAGCCGAGCGATTTTACGTGGCAGCTGGTGCACCAGATAAGGCCGTTGAAATGTACACTCGAGCAAATTTGTGGGATCGGGCCCACAAAATAGCTTCGTCCTACATGGAACCTCGGGAGGTCAGTTTGTTGTACATATCGCATGCGCAAAAGCTTGAGGCGGAAGGCAAGCTAAAAGACGCAGAGAAACTCTATCTGACAGTCGACGAGCCAGATTTGGCCATAAATATGTACAAGAAGCAACGAAAATACGATGCGATGGTGCAACTTGTTGAAAAGCATCGAAGAGAGCTCCTGAAAGAGACCCATCAGTATCTTGCGCAGCATTTAGAGTCAGAGGGAAGTTTACGCGACGCTGAGCACCACTACTGTGAAGCTGGTGAGTGGCTTTCTGCAGTGAACATGTATCGCACGAATGACATGTGGGAAGAGGCCATGCGTGTTGCCAAGCTTCATGGTGGCCCGAATGCATCAAAGCGCGTCGCATATGCATGGGCACTTTCGCTCGGTGGTGATGCGGGGGCTAAACTGCTAACAAAGCAGGGGCTGATTGAGCCGGCCATTGACTATGCAATAGAGTCGGGAGCATTTGATCATGCATTTGAGCTAGCTCGCTCCGCATGTCCTGGGAAATTGCCTGATGTCCATTTGAAACATGCACTTTACCTCGAGGATGAAGAGCGCTACAAGGAAGCAGAATCTGAGTTCATCCAAGCAAACAAACCGCGTGAAGCAATAGATATGTACATACATCAACAAGCATGGGCTGAAGCACTTGCGGTCGCTAACAAGTATGATCCATCAGCCTCGCCAGATGTCTATGTGTCTCACGCGCGCGCTGAAGCTGACGCGGGCCAACACCAACACGCAGAAGAATTATTCATGCTGGCGGCAAAGCCTGAGCTTGCCCTTTCGATGTACCGCGATGCAGGTATGTGGACGGAGGCCCTGGCTCTTGCGCAGCGCCACTTACCCCATCAGCTTGCCGAAGTTTCCCTGGCTTACTCACAAGCTGAAGCGCAGCGTGGCACTGGAGGTACTAAGGTAGACTTTTTGAGTGCCGGGCAACAATGGGAACAGCAGAAACAGTGGGACCGTGCGGTTGAGGCCTACTTGAATGCCCGCCCGGGACTCCTTGAAGATCCGAAGGAGCTTGAGGAGATATGGGAGTGCGCCATCGATGTAGCCCGCCGGCACATGCCACCGGAGAAATTTCGTGATATTGCGATTAAGGTGACGCACAAACTCAAAGCTATCGGCCGTCACGGAGCAGCAGCAGAGTTTCTTCGTGAGTTGAATGACATAGATGGGGCCGTAAGGTGTGCAATGGATGGCCGGTGCTGGGCAAAGGCGCGTGAACTGGCGATAGGTTCTAGCACGCTGGAGGCGGAAGTCGATGCTGCTTACCAATCTGCATTGCGATCGGCCGAAGACACCGATGGACTACTCGAGCTTGGGCACAGAACGGCAGCTCTGGATGTACTTGTGGAGCGCAAAGAATGGGATCGACTATGGCAGATGGCCGACCGAGAACAAATCCATCTATCTGTTCGTGCAAGGTATGCTGGATTGCAAGCTGCGCAAATCCTCGCTGCCAAGGGCGATTTGACCCAGGCCGTGCGCACACTCAAGCAACACGGTGCTCCACCGCCCGGACCCAACGTGCAGATGTATCACGACCTAGTCTTGGCTGTGTTGGGCCAAAGCTACGCCCAAGCAAATCTAGACCACGAGCATTCAGTATCTGACCTGCGGGACGTTCTTTTTCATTTAGCTTCATCTCATGATGGGGCACGAGAGGATGCACTCGGTACGCAGGGTGCCGGTGGTTTTGAGCAGCTTTTGATGGCTACACATTATTATAGGTTATACTTGACCTGCGTCAGTCAGGGCCTGAAGGATATAGCGTTGAAAATCGCCATTACATTGATGCGGTACTCAGGGATCATTCCAATCGATAAGGCGTTTTATCAGGCTGGGACCATGGCGCGGGACCAAGGACATGATAATTTGGCTTTCGTGCTCTTAAATCGCTACATAGATCTTACTGAAGCCATTGAAGAGGGCAATATTGACAGTATAGATAACGCTGACTTTGTAGATGCGACCAATGTGCCGTTCCCCTTTGACTTGCCGACACAACAATATCTTCCTCGTGAAGACGATCGCGAAGAGATAAGGGACTGGGTGTTAACCATTTGCATGGATAAATCAGTCGACCAGCAGTTACCTGCGAAGCAACAGGCCCTTGGGACCGTCTATTCCGGGCTATATGCTTCAGATTTGCCTACGTGTATTGTTACAGGATATCCAGTGCAGAAATGGGAGCTACTGAACGTCAACAAATCTGTTGCAAATAAGGTGCGCAATAGACTCCCTGCTCTTGAAATATAAATTTGTACCCCAGGGCGATTGGAATCAATATGTTCGGAAAGTAAAGAAGTGTCCGTGGACAAATAAAGAGCAGGGTCCCCTATATTGAAGTCAGCATTTCCAGAAGGTCTGGTCTTGGGACTTGTGTTCGCACCACTGGCTAGCACCTTCACCTTACACTAAGTGCCACTCGCCGTGTGATGGGGTTACGCAAGCCTGCGACGACGACGGCAATAACGACGGAGGACTCGGAAAATGATTTACTAAACACCATCGACCATCGAAAAGCTCTCCCCAAGCCTGCGGCGACTGCAAGGAAGACGACAGCGGCGGCAGCGACAAGGCGACAGGCGAACGAAATGGCGGGCGACAGCGAGACGATGGTGATGGAGGGTTTCCTTTTGGTGGCAGCTCAGGCGGAATGGGTTACCCAAGGGGCACCACCCTGGCCACTAGATGGACTGCATGCTCCTTTGAACCTCGAACCCACCGAACCCGCGCCCCTACGTTTAGACTACCAGGCTCAGCGAGGTAGCACAGTCGCCGGACAGCGCACCTCTGAGTAGTGGTTTGACTGGCGCCATAGTGACGTGAGGGATCTAAGAAATTGCATTTACGGCAGTACAATATGTTTCCGGTAACGAGTTATTAAGTTTAGACCACCTATCATCATCCAGCTATATAAAACTGCTGGCTGTGGTGGTCCTCTCCCAGCTCGCCGCTTCCCCGGGGTCCGGAGTGGCGCGGCTTATATTTTTTGGGTCATGTCGTTTCTCATGGCAT
>Ga0257106_1000902_pt1 | contig 15788 bp, 9 predicted proteins | sample LP_taG_3_FD_190177 | JGI IMG/M metagenome (GOLD analysis project Ga0257106, IMG submission 190177) | Marine microbial communities from Northeast Subartic Pacific Ocean, Canada - LP_J_2011_P26_10m | ecosystem: Environmental > Aquatic > Marine > Oceanic | place: Canada: Northeast Subartic Pacific...
CCTCAAGCCTATGATGGCAATATGCGAGAAGGATACCGTCGCGGCGAGGCTCGAGGCGCTCGCGGAAGCCGGCCTCTGCGGCGGTTTCACCTGGGAGGTTTCCAACGTCGACCGCAAATTCCCGGCGGGTGAACGGCGGCTTCACGGGATCGAGTGCGTCCCGGAGACAATGATCCGCGCGGCTCGCGTGCTCTCGCTGACGAACGAGGAACTCGACCACGTCGGCGGCTTGAACGCCGGCGACGGCGACAAGTGGACCGCACGTGAAGCCTTGAGCCACGAGCACGAGCGGCGCACGTTTCAATCGCTCGCGTCGATCTTCCGCGGCGAGCTGGTGCGATACGCGAAATTGCGCGGCAAGTGCAAGCCCACGACCGTGGTGAAGGACGCCGCGATCGCCGACTGCATCAGGCTACTCGCGAGCGGCGACGGGGAGTACGTGCTCGCCGCGCCGGAGATGGCGTGGGCGGCGCAACGTGAAGAGGTGGCGGGGTGCGTCGCAGCGAACGTCCGCGACGAGGACGGCGGCAAGACGGCGGCGGACCAGGAGGAGGAAGGCGCGAGGGCGGCGCGGTGGCGTAGGCGCGCGCTGATGGCGGTGGAGGTGAGACGGGGTGAGAAACTGCTCTTAGGCGAGGTGGCCGGTGAGTTTGAAAAACTGGCTGGTGACGCGTGACCGAGGCGCGACGAAGGGCGGATATATTTTTAATTCTTTTGGTTTCCAAGGCCCGCGCGCAAGGAGGCGACGCGATTTAGTCGCGGCGCTCGCGCGGGCGCGTACCCTTAGCGAGAAGGCTACGTTGTTGTACCTTTGTAACGTTTCGATTTCATGAAAACATCGCCTGCGCTGGTACCGAGAATCGTTCATCAGGCGGCGGGCTGAATGGAAGCCTTTAGGAACCGATCGACTGCGGCTTCGTCCGCCAGCGCCGACCCGCCCGTCTTATCCGGCATCTTGTCCAGCACGATCTCGTTCCTCGCGCAACTCGGCCTTCGCACGTGACTGTGCCTCGGCACGTTCTTCGTGTCGCCCCGTCCCAGCACGAACGGGATCTTCCCCCGCAGCTCCATGCGAATAACCGCCGGCGGCTGCAACCACGGCTCCCCGTCAACCTGCACCGGGAGCGCCTCCCGTAGCACAACCTCGATCACCGACCCTTGCGCCAGCCGCCTGGAGTGTCCAAACCCTAGGCGTATGGCCGCCAGGTGCGCCACCCCGAACGTCGCCACCGCCTCCACTAAACCGTCCCCGACGTTCGGTGCCGAGTACTCCTGCAGACGGTCCAGGCGCGTGCTTCGCTCGTGAGAACCGAAGAAATCGATACCAGTCGCCGACGAGTGAATGTTAAAGAACTGCACCGTCTTGGCACCCTCCGGAATCGGCACGTCCACGCCGTCCACGCGCAGGGACATGACCCCAGGCCGCAGGTACTTCCGCGAGGAGAACAACTCGGTTATTCCCAGGAGCCCGTGCCCGGCGACAACCTTGCTCACGCTATCCGCGCAACACGGAGTTCGCTCGCGAAGCTGGTGGAACTGCATCGCGATGGACGCGTCGAACCCGACGGAGAAGAAACACACCGACGTCTTCGTCACCGTCGCCACCTCGAGCTCATCCCCGTCCTCACCCTCGGCGTCGGACGTACACGGCGACGCCTCGTCCTCGAAGCCAAAGCCGGCGGCGTCAAAGTCCATCGATCCGCCGCCGCTGACGGACCTCGCGTGTCCGCGCCTGGTGTTTAACCTCCCGAAACCGACGCCGTTGATCGCGGGGCCGTGCTGGGATCCGACGGATATCACCGACGAGCTACGTCGGTGGTGCGTGGGGAGGATAGGGATCTTGGCGCCGAAAGAGTCCCGCCCGCCGTTCGTCGACTTGTCATCACTCGAAATCGTCTCGTTCGCGTCACCCTCGGGTCCCCCCCCGCCGGGGCCGTGTATTCGTTTCGGGCTCGAGCCCGGCGACCTCGGCTTGTTGACGCGCACCGCACCCGGCGGCGTCATCGGCGGCGGCGCGAATAGAAGCTCCGGATGGTGCGGCAAGTCGTCGCTCTCCATCGCAAGTCCCCGCGCCAAATCAAAGTCGTACCGCACGCTCGTCCTCGGCGAAGCCTTCGGCGACGACGAATCCGGGTATTTAGCGTCCCAAACCTTAGGGACGCTCTTCCGTCCCTCAAGCCCCGCGTGGAGCGGCGATATGCACCGCCCGTTCCTCGGGGGAAGCACCGTGCCGTCCACGGACGCGCGGGAGATGTACGCGCTCTCCTCCGACGAATCCCCCGTGCTCCCACCGCCGGATGACGAGTCGGGGAGCGGCTCGAGCACCGAGTTGAGGAACATGGCGCTGCCGAACCCGACGCCGTGACGCGAATCGCCTCCCATACCCAACGCACTGACTCCTCCTCCCCCGCCGCCTTCGCGTGACCTGTGCCAGCCGAGCTTGGACCGCGCGAGCTCCGAAGCCACGCGCTCCACGTCCTCGTTCGGAACGCCGAGTTCGTCCAGCGCGAGGGGCACCGCTCGCCACAGCCACGAGTCCACCCCGACGACCCGGCCGCACGCGACGTCCCGCGCGAACTGCCTCAACGTGTCGGTACCCTTGAACGCGGCGCCCCATCCCGTGACGCGCGCGAGCTCGTTGCCGGTGCCCAGTGATAGAACTGCGATGGGCGGGACGTTGCGGGTGCCCACCATGGCGCACGCGTCTGAGACCAGCTCCGCGACCCATGATACGGTTCCGTCGCCGCCCGCGGCTACGAACCGCAGGTCCCCGGTGTGCCTGTGCCTGGATACCAGCGACGTGAGTCTGGACATGAGGTCGTCGCGTCGGCGGATGTACTCGTCGAGGTACACGATCGTGCAGTTCGCCTGCGTGAATGGAGAAAATAGGAATATTCCGAGAAAGGTTAACTTTTTAGACGCACGCGGGGATATTTCGGCACGATGGATAGGTTCCGGGTCTGGGCGCGCGGGAAGGTGTTGTTCGCGCGGGACGGTGCGCCGGGCGCGTACCTCGATCAGTTTGCGCGAGAGTTGTAAGCCCTGCGGTTGGAATTGCGGATGGACACGTGGCGATGTCAGGATCGGATCACGCGCCTCGGGCGGGCCGAATAAAGCTCGAAATGAAGATCCGACGTGGAAAAGCAGCGGGAGTCGAAGGGTCGGGACGCGGTTCGACCACGTACCAGGCGGCTGCCGCTGCGTTTGTTTATGATGACCACCACGGTGACGTCCGGGTACGGCGGGTCATCGTCGTCGGGCTCGCGCTCGTCGCTTCCCTTGGGTTTGGGCAGGCCGAGAAGCGCGCGCACGAGCCTACTCATGTTGCGGCCGGCCTGGCGACGTCGACGAAGTTCCGAGAAAAGAACCGGGAGCTGAAGGGTGAAGGGGCCCCCCGCGTGGACTCGAACGTCCGAGTCGAGGCTGTCGAGGCGGCTCTCGGCACTCGTGTGGTACTGGAGAGAGCGCGAGCGCCTCTTTCGTGCGTCGAACCGCGCGCGGTCGCGTGTTCGCCGCTTAATGGAGCAGACGCCCGAGGTTTTTTTTTGGAGCTTCGTCGCGCCGGCTTTTTGGAGGGAAGCCGAATCTTCACGATCTGACGGCTTCGGGTCTTCAAATAGAACCACTTCTGTATGTGGATTCAGTCATGACGAGGCTAGACTTAAGTCTACTTTTATCTAATGCATTCCATCTTTCGTATGAGCAAACATGCATAAATGCGCTCAGCCCTGAAAATCGCACACGTTTCAACGAGATCGGCACCGATTCGATCGTCAGAGCACGCAGCGCCTGAGCAGAGCAGCATGTCAGCGCTCCGCCACTTCGCGCGCCGGTGCGCGTCCTCGCTGAACACCGCGCGAGGACTCGCGACGAAAGCCCCGCGCAAGAAGACCGGTTCCGGCAAGAAGACCGCGGCCAAGGCTGCCGCGTCGGCCCCCTCCCCCGGGGATGACGAGTCCGCGAATGATCACGCCGCCGGGACGGAGGACGTCGACGGCACGATCGGCGCCGAGGCCGACAAGGCCGCGCAGGCCGCGAAGGAGGCGGCCGATAGCTTCACGCGGTGGGCGAAGGGCGCGGGCGCCAAGCTCGGCGACGGCGCGGCCAAGGCGGCGGGCGGCGCCGCGTCCTTCTCCGAGACGGCCGACAAGCGCAGCGGCGGAGTCATGACGAACATCATGAACGCGTTCAAGGCGGAGTACAGGCTGGCGATGATGGACCCGGGCGACGCCGCGATCGAGCGACGCAAGTCCCAGCCCGGGTACGTCGCGCCCGGGCCCGTGGATCCCTACGAGGGCACCACCGCCGTGGCGATCGCCAAGGAGAAAAAGTCGCGATTCAGATCGGCGTGGGAGAGCGTCAGCCAGAAGACGGGCCTCGGCGCGCACGTCACGTCCGTGTTCAGCAAGCTCGAGGGCTTGAAGCAGACCCCGGCGTACCGGAAGGGCGAGGAGATGCTGGAGGATGCGCGGGAGCGGTGGGAGACGAGCGACAACCCGATGGTGCACAAGATCCAGGATCTCACCGAGGGCGCCTTCTTCACCGAGACGGAGCAGGCTGAGGCGTACCGCGCGATCCAGCAGCGCATCCCGGACTTCAACGTCAACGACTTCATGGCGGAGGTCCGAAGGGACGTGCCGAAGGTGCTCGGCGCGTACCTCAAGGGTGACGTGAAGGCGCTCGAGGGGTGCGCGGTGAGCAAGGAGATGCTGGAGCGGATGGGCGGGCAGATGAAGCTGTGGCAGCACGAGGGTCAGTTCGTGGACCCGCGGATCTTACACCTGTCCGAGATGGAGTTGATGGAGGTGCGGACGATGGAGAACTCACCGATGATCGTGCTGCAGTTTTCGTGCCAGCAGATCAACTGCGTGCGGAACAAGGACGGGGAGATCGTGGAGGGCGCCGAGGACGACATCCAGAGCGTGCACTACCTCTGGGCCATGCAGCTCGATGACGTGGAGTACACGCACGAGGACGGGCGCAAGTACACCGCGCCCACGTGGCAGTTGCGGGAGATGGTGCTCCGCGGGATGATGGCCGTCGCGGCGTAGAGACTCTCGATCTTTAAGTCTTACTTGGTTCTTCTAAAAAGTATCGTCACCGTGTGAAGCCCGAGCTACTTGTAATCAATCGCCTCGTCGTCACATCCCTACATGTCACATTCCTATTTTCTTCATGAACGCGTGCCTCGCGGGCGATCCTGGCATCCCCGTACCTTTGGGCAGCCCGAGGTTATCCTCGAGGATCGTCAGGTGCAGCGAGATGTTGTCAGTCACCCCCAACAAACTCACCAACTGAACGTCGTCCGGCGCCGACAACGGAACGCCGAGGTACTTCAGCGCCTGCCTGTGCGGCGGCAGCGCACCTTTCGTGTTGTCCGCGATGGCCTCCTTCAGCTTACCGAGCGTCACGTTCGCGGGGACCACCAGCGGCGCCTTCGCCACGAACGTCCCTTCCTCCTTCCAAACCTCAACCTCCAACCGAAGCTCGGTGGTTTCGCCGTGCGCCTCGTCTTTAGTCCCCCGCCGTCGCCCCCCCTTGAACACCGGCGGCGGCGGAAGCATCTGCCCCAGCGCCGGGTTCACGTTCGACGGGCCGAGGAGCGCCCCCGCGACAGCCGCGAACCCACCCATGAGGTGCTTATCGAACACGTTCGCGTCGACGGGCCCGAGATCAACGGGCCTCTTTCGCTTCTGACCGCCGCTACCGCCGCTGCCGCTGCCCGTGATGTGCCCCGAGTGCGTCCCGCCGCCGTTGCTCAGCTGCGGGAGCAGCCCGGTGAGGTCGGCGGGAAGGCCGCCGGAGAGCGAGTGGATGGACATGCCCGGCACGACCACCGGCGAGAGACCGGAGATGCCGGCGCCGCCGCTCATCGCGGGCATGACCGCGTGGCTGAGCCCGGCGAGGTTTCCGAGCAAGGATCCCTCTCCGAGAACCCCGTTGAGAGCCGCGATGTGCGCGTCGTCGTCGTCCATCGCGTTCTGCGCCTTGCACCACCTGCTCGCGTGCATCGCCATGCCCTTCTCGTTGAACGGACCGGCTCCGCACGCGGTGCACACGTACGTCTTGGGCGCGGCTCTGGTCGGATCGCCGCCGCCCCCGGCTCCGCCGGCGCCATCCTTGGGCGCGGGCACGTGCCCCGTGATCCTCGCGTGCATGTCCCGCGTCGATCGCTCCGGATCCGCGATGGGCGTCGGCACGATGTTCGGGTCTGCGGTGGGCTTACCCGCGGCGAAGGTGCACCATCGGCTGATGTGCATGCGCATGCCCTTGGTGTTAAACGGCCCGTTGTCGCACGCGGAGCAGTACAAGATCTTCTCCCCCGCCGCCTTCTCCTCCTCGTCGGCGATTTCTTTGGACTCGTACGCGCCGAGGCACGCGAGGCCGACGCGCGCGGGTGCCACCTTGACGAACGCGGGATCCCCCGAGCAGCACGCGTTCACGGTGTTGCTGGGCTGACGCACGGACGTCCAGTCCTTCAGGCCTTTCTCCTGGGTCCTCTCCACGATCTCCGAGAGCAGCAAGCCCTGCGGTCCAGCCTCCTTGAGCACCTGGAAGCATATCCACTTGATCGTCCCCACGCCGATGCGCTTCTCCACCACCTCCAGGGTCTCGATCGCGGGCTGTTCGGAACCGTCCGGATTTGAAGGGGGCTCCCGCGCGGATGGACCTGCTGGAGCGTCCCATCCGGGTTCTGGCGGCGACAGCCAGGTGACCCGCCCCTGCGTCAGGTCCACCTCCGTCATCCCCGACGCGCCCCCGTCCGTGCCTTTCGCGCCCTCGTCCCACTGGACGGTGTACGTCTTCTTCTTCGCGTCGTAGTCGAACACCAGGCCGGTGAAGGACTTGTCCAGCGCGGGCCAGTACAGTTTCAGGCGCCAGCCCTTCGCCTTGGTCGGATCGGGCGCGGGATGCCCGTCCGCGCCGGCGTCCTGCTTCGGGTTCGGGCCCGCGTCGCCTGCGTGCGGATGGGGTCGAAGTGGGTTTGGTGAGCGAGTGGTGCGAACGGCCGGGGCGGATCGGGGCGACGGCACGAGAAGCGCCGGACCCGATGGGGCTCGGTGGTGGGATCGCGCAGAAGCTACAGACGACGGATTATGAGAGCCGCGGACTGGCCGCGGGGGGATGCGGGCGCGGTTCCGGGGCGCGCGGGGGTGGGTTCGGGGTACGCGCGCACCTCCGTCGCGGTTGGTCGGGGCGGTCATCTCGCGTGACCCAAACTGTCGCTCGTTTCGCCTGGATGGGTAGGGATGAGGCGCGTGGGTCAGCACGTCGGTCGGGAGCTCTCGGAGAACTTTCGGGCCGCACCTCAAGCACAGCTGTGTCGAGCGATGAAAGGGCGCGCGGGTCGGTGCGCACCTCACGCGGTCGCGCGGGGTCTCGAAACGCGGCGCGGATGTCCGGTGTGGCGATAAAACCGTGGGCGAGTCGGTTCTTCGCGCTACGTACGGGCGTGGCGTCTCCACCTCCGTGTGCGCTGTGTCCGCGCCGATCCTCCGACCATTTGGCTTTTTTTCCCGAATGCCGACCCAAGGAATTTGCAGGGATTGACGGACTCTCGAAGTTGTTCAGATACGTATGGGAAGCAGTCTGCATATTCTGAAAATTGGCGTGAAAAACAGAATATCACGACTATTTGCCGCGAAAAAGATAAGATCGACACGGCAAACAGTGTCAGACGTCTGGAAGTTCTCAACACCCCCACACCGCGGTGTTTTTGGTCGCTGTATCATAAGTCACTTCGAGGTTTGAACGCTGCTGCTCCCCGTCGCACACTCAGAGAACGGTCGCGGGGACGTGCACGTCGCAATGACGAACGAGAAGTGGCAGCGCGGTGTCGGGACGGGCATCGGGCTCAGCAACCACGTCAACACCTACAGGTGCGCCCGGAACCCGCCTGGACCCGCACCCTCGGACCACGACGCTTTTGGAATTGGAAATCGCACCCCAACAAATCGCCCTTTCCCCGTCCGTGCCTGACATTCGTTCCTCCCATCGCCCGAACCCACTGACGACAGGCAGGGCGTGATCATCGACAACTGGATCGAGGACGACGTCGCCATCCGCACGGTGGGCAAGAACCTCCTATCGAACGAGTCCGTCCCGTTCCACGGATCGAGCACCAGCCGAGACGCCTTCTCGCCCGACAGGTACGCCGGGGTACCACCGCCGCGGCGCATGGACGTGGAACCCAGGACCATCCTGGAGCTCCGCCATAAGTTCCCGCACGGATCGACGCGCGAGCAGCAGGACGCGTTCTACGACGCCACGACGCAAGGCCTCGCCTTCGCGCCACCGGCGGGGGACAAGCCCAAGGTCCATGCGTCCCTCTGGAGCGGCTCCAACAAGACGGACGCGGCGGCGCCGGTGACCGGCGGCAGGACGTCGCTGGCGCAACGGAAAAAGGCGCAGGCGGCGGCGGAGATGGCGGGGTTCGACCCGTACGTCACGTCGACGAAGAGCTCGATGGAGACTGGGCTCACCGGCGGCGGCGCGTACGAGAAGAGGAGCGCCGACGTGCCGGCGCCGAGCAAGGGCTCATGGGGTAATGACCTGGGCGACGACGCCGGCGCGCAGCGCGCGACGATCGGGCGCAAGGGTAAAGGTGCGTTCTGCTCCGAGTTCGACGCGCGGGCGAGCCGGCGCGCGGTCGGCCTGCGGGGTGCGATCGCCATCAAGGACGGGCCGTGGGCCGGGAAGTGAGAGTAGCACTACCTGAGACGTTTAGCCTCGAGTGTAACATTTAATTTTAACACGGTCGATCCGCCTCCGCCTCCGTCTAATCACGCGAGCTTGGGGAAGAGCGAGCCGCTGTTTTGCACCCACGCCTTGTACTCGGCGTCATCACCGTACCGACCTAACTGTTTCTCGTCCTGCTTCACGCACTGGCTCGTCATCAGCTTCACGATGAACCCAACGCCGACGATCGCGGGTACCAACGTGATCAAACCAGATGCCAACATCCCGGGCACGCCCGCGACGAACGTGCCGACCCAGAACATGACCTCGCCGAGGTAGTTGGCGTGCCTGCACCTGGCCCACACCCCGACGTCGCACCATCGCGACGTACCGGCCTCGCTGCGTTTGTAATCGCTCTTCTGCTGATCCGCGACCGCCTCGAGGACGGCGCCCAGCCATTGAACGACGAGCCCGACGACGACGACGACGTTCTGCGACGCGGGCAGCACGTTGGCGGTCTGTACGTGCCAGAGCATGGGCGAGCACATGAACGCGTAGAGCAGCGCGCATGTTAGGATGACCATGAGCCGCGCGGGCGGGGGCATGGGCTTAGCCTCCGGCGCGTTCTTCGCGCGTTGCCCCCACTCCGTCCACGTCACGCTCCGCCAGTAGAGGAAAGCGCCGAGTCGAACGCCGTAGAAGACGGCGCCGAGGAGATGCGCGAGGCACAGGTTGGATATCCAAACCCCGGACGCGGACGCCGCCGCGAGGAGACCGATGCCCTGCGCGGCGACGCTCAGGCCGTACCCGACGCTGAACACGTACACCGGGTTCACGAGCCCGAGCATGCACGGCACGATGGCGAGCGCCCACAGGAACGGGAACGAGTACGCCGTTCCGAGGACGGTGGCGAGGCTCGGGATCGCCATCGCAGCCTTGGCGGCGGGCGCGGCTTTCACGGCTTTCGCGGCTTTCGCGGCGATGTCGCCGAGCGCGGGGTTGACGGACGCGGCGCGGACCACGACGGCGCGGTGGGCGCGTCGAGGCTTGGACGTGTCGAAGGCGCGATTGCGAAGCGCTCCGATGAGTCCCGCGGGTCGTTTGGGCGAGGCGACGCGCGCGCGACCCGCGTGCTTCCTCTGCGCGACGGAGGATGAGACGGGGGCGAGCGTGACGCGTGTAGTCGCGAGCATCGTCGTCGGCCAGGCGCGATGCGCGCGTGAGGATGCGAGACGCGAGGTGGACGCGTCGTCATCCCCCAAAGTGCCCACAACCGGATCGGCCCATCCGAGCGTAGCCACAACAAAAAAATGGGCCTTTTCGCGCCTAAAATGAGCTTCTCGCCGCGCGACGCCGGCTCGCGGCGCAGAGCCCTCGGCGCGATCGGCGGGACTGATATCGTCCAGATCGCATCGAACCAGCGCATCGCGCCTGGATTCGGATCGACCGGAGGCGCGGTACGCCGGGAGACGTGTGGTGCTGCGTCTCGGTGTGGCACATCCTAACAACCCCGTTTTTTCGGCCCAGGTGTGCCAAGGAAGGACGATGACGGCCATGACGGGTGAGGCGACGGCGGCGGCGGAGCGCGAGTTCAACGCGAGGATGCGCGAGACCGCACGCCGCGTCATCGGCGGCAAGCCGATCGAACGCCGCACGCGCGATTCCCCGCCGGGCGTCGGCCGCGGGGGCGAACGCAGGCACTCGCTCCGCATCAAGGCGCTCCCGACCCCGACCTACACCGAGCGCGCGCGAACCACCCAGCCGGCGACCACGGGATCCCGCGGTCCCGTCTCGGCGACCACGGGATCCGGCCCTTGCGACGCCGACAACACCTCCGCGGGCGCCGCGCGGGTCTCCGCCGCGAACGACGACCAGCGACGACACAGCGTCTCCAACTGGTCATGGGAGGACAGCGACGCGTCCAACGAATCCTTCGGCGTCGGAGAGAGCGATCGAGTACGAACATCGATTTCAGATCCGAGCGTCCCGGGCACGAAGAGCCGGCGCGCCCTCGGGGACCCCGCGGGCCCGTCCTTCGTCAAGGTCATGGCGCCCACGCACATCAGCGGCCACTACTACGCGGACGCGCCACTCGGCCTAGCGGACTGGCTCCCGAACGAGACCGCCACGCTCGTTCTGACCTGCGACGGAGAGGAGTGGAAAACTGTCTGGCTCGTCGACGGGTCCCTTCACGGTGAAGATGGCGTCGACTCGCGACCACGGGCGGGGCTCTCCGGCGGATGGCGCGGGTTCGCCGTGGACCAGAGGCTCGCGGTCGGGGACGTCTGCGTGTTCACGGTGGAGCGCGGCGCTCGCGTGTCCGTGAACATCCACAGGGCGACGAGCACGTCCGCGGGGAAGGCGCGCGAAACCGCCTTCGCCGACGCGGGCGCGAGGACCGACGCGTTCGTTCGGTTCGCGACGGGACACGAAGTGGGAGCGAACGCGCGACATCGAGGTGTACACGAAGGAAACGTGTCATCGAAATCCTCCGTCCCGCGGTGCGGTGGCACCTGCAGGTCCCTCCACGTGTACAGTCGCAGGCGCCAGGGTAAATACGACGCGGCGGCGGCGGCGGCGGCGAGGCGGAGAACCGGCGCGAGCGCGACGGAGTGCGCCAAGATCGCGAGGGAGGAACTGGGCGGCGTCGTGGGCACGCATGCGGTCGGAGGAGCGCGTCACTCGCCGCGGCTGATCCACGCGGCGCACGACGCCGGGTCACCGTCGCGATGGGTCCGCGCCGGGATGGTGCCGTCGCCGCCGCCGCCCGCGGGCCAGCTCCCGTTCGCGTCGCCCAAGGCTCGGACGCCGAAGAAAAACGCGCGACGACGCCCGGAGTCCTCGCAGATATCGGCGTCGCCGTCCGACCCGGCGGCGCCGCTGGGTTCACCAGGCGGTGCCGTCACGCCAGCGCCGCCGGGGACGACGGAGCGCGAGGCGGCGGCGGCGGCGGCGGCGGTTGCGCCGTTGAAGGGCGGGGTCGTTCCCGCGGGCCGGAGGACCAGACGGCAGAGCTTCGGCGGGGCCCAAGCCGTCGGTCCTGGTGTTCACGGCACGAAGCCGCACCTTGGCGATACCCAGGGCACCTGGGCGACACCCGCGGACCCGAGGGACGGCGGTGTTCTTCCGAGGGACGCGGGTGGTGAGTTGGCGAAACTTCCGCCTCGGCGCAGTCTCCGCCTCGGGGAGGAGGATACCCCGGTTGTGAGAACCGGGTTATGGGTCGGTCGCGCGGACGTTCCGCCGCCGGCACCCAAGGCGATCAGGTCGAGGCATCCGCGTCGATGCGCGCCGGTTCGTATACCAGACAAGGTCGCCGGGGGATCGGAGAGGGCGGGGGGCGGCGAAGGGACGCCGCTGTCGCAGGTTTTCAGGAGCACGAAGCGCGCCCGGAAGACGCCGATGTTCGTCACGCCCGTCTGAGGCTCGATTTCTTCGTGGGCAGGAGGGGTCATCATAGTCACGCGGCATCCGCGATAAGACCACACACGTGAGTGTCACCAACAATACAATCTTTGTTAATAAGAGAGGCCTAAGGCTAATAATGAATATTAATACGAGAGTCCGCCGACCGTTGACGTCAAGGACCGGTGCCCTTGACCACGAACGGTTCGACCGCGGCTCGCGCAAACTCCGGAAGCACGGACGAAGCCACGTGAATGTCGGAGTTGTAGTACCTGAGCGGCGGGAGCTTCGTGCCGGCTGCGGTGTGAACGAGGAATGGTCAGTCGAGACGCTTCTTCGCGGCGGAAAACGGAGAAAGCTCGGGCGGAAACAAAGTCGCGAAACGCTCCACCCTCGGACTTATAATAAGAGCTCATCAGAGAAAGTCAGAAATTCTCAAACTTTTTAAATTTAAGTTCGTCACTGGGCGACGGATCGGGTGATGCGACGTGCCATGCGGGCGGGAGGGGCGCGCGTTTGCGAGGGGGGAACGGAAAACGCGAGAGTCGTGATACCCCGAAGAGTCGTAATAAACCCGAGAGCGTCATCGAACACCGTGGAGGGTTTAGGGTTGGGGTTTAGGGTTACCCTTGACGCGTGACACGCGTTGGGTGACTCACCGGGAGCGACCGGGGGCGGCCGGGCGGGCTTCGAGAAGTCCACAGTCTTCCCGTCCGCGTCTGGCTTGGAGCACATGACGAACCCGATCTGCCCGCTCGGGTACGTCGGTATGGAGCAGTACCCGTACTGCACCGACCCTCCGACGAAGATACCCTTGCACATCTCCAGCACATCCTTGATGAGCTCGGCGTGGAGCCAGATACACTCACCTTGCGTGCACAGGACGCCGCCGGGCTTGAGCGCCCGGTAGATCTTCTCGAAGAACGGCTTCTCGAAGAGCACCGACGCCGGTCCGACGGGATCGGAAGAATCCACGATGATGGCGTCGTAGGACCCCTCCTCCGCGTCGCCGACGAACTTGATGCCGTCGCACACGTTGACGTTGACGCGCGGGTCGTCGAACCCGCATGACATGCCGGGGAAGAACTTCTTCGAGACGTCGATGACCATGCCGTCGATCTCGGCGATGTCGAGGCGCTCCACGGTGGGATGCCTGACAATCTCCCGGAGGACGCCGCCGTCGCCGCCGCCGACGACGAGGACCTTCTTCGGCGCGTCGTGGATGGAGCACAGGGGAAGGTGCGCGATCATCTCCTGGTAGGAGAACTCGTCGCGTTCGGTGCACTGGATGACGCCGTCGAGGATGAGAACCTTGCCGTAGGTTTGCGACTGAAACACCATGACGTCCTGGAAATCGGACTTGCCCTTGAAGAGCACCTCGGTCATCTTGAGGCTCATGGCCTGGCCGGGCCACATCTCGTCGGATATCTCGCTGAACCAGCCGTTCATGGTACCGTCGACGCACTTGTCGTTGGTGGTTTGCTCTGTCGCGCGATTGGAAAGCGGGTGCGGCGCGGGCGGTCAGGCAATCATTCGGGGCGGCGGAGCTCACGAAACCGCGTGGCGTGGGGCGCCGGTGGGGAAAATGGTCGCGGCCGAGATGGCGCGGGCGCGGCGCGAGCGACGCGGGGTTGGGACGCACCGGCGGCGATCATGTTCTCTCGCTGCGACATGGCGTGCGTCGGTGCTAACGGCCGACAGTGCCTTTCGTTCTGTGGTGGCGCAACCCTGAGGCAAGAGGTCAAGGCGGCGGTGGTTGCCAAAAAGCGCGTGAGGAGAGAACCATGCTGTGTCTCTCGTGATTTCCAGACTGCCAGTGAAAATTCAAGGCCTCTCGTCTTGAACGTCCACTGTTGAACGCGCGCGCCCCACACGCGACTGAGGCCTTTCCCTTTCCATCGAACCGCGTCGGTACCGGTGCTCGGGCGACACGATGGCCTCGCGCACGTTCTCCACGTCCAAGAGCTACGGCAAACCACGGCCGAGCCGCGGCCGCGGGCTGGCGATCCTCGGCGGGATCATGGCTGTGATCCTGGTGATGGCGCTGTCCCTCACCACGGGCTGGCCGGTGGGCCCGCGGACCAAGCGCCGCATGGACGAGGCGATGCAGGACGCGTACCAATGGGAGGAGGCGCACTTTCACATCGGGGGCGCGTTGCACCGGCCCCACCCGCTGTCCAGGCGCCCACTTCGACCCGACGAGCGCGATCAGGTACGACGACGACGACACGCGCCAATAATATTCCAAACAGACGACGTGAATCTGCATCTTCAGATCGAGCAGCGTTGAAGCAAGCCTGACTCCTCCTCCCCTCCTTCTCCCACCCAACACAGTTCTCCAAACGCGGCGAGGGCTTGGTGCTCCTCCCCGGCGACGACGACGCGCGCAGCGACGGCGAGGACCACTGGATGACCTCCGTGCTCGACGCCGTGGACGAAGCCGGACTGAAGGGCCCGAGCCGATGCCTCGACCTGCACGTGGGCACCGTGCGGCCGGGCGGCGCGCGAGGTAACCACCGGCACAAGACCCGCGACGAGTCGCTCATCGTCTGGGGCGCGTCCGGGCGCATCCGGGTGGAGCGGCCCGGCATGGGGTACCACGATTACGTCGTGGACAGGGACGACGTCGTGGTGTTGGCGGCGCCCGCGGGTAGCGCGCACGCGATTAAAGCAGACGACGGGGAAGGTAACGTGATGATGCTCGCGGCGTGCTCGGACGCGCCCCCGACGGACGGGCCGGACCCGAACACGGACTACAGGGTGTGGAGTGACTGGTGATCTCGTTCCTGATTATTCATAGCTAGAGTCTACGCACGTAAGACACGTCACACCGGTAACTTCGCTCCTTGTACAAGTAGAGCGCGGCAAGTAGATGCCGAGTCGGACGTGATCGGCAGATCGGCTGAGCTGCTGAGTGATCCAAACGGCGGTTCGGGGTTGGCCCACCTCAGCTCACTCTCGTCCGCGCGAAGCCATGGAGCCGACGCACAGACGGGACGTCGGGCTCGTGAGCGGCCTGCTCACGGTCGCGCAGGCCCTCAAGAAGCACGCCAACGATGGATTCACCACCAACCGTGCGTCCCATGCGCCCCGCGCCCCGCCTTCTTCGATCCGTCCGATGATCGACCCGTCAACCCAGTCAACAACCCTAAAACCCAACCGTCGCCTCGACGCCTCGCCCGCCTTCCCCGACCACTGACCCATCGTGTGATCCCGTTTCGCCGTCCACAGTGCGCGTGGTGAGTCAGGACAGGATGTACCTCGCCTTCCTCGCGGTGTCGTGCGTCGGCTTCTCGTCCCTCGCGGCGCGCGAGTTCATCGCGCTCGGCACGAAGGATCGTATGTCCGCGGTGAGCGCCATCAAGGAGTCGCTCACCATGCTCGACCTGCACAAGGCGGAGGGACCCAAGACGGACGCATCGTCCGTCTCGGAGTCCTCCACCAAGTCCGGCAAAGGCCGCGGTAAGGGCCGCGGTAAGGGCCGCGGCAAGGCGGGCGGCAAGGTGGGCGCTGACTTTTGGCGAGAGCTCGAGTACCTGGTCAAGGTCGCGATGCCCACGCCGTACTGCCAGATGTCCCAGCTCCTCGCCGCGCAGTTCACGCTGCTGGTCATGCGCACGCTGCTCACGGTGCGCGCGAACAAGGTGAACACCTTCTACCTGACAAAGGCGATCAGCACCGCGTCTTGGAAGTTTTGGGTCCGC
>Ga0257106_1000903_pt1 | contig 15779 bp, 17 predicted proteins | sample LP_taG_3_FD_190177 | JGI IMG/M metagenome (GOLD analysis project Ga0257106, IMG submission 190177) | Marine microbial communities from Northeast Subartic Pacific Ocean, Canada - LP_J_2011_P26_10m | ecosystem: Environmental > Aquatic > Marine > Oceanic | place: Canada: Northeast Subartic Pacific...
CTGAGGTCCTCAACCGTCGGCGGTGGGGGCTTCGGCTTCGGCTTCGGCGGCGACCCGGCGGAGGCCTGGCGCGGGAGGTCCGCCGGTTTGACGTTCGCTCCCGGCAGGCGGTGCACGGCGCCCGTCCCCTCCTCCTTTACGGAGTACTCGTCGCCGCCGCCGTGGACGGCCGTGACGACGCCCTTGTGGACCGACCGGTCGGCCAGCGGCGGAGGATCGAGTGGAGGGATCTCGCTGAGGTCCTCAACTGGTAGCGGCGGAGGCTCGAGTGGAGGGCTCGCGTTCCGTTCCGGCTCTTCACAGGAAGTTTTACTGATTTTCTTTGGCCATAGTACTCTGTGTGCCCGGAATAATAAAGTCACAATACGTGTCGCTGCGACTGACTGACCCGATTCTGATTTGTTAATCTTAGAGGGGAATAATCTATTACAAAATGCATCATTGAAACTAATCTTCATCCTAAAATGAGTATTCTCATTACTGCGTAGTTTACCTACATATCCATAACTGAAACGGTTGTCTTTCGCTTTGTCTTCCCCTTTTTCATCATTTGGCAAATTAGGAAAATATGGATCAAGACTCTTTCCCATACGAGTGACTGTAATTCCACAAGTTCTTTCATTATAACCGTTTCCTAAAATACTCCTTAATTCTTCTGTATGAGTAAATGTCACATCCAAATAGTAGGGCTCCTCCTTATTAAATTTTTTTTTATCAAAATCACACTCGCGTTCAAGTGCACTTCCATCTATAATCTCACGCCCTATTTCTTTCTGATATAGAATATAGAGTGGAAGGCTTTTAATAAGTCTCGGTCGCTTCTGGACATAAGTAATGTTCTCATCCTTTTTATCAAAACGATCTTTGTATTTTGTCTCTAGATCCATCAATTCTTTTTTGGGAATTTCAATAATATAGCCTTCATTATTCTTGTCAAAAGGTGGATATACTTTAACTTTCAGATTATTAATATTTGAAAGAGGTTTAAATTTGTTGCCAAAAGTTGACGCCTTATCCTCTTTTAAGGCGTTCGTTTCAAGATCAGATACATATGTTGGATCCATGGCAACAATTTTGCTTTCTCCCCGCGAATCAATGTAATTAAACTTAATTTTATCTGATTTATTATTGATATAATGGGAATAAGTATGTCCAATGAAATTGTTATTGTCAATTTTTTGATCAAAATCACTAGAAGGGGCACTACTACTAATACTACGACTACCTAAAGATTTGAACAAGTTAGTAATACTATTATTTCCGTTTTCTTGTATATCATTATAGAGGGAAACGGTACCATTTTCATGTTCACCAAATAATTTTCTTGAAAATTCCTCTACTTCACAGATTCGGGCGCGCGCGCTTGGGTCCGCGTGTACATCGTTCTTTGCAAACTCAAACAATTCATCTAATGACTTAAATTTCTCTACGATTGCGTAGTTCATACATTCGTCTTCGCCTTTTTCGGCAGCTTCATTAACTTTTTGGAAGTTAACACAATAAATCTGAATCAAATTGTTATATTTACTAATGAGAATAAAGATCCCCTGATTAGAAAGTTTATAATCTGCGATTTGACCACCAACTCCGTGCTGACCAATCAGATTACCTTCATCTTCTTTTTTACCAGGTTTGAAAATACACAGAAATTTATCAAGCTCCCCATCCTGCATTCCAGCATTATCGAAGACATATGCAATTTTCGGAGATTCTATTGTAAAACCAAATTGGATTTTACAATCTTCAGCTTTTTTTCCAAGTCTTTTAAATTGATCCAGTGAATTATCAAATTTCTCAGCAACAGCATCTCTTAGACTAATACCAGTTGAGTTGTTGCGAAACATGGAATTCCATGCGCCCGCAGTTGAAATAGGGCTATTCATATGAACCATTGTTTCTAATTATTTTATTTTTCATTATTTCTTCCAATAACAAATCATTTTTTTTGTAAGCGGATTGTAGTAATAGAACATTAAATTGCTTGACCTCTAAGTATAAAAATAAGTATAGCAACGGCAAGAATGAAGGTAAAGAAGAAAAGAATGGATGTTATGATAATATACGGATATAAATGTGCAAATGCGTAATGAATGATAGGATCTATAAGATCTGTCTGTAAACGCGTCATATTTTTCTTTTCTCTAACTTCGTCAAGTGTGTGATGTAATAAATCATGTATAATTTCGCGAATAATCATTCTTTGCGTTTAAATTTACAAATATTTTTTAACCATTAAATACAACCGCATGGCTTCTAATATAGAAAAAGATTATGACTCCGATACCGAACTTGTTCCCGATTTTGACATGGTAGATCTAAATGATTTTAAATTAACAAAGGGAGATGAATTGGCGGGTGGCTCTTGGGAATTACCTGTAGAACACTTGCGAGACGAATCAATTAGTTTACAATTTGCACTTCCAGCATTTAAGATAGATGATGCAATTGATATTGAGACTTCATCTAAAAACGGTTTTTTTCGAATTAAATTGGATGAAGGTAATAAAAAACACGAAGAGTTTAAAAATTTTATTACTAAGTTAGAAACTTGGCTTGTAAGTCAAATTATAAATAACCATAATGACTGGTTTGGATATATGTGGAAATCGGGTGGTCCTTTAGATGGATTTAGCCCTCCTCCGTCTTCAGCAATAAAAGAGATGTATCATCCAATGATTGATGAAGATAACATTTTCTGTTCAAGAGTTCATATTCGGAAGGGTAATTATCAAATCCAATGTATGGACACAGAACAAAATATGATAAGTTTAGATTGTATAAAGAATTGCAATGTAGTACCTCTTGTGGAAGTTAAGGGAGTATTTATGAAACCTCGTTCATATAATCCAGATATTGTTCTACGTGGTCTTGTAACAATTCCATCTGCCAAAAAAAATGTAGAGTCACCAGCTGATTTTTGTCTTTTCCATACAGAGGATAAAAATGATAGTTACGCATATTATGATTATGCGACAGAAGATGAAGATACTGATTGCGAGGATAACATGGTTTTAACAAAACCAGTAGAGACAAAAGATATAGACATTCCGGTGGAAGAATTAACAAGTAAAGAATCGGTTCCAGTTGCAGAAGCTCCAGAGGAAGTTACACCAGAGGAAGTTACGCCAGAAGATGTAAAAGAAACTAATGTGGAGAAAAAGGATATAGATAATAATGACACCTTACAAGCATTAATGAGTGCTGCTGAAGAAGCAAAGCTTGCTGCGAAAAATGCGGAAGATGTTTATCAAAAGTATGTATCCCAAAATGCAGCACAAAGTTAAACATAATGAATTAAGATTTGTGTGTAAATGCTGTAAATTTATTGGTTTTAACAAGTGGTAAATCGGATGGCAATATGGAACTTGAATTTTTTACTCTATCTTTTAACCATAGTTTTAAGATACAGTGTCCACTTTTTGGACTTAAAGAGATACCATGAGTTATCATATCTTTATCAACCGTTATAGATTCAGAGATGAGTCTTTCTAACCAAATTTTAGTTATGTTGTCCAGTTTGTAATTTCTTGATCTTGTTTCAATTTTAATAGATATAAATCCACCATTTCTATTTTCTGGACTCGACCAATCTGGAAAAATATCATCTCTCATAATAAAAACAATACCCGATTCATAATGTTTCATTGTTAATAATTTAAATATTCCCCAGAATTCTTCTGCAATTTGGGTTTTACATAAAAAAGTATAACTATCTTTATCCCAGTTTCTAACTTTAGAAGAATGATACCAGAAACTCCACGATGACATTAACTCCACCATTTACTTATATTACACAAAGAAACAACTTTATACTTTTTAACTTTAGTTTTATGGATGTGGAATAGCAGTCCCCCAAAAATTGGATGGTGTTTTAAGAGTAAATCCACTGGCTCTCAGTATTTCCTCTTGTGAGCGCGGAATTTTCAAATGACTACGATCATAAAATCCGGGTGCCATTCTTGGTACAGGATTTGATTGATAGCTTAATGTTCGGAATGGTATATTTTCACCAAGTTCTATAAATTCTGTTACGGATCCAGATTGATTAACTATCGTTAAACGTACATGTGGAGGTACTAATCTTGTTCCGAGATGCGAATAATATGCGTTCGGAAAAGGAAGTTTAATGGAAAATTTACGAGACTTTGGGCGAAATTTCCCGAGATTCTTTGTATTTTCGAGCGCAACAATTGCGTCGGGAAATGGTAATCCTGAACCAGTATAACTTTGTCTATAATCTGGAGGTTGAGCAGCCATATATGATACATATGTGGTTTTGTCCCATTTAGTAAGTTCGCATTCAAGAATTATATCAGTTGGATTAGGGCGGACAACATTAACTTTAATAGAAGGAAATATGTGCTTCATTAAGTATATTAAATAAAATATTACACAGATGCGCTTAGAAGTCATTGCTTTTTTGTATAAAATGTTATGGAACTTGTACAAACTTTCAACAGTACTTTGAATGACTTTATTGGAAATTTAAAAAGATGCTTTCCAGAAGATACAAAAGAGTTGTTATTAATCACAATGATGCAAGACACACGGCCCCTACAGCAATTTATGAAATGTGTTCTAAATAACACGGATAAGATATCAAACAAGGATCGGACACTATTTGAATCTCCATTCATGTTCACATCCGATTTTGATCTATCTAATTTGGTTCAAAAATCAAATAGTGGTAATAATACTGATGCAATATGGAAGTTTTTACAAACATTAACTTTAATTGGAACAACCGTTCGTTCGAAGTCTGCTAATTTAGAAGATTTTTTTCAACAATTTGAAAATAATAATTTTATGAATGGTCAAGATGGTATTCAGGAACAAATGATGAATATTGTACAAAAACTTATGGAAGAAAACCAAGAAATAGATATTGAAGAATTAGATGGGTCGGATAGCGATAATGAGAATGATACTGAAAATACAGGTGGTGAAAATACAGGTGATCAAACTGCTGAAAACGAATATGAAAATATGTTTAAGGATACAAAGATTGGAAACCTAGCAAAGGAAATAGCCGAGGATATTGACATGTCGGCATTTGATATGAGTGATATGCAATCACCCGATGTATCAGCAGTAATGCAAAAGCTTGTAGGTGGCGGCGGATTAAAAAATCTTGTACAAACGGTTGCAGATAAATTGAAGAAAAAAATGGCATCAGGTGATGTAAATCAAGAAGAATTGATTGGAGAAGTACATGAAATGATGGAAAAAATGCAGAGTGATAAAAAATTCAAAAAAATGTTCAAATCAAAAGATGTTAATGGTATATTTAAAGAATTTATGAAACAAAAGGGTGAAGAAGTTAATGAAGATGATGATTTCAGTGCCCTTGAAGAATTATGTAGTGATGCACTTAAAAAAGGCGGTATACCTAAACACATTTCACCTCAATCAATGAGAGGGGGGAGTAGAAGAAATGGTGTTCGTAATCGCTTGAGAAAAAAATTAGATGCAAAGAATGACGAAAACACAAATACAAATCAAATATTTGCTGGTGCGACAGAAGCAAATCTTTCTAACGACGACAGCACAAGTAGTAAGAATATACCCAAAATACCTTAATACTTACTAAGAATATTTCCAAAAATAGATTCTAATTTTCTACTTTTCAACCAACCACCGTGATATCCTTCTCTATAAAACACGTATTTTGGATCAAAATTATTTTCAATAACGCCTTTATCGGCTGTATCATTCAGAATAAAATCACTATGAGAAACAAACAAGTATCTATTATATGGATATTTGTGTAGTTTATTCTTATGTTCGGTATAGAATAGATAATCTGTACTATTTGCACAACCAAACCCAATGATAGTATGTATGAAATATCCCATAATACAATTTAATAAACGATATTTATAACTAAGATGTATTGTACGGGAGTTTACAACATTGATAGTTCTAAATATTGACCGTTTATTTGTAAAATGCATATCAATAACCGATCGGGAGGTTAAAAGGGGTTCGAATAGATATACTGCCTTAATATTGATTTCTTTATTTAACTTATTCACGATTAAATCCTCAAAACATAAGTATTTGATTCCACCCAAAGACCAGGCAAATATATGAATATCAATCAACTCTCTTTTTTTCAAATAATTAATTATTTCATAACAATAATCATATTGATTATGACATAATGAGTGATTTAGTGAAATATCGCCCGGACCATACAGTGGCAAAATAACAGTATATCCTTTTTGAAACATGATATTTATGGCATTAAGCAGTTGTATAATTGAACCAGATAATCCTGGAAAACAAACAATAACTTTGGAATTATTATTCGTATTTTTAGGTACTAACTTATATATTATACAATTACCTTCATAATACTCAATGTCACAAATATGTGATAATATTTTAAATGTTAACCAATTAGCCAAACTCATCATTAGTTGAAATGAAAAAGGTAATGGGAAATGTAAATTATCCTGAATGCTTTGTTCTGTTTTAGAAGGATGATTATTATGTACAACTTGAATAAGAGTTTCTAAACTATTGTCATCTATATTAAAACATTCTTTCAATGTAACTAACATATCTCTTTTTTCGATACCTTCAGCAGTTCTAATATCATTCTTCAATTTTTCTAAACCACCAAAACTCGGGGATTTTGAAATAACTCTCTTTTGTTTCTTAATTTGGGTTGTTCTAAGTTTATGTACTAAGTATTCAAATAATAGATATGACCCAGCTAATCCACTAATTATTACAAACTTCTCACGCTTCCGCATATTTGGTAATATACAAAAAAAACAACTAATATAAATTCAACTTAAAGGGAAATCGATATATAATATATATTATGTCTTATGAAAAGGATATTGCTGAAACAAATGTTTCTAAATGGCTTGAAATTAGGAAAACGATTAAGGACCATCAAACGAAGATTACCGAGTTAAAGTCTGCTCAGAAAATTGTAGAAAATGAGATTATTCGTTCTATGAAAACAAATGATATTCCGAAATTTGACCTGAAGCGAGGTTCTCTTGAACTGGTTACAAAAAAATCAAAAAAATCTGTAACACCTAAATGGACTAAAGAAAAATTAACCAAATGTTTAGGTATTCGTGATACACTTGAGGCTAAGCAAATGATTCAAAATATAATGAATGAAATTGATAATCGTCCAATTACAGAAAAGGAATCACTTGTTTATAAAGATTAATTAAGCAGTACCAAAAATACTTGATATTGTATCCGTATTAATGGATGTACTATTCCATTTATTACTAAACATATTTAGTACTCCTTTTGACATATAATACAAAACAATAAATAGTGCTAAAATGGTTATTATGAGTTTCACGATTTGATCCTCCATTATTTCTTTCTTTTATTTTTTTTTTGGATTTCCTCACATCTTGGAATTGACCATTCACCGGTAATATCTGATACAGGGTAGAATATAGGTTTCTTTCCCTTCAAATACATCAAGAAATATGAATCGTTCTTCTTTCGTAACGTCCAATATTTATTTATTTTCTGAATAATACTATTTTGGGGAGCATCATCGAAAGCTTTTAAGGCAATTTCCTTTGTTGGTGGTATTCTTTCTTTCCCAAGACTAACATTTTTTGTACCATCAGTAACATACCATCCATATTGTCCAATACGAATTTCAATATTGTCTTTTATAACTAAGGGATAATTAAACATATTCTTTGCTTCATCTATTTCTAAATCATTTGAATTACTACTGGGTGGCATTTGAGAATAAACAATTTTTCCATCATTACCTTCTTTACCTATACATAACCCATATTGTGTTCTAATTATACCAAGTATCTGGTTATCTGAAGATTTATTTAATACAACCACCCAATTCGGTTTCTTTCCCAAAATAGAATGAGAAGGAGGTGGTTGTAGTGCTATTTTAGCAGATAATTCTTTATGAAAATCCTTGACAAGAACTCTCCAATTTAGTTTACCTTCTGCTACAAGATCTAACTTATCTTCCAGTTTACTTGTAAATTCGGAATTAACAATCGATTCGATTGGACTATTCTCCATAAATTCACAGGCCTTTATTCCAAGATCAGTTACAAGAAATATATTTTTCTGACCCCCTATCTTTTGTATATATTTAGAGGATTTGATCTCTTTATTCAAATCCATATTCCATTCGGACAATTCAATATCCAACTTAGGATTTGTACCAATTGACACATAACCCTTTTCCTGAATTCTTTCTATAATTGAGCTATATGTAGATGGTCTACCAATACCCGTTTTTTCTAGCATCTTAACAAATCCTGCTGCATTAAATGGGGCATTTGGAATTGCTGCCGCTTCACGTACACAAATGCTCATAATATTCAACTTATCTCCAATCTTGTACTCATCCTTCTCCCTATTATTAGATGTTTCTACAACTACACCTTTTAAACGTGTAAAACCTGCAAATATTAATACTTTTTGTATTGACTCCCATTTATCCGCCTTTGTTTCCAATATTGTTTTACATTCGGAATAAATTGCTTGTGACATTTGAGATGCAATTGCTCTTAATTTTATAAGATCATATAACCTTGCCTGTTCTACATTATTTGGCACAATTTTCTTAATATTTATTGGACGAATCGCCTCGTGTGCATCTTGAGTTTTCATAGATCCTTTCGGACTATATTGTCTCTTACAAACATATTCCTCTCCAAATTCAGATTGTATCCATTCAATTGCCTCATCTTGGAATTGTGAAGATAATGATACGGAATCGGTTCGCATATACGTTATATACCCACTCTCATACAACTTTTGAGCTATTTCCATTGTTTTCTTTGGATTATAGTTATATCGATTGTATGCCATTTGTTGTAAGGAAGATGTAATAAAGGGAGGAGGTGGACTTTCCTTTTTATCCTTTACGGTTATTTTCACAATTCTTAACTGTTGTTCTTTTACACTTTCCAACCAAAGGATGATTTTGTCATTAGAGGTTAATTTTGGTTTAATATGAACTATATTTTTCATCCTTTCTGAATGTGCAATAGCTTTTATAGTTACTTCACCAACAGATTGTTCTCTTTGTCTTTCCATACACATGCGTATTGCAGGTGATTGACATCTTCCTGCCGATAAAGCTCTTATGTTTAGATGACGCGACAAGAATGGAGAAACCATAAATCCAAATACAATATCTATTACGGCTCTTGCTTGCTGTGCATGATAAAGCTCCCGATTTAATCTTCCGGATTTCTCAAGAGCTTCTTTCAATGCTTTTTCTGAAATTTGATTGAAAGTTATTCTTTCGGTATTTTCCATGTCCAACTTAAGTAATTTCATTAAATGAGCCGCAATTGCTTCTCCTTCTCTATCCAAATCCGATGCAATTATTATACGAGTTGCGTTCTTTGCCTTATCCTTTAATCCTCTAATTATTTTCTCCTTAGTTTTATGAATAATATACTCGGGTTCAATATTATTTGGATCAAACCATTTTAAAGTTGGTTTCAATGCATATACATGTCCAAAAGATGCGACACATTTGTGTCCCGTATATTGTTCAATTTTCTTACACTTGCCATTACTTTCAACTATTATCAAAGTTTCATTACCCATCTACTAAAAGTTTATACTATATTAACTTTCATTTTTTTATTCATCTACTCCCCAAAAACGATCTAAACTACCATTCGTATTTACTTGTTTCCCCTTCCTCTTTCTTTTTTCAGGAATAATATCTTCAATGCTGTCTAAATTTAAATTACCAATCTTAAGAGAATTTGATGTTAAAAATAGAGATGTGTTCTCGTGCTTTTCTGTAGGTGTATCGTCCATTTGCATTTTTAGGGATACCATTGGTGGATATACTATCTTCCAATTCGTATTCCCACGAAATTCAATTACACTTAATTTACCTCCAAATATTGTTAATAATTCTCTACGAGGAGCAGGATCGATTCGTTTATTAACATTTACCATTTCATGTAGGAGTTCATATTCCTTCCAACGTTCCCCGTATCTTGAACCAGAATCCATAATATATGCACATGTACATTCTGGAGAACAGAAATCTCCAACACATTCAAAACTCCCTTCTTTATTTTTACGTATAGGTAATCCAAGAGGTTTACACGAATATTCGTGACAACACCACCAACATAGATTTATATTCGGTTTTTCATTTTGAGACGAATCCTCTTTATTTTCTACAATCTTTGATTCAACATAACTAAATTTTGAAGTATCAACCGGATCATACGCACTTGGTGTAGATATACTTGGATTATATTCCAATATTTCATCCTCGGAATATCCATTATTTTTGTCAAGTAATTTCTTCTTTTTTAGATGTAATATCAAATTTGACGGTAACTTTTCAGGACTAAGAACTGTTTCATTATGTATAGAAACTGCATCAGAAACTGCTAATTTTATATTTGACTTTCCTCTTTTCTTAACTGCCAACATTGTTGAAGTATGAAATAATCTTAAGTTTTCTCCTTATATGATAAATTGAAGATTATATGTGCTTTTATAAATAATGCGTTACTTTATTAAGGACTTAAACATATCTATTCAATAGTAATGGATGAAACCTTCTTTTCAAAATCAAATTTTGAAATGCTTTATAATTTAATCGACGATCACATGATTAAGACTTATTCATCTCCACTTGATAATTTAGAAATCAATGCGCGGACTGTAATATATGAATCCATGGTTAATAATTACAGTACACGCAAAGATGGGCAGAAATTAGAAGATATTAATAAATTAGTTCTAAAAGTTTGTTTGCCTAAATTAACACAAAATATACCAAAATTAGTTGTTGCTGATGAAAAAGTTAATGTGTTTATTAAATCCGAAGGCTCAAATGAAGAGCCTGTTATTGTTGATAAAGAAAACCTTGAAGGTACTTCTTTAGATATTAAATCGGATGAAAAACCTCCACCACCAACAAGCGGTTTACAGAGAGATTTAGATATTAGTAGTTCAGATAGAAATAAATGGAGTTCTAATTCGGAGGATTCACCTTACACTTTTGTTGTTCATCTTGGTGTCAGTGAAACATTCCCCGGAATCGGTACTCCAGTCGCTTTTCAAAATGTCGTATCTGTCAATATTACTCATGCTATCTTACCCGATACAGTTAGTGGATCACTCGATAAATATCCATATCTTTATCTACAAATTGATGAACTTCAGGGAGCCTATCAATCTACATCTGATCATGGTAGAAGGTCTTTTGTTAAATTATTAAAAGACAAAAAATGGCTTGAGTCTCCCAACTCTAATATTAGTTATAACCTTATGAATACAAAAGGTAATGGTGCAAAACCCTCCGTTGGATGGAACGTAGATACACCTATCGCAACTTTATCAAAATTAACTATTCGTATACTTACCCCGAATGGATTCCCATTAAAAATACAAAAAGATGTTCTTGATATTGATACCATACAAGAAACAACAAGCAATATAATTATTAAATGTACAAACGTTTTTAGTCCCAATACTATTTATACCAGTAATCGAATCGGTTTTAAACATATTAATTTGACCACTCCAGACCATCAAAAACAAAACTTGATCACTTTCTTAGAAAATACGGAACATATTGTACTATCTATTACAAATAATCAAACAATCAATATTCAAAAATCTGTAGAATCTTATGCCACAAATGGTACTCCAACATACACGGATTTTGGTTGTATACCATCTGGCACAATTGATATAGCTGGATTATTAATGAATCTTTCTTTTCAATCAAATTTTGGATTTAATATTAAATCACTCAGACATACTTTTGAAGATATGCCAAGATTAGTTTAAAATATCTAAGCTACAGTCCATCCGAGAATGAATGTTATCGGTACCGTGGCATTATTGAATGGCGACACAGGCGTCGTTACTCCAGTCAGTTGAGTGCCGGAGTTACCACTCGAAATAGCAGTGAGATTATTCTCATTTATTTCGTCTGCAGTGGAGGGAATCAGTTGTCCGTCAATAGAATATTTAATGTAGATTTTATCACCAGCGGAGAAATCTACACTATTGGTTTCCAGAGGTCCGGAAACCTCACTTGTACGGAAATTCCAATAGTTGTACTCATCGGCGTCGCTCGTCGAAGTGATTTGACGAGCGAACTTAGCACTCGTCTTTGTATCAATATCAGTTATCATGCCCGTAGTTGGGTCATCTACAAAGAAAAGACCATTTCCTCTGACCACGCTGTTTGCGATATCTAAGCCAGTTGTACTTCCGTTAAAAATCGCTAAAACCATATAATTAAATATAGCTCCTGCTAAAACCTGATCTGGAACCTTCGTGTCGTCGGTGAGGGTAGAAGGGTAATTAGCGACGTCTACTGTAAATACTAATTGGGATGAACTATATGCCGAACCTTTTAATGACACGTTGCCCGTATTATGTCCCGCAAAATCCGCAGCGGAACTGTTAGTCGTAGAATAATCAAGGGCGCCAGTAACACGATTTACTATTATAGATGGACCCGCAATAGTTCCATAGTCAATTACCCCAAATAGAGCACTATCAAGGGTGCCACTTCCAATTTCAATATCAATTTTCTTAAAGTCAATATCCGCGAGATCAACAATCGTAGGATACAAGAATACTTTTGCCATTATATAATATCGCTAAATTAAAAATATACGTTTAAAAATAACCATTTAACCATTCCGAAATAGATATTAAAAATATGGAAACTATAAAAGAATATTATGAAAAAGTGAATCAATTTGATTTAACCAATGAACAAAAATCAATAATTCGGGATAGTTTGAAAAAAATAGAGACTGCAATTTTGGATGTTATAACATATAGGAAAACATATGAAGAACTTAAAGATTTATATGGTTTCCCTGCCTTCTTTGATAAAGATAATGGAATTTTATATGCATACCAACTCCGCCTGAAAAATAGTAAACCCGCCTTTTTGTTACTTATATGGAAAAAAGGTATACTAAATATGGAAATCATGGCTTTTGATCTGGAAGCCGTTTCAGCTTCTAGAAATTATAATCACCTTCAGAAACAACACATGACAGAAAATACATATGTCAAAAAAGAATCAGACAATACACAATCATAAGTATCTGATCACTCTTAAAGCTTTAGACAAATGATGTGTCAAAATTATCATCAGATGTACCATGTTTGAGTATAGCATACTGTACATCATAATTCTCAATAGAATTTTTAAGGTCTGTTAGTTTGTCAATATCAAACTCATTTGGTGAAATATTATTATAGATTCTCGTCCATATAGGAACCTCAAACAATAATTCTTCCAAACCAATATTTGTGGCATAAGAAGTATTGATTACAATATTCTGTATCTTTATATAATATTTGGCGACTACTGCTTCATTCTCCTGATTGGAATATTGCAATAATGCCTTGATACCCATATTAACATGACTTAATGCAGATACCGACAGAATAAGTTCGAATGATATTATATCATTCACCTTATATCCACTACCTCCGTCTTCGACAGTTACTTCCCCATTACTTATCTGAAGTGTACATCCTACTCCCGAGCCGTCTACAGCTTCAGTTGGTATTGACTCTTGTTCAATATTATCGGGGACGGGTATTAATAATACTATCTTGTCGACTGGACCAACTCTTATTAACCCTGATATTGTATTTTCTAAATTGTTTTTTTCTATTTCCAATGAATCAATATCCGACTTTAATTTTAAAACGCTTCTATTGAGAGAAGTTATAATAACTCCTGCTGCTTTATAGCGCGCTATAATTCTTACCAATTCTCTTATAAATATTTGTTCTTCATTAAGTGACCAACTGCCCTCGTTGATATTATAATATTCATCCGCACTAACCAATTCTTGAAGTTTATGCGAAAAATCACGATTTTTGTCCGAATTTTTTGAGCACCAATCGTATGCTGTATTTGGATCAATTTGTTTTGTAATAACTGATTTATATACATCCGGATGCTGTTCTCTAAGATATTTATGGAAGTCTGACTCTTTTTTATTTTCAGAATATAAGTTCTTTAATCTTACAAGTAAACGAAGTATAACACTTAAATGAAGTGGTGTGTTTTTAGACTTGGTTGTACCCTTTACCTTAAATAAAACGATTACAACATAATTCAGAACAACAATCAATCTTAAAACAATTGGATCTGCGATTCCAGCTATAGATACTTCATTACGAAGCTTTTTTGCTAAATATATAATTAAATTTACTTTTGTTTGATTGGTACTTGACTGTTCTGTATTCGTCTGACCGCTACTATACATAACTAGTGTAACCATTTTTTAAAGTTTAGATAAGAAAAAAATCTTACACGGCTCTTTCGCAAAATTTAATATGTTTTGGCTTTTTAATATAATATGGATGTTGATTCTTTCATTGAAGAACTACTCGGTAAATTTGTAGATATAGCTATTTATGATTTATACTGGAACAATTCACTATTTGTAAGTCCTGAATTTTCAAAAATTATAACAGATCTTGCCACAAAAGATAAATATTTAAAAGTACCAGCTGAGAAGAAAAGACTATTTCGTGTTATAATTCGAAATATGGTGTATATGGCAAAATGTAAGACTTGTAGCTCAAGTAACTTTCGTATTCCTTATATTTTTGAAATGTATTTCTTATATGGTCTTTATGTGAAGAACCCTATGTACTTTTTAAACGTTCTCCCGGATATTACTTTTAATCAACAAGAACATCAGTTAACTTTCTTACATAAGGTTGTTTGTAACAATAACTTTCCAAGTAAGTACGATTGTCATTGTGAGCTATATGACTTCACAATAGAATGTGAACACATGTCTAAATTCGTTGCAGAAAAGAAGTCAACCTTTAGACATGGTACATCCGGTACAACATCAACAACACCAACAAATTCTATAGACAAAATTATTGAAACAATTACAAAATTAATAGAATCAGAAACACCGACTTTAACCGAAGAGGATCAGAATATACTAAATGAAATCGATAGTGAGGTGAATAGTATGATTAATCCCTGAATTAAGATTTAAAATATTTCATTTCTAAATTTGTTTTACTATTTCGGTTAGATTTCAAATATCCTATAAATTTTTCCACAGAAATATTCGTATTTGTAACTCGATTGTACTCTTTCAATGTATTCTCCAACATAGAATACGATAAATTCTGATATGTTTTGTTATTGCACAATCTCAACTGACTTCCATCGGGCAAACTTATCCTATCCTTTGATTGTGACTGACAAAATTTCATAATATTAACACCTAATTTTTCTCGTTCTTGTTTTTTTAATCGTAACTGTTCATTGAGTTTTTCTATATCATTTTCAATCTTTAGATAATTGGTCACATTTTCCCTTATCATCCTTATATTCTGTATTATTTTTCATATTCTCAAGATCTACTATATATTTTTCCATATCTTTTATTCTTTGTATAAGACACATATTATTGTAAACCAATCTATTTCTATTTCTTGAAAGAATTTTCTGTTCTAAATTAGATGTTTCCTCTAATATCATTAATCCTTCAATTTCATTAAAATTGAAACAATACCATAATAATACAAGTAACATTGTAATTACAAGTAGGCTAACCATATTATTCATAAATTGACATAGTTATTATTAAAGGTATTAGTGCGCATGATGCCCATCTAATTCTTGTATTAATGAAATTTGCGTCATTAAATCATTGGCGTAGCTCGCCGGGTATGTGCTGGCGATGGCGTTGATAGCGCATGCGGCACCGCCATTTCCACCGCCACCACCACCGCCATTTCCACCG
>Ga0257106_1000904_pt1 | contig 15774 bp, 11 predicted proteins | sample LP_taG_3_FD_190177 | JGI IMG/M metagenome (GOLD analysis project Ga0257106, IMG submission 190177) | Marine microbial communities from Northeast Subartic Pacific Ocean, Canada - LP_J_2011_P26_10m | ecosystem: Environmental > Aquatic > Marine > Oceanic | place: Canada: Northeast Subartic Pacific...
TTATGCGGGTTCGCCGCGGCTAAAATGGTCGTTCGCGCGGGTAAAGACGCCCTGGCGCCGCCTTTGTTCACCGAGACTCTTTGCTGTTCCATGGCTTCGAGTAAACTGGCGTGTTCGGATTTCATTTTATCAAACTCATCCACGCAACAGACGCCGCCGTGCGCTAACGCAACCGCACCGGCTTCGAACGTTGGCGCGCCAGATGTTGGATCTCGAGACACAGTCGCGGTTAAACCTGCAGTTGATGCGGATTTGCCACTCACGTGTATTGCCAACGGCGCTACGCGCGAAGCGGCGCGGAGCATTTGCGATTTGCCCATGCCTGGGTCACCGACGACGAGACAATGCGAGGTGCCTCGAGCGAAGGTTTCGTTTCCAGCGGCACCGTGGTTTTTATGCTGGTGCTGTTCCCGCGCGTTTAACGAACTTCTGCGTCGTTTATGATGCACTCGTTGACTTTCGTTTTGGCGCCCTTCGTTTTCTTCGTTTTCTTTGTCGTTGTCAAAGCTCGTCTCCGCGCCGACGCTGTTTGCGTTGTTGTTTTCTTTGTTGTTGTTAATGTTGTTGTTGTTTTTACCGCTACTGTTTTTGCTGCTTTTACTGCTCTTATCGGCTTTTCTTACGCCACCGAACAAGCACAAAAGCAAGCCGCACTTGACGATTTCGTGCCCGTAAATCGACGGACACAAAGATTTGACCAAAACTCTCAAACGGTCGTCCGCGCAGCGTTCGCTAAATTTAACTATTTCTTGGTACGTTTCCGTTTTGCGGTTGGTCGTACTCGTTTGATTGTTATTCGTCGCTTGGTAACCAGCACCACCACTACCAGTAGCAGAGGCTGGTGGCATGACAGAAACCGCGTCTACGTATAACCGTTGTATCGCCGACCCGGTTTTCTTGCCGCCTAAAACAGACGGCCCTCGTTGCTCTTCGCACTCTTCTCTTCGGACGATGCCGCACACTTGCACGCGTTCGCCCGCGGTCTCTATGCGATCGACTAACGTTTCCGAAAGCTCGCACTCGATGTGCTTCGGTGCCCGATCGAGCGTTCGCGCTTCTAATTCGTCCGCCGATTTTCGTCGATTTTGTTTTCTCCTCTTCTTTTTCTTTCTCCCTCCTTCCTCGTCGTCATCGAGTGGTTCAAAATCTTCCTCTTCCTCTTCCTCCTCGTCAAATTCTTCTTCTTCATCATCATCTTCTTCTTCGTCCGAGCTGCTGCTCATCCCTTCCCCGCTCCCTAAATTCGGCTCTTCTCTCAGCGTCACCCGCCTCCAATCTTCCGTCGTCGCTCTCTCGAAATCCGGCGTAAATCCTTTCTTCCCTCGACACTTGGGCGTCTCGCAGTTCGCCGGCGCCTTGAAATTCCCGCTCTTATCCAAAGTCACCAGAATCGACTCTTTACACTGCTCACACTTGAAAAATATAGACTTACACAGTGGTTTCGTCGCCTCTGCTTTTTGGACGACCCCTTTCAACTGCACGACCCGTCCGAGCCAACTGGATTTCAACTCTCGAAAATCTCTCACTTTAAACTTGCTCGAAAAGTTATACACGTGGCACGTCACTTTACACTCCTTCCCGATGACGTTCCGATTATTTCGTCGCGAAATCATCTCGTCGTCACCGTTGGCCAGCACCACGCCTTCGAGCGCCTTCTCCTTAAACCCACTCGCGATCAACCGTCCTCTTTCTTCTTTCGGTAAGCTATAAAATAAACACTCGTGCGCAGCGCACGCCAACGCTTGAAACGCTTCGTCCGGCGCCAAGTCGAGCGCGTGGAACAAATCCGGAACTCGATCGCCGAGTACACATTTCAACGCTTTATAATCGAACGGAATCACGATGGATTTCGCGTGTAACGCTTTCGTCTGCAGTCGTTTTTTATATGAGAGATGAGAAAGAGAGAGAGAGAGTCAACATCGCAAAATGGTAGTTTATCGCAGAGAGAGAGAGAGAGAAAGAGCTGTCGTTTCCGCTTTTGAAAATCTTAAAATTAAAGAGAAGGAAAGAGCTCGAGATCGTCGTTTACGTCGCGCGAGAAGACACCCAACGCGCGAGAAAGAGAGAGAGAGAGGTCTCTTTTCGTCTCGTCTCTGAGCGAGAAGACACAATATACAATGATTACCTGGTCGAACAATTCCGCCCCGTTCGTTGCGAGACAAAACGCGTCGATCAATTTGCTCGCGAGCTCGCACCGTCGATCGGACGTGACGTCGTACTCCACGTTTGGGAAATACACGTGCCAGTCGAGAGGGGGGAGAGCACTGTCTCGCGGTGTGCATCGGGATTGAGTTTGGTTGTTGCGACGATGAGATTCGTCGTCGCCCCGGAGTTGGTGGTGTTCCTCCATTTTTGTACTACCGTGTGCAAAACGAGAGTGAAAAATGTGAAGATTATGCGAGCGGATGTGGTTTATATTTAACTATTTCTAAATGAACTAAATATCGTTCTCGTAATCCGTCGTTCTTCTTCCACGTCGTAGAATTCTTCGATTAACTCTCCATCTTCGTAAAACCAACCATATGGTAATGGACAGTCGTTGTCGAGGCAGTATTGTACACATTCGGGGTGGTTGTTCTCGTGCGCTCCTTCTAGGGCGCCCTCGTTCCAAGGCGCTTTGGCGGTTTCGTGTGAGTACTTCAAACAGTCTAATTGACCGTTTATGGCTGCATTCTCACACGCCCAATGCTCATATTTATCAAACTTACGCTCAACAAGATATTCGAGTATGTGGAGATGACCATTTTTAGCCGCCAAATTGGCAGTACCCGAAGCCCAAGGCGCTTTCGCTTCTTCGCGTAAGTATTTGAGTATCTCGAGATGACCTCCTGAGGTAGCACGTGCACACGCACGTAAATCGATAGGACACTTATTTGCCACGCAATACTTTACCATTTCCAGATTACCTTGAGATGCGGCCGCTTCAATCGGCCTTTCATCCCACTCACACTTTTTCTCCTCTCGCGCCCACTTGAGCAACTCGAGTTTATTCGTTTCAGCAACTTTCTGGCAGAAATATGATTCGTCCATCTCTTCTTCAACGCTATTATACGTGCCCCACGGAAAATGCTCCCACGCAACTTCCAAAGTCGATATCGACGACATCTCTTCAACTTTAAACCACTTTTTCAAATCACTCTCGCGAGATGATCTCTTAATCAACTTTCTCGTCTCCGTATTCACTCTGTGCAAGAATTTCACAGCATTCGAATCCAATCTCGGAGGAATATGTTTGAAACAAATATCGTCGTTATTCACAATCAAATCCCACAAAAAATCTCTCTGACCGAGCTTCCTCTTCCTCGCTCTCGTCACGACTCCTTCCCTAGACGACATCGTGATGCTTTGTGTGTTGTTCTCTCTCATTATAATACACAACAAAGAGCTCCCCGGGAAAAACTCTTTCTGAGGAAGATATTTGAATTTTCCCTGCACAAAACAACTTTCTTGTTGCGCAGAAACCCGCAGAGACGAAGAAGAAAACACGCCGCAGAGTACTTAAAAGGATGACCGTGATATGTATCGGAGGATGCTGCGTCCCGCTCGAATCTCTCCTCCCGTTCCTCGTGCTCTCGTTATCCAAATTCGGAAAGAAACTGATGCACTTCGTTTGGGAGAAGTTGCCAATCGTTGAAAAGGTCCCGTTGATTGGTTCCAAGTTCGTTCCGCCGATGGAACTCGCGAAACGGAGGAAAAAAGAGAGAAACGAAGAAAAGGAATCTTGAGATGATTTCGTGTGTTGTGGACGAGGACGATGAGGACGAGAGAGTTCTTCTTCTCTCGGGGTCGTCCAAGAGCAAATGATGCACAGAAATGAACTTTGGAGTCGCTTTCTTGCTCGGGCGCACCGACAAGAAACGTCCTCGGACGAGAGGATAAGTGTAGCGAATAGAGATAGATTAAGACAAAGAATAGAACGAGAGAAAACAAAAAACGAACAGATTTGGAAAAAGCAGCAGCGTTTAAGCGTAACGTATAAAAAACCAACGCGTACACGTCTCATCATGACAACGCTCGCCTCGTTTGGCAAACCTTTCCCGAAAGGCTTTTCGGGCGTGCACGCGCGTGACTTTTCGAGTTTGAATGGCTTCGAGTCACAAATTGGGCCTTCGACGTGTCACGCAAAAGCGCGAAAACTCGCTTTTTCCGTGCTACTCGGAACAGCAAAGCGTTTCGCGCCCGCGGAGGACAAAACGTCGACAATATACTTCCGGTTTCTTGAACTCATTTGACGCAAGTAAAAAAACCTTCTTAAAAGCATATTCTCCGCTCGATGATGATATAATCATCATCTCGCGGGAAATAGTGTGTTTAAATCTAAAATCGCATTCTCTCTCGTTGTTGTCTACTCTCTTTTTCCTCTCTCTTTAACTCTCTGCTAACTAAACGCGTTTACTCTTGTTTAATCAGCCATTTCGGCGTCCTCGGTCGCCGCCGACCCTTTTCTCGCCAAAATCGCCTTTCTCGATTTGTCCATCTTCAACTTGGTGATGACACACTTGGACGGGTCGATGCCGACTTGCACGGAAGCGCCTGTGATTTGTTTTAATAACATCAATCGATTCAATCGTTAGTGTTATTATATATGTAGTCTTGTTTAATAGAAAGAGAAACGATAAAGACGACGACGCGATGAGACAAAACTGACCCTAGAAGAAAACGAGATGAAAGCGGATTCAATAAACGTACCATTAACCTTATCCCTCGTCACCTTATCCACGTGAATCACCCACTTCTTCCTGTACACTTGCACAACCTTCCCTTCTTTCCCTTTGAACGACCCTCGAACGATTCTCACTTCGTCTTCTTTCCTCACCGGAATCGATCGGCAGTTGTGTTGCTTCTTCAACTCTTGGCTCAACGATGCGGACATGATTTTACGCCTCTCGCTCGACGGTGCGGTGAAGTGCGCTTTGCGCGCTTTGCGGCGAGAGGAGGACACGTTTGGGTTGAATTTCATCGTTAGCTTCTGTTTGTGTGCTTATATCTCGTTATATAAATTCGCAACGAATCGTAGTCTTTATTATGTATAAACACTCTTTCTATGCGCGCAAAGTTGTATGCGATGAAAGAAACGAAAGAGAGAAGAGAGAAGAGAGTTCTGTGACACTAGGGTTGAACACCCTAAACACAAAAAAAAAGAGGAAAATCTCACGTCTAAAATTACATCAAAAGCAGTTAGCGCTCTCGTTGTTGTTGTTGTTGTGAAGAAAAGAGAAGGAAAGAGAGAGAGTAAATTATGGTACGACAGGAAACACCCCTCCCTTTTTCTTGTTGTTATTCTCCCGTGCTTTTTTTACTACTCGTTTTTGTTGCAAACTACTACTACTAAATTCGATTGCGTGATGACTCATCGTCTCGGAAATTGGATTCTCTTTTGCGCTTTTAAGACGACGACCCGGTTTGGGCGTCTTCTTCTTCTTCTTCTTCTTCTCTCTGTTTCTTTCTCTCTTTGTTTTTCTGCCGCTGACCAGAATCACCGTTTCTTCTTCTTCTCATTCGGCACCGAAACAGGCTTCTTCTTCTTCTCAAAATTCGTTCGTTACGTACAGAGATGAAAAAACGGAAACTTCGCTCGACGCGGTTCCAGTCTTCTCGAAAGGAGAAACCGTCTACCGAAACACATCACATAAACACAAACTTTTAACCGGATTTCCGTTTCCCGACGACGATTGCAAAACGCTCGGGGATATCTGGGAATCCGCGTTTAAGAAGTATCCAAACAGGCCTCTCTTAGGAACGCGCTCGATGGACGAACATACTGGACACCCGGGGAAGTACGAGTTCAACACGTACAGCGACTTTGAGCTCGTTCGGACAAAAATAGCGGCTGGGATAACCGCGTTAGGGTGCACGTCCTCGCAGACGTTTGGTTTGTATTCGATTAACCAACCGGAGTGGGTGGCGTGCGAGGCGGCGTGTACGAGGCAGAATATCGTGTCCGTGCCTTTGTACGATACGTTAGGACCGGACGCGGTGGAATATATTTTAAACCACGCGGAGTGCGTCGGAGTGGCGTGTTCGAAGGTGGTTTTGCACACGCTTTTGAACGTCATTCACAGGTGCGAGACGGTGAAATTCGTCATCGTGTACGGGAACGAAAACGGACCGCCCGGGGCGATTCCGGCGAAAACAGCCAACGGGAGGGTGACGATTAAAACTTTCGAGGAGGTGTTGATTTTAGGAAGCGCGAAACCAGTCGCGCCAGTGAGAGCTCACGAAAACGACGTGGCGACGATTTGTTACACGAGTGGTACCACTGGGGACCCGAAAGGCGTCGTGTTGACGCACTTGAATTTATGCTCCAACGCCGCCGGCTACTCGTACGATTTGAATATCGGGATCGGGGATATTCACGTGTCGTATTTACCTTTGGCGCACATTTACGAACGGGTAACGTTTATGGTGTGCGTTATGGGCGGTGCTGCGGTTGGATTCTATCGCGGCGACGTGCTCGGATTATTGGACGACGTGCAAGCGTTGAAGCCGACTATTTTTTGTTCCGTCCCGAGACTGTGGAATAGAATTTACGATAAAGTGAACGCCGGCGTCGCGGAAGGATCGCCAATCGCTCGGATGTTGTTCGCAAAAGCCTACGCGAGTAAGAAATACGCGTTTGAAAACGGCAAACCTCCGAATCCGTTTTGGGAAAAACTCGTGTTTTCAAAACTGAAAGCGAAATTGGGAGGTCGCGTGCGATACATGTCCTCTGGATCCGCACCCATCGGTGGTCACGTCATTGAGTTCTTGCGGATATGTTTTGGCGCGGTCGTTTTTGAAGGTTACGGGATGACGGAATCCGCGTGTGTCATTTCCAAAACGAACGAACGCGATTTCTCTACTGGTCACGTCGGCGCGCCGGCGCCGTGTTGCGAGATCAAACTCGACGACGTTCCCGAGATGAATTATAGGAAAAGCGATAAACCGTACCCGCGAGGCGAGGTGTGCGTGAGAGGTCCATCAGTTTTTGCCGGCTACTTTAAATCGCACGAGCAAACGCGAGAGTGTTTGGACGAAGTTAACGGGTGGTTGAAAACCGGCGACATCGGGATGATGTTACCCGGCGGTCGGTTAAAAATTATCGATCGTAAGAAGAACATTTTCAAATTGGCGCAAGGCGAATACGTCGCGCCGGAAAAGATTGAAGCCGCGTACGGTCGGTCGCCGTTAGTTGCGCAATCATTCGTGTACGGCGATTCGTTGCAAGCGAGCTTAGTTGCTATTGTCGTCCCAGATGAGGAAGTTCTAGCGCAATACGCGAAAGCGAATGGATTGATGAAAGGCGGCGGCGCGCCGACGCTGAGAGACATGTGCGAGAACGAAGCGATTAAAAGAGCCGTGTTCAATTCCATGAATAAGGCTGCGAACGAATCAAAGTTGAAAGGATTTGAACGCGCGAAACGGATTCACTTACACGGCGAGTTATTTTCCGTGGAGAATGGATTGATGACGCCAACGTTTAAGTTGAAACGACCGCAAGCGAAGGAGGCGTTTTTACCAGTCATCGAAGCGATGTACGAAAGTTTGCGGTAATTATCACAACTTGTATCGTAGTAGGTTACAAAATGTATATATATTATCGTTACCTGGTTATTAGCATAAATAATCATCTATCATCTATCTATCTATCTATCTATCGTTCCCAAGCCTTCTTCTCGCCCATCCCTCCGTGAATGGTATACGCGCTGCTAAAATCTTTCGAAAAATCAAACACTTCCCATCGGCTCGCCGGAAAAATGTGTTTGTTCTTATCGTACCAAGAACGGTGGAAAATCTTTCCCGGATGGGAATCTTCCTTCTCAACCGTCGCGTCTGCGACTACCCTCACGTCTTCCTTATCGTCGAAACGAAACAGCGGCCCAGATTTTCCTCTCGCTTTCTTCGAGATGAGCTCGTAAAACGTCAACTCGTGCGGAATGATGCAATCTTCCTTCACGTACATCATGCTCTCCGGGCCTAATTTACTCAACTCGCGAAACTCATCCTCTAAATCCTTCATCGCAATTTTCAAAAAAGTCCTCACCGTATCTTTCTGCTTCACCGTCACAAACCTCCTCCCACCTCCTCCGGACCAGTAACTAAACGTAACCGTCAAATTCTCCTCCATCTGTTTCTCTCGCTTCTCCAAAAACTCTCGAGCGAGGTGTTCGCGCAACAGGCGCTCCTCTTTCACCACCTCGTTTTGCGCGTTTGGCACGTGAGATTTGTCCGCGTCTGGGTTCATCCCCACGCATTTCTTCTTCTTTAACTTCTTCTCTTCCTCTTGGTCTTCCTCTTCCTCTTCTCCGTCGTCGTTAAAACTGAGTAAATTTTTCTCTTTTTTCTTCCTCTCTTTTTCTTTCTTTTTCTCTCGTTCTCGTTTTTCTCGTTTCACGTCTTCTTTCCTCTTCCGTTCTGCGTCCAACGTCGCTCTGACTTTCTCTTGCTTTTCGGCGTACTCTTCTCTGGTGAGAAGGCCAACAGATTGGTTGGCGAACGCTTTTTCCTCTTCCACGGTCGAGGAGCCTCGAAAACCAACCAGGGAGGATCGGTTGTTGAAGCCGCCAGCGGTGGTAGGAGGAGCCCCGGGGACAACAACGCCGCTTGATGATTTTCGCATTTCGAGCTCTTTCACGCGCTCGTCGCGCTCTTCTTGCAATCGCCGGGCTCTTTGCTGCGCCTCGAAACCGCCGACGTAACCGTCTAAACCCATTTTGGTGGTAGTTTTATGAACGAGCACACAGAGAGAGAGAGAAAGAGTTTGGTAGTATTAGTATTAAAATATAGTGGCGAATTGGAACAGGTACTTGCTAAAGTTGTTACTATAAAAATGCAAACGCCGACGACTACAATTGACTAATAAAGAGAGCAGAAACGACGAAAACATCATCGATCGTCATCTTCGAGCGCGCTTCCGTCTTCCTCCTCTGCCTCCCATGAGACCAGCGGGAGGGGACTCGGCTCTGTTTCTCTGACCTCGTCCGCCGCGTCCTCCTCGCGCGGAGGGAACTTTTGTTGGGACGGCGGCGGCTATACGCTTCGCCGCCATCATCGTCGGCGGTGAGTTGGGTCGCTCTCTCGTCGTCGTCGTCGTCGTCGGTGGACTATTATTATTACTATTCTCGTTGTTTTTTCTAAAGGCGGCGGTAGGTGCGCTGGAGGAGGTTGGCTGCTGCTTCGCGCCGCTCAGCTTCGCCTTCATTTGCTGCTGCATCATCAACAGTTTCATCTTTTGTTGCTGCTGCAGCGCGTTCAACTGTGCCTGCGTCGTCGACATCACTACCAGTGGCGCGCCTTGTCCTCCTCCTCCTTTCGTCGGCACCGGACCTTTCCACGCCGTATCTGGCGGCGGCCCGAGCGGCGCGCGTGGCATCATCATCATACTCCCGCCGATACCGCCGCTCGCCGAGTGAGTGGTAACCACAGGAGCGAGCGTCACCACGCACGCTTTCCCATCTATCGCCCTTTTATTCAAATTCTCCGCGCACAGTAACGCCGATTGCGAGCTCGTAAACTCCACGATCGCGCACCCTTTCGATTTCCCGTTTTTCTTTTCCGTGAAGAATTGGATGGATTTTGTGCATCCGAATTCCCTCGCCAACTGTTCTATTTGTTTGTCGGAAGTCCACCACGTTAAGTTTGCTACGTATACCGATTTACTCTTCTTACTCTCCTCTTCCTCCTCGTTGTTGTTGTCTTTTTCCTCCTCCTCCTTCTTCTTATTGTTCCTTTCATCTCCATCTTCATCCTTTTTGTCGGCATCATCATCATCGTTTCCATCATCATCATTCCGATCAATTGTTGTTGTTGTTGTTGTCGTTTGCACTTTCTTTATCGTTTCTTTCTCCTCGTCGTCGGAATCTCCGACGTCGCCGTAGAGCAACGCGTCCTCGTCCTCTTCTTTCGTCGTCATTATTATTTCAATCGAGATGAGATTGTTCTTCTTCTCGCGCGTGTTGTGTGTGCTTTATTAATGCGGACAACAGACAAAAATCGAATTGTTTCGAAACGGTCGCTTTTCCTTTCCTCAAAAAAAAAAGAAATCGCATTTATTCGCGTTTAAAGAAGAATCAGAGCACAAAACGACAAAAAAGCATCATGTCTTCTTCTGCTACTGCTGCTGCTACTGCTCATAATACTCTGGGGGTGAGGACGAGAGCGCAGAAAAGGCGGATGGGCGAGAGAGATGTGTGGGATTTGATCGTGAATAACGACGATATTTGTTTCAAACACATTCTTCCGAGATTGAATCGAACTGATGTGAAATTCTTGTATGGAGTGAATACGGAGACGAGAAAGTTGATTAAGAGATCGTCTCGCACGTGGGATTTGAAATGGAAGTTTGAAGTGAAAGAGATGTCGTCGGTATCGACTTTGGAGTTTGTGTGGGAGCATAAATCGTTGTGGCCGAGTTACTGGATAGATGAAGAAGAAATACCTTTCTGCCAGAGAGTTGCTTTCACGAATAAACTCGAGTTGCTCAAGTGGGCGCGAGAGGAGGAAAAATGTAAGTGGGATGAAAAGACGATTACTGCGGCCGCACATCAAGGTAATCTGGAAATGGTAAAGTATTGCGTTGCAAATGAGTGTCCTATCGATATGAACGCGTGTGCATTTGCTGCCATACAAGGTCAACTCGAGTGCCTCAAATACTTACACGAAGAAGTCAAAGCGCCTTGGACTTCGGGTACTGCCGCTTTCGCGGCTTTAGGTGGTCATCTTCACATACTCGAATATCTTGTTGAGCGTAAGTATGATCAATTTGACGAATGGGCGTGTCGATGGGCGGCCGAGAACGGCCACTTAGACTGTTTGAAGTACTTGCGCGAAACCGCCAAAGCGCCTTGGGACGAGAGCGCCGTTCGAGAAGCGCGCGAGAACAACCACCCCGAATGTGTACAATACCTCCTCGACAACGACTGCCCTTTACCAGATGGTTGGCGATACGAAGATGGAGAGTTATACGTATCAGAATCAGAATCAGAATCAGAATCAGAGAATTCCATTTGGTAAACATACATGTCCTAAAGCTCCCGCACCCTTGTAATTGAATTATACACAAAACCCTAAACAGAGTGGGCGTTTGAATCGTCGTTCGAATTGCACTCGTCATAACTTGTTTGTTATAAGTTATTATATAACACACACACACACGTATTATATATAATGGGCGGCAACAAAACAATCCGTCGATGCGCGACGACGTCGTTCTCCCCGACCTCGACTTTAATCGCCTGCGGAACCGTCGCCGGCGCGATGGACGATTCCTTCTCCACGACGGCAAGTTTAGAGGTGTTTTCGGTGGATCATTCGAACGCTTCTTCTTTTGATTCTTCTTCGAATACGAACGAATGCGAAATGGTCGGGACGGGCGTTTCGGTGACCGAACGGTTCCACAGATTGTGCTGGGGCGATCAAGTGAGCGAGCGGTTACCGGCGGGGATTTTAGCCGGCGGTTTAGCGGACGGGACGGTGCAATTGTACGATCCGAACGCGATGATGATTCAGAAGAAACAAAAGAAAAGAGAGGAGAACGAGGACAACGGTGCATCATTTTTCGGCGCAAATCACGAGGACTTACCCGCGGCGAATTCGGTGTCCGGGTGCGTGTTGACGACGTTGCAAAACGCGCACGCTGGGGCAGTTCGAGGATTAGACTTTAATCCGTTTAGCTCAAACTTGTTAGCGAGCGGCGGGCGAGACGGGGAGTTGAGCATTTGGGATATCAACGACCCGATGAAACCGAGCAAGTATCCAGCGCTGGTGAGTGGACAGAGTGGACCGCATACCGGGGAAATCGCGCAGATTCAGTGGAATACGAAAGTGTCGCACATTTTGGCGAGTTGCGGGACGACGAGCGGGACGACCGTGGTCTGGGATTTGAAGAGGCAAAGACCGGTGATTTCGTTTGTAGATCCGCAGTCAAAGAGAAGATGTTCGGCGATTAGTTGGAATCCAGACGTGGCGACGCAGTTGATTGTGGCGAGCGATGACGATAGGTCGTGCTCGTTACAAGTGTGGGATTTGAGGAATAGCGTCGCGCCGACGAACGAGTTTGTCGGGCACACGAAAGGGGTTTTGTCCTTGGCTTGGTCGCCGCACGATGGTGATTTGTTGTTGTCGAGTGGTAAAGATAATAGGACTTTGGTTTGGGACGCGAAGGATGGCAGCGTTTTGGCGGAGTTTCCAGCGAGTTCTAATTGGAACTTTGACGCGCAGTGGTCGAAGAAAACCGCCGGGGAGATTTCCGCGGCAAGTTTTGACGGAACCATTAGCATTCACAATTTGAACGATTGCGGTAAGCAAAGCGCACATCAACACCAACATCAACAATACGGGCAAAATGGAACGCAACAGCAGCAACACCAACAACAACCGAGAGAGCCGATGCGTAAAGCGCCAAAGTGGATGAAACGCCCGGCGGGCGCCTCGTTTGGTTTTGGCGGTAAACTCGTCTCGTTCGGGTCCGATAATCTAGGTGTGGTTAAAATCACCACCGTGGACGTTTCGGACGAGCACGAGAGTAGAAGTGCGAGTGCTGGTGCGAGACATGGCAATTCCCTCGCGGGCGTTTCGGACGGCGGTGACGCCGCGGAAGAAAACGACATCGACGCTGAATTTCAAGAGGCTATTAAATCAAACGATGAACAACAATTGAAAGCGTTGTGTGACGCGCGTTCGCAAAGCAAAGACCCGTCGATTTCTAGCGAAGATAAAGAAACGTGGGCGTTCATGTCGATATTGTTTTCCGACGACGCTCGACGACGTATGTTGGAACATTTGAATTTTTCAGACGCGTTGAAGAACTTGGAACGCTCGAAACAAATGCGCTTGACCGAAGCCGCTTTAGAAAATGCAACTTTAAATGATGATACCGCAGGGACGTCATCCTCGGGATTAGACGAACAATCGCAGATGGTTGCGCCGCCACCTCCTGTTGAAGACGAGAACGCGTTCTTTGACGGATTAGGGGAAGACGTGAAGAACCAATCCGGTTTAGCGTCGCCGCGAAAGTCAACCATACCTACGCCGCTCTCCCCGAAGCGAGAGACAAAACAAGAAAAAGTTGCACCCGTGTTGAAACGCGAACCGGCGGATAGAGAGATAGAGAGATGCCTCATCGTCGGCGATTACGATGGTGCAGTGGAAGCGTGCGAAAAAGCGGGTCGTTTCGCAGACGCGTTAGTTTTAGCCTCCTCCGCCGGTCCAGAACTTTGGCAAAGAGCACAAAAGCGTCACTTAGAGAGATCACCGCGACGGTATTTACAGTTCGCGGAGTCCATAGCCTCTGCGAATTTAGAAAAGCTTGTAGAATCGGAACCGATTACGAATTGGAGAGAGACTTTGGCGATATTGTGCACGTATTCGGACGCCAAGGCGTGGGATGATTTGAGTTTGAAACTCGCCGAGAAGTTACAAGCCGCAAACATGCCGCACGAGGCGTCTTTGTGCAGAGTATGTGCGGGTGATGTGGATAATGCCGTGAAGCACTGGTCCATGCGCGCTCGAGGGAGCGCGACGTCGTCCAAATTTACGAGCAAGAAGGCGCAGTGGCAGTTGCTCGAGAAGGCCATCGTGTTATCGCGCGCGGCAAACTTGAGTCAAGCGACGCCGGGGTTTGCGCGACTTTTGTCTTCCAGAGCGGAAAGTCTCGCGAGTTCGGGCAAGTTAAAGTCAGCGTTGGCGCTTTTGGATATGGCGCCAGGCGCTGGGATTAACGGTCGAGAAGACGCGGACATTGCGTTGTTGCGAGAAAGAATCGATCGCGCGTCCTCGGAGTCGAAAGCGGCGAGTAGTACTAGCGCTAGAGGGTACCACCAGCAGCCTCGTTCGAACGGGTATTCGCGTCAACCGCCACCGATGCAACCGTCCTCCTGCGGCGGCGGCGGTGGGGTACCGCCCATGAACCCGATGATGAACACATCCTTCGCCGCTCCCCCGCCGCCGCAGCAGCAACAACAGCCGTTTCAACCGCCACCGAGCTACTCTGCCGCACCGCCTCCTCCGCCAACGCAGTTTACGCCTCCACCAGCTCCGGCTCAAATGTCTGCTCCGGCGATGCCACCACCGCCGACGAATCCAGACGCGAGCTTTTACGGCGCGCCTCCGCCCGTGCCGGCGTCTGCGCACTTGCCGCCGCAAGGCTCGGCGAATACGAGTTTTTACGCCCCGCCCTCCGTGCCGGGAGCACCTGGTGGTAGTACAAACTCATACGATCCGTACGGAGGAGGTGGTCGACGCGAATCTGAGGTGCCGAAACCGCCGCCGGTGACGTCGTTCGCTCCGAGCGAGATGGAATACGATGACGCCCCGGTGCAGAGCGCCTATTCTACCGGAGCGAGCGCGCCGCAGCACGGTGGTGGTGGTATGAATCAAAGCTTTCAGCAAATGACGCCACCAGCGCCAGGTATGGGGCAACAGTCCATGATGCCTCCGCCGCCAAAGCAAATGACTCCGCCGCCGAGTTATGCCGCTGGTCCGCCGCCGCCTATGCAGCAGCAGCAACAGCAGCAAAGCTATGCTCCACCGCCGCCGATGGCGTCGCAACCACCACCTATGCAGCAACAAATGCAAGTGCCTCATCCGATTTCGCAACCGCCCGCTGCTCCGACGCCAAGTTTCGATCCGTCACCGGTTATGGACGCGCCACCGGCGCCGATTGTATCGCCTAGAAGTAGAGGTGGTCCGGCGGGCGGTGGACCTCCACCCGCGGCGGCGGCGCCGCCATCGTACTCGCCAGCCGCGGCGCCTCCACCGTCGTATTCTCCGGCACCTTCGGCTGCGCCATCACCGATGCAGCAGCAGCAATCGTTTCAGCAAGCTTCGCCGCAGCCCCAGCAACAGTTTCAACACCAAGCGCCACCACCTATGCAACAACAACAACAACAACAACAACAACAACAACAACAACCGCCTAGCCCGCGCCGTCCAGCCGGACCACCCGCTGACGTTACCCTTTCCACCGTTCAATCCTCCAACTGCTCTCCTTCCGGTGCGCAAATCTCTCAGTGCGTGAAAAAAATGCACGACGAGTGCTTCCAACAGCTCGCCTCCAACCCGGTGCGAAAGAAGGAGCTCGAAGACTGCTCCAAACGTCTCGGCCAACTCTGCTGGCGCTTAAACGAGAAGCAAGTCTCCGCAGCCGTGGAAGAAAAACTGATGAAACTCTGCGACGCCGCCTCTCGAGGCGACTGGGCGACCGCCAACTCCGTTCACGTGGAGATGACCACCCAACACTGGGACGAGTGCAGCGGCTTCTTGACGGCGTTGAAAAGACTTTTGAAAACGCGCAGCGCGCTTTAACTTGTTTATATATAATAATAGATAGTCAGAAGAACCAATAATGTACTCATTTATTCTTCTGCGTTTGATCGTCTGCCCGACGCTTCCGTATTCCATATATGCGTGTGTTTTCGTATCTTTCGCGCTTCTTCCATAAAACTCTCAAAATCCGTCATTTATTTTCTATACAAACGCTCCTTGCGTCGTCGTCACACATAAAAGAGGAAACAAAATGAGCCGGCGAAAGAATCCACATCCGCAGCGAGCGGTAAACGTGAAGACGGTGGTGGTCGCGAGTGACAGAGAAGAGAGAGAAGAACGAGAAAAACGAGAAGAAGAACGAGTGCTGTGTTTGAGAATACCTGATGATGATGAGATGAACGAACAGATACAAAAAGAAGAAATTGATTTTAGGAAAGGATCGAAGAGAAAGAGGACGGAACACGAGTGCGATGTGTGCGAGAAGCGTTTTACTACATCTAGTAATTTGAAAAGCCACATGCGTATTCACAC
>Ga0257106_1000905_pt1 | contig 15768 bp, 11 predicted proteins | sample LP_taG_3_FD_190177 | JGI IMG/M metagenome (GOLD analysis project Ga0257106, IMG submission 190177) | Marine microbial communities from Northeast Subartic Pacific Ocean, Canada - LP_J_2011_P26_10m | ecosystem: Environmental > Aquatic > Marine > Oceanic | place: Canada: Northeast Subartic Pacific...
GTTCGCGCGGCGGCCGTTTCGGGTGAAGTTCCGGTGCGTCGATATAGTTTTTTTTTTCTCACTCGATGGACGTACCGCTTAAAAAGGAAGAGAGGAAACACGACAGAGAGACAAAATGTCGCGGAGATGAGTCTCGAAGGAGCATTCGCGAACGGTTTTGCGGTTCATAAACCAAATAGAAACGTTCACGATTGTTGTTTCGATACGATTCCGGCGCGTTTTGATTGATGCGTTTGATATTTCCGTCTCTAAACTCTCGTTTTACGCGCGTCATTTTCGGGTATAATCATCACCAATCGAGAGACGACGATATAGAGGGAAGAGAGAGAGAGAGGAGCAAAAAACAGGCCAAAAAACAAAGAGAGATATCGCGGGATCTCCTCCTCATCCGCGAGTAATCTCGGAGCAGATTAGTCTCCTCGTTTGGTCTCGCGAGATTATATTTGGATACTCGACCCAATAATAGTAGATATTTGATATCCTTCCGCGTTTGGATGGATAGAGAAGGGCCGTTTTCGGTGTGCTCGTCTGTCGTCCACAGCGCGTTCTTGCGTGAAAATCCAGAGTCGACGTTGGCCGCTTGAGAGCTGAAAGTTGTTATCTCTTTCTCTCTCTCTCTTTTCTCCGACCAAAAAAAAACGAAAGAGGAAAATTTCTGCTCTCAAAATAAATTTTCCCCGCTAAAAAAACAACAAAACTGACGTTGAGAACTTTTTTTTCTCTAAATAAAAATATCACAGGACATGGCTAAACGTAACGTGATGAACTTGTTGCTCGTCGGTGCGCTCGGTCTTCCGGGTACGACTTTGTTGGGTGGCTTCGCGTACTACTTCGTCCCGCCGTCTGCGGGTGGTGGTGGCGCTGGCCAAGCGGCGAAGGACGCCGCCGGTAACGACATTAAGCAAGCGACTTGGTTGAAGAACCACTTGCCGGGTGATTACACTTTGTCGCAAGGTTTGAAGGGTGACGCGACGTACTTGATGGTCGACGCGGGGGGTAAAATTCGTGACTTTGGTATCAACGCCGTGTGCACGCACTTGGGTTGCGTCGTTCCGTGGAACAAGGCGGAGAACAAATTTAAATGCCCGTGCCACGGCTCCCAATACAACGCCGACGGTATGGTTATCCGTGGCCCGGCCCCGTTGTCTTTGGCTTTAGCGCACTTGACCATCGACGCCTCCGACACCGTCATCTTTTCCCCGTGGACTGAGACTGACTTCAGAACTGGCTTGGCCCCGTGGTGGAAGTAAGAAGAGAAAGAGAGAGTAAAAAGTAAAAGAAGCAAAAAAAATAAACAATCCCGAACGTAAAAAGTATAAATATTTAGCAGCTTATATAAATTTGCGGAGAGAGAGGAACAACAACTTTGTATCAAGAGAGAGAAGAAGTATCATGAGGAGGAGGTGAGAGATGAGGAGGAGAGAGTGAGAGAGAGAGTTTTTAGAAGAGCGTTTTAATTTCTCTATAAAACATAATCTATTATATATCACAACATAATGTTTCGCATAAATAGTTCGCCGCTGGTTACAACTCGTTAAGCTTGTTATTATTGCTACCATATAAAAGGGAGAAAGGAAGGTGGAAGATAAAACCATATTATTAAGTGGGACGTTTACCTATTATTACTCATTTTTCATCGCTTTGCCCATATCGTTCGCGCTCTCACGACTTCGGTTTGTTTTTCGTCGCTCTTTTTCGTCAACGTGTGCGCCAAGAAAACGCTGTCTCCAACGTTTGAAGAGGTATCTTCGCAACACACGGCTTCGAGAACGTCCCCAAAATTACACTCTGCTTTGAACTCGATGATTAACTCTTTCAACTCGTACTCGTCCCGGTACGATTGCGGCACCGACTCTAACAACCATTCCGTGTAGATGCAGTTATTCACGTGTCCATTCATATCTAAATCACTTCTTCTCGTGTAATGCACTACCGGGACCGAGCACTGCGATCCTTCAATCGCACCAATATCTCTCGCATCTGGCAACTTTTCTACTTCGTATCCGCTTCCCATGATTGGTTCGTTGCACCACTGTTGTAATTGAAAATCCTCGACGACTTGCGATGGAATTCGACCCATTCTTCGCGTTTTCAAATTAAACGCTATCCATTGACTCGTAGCCTTACCCACGCGTTTTTCTGTTTCGTTGTTGACCAAATCCCAGTCTCTTCGGGCGGCTACTCTACCTTGCGACTCAAACCACGTCTTTACGACGACCTGGTCGCCCCATTTCGGATATTCAAAGATGTCCAAATGTAATCGCGTGCAGACCCACGCCATGTCCACCTTGCGCATGTCTTCTGGCATAGACTGCGAGCGGCCCCACAAACCTTGGGCATGGTTGCACGCGCACTCCTGGGATATTCTCGCCATGGTACCCATATCTGCCAACTTATTCGGACCAACTTCATCGAAACGGATAGGAAATGTTTCCGTGAACACCCTCCCTTCCTCTGTGAATTCTCTCGCGGCCCAAGTAGGGACTTGTTCTGTTGTATTTTTTGCCTCCTCTTCTTCTTCAACCGCAGAAGCTGCTGCTGCTGCTCCCGTGGCGTTCGTTTTTCTTTTTGTCCTTTCATTTCTTCTTCTAATAACGTTTCTGTTTTTGTTGTTCGTCATCGTAAACGACGACGAAGAAGGAGAAGAAGAAGAAGAAGAAGAAGCCGAGCATTTTGGCGTCCGTCTGTTACTTATTGTCGCCGAGGAAGACGTTCTCGTGCAGCGCGTCAAAGGCATTGTCGAAGAAGAAGAAAAAGAAGAAGAAAAAGTCATCGCTCTCTTCTCTCTATCTCTTTTTTACTAAATTTCTTTCTTTCTCTCTTTTTGCCGCGCTCGGTGAGATAGATGATTCGAACGTTTTGCCAGCTGTGGTACTGTTTTCGCGCGAGCCGATCGAGTTCGAAACTGCCGTGTATCTGTCTTTCTGTCTGATGGAGAATAGTATATACGTAAGTGCCGGCGGGTGGGACAAGAGTTTTGTTTTATGATGAACTCACAAACAACAACAACGAAAAAAGCGCTGACCCCATTTTTAACCAAAAAAGCCAGGCCAGTCCCACAAAGGAGTGCATGTGTGTGTTGTCCCTCTTTTCGTTCGTTTTTCCCCCTTTTTTCGAACGAAACGATTACACACGCAGCAAAACACACCACATAATAACACAAGCATAAAATATTATTTAAAGAATAATGTTTACCTATCTCATACACGGCTTGTGCGAAGGGTGGACGTTTTCGAAACCGGAGATGCGGATTTTAATCGTAGGTTTAGACTCGTCCGGGAAAACCTCCATGTTGGAGAAAATGAAGGAAATGTTTAGCGATTTGCAACCGATTCCAAAAGAACACATCAAGCCAACCGTCGGTTTAAACGTCGCGAAAATAGAAGACTTTCTGGGCGTCCAGTGGACGTTTTGGGATTTAGGAGGTTTGGAAAGATTGAGACCGATTTGGTTGAAGTATTATCGTGAATCGCACGGGATTTTTTTCCTCGTCGACTCCACGGACGAGACGAGAATAGACGATGCGAGAGTGGTGTGCAATCGAATGTTGGCGAACACAGATTTGCAAAACGCGCCGGTGTTGATTGTGGCGAATAAAATAGACGAGAGCGGACCGGAAGGATTGACGATGGTGAAAACGGCGTTTGAACACAGCGCTTTGAATAGTAATAGCAACGACACTACTAGTAAAGATGGAAGAACAGACGGGACAACAACGACATCGCTCACGAAGAATGGTATCCTCGATAATACGAAGAAGAAGAAAAAGAAGAAAGAAGACGCTTCGGCGACGCCGATTGCGAAGAGAGTGATGGGTGCGAGCGCGTTTACCGGAGTAGGCATAAAAGAAGCCGTAGAGTGGATGTGTAACGCAGTGAATGGCTCAGAGCGACAACGAGAATTAGATTTTGTATGAATATCAGTTTGCCGCGCGTTGATTTCAAAAATACATAAAAGTATTACTTCTTTTGCTTCTTGAGCGCCGGACCTCCTGATTCGTTCTTCGAAAAGGAAAAGCACATGGATTTTCCTTCCACGGTCTTGGCGGATTTCTCGTTCAGTTTCCACGTTTTGCTTCCGTCCAAATCACTCCCAGTGAAGTTCTTCAAATCATCCCTGGTTTTTGCATTTACTTTCGCGCAATATCGCGCGGCACAGCCTCGACCAAACTTGGCGTCGAACGTCGAACCTTCGATGACCATGTCGAAAACTTCCACGTTGTTCTCGTCGAGCAACTTTCTGTCCAGAACCTTTGCGTATTCCTGAGAGGCCACGTTGAGAATAAAACGCTGCACTTTTTTACTATCGCTACTTTTGCTACTACTCGTTCGTTCTTGCTCGTCCAAATCTCTAATCAAGCTCTCGGTCATTTCTTTCGACCAAAACGCAGCTAACCCGCCTTTCGTATCTTTGGTTGCTTTCAACCCTTTCGTCTTCATCTCTAGTCGGTATTGTTTTATCAAATCTAACGGTTTCAATAAACCGTACAAAGGATCGACGATCCGCAAATGAGTCTGTAAATAATTCAGCTCTTTCTCGTTCAACGAAGAGCACGATAATCCTTTGTAGGCTGGGCCATCAAAAGCGAACCCGCACGGGTATTCCGTTTGCTTTTCCCAAACTTTGTATCTCTCCAAATTCGTGTTGGCAATCGCAGTCGAGACTTCCAAAGTAGACGCGAGTTGATTGGCGCTCATTTTCCTCAGTTCGCTCAATAAAATCTCCATCGTTTTCTGCATGGATGGCGTGGATGTTTTCAAGCTCTTCGCGAGCGATTTCGGGACGGTTAACGTCTTCGCAGGGGAGAGGATGATTAACATGATGATGATATGATTCAGGATGAGATGAGAAGATGATGTGTCGGTGTCAATTTTTTTTTTCCCTTTTTTCCGTCGTGTCGTCTCAAAGTTAAAAGTAAAAGTAACGCCAATTTTTCACGAAAAAAAAATCGGAATCATAAGAATACGATGAGTGATGATGATCAACAAAGGGATGAAGTCACGTTCAAGAAACTCTTCCCTGGATTACAGAGAAGTGGTACACAAATCAGAGCTCCGGAGAGACCAAATCTGAGAGTGATTTGTTTCGCCAACGCGGGGAATGCGGAGGACTTGTTCACGAACGAAGGCTTGGGGGAGCGACGAATCGTGTCTCCTCTGTTGACGTTTTGTAAGAACTACAAAGCGGAGTTGTTGTCGGTGCAATTACCGGGAAGAGGATCCAGACGTAACGAACCGTGGGACGAGCCGAAAATACAAACGGTTATTCGAGAAATTGCACCAACGCTCGCGAACGAATTGCGAGACGTGCCGTACGTCGTCGTCGGTCATTCCGTGGGATGCTGGCTTGCGGTACAACTCGTGGACGTTTTGAAAAGCACATACGGCGTCAATGAGCCGCTACATTTTTTCCTTTCAAACTTCCCAGCGCCGACGATTGAGGACAAAGACAAGCCTTGGCGCAAGAATAAACACTTATCCAAACGAGAGTTTCAAGACGAATGTCGTCGATGGGACGTTCAAGAAGTGGTGTTTACTGGCATCTGGAAGATTTACCATCCGCTCATGCGCGCGGATTTTTGTCTCTTTGATAGCTACGAGAACGATTTGAAGGAGAAGACGTTCACCTCAGACGTGACTGCGTTTCATGGCACGAACGACAGAATGATCTCAAAAAGTATGGTCGAAAAATGGGAAACGATGACAACCGGCGCGTTTGCGCTCGAAATTGTACAAGGCGGTAACCATTTATTCCCTCTCGAAAAGGAAAGCAAAATCGATTGGTTGAAACGCATCGTCGCAGTCATAGAAGCAAAAGTCATGCCAAGCATCGTCGCTTAAAGAAGGTGAAGACGATTATTTACTACGAACTACCGTAATGAGTGCAATTACGAGCATTATTTCTCATATATCTACTATCACGTACACCTCCGTTGAACCATCCTCTGCGACGTGAATTTGCATTTCCGAATACGTAATCGCCTTGACTTCCGTGCCTTGTTCGTGCACGCCATCGACGAACAAATCTCCCGCGACGATACCTTCAATCGTCCACCGATTCACTTCTTCTCCTAGATTTCCTTTATTTTCTCTAAACTCGTTGATTTGGATTTTCGTGCACACTAAACTCTCCGTGTGGAACACGAACAACAACTCGTCCAAGAAAGCGAATAAGAGCGACTTCAAGTCGTGCGCGGAGCACTCAAATTTTCTATACACTTTCGGCGTTTCCGATATATTATGAAGTGGCGTCATGTAGTCGAACATTCCCAGAGCTGACCAAGCGAACGCGGTGGTGATGGAGTCGCCCCAGCTTTTGATTTGAATATCCGCCGTGTGGTCTTTATATTCGTATTGATTTTTAGTTGCAGCGGTGGTGTCGTAGCTCACGATTGGTTCTGTCGAAAGAAAACACGCTGTTGTTGTTGTTGCTGTTGTTGTTGCATTCGCGCCCGTTCTCGTCCTCTTATCCCCATCATTAGTATCCCCATCATATTCGCCCTCGTTGGTGGTGTTCATCATCATCACCACCACATTCTTCTTCGTGGGTTTGTCGTTTGTTTTCGCTCTCTTCTTCTCGTTTTCTTCGTCTTCATCGTCACCGTTCTCGACATTCTCAACATTCTTATTCTTATTCTTCCTCCTTCTCGGTCCTCTCTGCGGTAACGCCTCGTAATCTAGTTTCTTTTCCATTTTCTTCTTCTTGTTGTTGTTGTTATTTGTCTGTTAACGAAAGGGCGCGCGCATAAGATTTTAAGTACAACAGAGCAGTGTGTGTGCTTTTTTTCTTTGGCGGCGAAAACAGTTCGTTATATGTCACACAAACAACCGACTTTTTGGGAGTCCAAATTGGGACAAAAACGACCAAAAACGGACAACAAAAAAATAAAAACACAGGCGAAACTTGTCGTCACACCCGCTCATTCAGAACGCAGTTGTTGCTGTAATCAATTCTTGTGATAACAGAAATATAATACCCATAAACAAACAGTGCTAAACATCTCTCCACATACAACAACAACAACAATAACAACAACAGCGATGACTTCAACGAAATCAGACTTCTCAGGTGAAGACGATGAAGCCAACGGCGAAAACGTCCGACCGATCGGGAACCGATTGTCGGAGTTAAGAGACGAGCTCGACTCTTTGAAAGAGTTGCTCGACGAGGAAACCAAAATGAGATTAGACGCGGAAGAGATGGTGGAGCAGTTACAAATGGAGTTACAAAACACAGAGGAAGAGCTCAAAGAAACCATAGAAGCGGAAGAGAAGACGTATAAGAAAGCGGTGGAGTTTAAAGAAAAAGTACAAGAGATGGACGCTTTGAGAAAAGAGTTGGACGAAGCCAATGAGAAACTGAAAAGGAACGAAACAAGAATCGAATTGCTTCTGAAACAAATACAAGAGACGGAGAAAAGAGACATGAAGAAAATGTTAGAAAAGGAACAACACGTGGAAGAGTTCAAAGCGGACATTAACAAAGTGCACGAAGAAGACTTGCTCGAACTGAAAGAGAAATATTTGAGCGAGTTGAATAGAATCGAAACCGAACGCGAGGAAACGTTCGAGTTGATGAAACAAACGTTAACGGAAGAAATCGAAACAACGACGGAGAAATTGACGGAGGAAATCGAGTTTTATAGAGATCGCGCGAATCGAATGAAGTTAGAACACGAATTTGAAATCGAACAGTTGAAAGAGATGCACGCCATCGAGTCGTACGAGGCGGCGGAGAAAAATTACACGAGAGAACGCGAGGTGATATTCTTAGTGGAGAAGACATCCGAACGGTACGAGGAAACTTTAGATCACGTGCGCGAGTTGCGCAGACTGATTGACAAGGCTGCGGTGCATTATCCTGGCGTGGAAACGATTTTTGAAAACGAGTTCCACACGTTTCGACCGGATACTTCCGGGAAATTGGAAACGGCGACAGTCGCCTTGAAATTATCGGCGACGCCGCCGGTGAAACCAACGGTAGTAGCCAGTAAAAACGGTACGAGTCCGAGAGCTGCAACAGTAGCAACGACACCGACGAAGGTGACTCCTCCGTCCACTACTCGACCCACTGCAGTCGCGGAAGAAGAACCTGCGTCGAGCGTATCGTTCTTCGATTTCCCATCTTTTAGCTTACCCAGATTTTTGTTTTGATAAGAATGCGATATACGACGCTAATTAGTATTTTTGCTGCGAGCACGAAAAAAGACAAACAAAAACAGAATCTTTGCCACGGTGGATCCACAAAAAAGCAAAGATATTAATCACTTTTAGACGCCAAAAAACGAACCCAAAATCTCTCTCTCTGTAACTCTCACACACACAGAGAGAACCGATCGGTTCGCGCGTTGGAAGACGATGATGTCTTCTACATCCTTCTCGTCGTCGTCGTCGTCGTCGTCGTTAACTTTTTCATCTGCGATCGATGGGAAATGGAATGGAAGAAAAAATAGAGGCGCGAATTTTGCGAGGCATCCTCTTCAAAGAAGTTTGAACCGAAGAAGCGTAAACGGAGTTTTGTCATCATCATCATCATCATCATCATCATCATCATCATCATCGTTCGCGATTGAGAAGACGTCTGTCTCTCCAAACGAAGAAGGGAAGCGTTTAAGAGGTGGAGAGACGCGTGAAATTCAATCCTCGATGGTTGCGCGCGAGTTCGAGAAGGAGTTGACCGTGAGAAACAACACCAACACGAAAAATAAAATTACACTCGTCAGCGGGTATTCGAGAAGCATCGAAAACTTGACCCGAGAAATAAACGACACGAACAGAGGAGATGAGATTCAACTTAGCGTTTACGTGTTTGAGCACGGTAAATCGACCGAAAAAGTAATTGAAAGTTTATCGAACGCGTGTAATCGAGGCGTATCGGTTCGCGTAAAAGTTGACGGTTCCGCTGTGTCAAAGTTCACAAGGTGGTGCGAACAGTCGACGACTTTGGTCGAAAAGTTGCGAGAGTTGGAAAAAGAGCGGAACAACGCGAACGAGTTTGAGCTTTTAGAGAGCACGATTCCAACGCACGCGAAGTACGCGACGTTTAAACGAAAGAATAATGGCGAGTACACCGGAATGTTAGGTGGCATTAACATCGGAGATCGATTTGAGAATTGGCGCGATTTCACGGTTCTCGTCCAAGGCCAAACGCTCGTCGAAGCGTTGGAAAGTTCAGTATCCTCTGGTGTTTCTTTTACTCCTTCTTTGTCGTCTTTGTCGATGTCAAAGTTGTTTGAGAAGTTGCGGTGGCCAAACGGAAAGAAAGATGCAAAGAATAAAGAGGAAGTTCACACCAAGTTTGTCTCGAACAATCCAACCGGTTTTTGTCTTTTAGCTTGGGCGTTTCCACGAATAAAAAATTTCCCTGGCACGTTTGGCGTCAAGAAGTCGTTCGAGGAGATTTTGAACGATAGACAGTTTGACGATTACACGTTTTCTATAGCGTACTTAGATTCCTCCGGAGTTGCGATGATTCGCAAAATCATCGACCGAAACGCGAACGTGACAATCTTAATGCCGTGTTTCCCGAACGTGTATCACGACGCGAACAGAAAAGCGTTGGCAAAATTGAAAAAAGTTCACGAGTTGATTAAATTGAGATCGAAAACGTCCGCGCCTCGACTGTCGATCAAATTGTTACCGGAAATGTTACACGCCAAAGCTTTCGTGGCGAAAAGTACGACGAATCCAGACGTAGGCATCGCTTCTTTAGGGAGTTGCAACATGCGACAGCGCTCGTTTGGTCAATTTCAAGAGCTCAACATCATCACGCGAGACGAAAAATTTCGAGAGGATTTAGAAAACGAGCTCTCAAGTATTGCCTTTGCTTCCTTCGATGCGGATGACGAAGATTTCTTGTACGCCGAGCCGAAAGCGTCGGTAGAAGAATTTTTAGGCTAGTTTAGATTAGAATATGTATTGATATTAGATGTACCATGGTAATGTATCTTCTGTAAAACTACGAGTACTCTTTTTCATTCCCGAGGGGGGGGTCGCTTGCGTTCGCCTATTTTTTTACACGGATTGCCTGCCCATACCTCACACTCTGGAATATTCTTCGTAACAACTGATGCAATGCCGACGACGGAGTGTGCGCCTATAGTCACACCATCGACGATTGAAACGTTTGCGCCTATCCACACGTCCTCTCCAATGTGTACTCCTTCTGATTTTACTTTCTGTGAGCGAATGAGTGTTTCCGACTCGTCGAAGTTGTGGTTAAAGGCGAAAATAGAAGTTGACGGGCCTATCCTCGAATCGCTCCCTATCCAGATGGGTCCTTCCATGTGACAGTGCTGATTGATCGAAACGTTTTCCCCTACTTCTATGGGCCCGTGTAAATATACGTTCGCTGCTATGCGACAGTTATTATGAAACACAATTTTTCTTCCTCTCTCGGCAAACACGTTCACATTCACGTCGGACATAAATGTGTCGTCTCCAATAAACTCTACGGTCTCCAATTCCATAAGCTTTTTCTGCACATCTTTCTGCCACGTTTTGGCGAACGTTTTATGCTTCTCGATGTCGTACAACCACGGCATGTGATTCAATCGTTTCCTTTTCTGTTCATCGTATTTACTCTTTTCATCATCATCGCTGCTTTTTGTTTCAACTACTTTTTCCGTTCTAATTTTGCTACTTCGTTTTCTCGACGACGAAAACAAAGCGCGAGAAAGAAAGAGCGAAGGACGGAACGGATGTTTGCGCAAAAATAACGCGGGGAGGTGTGCGTGTGATTGCTTCGTTGCGAGTAGTCGTTCTATCATCATCTTAGCGATTTTGAGACTAATGAACGTCTGAATTAAAGTGTGGTGTGTCCTTGAACATTCCTGTTGAATTTTGTGAGTCCTCATCAACCATGGCAAAATCAAAATTCTCTCCTCACTCTTCTGTCATCACACCCAAATCCTCGCGGCGTCTGTAATTATTATATAATAATAAAAGATGTCATCGACGACGCCATCATCGTCGAGTGATGATGACAAAAACAGATCGTACTCTTACGACGATGACGACGAACGATACGAGGGAAAGAAGACGACGAATGATAAAAAGGGAGGAGGATACACTTTAAACGAAGGTTTCAAAGCCGATGATGAAGGGAAAAACAACAACAACAACAAGTCCCCGTCGTCGTCGTCGGGAAAGAAGAAGAAAACGTCCATCAAAGAAACAGTGTGCGTTTTCATAGCGTGTTTATTCTTTTGTTCTCTCTGTCTCGCCGTCCAGTCGCGCTCGAAGTGTCTACCCATCGTCTTTCTTCATCGTCAGACAGCAGCGGTAGACACGCGCAATGTTCAATTAGCTTTTCTCCAATTCTTCCCGAAAAAACAAACAAACAAACAAACGGACAAAAAAATGAAAACCTACGTTCACGCGGTGTTTGTTCTCGGTGTTTACATGGCTTAGCTCACCATTCGACTCACATTGTCTTCTTCTTTACACGCACTTGTATATATATACATACATACAATAACAACAGGTCGAACAAACTCAACTTTGACCGATCTCTCGGCTTTTTACAAGCCTCGAATCCGGTTCGGAAAATGTGCAGTAAAGTTGCAAACTCGATATACTTTTCGCGCGTGATTTTATTCGTCGTGATTTTGAACGGCGTCATTGTCGCGTTGGATACTCCAGACCGAGGGGTGGAAATGTACGGAACGAAGCCACACATTCCAAAAGATGTCACGTTTTGGTTAGGAAACGCGTTCTTAATTTTGTTCGGCTTGGAAGCTATCGTTAAAATAGTAGCGTACGGATTCTTACTCAACGGACCAGACTCGTACATGTGGTCGTATTGGAACGTGTTTGATTTGTTCATCGTCATCACCGGTATCTTGGACGTCATTTTAGACGGAGGCGGATGGATCACGACGTTGAGATTAATGAAATGTTTCCAACCGCTCAAAGCGCTGAGTAAGTATAAAGCGGGAAGAATGGTGATGGATACCGCAGAAAAAGCCTTACCGATGATGATAGACGTAGTACTCTTGCTTCTGTGGTTCGTCATTTTAGCCACGGTTATGGGCGTCATGCTTTTTGGCACGATTATGAGCGGACGCAACTATGAAGACGTTGCAAATTTAGGAGGTGACCCGAAAGAAAGATGTTCATTTCTCGTGTCAAATTACGGAACTGTAGACGGTGTGAGCATATCGCGCTATGATGATGGCGGCGTACCCGTCGACGAGGAGTTGTGTTTGAACAGTGATGTCGATACGCTTGTAAAAAACGCAACTCTGCTCGATGGCGTCGAATCAAACGTGTATTGCTGCGATTCTGGCGTTTCACCGATTGATAATTACTTGAATTTCGACAATTTTGCTCGCGGGATGTTCATCGTTCTTCACGTGATTACAATTGACGGTTGGAACGAACTCGCGTGGCCAGTCGCGAACACGGCGGGGTACGTTCCCGCCATGTCGTACTTTTGCGCCGTCGCCGTTCTAGGTGGGTTCTTCGTGTTTCAGTTATTTACCGCGGTCATTTGCGCTACGTTGGGTGAAGTCGAAGAAGACGATGATCCGGAAGCGCACGAGAAAGAGATGGAAGAGTTGCGAGAGGCGCACGAGAAATCTCTGGAGCCGGAGGAAGCGTACCCTCAACTAGAACTCGCGTGCGCGCACAAACCGAGGCAGATGATTTTAGATTTAACCAATCATCCAATCTTCCAAAACTTTATCACGTTTACAATTCTCGTGAACACGGGATTGATGTGCGCTAATCACGTGGATAAAACCGATTCGTTCAAGGATGTCGAATTGATCATAGACCTCACGTGTTCGGGCATCTTTCTCTTTGAATTCGTACTCAAACACATTGGATTAGGAGTAGTGCGATACTGGAAGAATAACTGGAACAAATTGGATGGGTTTGTAGTGCTCGTGAGCATCATCGATTTCTCGTTGACCTACGGGATGTCAAATTCAGGAGGCGATGAAGAAGGCGGTACACCAGTCGATTTATCTTTTCTCAGAGTATTCCGCGTGTTTCGTATTTTAAGAACGCTCAAAATCGTGCGAAATAACGCGGAGTTTTCGAAAATCGCAAACTCTGCGATTTCGGCGACGCAAAACATGTGGGTGTTTTTACTCGTGTGGCTCATGTTCTTGGCAATTTTCGCGATTCTCGGAGTGCAACTGTTCGCGGCGAGAGAAAGTTTCGACGAAGAGCGCTTGAGTTTTAAAAACTTTGGATCAGCTTTGATAACCTTATTTGCAGTGTCAACTGGTGAGAATACATTTGAAGTAGCTTGGAGCTCTATGAAAGTAACGAATATCGCCGCCGGCATTTATATGATAATCTGGTGTTTCATCACCACCGCCGTCTTGGCGTTGATTCTCGGTATTCTGATTGACGCGATCGCGTCGGAGACGTTTTTAATAGAAGAAGGTGAATTTCACGAGGAAGGCTCGACAAGTGTCATCGAAGAAATTCGAAAGCGCGCGTCTTCCCAGTCCACGCTCGGGAAGACGTTTCTCGAAGAAGAAAATTCCACCGACGACGATGAAAACGGGGAGCATTATTACGCTGCGAAGAGAAGAGCCAAGGCGAAGAAAGAAAAATTGTCAGCTGCAGATTTTGGTCGAGACGATAACGAATCAAGAGTACAGCGTTCGGTCCAAGAAGTTGCCGTTGTCCGACAATGGCTCGTCTCGATCGGATTCGCGCACCATACCGAGGAGAGTCTGAAAATCCAAGAGTCTTTGAGACCAGGTCACGTGGTGCGCGCCCGAAAACGATTAACGTGTTATCGCGAAAGAAGAGTAAAGCAAGCGAAGGAAGAACTGAAAATCGCACGTGAGCACTTGAGCGAAAAACTCGAAAATGTAAGAACGATACCGCGCGCTATGTCCTTGCGTTGTAACGTGATGGATTCAGACGATATTTGGGTTAAGTTTGATCAGGAAAAGATGAATCCGGATTTTGTAAAACCAATCTTTATGCGCGCGCCGGAAAGATTGATGAGCCCGCAAATGCGCGATGTTTGCGAAGATAACTGTCAACAAATACGTAAATATCTTGCAATTGATCCAGTCACGGGCTGGGGTTCTTTTCGATGGAGATGCCTGAAAATTGCTACGAATTTCTGGTTTGATACGCTCATTTTACTCTTGATTATTGCCTCTTCGGCGATGATGGCGACGAACACGCAAAGATGGCCTGTTGCAGGCACGAAAGTTGACGACGCTTACAATTTGATTGATATCATTTTTAACGCTGTTTTCACCTTGGAAATGGTGTTAAAAATGATTGGCTATGGCATCTGGAAAGGTCCCGGTGCGTATTTAAAGACAGGCTTCAATCGCCTCGATTGCTTCGTCGTGCTTTCATCTTTAGTCACGTACGCGGTCGGAGACGCGATTCCTGTCAAAACGCTTCGTATTCTGCGCGTATTGAGACCGTTGAGAACGATTCAAAGGCTCCCGGGTTTGAAATTGGTCATCACCGTGATCCTACAATCTCTTCCTGCCATTAAATACGTGTGCATAATTGGCTTTGGGATGATGATTGTTTTAGGCATCACAGGTATGGAACTATTTCTCGGACAAATGGCTTCGTGCACGTTAGCTGGCGGCGAGGATACAATCGACCCGCTCACTATGAAGAGTAACTTAGACAAAGCAGCGTGTCTCGAACAGGGTGGCGTGTGGCGAGCTAACCGCTTCAATTTCGATAACATCGGCCAAGCTATTATCACAATATTCATCATTTCCACCGGCGATAATTGGCAAGATATCATGTACGTAGCCATGGATTCTACCGGTGACGATACGGCGCCAGAACGAGACGCAAACAAAGGTGCCGCTGCATTTTTCGTCTTTTCAATCCTATTTGCCATGATGTTGTGGGCGAACCTTTTTGTGAGTGCATTAGTTGATAATTTTACAACCTTGGCGAGCGCCGGCGTCACTTTAACGACAGAGAAGCAGCGAGAGTGGCAACAAGCCATGTTGATTGCAAATCGCGTGCACACGAATCGCTGGCGAAAAATTGTTCCGAAGAACCCGATGCGCAAGAAAGTTCACTCAATTATCGCAACGGATTGGTTCGATAAACTTTCAATCACCATGATCGTGCTGAATATGTTTGTGTTGATTGCATATCGCGCGAACGGAAGCCAAGCTGAGATGGATTTCCAATCGTACGCTGGGTACATATTTACTGTTTGGTATTGCTTGGAATCTCTTTTTCTCATCATTGGTATGGGATGGTACTTGTATTGGGAGTCCATGTGGAATAAGATTGACTTTGTCGTCGCGTGGAGCGGTGGGCTTGGCGCTATCTTACCGGGTATTCTCCCGTCAAATATTATTCGAATGGTTCGTTTCTTCAGGCTTTTGAAAGTAATACAGGTTTTCAAAGGTTTGAGAACGCTCGTGCTTACCGCAGTCTCTGCCATACCCGGAGTGATTAACGTCTCCGCGTTATCGTTGTTGGTAATTTTCATATTCTCGTGCCTTGGCGTATCTTTGTTTGGAAACGATACCGGTCCTTTCGATGGTAACTTATTGGCCATTGGAGAGTACTCGAATTTTAGCAACTTTCAGCGCGCGTTTACGGCGCTCTTCATCGCGTTTTCAGGGAATTGGCAAGGTTTCTTTAACGACTTGTACGTGAAGAAAGACTGCTTCTCGGTTGATGCACCGGAGCCGGGTTCTGAGCCAAAATGTTCCCCGGATATTGCCAGTGCGTTCTTCTTCGTGATCTACGTCGTTCTATCGATATTTCTTTTTGGCAACTTATTCGTGGCTATTCTACT
>Ga0257106_1000906_pt1 | contig 15759 bp, 9 predicted proteins | sample LP_taG_3_FD_190177 | JGI IMG/M metagenome (GOLD analysis project Ga0257106, IMG submission 190177) | Marine microbial communities from Northeast Subartic Pacific Ocean, Canada - LP_J_2011_P26_10m | ecosystem: Environmental > Aquatic > Marine > Oceanic | place: Canada: Northeast Subartic Pacific...
GAGTAATGAGAAAAAATCCAAAGCTGCAGACAAAAACAAAAAAAGCAGACGCGGCAAAGAAAAATTCGAAACGCGCTCTTTTATTTATTACGATGAAGGTCCTCCGCGCAAACGCGACGAACATCAATAATCACGAAGCGGGGAAGAAAAAGCACGTCCTCTCGCTCCTCCTAATCGAATAAGAGAGAGAGAGTCTAAATCGTCTCTCTCGTCTCTCTGAAAATGCGCAACTCTGGTGTGTCGTCTAGGGAAGAAAAAGAAGCGCGGGAGACGATTCTGCAAAACTCATCGCTGAAACCGCTGCGATATTATCACGCGGACGAAGAGAAAGCGAATAATACTACTACTAAAGAGAGTGGAAGTGGTTCTTTTTCCGACGACGACGAGAAAGAGAGGGGGTTGGGGTTGTTACCGCCGATATCGCCTCGGGTGTACGTGGGCGCCAAAGATCTGCGATTTAAGGAGACGGATTGGCGGAGATTCGGGGTGTTGCACTTGTTGGCGTGCGCGTTGGCGACCATATGTACCTTGGGGGTGTACGGTATTCTGCAGCAACGAATAATGACCATTCCGTACGGCGGCGACGACGCGAGCGAAGGAGGAGACATTTTTACGAGCTCCATCTTTTTGGTGTTTAGTAATCGAGCGTGTTCGCTCCTCCTCGGCTTGGTCGCGTTGGCGTATACGAAACCGGAGAGGGTGAGTTTGTTCAGTCGGGAGTGGTGGTGGCCGCACTCGAGTATGGAGAATTACATGTACGTGGCGAGTTCGAATTTAGTGAGCACTTTGTGTCAGTACGAGGTTCTGAAGTATTTGAGTTTTGCGCTTAGTACTTTGGCGAAAGCGGCGAAGATTTTACCGACCATGCTGTGGGGGTACATTTTACACGGGAAACGATTTCAGTCGAGCCAGTATTTGTCGGCGATTATTGTGACTACGGGTTGCTTTGTGTTTGTGTTTAATTCATCGTTTGTTATTCAGTCGTCTTCCTCGATGGCATCGTCGTCATCGCAGTTGCTACCGCACTCGTTCAAGGCGGTGTATGGTGATAATTATGACTCGATAACCATCGGCGCGTGCATATTGCTCGTCTACCTCGCCGCGGACGGATTCACGAGCTCGTTTCAGCAAAGGCTGTTTCGAGTGCAGAAAACGTCCTTGTTCGATCAGATGTTTTGGATGTGCGTTTTTGGTACCATATTTAGCGGCGTTTGGTTGGTTTGTTCCGGGCAATTGATGTACAGCCTGACTTTTCTTCGCCGGCACCGAAAAATTTGCCAGGACATTGCGATTTTATCCTTATGTTCCGCGTTCTCCCAAATTGCAATCACGTACACCATTCGTGCTTTTGGTGCGGTGACGTTAGCATCTATAGTGACCGTTCGTCAAGTCGTCTCGATTGTGTTGAACTCGTTCGTGTATCACGAAAAGTTGGTGCCTTTACAATGGTTCGGCATGGGTTTGATCGTCCTTCCCGCCTTGTTCGGCGGCGATTGGTACAGGAAAGAGTTGGAGCGCGGCGATAGGTCCCACTCTACCTGGGATTTGAAGAAACTCTCCACGGATCCAGTCGCTTCAGAGAAGAAACTGGACGGAAGAGAGCACTTTTATCGCGTCCCGACTTTTCAAACTTTTTCTTTCGCCGCCAAAGGTGCTGCGCCCTCGACGCGCGAGCGAGACGATGAAAATGGATGACGACAAACGCAAACGAGTAGTTTTGTGCGCATAGAAAAAGCACCACGCATTTAGTAGTACCAGCATAGATTTAGTTTTGTATAATGTAATATAATAATAATAGAAGTCGTTGTAGTTAGTGTACAGTAGTGTTCGCATAATAAAAAAAGCACCTTATACCGTTATATTCCTTTTTATAACATGTCTACGCTTTCGGAAAACACGCGCGATCGCGCGCGCGCGAACTACAAAACGACGAGAACACTGTCGCACCGTCTCCCTTTACTCTTTTTTCGTTTCTTTCGTCTTCATTTTCGTCTCGAGTTCGGCCACCACCGTCGCGGCGTCGTCGTCGTACGAATCGCGTCTTTTGGAGAAATGGAAAGGGACCGAAGAGTACGCGAAAGCGGAAAAGCAAGCGAAAGCGCTCGTGGAACGCGTTCAATCGTCGTTAAAAGAAGGAGGATGAAAGGAGAAGATGACGACGACGACGATTTCTAAACAGCGCGAAACGAAAGCTGCGATCGCGACGCACTCGAACATGTGCGTCGCCAGACGGTACATTGATCTGTGCGAGGGAAAGAAGAATGAAGGCGAGTGCATGGCGGAGCCGGCGTGCTTTTGGTCGACAACATCGTGCACGAATTCGGTTGCGGTCCCCACTGAGATGGGTATTGAGCAGGGTGCAACAGCTATGTTGCTCTTGCCCACGCTCACGTGCGGACTCGGTAGTCTGGGAGGCGAGGCGGCATGGGGTGCGTGTGGACCGCGGCGGACAGCGCGTGCGGGGCTGATATGACGGAAAGCGCGCTGACAAACATGTTTGGCGATTCGTTCCTCGCAAAGCTATTCGCGCAAAATTTTCAATGCGGTGAAATTACGAGCAAGGGAGCATGTGTTGATTCCTGCACTTGGGACCCGAGTTCCAGCTCGTGCGCCGCCCGAACGGATTTGAAGACTTCGTTGTACAGTTCGTATTGCGACGCGAACACGAAAACGCAAGCTGATAATACCGATTATTGCGAAGTTCTTGGCGAGGCAAAAACGTGCTCGACGTTAACGAGCGATAGTACGTGTTCTGCGAGCTCCACGTGTAGTTACGACGGAACTTCTTGCTCGACGAGTTTATCTGTGATGTTTAAATCGTTGGCAGTCACGTTCGGCGGCAAACTCGCAACGCACGTCGACATGATGACGTGCGCTAAAGCTACAAGCGAAACCAATTGTGCGGAGCTTTCGAACTGCGAAGTTTTATCCTCGAATGGTGAACCGACGTGCGTTCCAACCGACGCGGCGTACGACGCCGCGTTGCCTACCAACGCGTTTTTAGCCGACATGGAAAAAAATTGGTACATATGCAGCATGCACGACTCCTCCTCATCGTGCGCAACCGACAGCAAATGCGTGTGGAACTGCGACGATCTCGATTGCACCCCGAATCCAAACAGCATCGAAGTGACATGCGCAGGTGTCGCGAAACCGTACGCGATCTCTACGGGCTGCGATAGCGGCGTCTCGCTCGACAGCGCCGCCGGCGCCCTTCTTCGCCGGGACGGTCTTCGCCTCGCCGCGACCACCGCGTTTGTTCTTCTTCTTCCTCTTCTTCTTCTTCCGTAAGAAAGAGAGAAAGAAAGAAAAGAAAAGAAAAGAGAGAGAGAAAGAGTACATATGATGATGCGCTCCTCCCGGTTGTATTTTGTTGCCTTCTTCCGAACAACGGGGGCCAACATGTTTCTTCTTTAAGTTATATTTATAATACGCGTATTTAAGAACAATTAAGTGCCAGACCGTCCTTCCGTTTTCCTCAAAAAGCGTCCATACGTTTTCCGTACTTTACCCTCTCTCTCTCTCTCTCACTCTCATTCTTACCCTCTTTCTCTCTCTCACTCTCTCTCGGTTTAGTGGTAGTATTGTGAGTATTATTCGTTTTAGCATCGCATCATCGAGCTCTTTTTGCCGCTTTCGGAGGATTCTGAGATGCTATTCCTCCTCAAATGTATCAACGAAGAGTGCGGCAAAATCGCGCCGAGAGATGCGAGTTGGAGAAAATCAAAAGTCATCCTCAACGCGGACATTTGTAAGAAGTGCTTCGACGAAGAGGTGAGGGCGTTGAGACTCGACGACGATTCAGACTATTTAGACGAGGAGGAAGAAACGAAGGGCAATGAGAACAACAACAACAACAACAAAACGGATAAATCGGAGGCCGTGCACGACCTAAACAAAGAAAGAGCCAAAGCGAAAAGCGAAAAGCGAAAAGAAATAGCCAAATCAGGAATGAAATCGTGCGCCGCGTGCGCTTCGAAGGAAACCAGCGCGGGGTGGTATCGCTCGCACGTCAAAAAAGGAGTGTATTTGTGCCATCGATGTTACTATCGCGAACGGACGATGTTGAGCATAAAAGTGTGCGTGGCGTGTTCCACCGATCGAACGAGCGGGAGTTGGTTGAAGAGTAAAACCGCCCAAGGCGGATATTTGTGCGTGAATTGTTATTACAAAGAGCTGGTGGCGTTGAGTGGGAAGCACTGCGGAACGTGCGAAAGTAAAACGACGAGCTCGATATGGTACAATGATAAAGAGCGCGCTGGAAAATACTTGTGCGCAAAGTGCTACGCGAGGCAGTGGAAGAAGATAAAGGAAAGGAGAAAAATAGAGGCGGAAGAAGCGAAGAAGAAACAAGAACAAGAACAAAAGCAAGAACAGCACGAACGCGAACACGAACACGAACGCGAACAACAACAACCGAGAAAAAAGAAGTGAGAGAATGGGAACATAGACAAGACAAAGCTGATGACGACTGTCGTCAGACTTTACAAAATCAACTCATGTACGAAACAAACGACCACTGTACAAAACATCAACCAGAGAGTGTAACTTTTAGAATTGTATACATAATTGTACTACAAATACATAAAATGAACGTCTATCTTTGTTTTTAAGATTTCATCGTGAACAGTTCTCCTTTCACCCCGTCTGGATTATACCGAACGCTTCCCTTCATGTGGCAACACCAGTAATCCGGTATCACGCTGCTCTCAGGTTTGGCAACCGATTCGATCGTCGTTCCGAGCATCGTATCAAAGTGCAAAAATTTCTTAGAGTTCGCCTCGCCTCCGAGCATTTGCTCCAAAGCCTCTAAAGTCTCCGCTGGATTCTCCAACGAGACAACCGTATTTGCGTTTTGAATGGCTACGTTTTGACTCGGGTCGCACGCTTCTACTTTACCATCGTTGCTGCTGTCGTACGCGTCGTGATGTTCGAAGCACCTCCGTAAGGAGATTTTTGTTTTGTCGTCCGCGTTGTGTCGCGTTGTCGGTATGATTTCCATAGGAATCGTTCGCGATTTCTTGAACGCCTCGTTCGTTCTTTTCCCATTTACGACGACTCGAGCAGAAGAATCCGGCGACACGGCACCTTTCGGCATTTGCGGGTGCGCCAAAAAAGAACGTTCCCGAAATTTACCTTTATTTCGCCACTGCTCGACGTTGATGACGTGATCTTGCGGACAAATGAACGGAAGCTGTAAATGCGAGCCGGGGAATCGACCGTAGTGCGGGAACCACACTCGATCGATGCCGCAAAGGATCGGCGGTATGATCAAAATGCGATCGAGATGTTTTGCGATCGCAAGCGCTTCATTAACTTGTGCCAGCTGAAAATTCACCAAACGTTCATTTTCCGTGAGCACTTTCTCTTCTTTCGTCGGAATGCTCGGAAACTTGCTATCTCTCTCAGGCCAGCCGCGCTCGACGAATATATCGAATCCTCCGCGAACGGTTTCCTTGTCGTCGTCGATGTCGTCATTTCTACCTTCACTACCAGCCTCGAAACTATCACTACTACTATTATTGTTACCCCCGCTCTCGGTACTACTACGAAAGAAATCTCTCTCTACTCTCGGCGTAAAACTCATAAACTTCCCTCGAAAGTATTCCTCCTCCTCTCCCATCCAAGCGTTTGCCTCTCGCATTCGATTTCTCTTCCCCGGCGTCCCGCCGTATTGGAACGTCGCGTGTACAGCGTACGCGTTCTTCCTTTCTCTCTCGTGTAACCTCTGCACGTAATACGTGTGTCCGTTCGCAAATAAACTTACCGGCAGCGCCCCCATCTTCACTCGCATCTTCTTGTTCTCGTCCCCGTACGCTTCTTGCACTCCACTCCCGTCCACTTGCGTCTGGCACCCTCCATTCAAACTCTTCAAATCGTTAAACGCGCTTTGATCCCACAGATTATCGTCCTTTTCGATCCTATCCACCCACTCTGTCGTTAACTCCTGATTCCCGCGACTCGCTAAAAACCACATGATCCCAATATTACTCGCCGCGTGGCAAATGTGAAACTCCAACCCTTCTCCATCTACCATAAACTTCTTCTGTTTCAAACTTTCAATCATCGTCTCCGACCTCAACTGATCCGAAGACACTAAAACATCCGCCACTGGGTACCGCTTAAAAAACGGCAACGGATTCCTCAACCACACCACGTCGATATCTGAAACCAAAACGTTCACCCCGCTCCTGGTAAAATCTCTAATCAATCGAATCTTATCTCGTCCCATCTGGTGGAAATTCTTCGTCCCCCACCCAAAATCGTTCTTCACCGCTTCCTTCGAGATCCCTTGCGATCCCATCAACCACGTGTGCACGCCACCGCTAAACTCTTCCTTCAAACTTTCGTACATCTTTTCATCCATCGCGCCTACGATAAAGTTACTCAAACCCAACCGATTTTGCACGTGGTTGATCCAGTTCCTCGCGAAATCCAAGTAGTGATGGTTCGCCCACGTGACGATGATTGTGTTATCCTTCGCGATTTTCTGTATGTGTTCGATGGTCAACCCGGTAGACAGTTTCGTTTGCGCCACCGGTTTGGTTTCGCCCGAATGCGAGAATCCGAGGTGGACGTCTTTGAGTGACCTTCGAGACAAAGACGACGACGACGAGGTCTTACCATCGTCTTCTTCTTCGAAACCAACTCTTCTCATCGCCTCCCCCGATGATGTCGCCGACGTAATCTTCATCATCAAAACCACCAACAACAGTACCAACGCCTTCGTCCCGATCGTCCTCCTCATCGACTTAAACAGAAAAGAAGAGGAACACGACGATGCCGATTTTGACGATTTTGATGAGAACAACGTGGTGATGATCGTCGTCGTCATCGAAAGAGGGAGGAGAAGAAGTTAAAGAAGAAGAAAAAGAAGCCGCACAACACCTCCTTATTCGTAGCCTTTGTTGTGAAGAATTTCCAATTTGCTCAAAATGCGCCACTTTTTTCCTCACGATGATGACGATTCAAACGACGACGACGATGAGGCTGAAAAACACAAAAACCATCATCAACAGTAGCTATGGTAAAAGTATTATTCGTAGCATGGCTTTTGCGGCGAAAGGAGCATCATCTCGCAGCATTACGAGCAGCAGAACATCATCGAAAAGAAGCACCAATTTCGTTCGTTTGGCGGCGACGAACAACAACAATCGCTTTGCGATGATGACGATGATGTCGTCGTCGTCGAGAGGACAGAAGACCACCACCGCCGCGGTCGGGAAAGGAGTGAAACCAGTTCCGGTTCCAGACAACGAGGAATTGCCGTTTAGTAGGAGTGCACACCACCCTTGGGGGGAGAACGACGAGAGATTCCTCGGGAACGACGAGGACAAGAGAGGAGGAGGATTCAACGCGAAATCCGTTCGACTGGTGCAGTGGTACCCGGGACACATCGCTCGAGCGGAACGGTTACTCCGAGATCAGTTGAAAAACGTAGACTGCGTGGTGGAAGTTCGGGATTTGAGGATACCGTTGGCGACGAGCCACCCGGACGTGGCCGCTTGGGTCGGGAGCAGCCGGGATAACAGTAATAACAACACGAATAACTCTTCTTCTGGTAAACTTCACATAACCGTTTTGAATCGGTCGGATATGGTGGACGAGCAAGAAAGAGCGAAGTGGGTTTCCTATTTTAAACACAAAATGAAAGAGAGACACGTGATTGTGACCGATGCGAAATCTGGTCGCGGCGTCGAGCAGGTGAAGAAAATCGCGCTCAGCGTAGCGAAGGAGGTGAACGAAAAGCGGATTCAGAAAGGTTTATTGGCGAGACCGGTGAGAACTGCGGTGGTTGGGTACCCAAACGTAGGGAAATCGGCGTTGATTAATCGATTGGTTGGGAAGAAAGCGTGCGCATCTGCGCCGCGACCGGGGGTGACCAGAGATTTGAGATGGGTGCGAGTGAGCGAGGAGATTGACTTGTTGGATTCTCCCGGAGTATTACCGCCGAGAATGAGTGATCAAGACGCCGCGAATCGATTGGCGATGGCAAACGACATCGGCGAGGCGTCGTACAAAGCGAGCGAGGTCGCCGCGAGGTTGTTTGAGGAGATGAAAATGTTGCCGAGTTGGAGGAGAGAGAAAGGGAACATCGGAAATGTTCTCATGAAGAGGTACAAGATGTCCGCGAAAGAGGTGGAGGAGATGAACGGGGACATGTTCATCGAGAAGATTGCCCTGAGCACTTGCGGTGGGGATTTCGAGAGAGCTGGCGCGAAGGTTTTGAACGATTTTAGGGGTGGGTTTTTAGGAAAGTTTTGTTTAGAAGTGACGCCGGCGCGGTAAAAGATGCACGTGACGTACGCGTACTTTCGCCGGGCCAAAGCTCATGTACTACTACTGCTGCTGCTGCTACTACTACTACTACTGCTACTACTACTCCTTTGCCTTTCTCTTCTTTCGTCGTCGTCGTCGTGTTTCTGTTTCTGTCGCTCATGCTCTTATCTGTTATTTCCAGTTGGCGTCCGACGTGAGTTCCCCGCGCCAAACGGATTATCGTCTTTCCAATCATCCCAATGTCTCTTTTCGTACAACTTTTCATCGCTCAACTCGTCCTCCGTCTTGCCGCTTTCCAACACCGACTTGCGCTTCTCTCTTTCCTTACTCAGTGCCGTGCGCTCCATTAACTCTCTCAGCTCGATTTCTCCGGCTTCTTCGATAGACATTGTGGGTAAAATGTGCGAAGGCCGAAACAAAGCGCTTCTCGCGTCTCGAACGACGCTTTCCTTGCGATTCGCGAATAAGGAAGATGGGAGCGACGGCATCGCAACCGTCGGCGCAGACGTACCAGCCGGCGGCGCGCTTCGGTTCATCATTCCATTTCGACCGTTTGTGCCGTTGTTGTTCTTGTTGCTCTCCAGAGACGCGATGGCTTTTAAAAGCTCCCCTGGAATTCTCGAGGACGAACTCTCCTCCTCCCCTCCTTGCTGCTTCTTCTCCCCTCCTTGTACGATTCTCCTCACCTCTTCTTCTCTCACGCCGGTCAAAAGTGCCACCTCCTCTTTGCTCCCCTCTATCATTTCAATCGAATCCAACACGGCTTTTTCAATCATCGCAAACCAATACTCTCGAACTTTCTCCTCGTCAGCTTCCTCTTCCCCTTCTTCCTCTTCCTCCTTTTCCGCAGTCCACGATTTCACCCGAGCGCTTCCGTCTACTACTCCGCTCTTCTCCATCTCCTCCAACTTCCTCCTCAACTCGCTTTGCTTTTTAAACCGTTTCACTTTCATCGTTCTCTTCGCTTCCGGAGTCATCATAGCCTCTCGAGTAGTACCACCGTCATCATCATCATCATCATCATCTTCTTCTTCTATCAAACCCGCCGCCGCTCTCGCGTCCTTCTCGAACCCGCGCGGGAGGAACCGCGCCGCCGACGCAAACCTCAAGAACCGCTCCAAACACTCCTTCGCTCGTAACACGTGCTCCACGCGCAGTTCGCGGTTCATTACCATCGTCGTCTTCTTTTCCTCCCCTTCTGCTTCGCCGGCGATGAGAGGCACAAACTCCGTCCGCATCGACTGCCAACACTTCCCCTGAAAATACAAGCACAACGCGTATTTCAAATCGTTCGTGGAGACGTTCTCTCCTCCTCTTCTGTTGTCACCGCCAAAGTTTTCTTCGTTCTCACCACCGTTGTTGGCATCATCATCAAAACACCCGGCCGAATCGCATCTCCGGAAAACTTCCGCGAACATCTCGATCGCTTCTCGAAAAAAAAAAGAACCATCATTATCATCAACACCACCAATACCACTCGACGTCCTCGTCGTCATCTTCTCCCGGGCGAGCGCGAACAATTCCTTGGTCGATTTCGTTTCCATTTCATCAGAAGTAATCCTCGTCATCTCTCTCTCTCTCTCTGTTTAATGTTTGTTTGTTCGTTCGCAGGTAGTCTAGAGCCTCTCCGTGAGAGAGAGCTTACGCTTTGTCCTCGTCGCAAATATATGCTCTATCTATATCAACGAGAGACGATGATGATGATAATGAGAGAGAGAGTAAAGAGAGTAAAAAGAACTGTCGTTTTTTTCCCTTCGTTTTGATGAAACAACTGTGTATTTCGTCTCGTCTCATGGACCACAAAATGGACTAAAATGGACCAAAATGGACCAAAAATGGTCCCCGGGATGGACCAAAAACGATGACGACAGAGAGGAGGTGAGAGGTTTCGTTGGATAATTTTACCCCCAGAACAAGTGCGTTGTGCTTATTTACACACACTAATACTAATACTAATGCCGATCGTGGCCGCGCGCAAAAACCTGGACGACTCTCGGACGTGCCCGATATGCCGAGAGATTTACAAAGCGCCGTTTAACGCCACGTGCGGGCACACGTTTTGCCACGACTGCGTGGTCGAACACTGCGGGAAATTTTGGGAGCTTCATCATCATCATCATCATCATCATCATCATCGTCATCAACAAACGGTTGGTACTAATGTTGGCCCCGCCGTTGGAGAGAAGAAGAAGAAGAAGAAGACGACGACGACTCAGCCGAACGAGGAGGAAAAGGAGGAAAAGGAGGAAGACGAAGTAGAAAAAAATGGGACAAAAACGACGACGACGATTCAGACGACGAAAGATTTTGGGAAACTGGTGGACTTTTCCAACCCAGCGCCGTGTCCGATTTGCAACGCGTCGATTACTTCGTTAACGCCGAACGTGGCGCTGACGAAAGTTGTCGACGCATTGGCGCGGGTAGACGCGATGACGATGCAAATCACGGAGGAACACTCGCCGTTGGAACCGCAGCATTCGAAAATTGCGCGAGCGGAGAAAGTCGTCTCCGCGTTGCAGCACATGGACGAAGAACAGTTGGCGCCGATCGTGAAAGCGCTGATGGAGAAGCACGCGAGAGCTGTCGCCGAAGGCGAGGAGAAGAGGTTAGAGATTTTGAGGGATTTCTTCGACGAGGCGACGAGGAGAAAGCGGATGAAGATGGCGGAAGGGGAGATGGAGATGAAGTTTTTACGCACGGACATAGAGAGGGTGGAGAAGTTGTTGAGAGAAGAGTTGAAGGTGTTAAAGAGGAGCTACACGGAGGCGGAAGGGAGAACAGGAGGAGAAGAAGAAGAAGAAGATGATGATGACGGTGAAGACGTGGCGGATATGCTTCGATTTGTACCGCAACTGCCCGGGTACGAGGGAGATGCGTGCGATGAGGATGAAGAGTTCGAAAGGAAATATCACGCTGGATTAAGTTCGCTGTATACCAAAGGTATCAAAGAAATTGATGGCGTAAACAGTAGCATGAGAGGAAGAGAGGAAGACGACGACAACGACGACGACGACGAAGATGGCGTTGGAAATCACCGCATCGAACCGGCGAGTATCGACGAGAAAATGAACGAAGAACGGTTAGAAGATTTCGCGCAAGCGCTGACGGACGCGAAACAAAAGTATGGACGCGTGCGCATCGTCGCAGAAATAGTCAAACCGTCCTTATCAATGTCATCCTTGTCGTTTAACAACAATTCTTTGATGACCCAGTTTGGAGCGGTGATGAACAACAACAGTAATAACAATAACAACAACATCGTCAACATCATCAACAATAACAACAACAACAACACTATCGACACCAATAACAACATCAACAACGAAAATATCAACAATATCGATATCATCAACACTTCACCTATTCCACCGGTAAACGATATCGTCTCTTCCATTGACGTCTCCATGGACCGAACTATGTTTGCCACCGCGGGCGTTTCTAAACGCATCGAGTTTTATACCTTCACCGATATATGCGACCGAACGGCGGCGAATCAAAACGAAGAACGTCCGCGGATTACGAGGGCGCAAATCAAAGTTAAATCGAAAATATCGTGCTTGTCTTTCTCTAGGAAACACGTCTCACACATCGCCGCGTCGGATTACGAAGGTGTGGTGACCATTTGGGACGCGGAAACCTCTCAAAGTATTTTAAAATTTGAAGAGCACGACAAGAGATGTTGGACGGTTGAGTATTGCAGATGTGTAGATAACATGCACTTAATCGCCTCTGGAAGCGACGACGGCGCGGTGAAGATATGGAGTGAAAGTGGTATAAGTATGGGAGGCGGTAATAGAAGCGTCATGGAAATGCAGATGCGCGCAAACGTGTGTTGCATCGCGTGGTCGCCGACGACCGCACACGATATCGCCATCGGCTGTGCCGATCATAAAGTACGCGTGTACGATTTACGACGTCCGCACGAACCGTTATATACGCTCAGCTCGCATAAAAAAGCGGTTTCCTACGTGAAATATATCAGCAGTAGCGAGTTGTGTTCGGCGTCGACGGATTCTAGCGTGTGCATATGGGACGTGAAGAAAACACACGATCACAACGCGACTTTTGATCCTTACAACATCTATCATAACCAACAACAATTCCAAGGTGATGATAATGGCGTTCCTCTTCCCAAAATGGAAACCAACAACGGCGGGGATGGAGAATCCGATCTCGTCAGCAGCACTCGGCTGATTCGCACCTTGACCGGTCACGTAAACAGGAAGAACTTTGTTGGATTGGCGGCGTCGTCCGACGGAAAATCCGTCGCTTGCGGCTCAGAGACGAACGAGCTATTCGTGTACAATAAGAACTTCTCCGCGCCTGTAGCCACGGTATCGTTCGATACTCCAGGGAATATGAAAAGTTCCTCGAGAGATCACAACTCTGGGAACCACTTCGTGAGCGCAGTTTGTTGGTCGGACGAGTTCACGCTCATTTCCGCAAACAGTAAAGGACGAATAAAAATCGTATCGCTTGGGGCGTGAGTCAAGGAACACTTTAGAGTAATAAGTAGTAATAAAAGTCATAGAATGTAATAATAATAATGTAAAAGAAATACATGGCGTAGATATGAAGTGTTTATATATTCGCAAATTCTATCTTAGTCACGCGACAAATCTAGCTTCTTACCACGGAATCGGCTTGAACTCCTCTTCCGAACCATCGGTTAACTGCCTTTGCGCGATCAACCACACCGGCGCGCACGACAAAAACGCGATGAACGCAACAGTCTCGCCACCAACGGCGGACGTGTAGATGTTCACGGCCGTCGGGTCCGCCAAGTGCGCCTTGAAACCTTCGACCGGTCCCATACCAGTCACTGCCCACTGCGAAACCATGCCCAAAAACGCAACCATCGCCAAGCGGCCGTTCTTGACCTCCTTCACTCTCGCCGCCGGAGAGTCCATTCCCGCCGGGTCAAACGGAAAGTTCGCCCCCAATCCACTCTCGCCAGTCTTCTTGAAACCGCGAATTCTCAACGCTTCCAAAATGCCCATAACGATAACTTGCGTGATGACCAACGTCTTAAAGTCAATGTCGTAATCCGCCGCGCCCGCTTCCCAAAATTTCGGCAAGCTCGGGTTCGAATCCGTCGCCAAGACGCCGATAGTCGCGTACATCGCCCATCGGCCGTTCATCAATTCCGCTTCTTGCAAGTACGGCAAAGACTCTTTGTTCGCACCCAATCTTAACGGATCGAAGCCGTAGTCACCCGCCATGGAGCCGTCCAAGTAATCCGGCGCCGTCGCCCCCGGGTACCACATTTCTCTCTCCGCTTTGACGACAACCGACGCGGATCGAGTTTTGTTGACGGATCTGGAGGAGGAGACTTTTTGCGCGAACTGTGTTTGGTGTGCGCATAAGAAAAAAAGAGTGGAAGGAGATATCGTCAGTAAGAAGTCGAAACAACAAAAGTGACGGATGATGGAACAAAGCGCTCGACGAGAGATCGATGTACCGGCCATCAGCGCGTTGAAAGGACACACAAATTTCGAACCATCAAATTCCCAAAGAAATCGGACCCCCACACACCGCGAAAAGCGTATCTTTCTCAGGCAAATATTTTAATCAGAAAAAAAAAGATTTTCGCTCAGCAGAGAGACGACGACGACGACAACGATGCGAATTAGAAAATCAAAAACGAAGGAAAGAATTGCACGATACAATATAAACGTACCGCGCGAGTCGCAACAGTCGATGATAAGGCAAACATATTTTTATTTAAAAACAAAGAACAACTGTTCGATGATGATATGATGTGTGCGAGAATGACGGAAGGAAGAATTTTTTCTTCTCAAAGGAGAAAAATCAAAAACCCTAAATTCTAATGTAACTGCCATGTCTAGTCTTCCTCGACGCGCGGCGCCGGTCTACGAAACAAGGGTTGCTTCGGTTCTGGCTTCGGTTTCCGATACGAACCCCGTTATTGTTGTTGTTCTCGCGATTTTTGTAGTTTGTTCTTCTTCCATTCTGTGATAAACGCCTCGCCTCGATTCGCTAGAGCGGCCCATAACGAACCGCACATCGCTTTCACCAACGCGTCTTTATCACCTTTGAAAACTTCATCGCGTAATTGCTTCAAGTGTCTGAGAAAATTCGTAGACGTCTTCTTTTGACACAAGGCGCGAACGAAGCTGTCGATCTTAAACCATTTCGCCGTGCATTCTTTACCGAATTCTTTCACGAACTTTTCCACGTTCTTAAAAACCTCGTCCTCTTCAAACTGCGCGAGTCTTAAGTACACGTACCTGTTGTTGAGATGGAGTGCGCCGTTTCCCATCATCGGTGAAGAAGACGTTGCGACATCCTTCAAAATTCCTAAGAAATCCAGAGTTTTCTTCAAGCCATCTCTCCTATCTTTCATAATCACTTTATTCTCTGCATCGAACTCCTTCACGTGGTCCAAAAACATTTCGCTAACGTTTATCTCGTTTCCGGATTCGGATTGGCAGCGACATTCCGCGGATAACTTCAGTCCTGCTGCTCCCAACGCGTAAGCCCATATGAATCTTTGTTTTAATCTGGGATTTAGAAAATGCGCCGATGGATGATCAGAGCCCAAAATAAACAGTGCTTTCCTCCTATCGCTCCTATCGCTTTCCTTCAAGTTCAATTCGCAAATAACCGCCCTGAAATCGCATTCGTCGATACCATAAATCTGCTCCGATTCGATGACGAGATTCGCTTTCTTCCAGTTCTCGTACGCGTTCTTTTCCATGTCTTTTCCCGCTATAATAAACACCGGGAATTCGTAGGACGTCGAACAGAAAGAGTTTGCCCGCCATTCACTTACTTGTTTGCACAAGCGCGAAAATAAATCGACTTGCAAATTGTTCAACCTGCCAAACGTATTAACCATGGCTTGGTAATTGAAAGTTTTCCGGATCGTTCCCTTTTTGTCGGCAGAAAACAAAAGTGCGTCTACAAAATCTACGATGACATCATGCTTCAAGAACGATTTCAATACTTTCTCGATCGCGTTCGTCGTCATGTTGTCTATGTGTACCTCTCCTTTCGCGCACGGGTATACGCCGACCACAAACAAAACGGCTTTTTTTATATCGCCGGGGATGTGTGGCTCTGAAACGACGCTGACATTATTCTCCATGCCATTTTGAACTGCGCCATCCAAATAATATTGTTTGGCTTGATCTTTCCAATAGTGTGTGACACTAGAATCAACGATACTTTGTAGCGAAGTCCTTGAGGGGTTTTTCCATTCTGCCTTGAATCTAAGAAGAACGTCGAGTTCGTCGACGTCGTCCCCAGCGTCGTAATTGTCTTCCTCGTCATCGTTCTCGTCGTCGTCGTCGAACGAAAAATCTTGTAAACGAGCAATGTTGTCTTGTTGTTGATGTTGTTGTTGTTGTTGTTCCAAGAGGACACTTCCTGGCATCGTGAATTCTTTTGGCGGATCGACATGCGAACGTTCATGGCCTTCGAGCTGGTTTAATGCTATCTTAAGCAGATTCTGGT
>Ga0257106_1000907_pt1 | contig 15753 bp, 16 predicted proteins | sample LP_taG_3_FD_190177 | JGI IMG/M metagenome (GOLD analysis project Ga0257106, IMG submission 190177) | Marine microbial communities from Northeast Subartic Pacific Ocean, Canada - LP_J_2011_P26_10m | ecosystem: Environmental > Aquatic > Marine > Oceanic | place: Canada: Northeast Subartic Pacific...
ATATCATAGAAGACCATGGCGTCGTATAGAGCGTGTTATTGTCATCACACGTCATGAGTAGCAGATCAGGGCAGCCCATCGAACGTGGCTTCCTCCTTGACCGGCGCCGCGTCTTTGCTTCCTCTCGCCGCTTCCTCTCGCTGCCTCGCGAGGGCCTCGTTTCGGGCCGCCGCTCTCGCGCGGGACGCCGCGAGGATGTCTTTGGCGCCCCGAGATGCCTCCGCGGGGTCCAAGGGTCTGTATCCGGGGCGGAAGAGGGTGGTGTCCGCGTCTTCCAGCTTGCGTTTGCGGGGCTTGGGAGACGTGGGCGGAGGGGGCTCGGGGTTCTTCCAAAGTTCGGGAGTCGGGGCTGGCTCCTCGTCGAGCGTCCTCAGGCGCCCAGCCCACCACGACGTGTCCGTGTGTTGTTGGATCGGAGGAAGCGGAACCTCCATCATCTGCGAGTTCATTCCGGGAGGCTGTCCTGGAGGAGGCGGGACGTCCATCAGCTGCGCGTTCATGCCCTGGGGAGGTCCGGGCACCTCCTGGAACTGGAAGGGACCCGCGGGGAAAGAGGCTGGAGGAGGCGCGGGGACCTCGCACCACCTCGGAGGTGGAGGCGGTACCTCGCACAGCGCGCTCGGATCGGAGCGTCGACGATATCGCTCGTCGAACCTCTCGCGCTCATCGTCACCCCAGCTCCTCCGCCTCTCGTGTTCCGCTTCCCAGGCTCTCCACATACTGTGGTGCGCCTCCGGGGCGCCTCGGGATAGCCGAGCCCTCTTCTTTTGATCTGACGCTTGGAAGAAAATATTTTCCCGTCACTCTTCTTGACGCTCCTGGCACGCCGCATGGACGTCCACTGCCTCACCGATAAGAGCATGGATATCAGACCCGAGAAGATGTTCCGCGGCGCGATCATCCGCGACTGCGTTGTCAAGAACGTGGTCGATGGCAAGACTCTCAAGGTGAGCTGACGGCTTTCTTCCCGATACGAGCCCCACTTTTTCCCGATACGAGCTCCGGAACCAAAGCGATACGACTGACGCGCCCCGATTCTCACCTAAAAGGTGCTCCTGAACCCGCTCGGCTGGTGCCCTCGCCCTAGCGGCGGATTCGTGGCGCGCGAGACCGGCGATCCCGGCACCCACAGATACAACGAACCCACTGAGGTAAGCAAAAGCTACCGTCGTTGCTTCACAAGCCCTTCCAAGAAAAACTTTTTCACCCTTCTCCTCTCCACACAGAAATGGGAAGAGACCGTCATCCGCCTCGCTTACGTGGACACGGAAGAGTCCCAGTCCCCAAAGGGCATGTCCAAGGCCTACAAGCCCATCACGTACGGCGGCAAGGAGAGCGCCGAGTGGCTCCGCGATCACCTCGGGGTCAAGCACGACGGCCGGGCCGAGAAAGGCGATTTCCTCAGAGTCGACGTGGAGTTCGACGCTGTGGAGGATACCATCGTCGGCTGCCGCAAGCACAACACCGAGAACCACGGCAGGCTGCTCGCGTACGTACACGTGGGCGGGCGCCCGCTCGGCGAGAACCTGTCCCTCGCGATCGTCCGCGCGGGCCGCTCTCCGTACCACGTCAAGTACGGTAAGTTTATTTTTATCTTTGTATCATGGCAATGCGACTGACCTCGTGTTTTGTTTACAGGCCGGAGCCGACTGTACCACGCTGATTTCCTGGAGGCTGAGCGGCAGGCGATGACCCTGGACCGCGGTCTGTGGGGCATCGGCCACGCCGTGGAAGGGTTCTTCTTCCCCGGGGACTTCACCCGCGACTACGACAGGCTGCTCCCGTGGTGGTGGCTCCGCGAGGGCATCGTACAAGACTTCCGCAGGTGGGAGGCGGAGGGCATCGGAAGGCACGTGTTCATCCCGTCGGTTCACCACGACGAGCTCGTCGCCGCCGCGCACGACCGCAAGACGATCACCGTGTTCGTGGATCTCCAGCCCAAGAACCCGTTCGTCGACCAAGGGATCATGAAAGACGTCCAGTACATCGGCGAAGGCTCCACGAAAGTCGGCACCGTCGTCTACGCCGGATCCTCTTCGCACCGATTCAACCTTTGGATCGACGACGCCAACAGCACCGAGGCCCGACGGATCAAGACCCTCATCGAGCGCAGGTACTCCCGCACGGGACGCAACTACGCCTACGTCCACGGCAAGGCGTTCACCTACCACAAGAAGGGGATACCGCAGATCCAGATCGAATCCGCCGACCAGATCCGCGACGCGCCGAGTAAGGACCCGCTGAAGCTGCACCACAGCGGCGAGGCGTACCACCTGGCGGCTGCGAGCGTCAAGGTGAAGAGGGTCGCCGCGTGAGTCGACGTGGAGGAAGAGTGACGACGATACGATACGATACGATACGACGAACGAACGTGTGCGCGGGTTCAAGGCTGATGGATGGTTGCCAGCACAGCAAGTCAACCACTTCGAAGATGGTTGGGCGTCACTTTGATGAAACTCCAGGTCGAGGAATTCATCAAAGTGGAACTCATCGTTCGTAACATCTTCGAAGTGATTGATTTCAAACGTGTCATCAGCCTCGAGTCTGCGGACGACGAACGAGCGTGTGCGTGGGTCCGAGGCTGATGAATAGCAAGTCCAGTCGAGCACTTCGAAGATGGTTGAGCGTCACTTTGATGAAACTCCTGGTCGAGGAACTCATCAAAGTGACATTGTGTTTTGTTCGTGACATCTTCGAAGCGGTCGACTCGCACGTTCATCAGCCTCGAGCCCGCGACAACGAACTGGACAGACGAGGACGCTCCTCTGTGATGTAAAAAACTTTAGCTTGACAAAAACTTTGCCCCTCGCCCAATTTAGTTGTTGAATCCTTCGCCTAGCTAGTCCTCACAAGCAGCGGGCACGGGGCTCGGACTTGCCGCGAGATGGGCGCGGTCTGCGGCAAGCCGGATGGGAACGTCGACGGCGGCGGCCCGGAGGCCCGGATTGACGGCAAACGCGCCGAACCCTCGACCAAGGCGAGGGAATCAGCGGACGGCTTCAGGAATGCGCCTCCCGGGACTCCGTCGAGCCACCGCGGTTCCCGTCGCCCGTCCGCGGACGGACCGAGCGGCCGAGGGGGCGCACCCTCGGGCATGGGGGGTGAACGACAGGGGTCGTCATCGTTCAGAAGCTTCGGCGGCGTCGGAGGCGGCGCATCGTCCGCGTCGTACTCGTCGATGCCCGGCGTCCACGGCATCCCACCGCCGTTCTCGTTCGTCGGAGGCGACGGGCGCGCCTCCTCCGCGGGGGGCGGGCACGGCGTGGGCGCGCGCGGGTCCGTCGGCGGGGGCTCGCGCGCCGCCCGGGGTATGACCGCGGCGGAGGCGGAGATCTCCCGGCTCCGCGCGTGCGTCAAGGAGGCGGAGGGCAAGCTCGTCGAGGAGCGGCTCATGTTCAGCGCCATCCTCGAGGAGGAACGGGAAAACGCCAGGCGGCTTCGAGAACGCGCGAGGCGGGAGTCGGAGTCCGGGGTAGGTAAAGGCCGGCCGCCGGTGATACACACGTCGAAGGGCGCGCTGCTGGACAGGCGGTACCTCGCGGGGATGATGTCCGCGGCGGACGGAGGGGCGACCAACGGAGTCGGGCATCACTCGTCCACCTCGCCAATCGATTTAGACGGCGTCGAGGTCGACGTCGGCGCAAAGCAGCAAAGTGACTCGACATAGAAAACATCCTAGCAGAAACAACAAGTAGACTATCGACACGACCACATCACGTGAACGCGATCATTGCCAGCACCGGGGCGTGGTCGCTGAGCGGCGTGCCGTCGCGGTGCTGCGTCAGGCCCCGCGTGAGCACCCTGGCGTGGCTCACCCCGTCCTCAAACGGCGCAAAGTCGTTCTCTTCCTGGGTCATCTCCCTAGCCTTCTTGACCAGGTCCGTGTGGGTGACGTCGAGGACGTAGTCGAGGCGCTTGAGCGGCTCGAGGGGTTCGTACCTGCACCGCGAGTCATCGCACGGCGAGTACCCCCACCGCCCTATCGGAAACGTGGGCGCCCAGACCCGCTCGGCGCCCGCGTTCCAGTTGAGCAAGTCCCTCGGTCCGCTCAGCGTCTGCATCGCCGCCGCGCACTCGCACGTCCCGGACTCGACGTTCAGGTCCCCGCACATGATCACGCGTCGTATGTCAAGGTACCCAAAGTTCTCCACAGTCTCGTGGATGAACTCGGCGGCTTCGCTGAACTGCGCCGCTCGGGTCCGGGCGCCGCTTCGCCAAAAGTCCGACTGCGTGTGCGCGTTGAAGAGGAGGAAACACCGCGTCTTGGGCTCGACCCTGTACCCGATGCCCTTGACCTTGCCCTGCACGTCGTCCTTCTCGCGGAGGCGTATGGCGGTGGCCGAGATGCCTTTCCTGAACGCGTAGCCTTCGACGCCCTGCGAGGCTTCGAACTTGTGAAAGCGGTGCTCGAGGTGCAGGCTTTGGTACCTCGAGAGGATCAGCAGGCCGCTGTTGCGCCCCGGCGCGTGGACGTGCTGGTACCTGCACAGGAGCCTGCATCGAAGCTCGGATCGCGCGTGCGGGTGCCACACCTCCTGCAGCACGACGACGTCCGGCCACGGCTCGAGGTCCAGTATGCGCTCCGCTATCTGCTCAGCCCTGGCCACCAGGTGCCTGACGGAGCCCGCGCAGCCGGGGAGGACCCCGGGCAGCAGCTGAACGTTCCAGGTGACGATGAAGAGCTTGTCGAGGTCGCGCTCGCCCTCCGTACGTGCCTCCGAGAGACGCAGGACGGGCGCGGTGAAGCTCGCGTCGAGCGAGCGCTCGACGGGCTCGTGCCACTTTTCGTCAAACACGCTCGTGAGGTCGCCTCGCTCGCTCCGCCTCGCGGCGGGCTCGCCCGGGGCCTGCGCCGCGACGTCGCGCTCGCTCTTGCGGGGCGCCCGTGAGAGGCATCCGAACCACGTGCGGGACATGCCTGGGTGTCGTCACGGCGTGCGCGCGGGGTCGTGTGACTCCGAGCCGCGTCGGGAGGGCGAGGTGACGTTCGACGGTTCGAGGCGACAAGTTCGAGGTGAGGCTACAACTATGCGGGGAGGCGGGCGGGTTCGACGCGACGGGAGTTAGTAAAAGAAATCAATCTGAGCTCTGCATTCCACAATTCTCAATCGCTAAATCGAACAGAACCAAAGCTCACCGCACCCACGTACAAAACGCGCTCACGCCATGCCTGGCGCCCAAGCGCGTCCCCGCCAAAGAAACAGCTTGTAAGAATAAAAAAAGCAGTTTAGAAGACGCCAAGGGTGATGGCCTTGTCGATGGGCATGGTGGCGCCGATGCCCATCCAGATGGCGTAGAAGGTGCCGATGAGGAAGACGGAGGTGGCCACGGGGCGGCGGAAGGGGTTCTGGAACTTGTTGATGGACTCCAGGAAGGGCACGGTGATGAGACCGACGGGCACCGCGGCCATGGAGAGCACGCCGAGGAGCTTGTTCGGGATCACGCGAAGCGCGTTGAAGGTGGGGAAGAAGTACCACTCGGGGAGAATCTCGAGGGGGGTGGCGAAGGGGTCCGCGGGCTCACCGAGCATGGTGGGCTCCATGACCGCGAGGCCGGTGCAGAGCGCGATGGTACCGAGGATCACAACCGGGAAGATGTAGAGGAGGTCGTTGGGCCACGCGGGTTCGCCGTAGTAGTTGTGGCCCATGCCCTTCGCGAGCTTGGCGCGGAGGACGGGGTCGGAGAGGTCGGGCTTCTTGGTGACACCGGCGACGACCTGGAGGTTGCCGCGCGCCTTGGGGGCGGAGACACTGTAGTTGGCGGGGGGGGGAGGGGGATGGGAAGGTCAGCGAGGTGAGCGCGTGAGAATTGGAATTTGACACGTGACAAGTGGACGGAGATATTTCTCCCGGGCAAAGATCGTGGGTGATCACGGGGGGTGCCGCGGGGCGCGCGACGCGGCGGACCGCCATCGTCTCGCGCCCACGCGCGGGGAACACTCCTCGAGGGACGTGGGTTCGACACGGACCGAAGCGCGCGTCGGATACGCGCGGATCGGTCGCGCGCGGGCGCCTCTCGTCCTCGCGCTTGAGGCCCCCTTTCACCCCTATCCGCTTCCAGACTGGCACCGGTGCCCTTTGAGCCCTAAATTCGGGACGTGGCGCCCGCCGGATAACGCGCCCGCATGTGGTACCGCGACGTGAAACGCGACGATGCGGCGCGTCATCGCGAACGCACAGGTCCTGAATCGATCGCTGATCGCCTATGCGCATCCAACCCGATGCCCACGTGCGTCGTGAGGGCGGCATCGCGCCCGCGTCCAACGTGCGGAAAATGGGGAGAAAACAGCGTGCAATACGTCATCGGCCTCGCCGGACGTTCTACTCACCCGACGGGGGCGAAGCCCTTGACGGCACCGAACTGGGTGCGGATGCCGGTGGCGGCCGCGCGCACGTTGGTGCGGCGGATGGCAACCTTGGGCGCGGCGGTCGCGCGGACGGTGGGGGCGCAGGAGATAGCAGCCATTGTCACAAACGAGTGTAAGAATGACGCGCACAGGACGTGGTCGCGGGTGAAGTAGACAGCAGCTCGGAGTTGAATCGAGGGAGTCAGCAGAGTTGGGATTGACCGTTTCGACCATGTGTAACTGCATCTACATACCAAACGATGCCGAAAAGCCAGATCCTCAATTTTTGTCCCCCCCGAATCGCAGGCTGATCCAAAAAGCGACGACGAAGAACCCAGGAACGACGGTCTAATAATTATTTGAAAATATGGTCGGACGTCCTGATGGGCAACCGACCAAAACCCGACAGTCGGACCCGACACCGAGGCACTTCGATACGCGCCGGTGTCCACGCATCCATGCGGTGCGCGACGCATCCGGCGACGTCGACGTCGAGTAGGGTACATTCAACTCTCGAAACTCGTCGCGCACGAACCCCATCTTACAGGAGATGGTCCAACAGAACACGTCCACGTCCATCGACCGACGACGGACATCGCAGCAGCAGCAGCAGACGCAGCACCCGTCTCGGGTCCAAACGAAACGTGAACCTCCCCGTGCTGAGTCCCGACGAGCTCAGGGAGGACCTCTACGCGAATGAGACGCTGTGGCGGAGCTCCACGCGGGGCGTGGTCCTGTGCAACGGCGCCGAACACGTGGACGACGTCGAGTACTGGCTCTCGTACATGCCGATGCGAAACAGGGCGGAGGTGATACGACTGATGCTCGCGTACGCCGACGTGCCGTACGCGTTCGAGGTTGTCGGGTACGTCCGATACGAGCCAGAGGTTAAACCCACGATGAACTTCGGCAAAACCCCGGCGCTCGTCGACATCGACGGCCAAGGCACCGACCTGACGCACGAGACGGCGGTGACTCGGTACCTCGCAGACAAACTAAATCTCGGCGGATCCGATTCACTCACGCGCGCCAGGGTGGACGAGCTGTTCTCGCAGTACTGGCACACTGTCCGCAACAACGGGCTGACGCACGCGGGGGAGTTATACAGCGCCAAGGCGCTGCGGGACGCCACCGAGGACGACGTGGTGAACTGCGGCAGGTTTCATGACACGCACCGAGTGAACACCCTGAGCGTGGCTAAACGTTCGCTTCAAGCCTTGCGCGTGTTCGAGGAGATCCTGGAGACGAACAACACGCCGTACTTGGTCGGGAAGGACCTGACGTACGTCGACTTGGCGCTGCTGGACACTTTGTGGGACCTGGGCGAGGAGGACTCGGTGCCGGATTTTGCCCGCCGGTTCAACCTTCCTCGATGCGGGGAGTTTTTACAAAGAGTCGCGGGTATCCCCGCGATCGACGCGTACCTCCGCTCGCCCAGTAGGATCCCGCGGTACGAACGGCCCGAATACGCGTACATCCCGGGTCGACTCAGCCCGGCGCCTTAGGTAGATGGAACATAGCACTAGTATTCTTAGCGGAAAGACGAAGCGGGATGAAGAGACCATTTTTACAAAGAATCGCCGCGAAACCTACGCGGTTTCCTTCACGCCGCCCATGGCGCTGGCGATGCCCCACGACACCAGGTACGCCGCCACCGCCGCCATCCCACCGTTGAGCAGCATCAACAACGCCGACCGAAGCATGCTCTGGTTGGTGAACTTCGCCTTGGCGGCGCCCAGCAGGAACATGGTGACGCCCGTCAGGACGCACGCGACGATGAAGTTGACCGAATCGCTCGCGCCCGTCGCGTTGGCCGTGACGTACGACAGCAAGGGGATGAAGCCGAAGAACACGAAGGCGACGAACGTCACCACGCCGTTCTTCCAGGGCTGGTCGTCCTCGTCCGGGGGCATCAGCCCGAGCTCCTCGACCATCATCACGTCGAGGAAAAAGTTTTTGTACTTTGCCATCACGTCGATGACGGACACGGCGTCCTCCTCCGTCATGCCCCTCTTCATGTACAGCTCCACCATCTCGCGCTTCTCACCTTCGGGGTAGTTGTCCAGCTCCCACTTCTCCCGTGTGTGCTCCGCCTTCGTGTAGTCCACCTCGGCCTGCGACGAGAGGTAGTCCCCGAAGCCCATCGAGAGGCCGTCCGCGATGAGGTTGGCGAAGCCCATGAGCAGGATGACGTCGCTGCTCAGGTTGCCGCCCACGGACGCGGCGACGACCGCGAACGTGGTTATGATGCCGTCGAGGCCACCGAACACCAGGCTCTTGACGTACTTACCGGCATCCCTGTTACAGAGTCGGGGGAAGGGGGCGGGGTTGGGTTAGCCAAACATATCCGGGATCTGAGAATTGCGTTAAAAAACTCACCCGGCGTGATGCTCGTCGCTGTGAATCTTGGCCTCGTGCGCGGCCCTCGAGGCGTCGATGTCGCCGGTATCGTACGCCGCCCGCGCGGCGTCGAGATCGCGGGTCGCCCCGTTGGCGCGGTTGCGGATCTCGGCCATCGTCGCGCGCGTCGTTCTGTGCCCTAACGCAACAAACTGCAGGGGCTCTTCAGATGGCGCGAAATGTGCGAGGCTGTCGTGACTGGCGAGATGTTTCGTGGTCGTTGTTACTCACAGGGTGTGTGTGCTATCCGTGGTTCGTCCCTACGTCACGATCCTCCCTCTCTTCATCCGCCCTTCTTGCTCTTCGGATGCTCGAATCCGTCGGGGCCCGCGGGCTTGAACGTCCACCCCACGGCGGGCTCGTCGACGTGAAGGTCGTGAGGCGCCAAGTGCTGTGGAGTGTAAGTGGACGAGCTCTTGCGCTTCGTCTTCCCTTTCTCCGTCTTCCCTTTCGTCTCAGCGGGAGGCTCGGGTCGCAAGGGATCGTTCAGGAACGAGGACGGCGTGTGCCCCCACCAGTCCCACGACCGGCGCTTGATCTCCTCGGACCTGTCGATCTCCTCGGACCTGGCGCGGCGCACCTCGTCGGGCTCGTCGCGGGGTCGCCCGTCCACCTCGACGTCGAGGGAACTCCTGCTCTTTCCAGCGCGGTCCACGGACCAGTTGAACTTGGGAGGAGGCGGCGAGGTCGGCGAGGGCTGGTCCCAGCCGGGAAGCAAGGATCCCATGGCTCTCACTCGCGCGCGTATCGACGGTGCTCGTGTGTACGCGCGCGTGTGTACGCGGCGCTCGTCGTTTAAAGCTAAGACTACTCAAAAAATGTGTGGCGTTCTGTTTGGTTGCCCGGCGGGCCAAACACAAAAATCATCAAGGCAACTCGATCTCGTCGATGTTCAGGAACCCTTTACCCCAGTAGTTCGAGTCCGCGAACGTATCGCAGTGCGTCAGGTCCGCCGCACCCGACCGCGTCCGCCTGTGCCTGGCCACCGGCGGGAACACCTCGTACACCAGCCGGTTAATACCCGCCAGCGAGTACGTCTTGGTGTGCCTGGTGGTCTCGGCGACAACCTCGGATTTGGGGTTGATGGTGAAGTTCCGTCCGGGTGGGACGCCGACGTGGGCGTAGGACACCGTGTCCGTCTCCCTGTTCCCGAACCCCGCGTAGAACGGGTTCCAATCGGGTGGGAAGAGGTCGCGTATGGTCTTCAGGCAGCGCATCTTAAACTCTTGAGGACGGCGAACGACGACTTCCCGGTACAGCGCCGTGGACAGCGGATCCGGCGCGAGCATCACCGGCCCTTGCGTCAGCGTCTCGCCATCCTGCGTGAGCTTCTCCAAGTACCGCCTGGTTCCTTTGGAGTGCGAAATGGCCCTGGACGAGAGGAACATGAGCTGGTAGCCGTTGTCGCGGATGTTGTTGTACAGCTGAGCGACGCCCTCGTGGTTCCAATCTTTACCCACCATCGCCGCGACGTGCCCGCGCAGGTCGCTCTTGGTGATGGTGCCGTCCACGTCGGACACCACGATCTTAGCGTTCCAATCCCAGAGGTACGCGTGCGCCTGGACCTCCTGCCGGCCCCATACCCTGCTCGAGAACGAAAAGGCGATGACGTTCTTGCCGGGTCGTAACCCGAGCTGCGCCACCTTGTCCGGGTCCAGTGTCACGCTCTTGCGGAACTTGCGCCGCGGTCGCCTCGGCACCGGGGACCCACCGTTGACCGCGCTCACGCCAGCCGCCCTCGGCTCACCGTCGAGCGCGTTCATCATCGCCGCTGTATCCTCGCGCGGGATCTTCGCCGGGGTCGACGCCCGCGCCCCGCCCGCGCCGAGCGGGAGGCTCGGGAGGTAGCTCGTCGGCAGAGGCGTCCCGAAGGCCATGTGCCCCAACAGGTGCGGCATCGCCGCCGCCCACGGGAGCGCGGGCGCGGTCTCCATCCCGGGCGGCCTCCACGGCCTGACCGCGAGCTTTGGGTGGGTGGTGATGGCCGCCGGGTCCGCGGCGAAGAGACCGGGCTCGACGGCGTGTTCGTCAAACTCCGCCAGGTTCCCGCCGCACAACGATAGCTCGAGCCGCGGTAAAGTGACGTGCGATTGCGTGTTGAGGTCCTCGAGTGTAAGCCGCGAGATCAGCGCCGCCGCCTCCTTCTCCCGTTCCTCACCGGAGGACGTTCCCGTCTTCGTATCGGTATCCATCCTCGGGACAGCCTCGGTATCCATATCCTTGCCGCCGGTCACGGACCCTTCCGACGTTCGTCTCGCCCGCTTGACCTCACCGTCGATCCCACGCGGAGGATGCGCGGGTGACGATGCGATGGACACCGTCGCGGTCGTCACCGCCGGGGGTTCGCTCCGCCCCTTGGGTCGTCGTCCCGCCCTCGTCCGCTCCGGGATTTGACCAGTCAGCGCCACCTCCGCCTCCGCCTCCGACAGGTACCCCCGGTCGTACGGCGGCACCGCGATCCCACCGACGCCCGTATCGTCCCCAGCGACCAAGAGGTCCGGCCGTGAGCTCACGCGCGTGGTGGGCGCAGCCTCACTCGCGGTGGACGCGGATGATGCGACCGACCGGGGCGTGGACGGGTCGGCGATTGACCCCGTGCGCATCGTCGCAGCCGCCACGGAAACCGAGCCAGCCGGCGTCGTCGACTGTTTGCCCATAGGCGTCGTCGACGCCGTCCCGAGACCCCCCTTGGCTTGACCCGCCCCTCTCCACCCGAGCCAGCCCCATCCGTTATCCTTCGCCGGGGATGAGCCGAGGCTCGGGATCTTGGGCTTCGTCGGTTGTCTTTGACCCGTTCTTTGGCTCCCGTTCTTTGACTCTCCTGGTCCGGTGCCGGCGGAGGAGGACGTCGCGCCGTTCTCGTTGGATCGTTCCTCCGCCTCGAGCGCCGTGGCGACCTCGCGTAGCTCGTCCAGGGTCTGGTTCGGCGTGCCTCGCGACTCGGCGAGGTGCTTGAGGTCGTCGAGCGTCGCCACCGGGGTGCTTTCGTCTTCGTTTTCTTCCGGGATCCCGGATCTCGCCTCGGTCCCGTCGCCTCCTTCGGAAGCGACGGCGAGGCGGCGTCGCACGGACGCCTGCGATCGGAGGTACGGGTGCGTCGTCTCCTCATCCGACTCCCCGGGTGATGAGCGAGATCCCGGCGTCGCGTGCGGCGCCACGCGCGGATCCAGCGCGGAGCCCACCTCCGGGTCGTCGTCGTCGGTGTCCCCTTCCGACTCGCTACCATTCGCCGTCACCCACGCCTCGGGGTTGTCGGGGTCGTACACCACGAAGAACGCCTCGCCGCTCCTGCCCAGCCGCATGGTGAAGTCCATCAGCACGCCGTTCACCGTCACCGTCACCACCTTCTCCCGCCCGCGGATCAGCCCCTGGTACTTGCCGAACCTGACGTAGAAGGGCGAGCACTTGAGGCTGCCGTCCCTCTGCTTGACCGCGATGAGGTCGATGGCGCCCCCGGTGGACGGGAGCACCGTGGAGACCGCCGCGAGCGAGCCGGCGCCGACGCCGACCGCGGCGTGCGATACCAGCCGCAGCCCCGATCGAACGTGCTCCATTCGCCCCTAAAGTCGGTTCCTCCTCCCGTCGCGCGCCGCGACCCTCTGGCCAAGCGAAGAGACTTTCCGCATGTTCCTTCACGCGTTCCGAGAGGGTTGCCGAGAGGAATAATTAATCTGCCAGACTGGCGAGCACCATGGGGGTGGAGGGCAAGGTGCGCGCGGAGCGCGACCTGGTGCGTGCGCTCGAGCTGACCGAGGAGCTCGTCCAGCTCAAGCTCGCGCTCGGCGATAAGATCCGCGAGGGCACGTTCCAGTTCTCCAGGCAGAGGTACGCGCGTGGCCCGCACGCGGTGTCCGAGTCGCAGTACAACCTGAACTCGATGCGGGCGACGACGAGGATACGCGCGACACCGCGCTCGATCGACGATGTCTCCGGCGCTTCGGTGCCCCGATCCACGACGTACGCGTTTGACGTGGTCGAGATACCCCCCGAACCCGAACCCGAGCCCGAGTCCGAGCCCAAGAGGGTCAAGGACGTCGTCGACGACGGGCTGAGGCGTCGACTGCCAAAGGTGAAGAGCAACCACGAAAAGTTTTTGGAGAGGATGGAGGCTCTGGGACTGAGGGACCAGCTCGTGGAGGTCAAACCCGAGGATACGGACGGCGCCGAGGCTGGCGACGACGAGTCACCGCCGCCCGTAGACTACGCCGCGCTCAGGCGCAGCATGGGACCCCGAAAGCCCATACACTGGTTCGGCGGTTTTCCCACGCGTGAGATGCGGTCGGCGGAGGCTTCGTTCACTCGGTGCGTACAGCTGTGCGCGCGGGTCGCGGAGGTCCAATCGGAGCTTCGGGCGCTGACGACGAGGGTGGATGACGATGCGAGTTAGGCCCGTTTGGTGGGAGGGCCACCGGTAGATGTAGCGTAGCACGTAGCGTAGTACAGACGACTTGATGAGATTCTCATAGTTAAAATCCACTCTCAGTCAAATGTTTCCGTTGGCAGGTCTGTATTGTTGCCTCGAGAGTCGCGACTCGCGGGCGTCGCCACTCTGCCCAGAGCAGGCTGCATCGCCTGTCCTCTGCACAGACACGTCACCGGCATCGACGCGAATCGTTCACGTCGACCGTACGCGCCGAAGGAGCGGAATCAACTCCGTCCTCGCCAGATCTCGGTCCCGAGGTCGAAACGTGCTGGAAGGGCACCCTCGTGAGAATTTGGGAATTCGCCGAGGGGAGACGCCCGAGATGGACTGGGCTAATGTCACCCCGGGGGAGCTCATGGACGCGCTGCGTGAGGTGCGTGTCTTTGGACTCGTGACGCGTCGATTACCGCGCCGCGACCCTGCCCAACGCACCCGGCCGACGCGCCCGGGACGCCGAAACAGACCCGAAGCCCCGTGACTGATGGACTAATCCCACCCGCTCCGCCTCCCTCGCAGGTGGACTGGAACATGCGCCCGCGCCCCTTGACGGAATTTTTCGCCAGGTTCACCCCGCCAAAGTCGCAGGGCAAGCTCACCTCCAGGCTGAAGTGCAACATCTACTACTACCGCGCCAACTACTTCGCTTTACTCGTCCTGAGCTTCATCTTCGCCTTTTTCCGCAACCCGTTTGCGCTCATAGCGTGCGCGATGTCGTGCCTGTCGCTGCTGTGCGCCAACGACAGCTTCGCGCAGACGATGAGCGAGAAGATCACGAGGACGGTGCGGAAGTATCATCCACCGACGGCGGCGTGGATGCGCAGGAACGCGAACGTGGCGGCGTGAGTACCCGACGTCCTTCACGAATTCGTCTTTTGGTTTTCAAGCGTCTTCTGTCTATGTCTTCATACGTCTTTCGAACCACCGGCCGCTGACCCCGTCTCCCTTTCCTCGTCAACAGGGCACCGAGTCGTCCGTACGGCAGGTCGAAGGTTGTGCACATCTGCGGGTTTCAGCGCTCGCACGTGGTGGCGTTTCTGTGCGTGCTGTCGTTTTTCATGCTGAGGCGCTCTCGGGCGGTGAGCACGGTGCTGCGGGCGCTCGGGATGTTCTCCGTCGGAACCCTCGGTCACGCGTCGCTCAGGAGTCCTAACCTCAAGGCGAGGCTTAGCAGCTACAGGGAGGAGTTCAGGGCGGTGTGGCGCGGGTATAGCGAGGCGTAGAAGGTGTATTGCATTGACTTAGCAACTTCAATGAAACTTCAGTTCCCTCGAGAAGTCGCGTCACTTCCGAATCAGTATTTCGGTGACTCGGACGGACGCCGCTCGCCACTGTGGGAAGGCGCGCGAGGGAGACTCGTTCGCGTAGGGTCAGGCTGGAACGCGAATAAGGACGCCGAGTGATGTCCCCGTGAGGGATTAGGACAGGCAGGGAAGCATGCATACCGCGGCACCCCGCCCGGATATCCGGACAGCGATGCTGCTGACTGGAAGGGTTGGCCCGTCGAGCCGCGCCGAGAGCGGCCGCGGGGCATCCACGTCTCGCCCCGGGCGCTGCGCGACGATCCCCCGCCGTGCATGGCACGAGTCCTCCGGGGATATCGGCGATACTTCAGACCCGGAGGATCCGGAGGCGCGGTCGCGACGCCTGGGATTCACAACGACGTCCCAGCTCTTCAAGAACGCGAAGAAGCTGGAGAGGAAGACCGACAAGGCCGACAAGGCCGAAGCCGACCTCGCGATGCTCGACAACCTCGTGGACGGCAACGTGGAATCGTTCGAGTGGTTCGGCGGCGGCGGACGCAACTTCAGCGAGCTCGTGTCGCAGCAAGGGGACGTGTGCGCCGCGTCGAGGTACCAACCCGACTCCCAGGAGGAACGTTTGGACGAGTTTTGGCGCAGCCGAGGGGTCCGCGAACAGGCGTACAGGGAACGGCTGGTACGCATGGGCGCGACGCTCGCGTCCGAGGTTGCCGGCCGGAGCCTCTATCGCAATCCCGACATCCTAGGCCACAGGCTGGACCGGCTGCAGACCGTGTTCCCGGGCATGGACGTCGCGCAGATGATGTGGAAGTCCCCAGACGTCGTCAAGCTGCCCATCAAAACCGTAGTGTCGCGGTTCGTGTCCCTGCGTTGGACCCTTACGAACGTCGGGGACGTGAGCACGATCGTGGAGGGCCAGCCGGGGATACTGCTGAGGCACTCTGGGGAGATCGCGGGTGAGATGGCGGCGCTGGCGAATGAGTTTCCAGCCGTCGACGTCGGCGCGGTTGTCGTGAGGGAACCGTGCCTGCTCACCGCGGAGTGCGAGCTGACGCGGCGGCTTAAGAGGCTCGCCGAGCTCCGCCGGCGCGATCGACTGAGCCCGTCGATGCGGATCTTCTACGACGGCTCCGACGGTTCGGGTAACGCGATGCTCTTCGCGAAGGTGTTCATGGAGGAGACCAAGCCGCACGACGGAAACTGGTGGTGAGGGCGCGCCGCCGAGCCATAGAAATCAACGCTACCTTCAGGTATAATAAAAGTCTAGTCCTAATATTAGTCATCAAGTCGTGCTGTACACAGTTCTGAAGGGCACGAGGCCGCTT
>Ga0257106_1000908_pt1 | contig 15753 bp, 10 predicted proteins | sample LP_taG_3_FD_190177 | JGI IMG/M metagenome (GOLD analysis project Ga0257106, IMG submission 190177) | Marine microbial communities from Northeast Subartic Pacific Ocean, Canada - LP_J_2011_P26_10m | ecosystem: Environmental > Aquatic > Marine > Oceanic | place: Canada: Northeast Subartic Pacific...
GCGTCTCTTGGCGGAGGCGCCGGACTCGTCGTCGCCGCGGAACCAGTTTTTACCACCCGCGAGCTCCGGAGGGTCCTCGTCGGCGATCTCCCACAGCGGCGACCCGCGAGACAGCTGCCGCACATCCCACAGCTTGATCAGCCCGTCCGCCGCGCCCGCGGAGACCAACACCTGACCGTCGTGGGCGAACGCGATGGAGGTGACGCTGTGCTGTATCTCGCCTCGAACGCTCCTCGACTCGTTCCTGATCGAGGTGGTCAAGCGCTGCTGCCGCTGACGTACCCTCGCCGGAAACTCCTCCACGGTGACGTCCACGAGCTCGTTGGTCTGCGACCTGGTCACCACGCGTCGCTCGCCCCGCCCCCCGAACCCCCGCGCCACCCCGCCGCCCATAGCGGCGGGGGGCTCGTGCGCTCGCTCGACAACCGCGGCGGGCGCCGAGGCGGGCTCGCCGTCCGGCCCCGGCGCGATCCCCGACGCGCTCGCCCTGGTCCGTCTCGAGTCCCTCATATCCCACATCGCGATCGTGCCGTCCCTCCCGCAGCTGGCGAAGACGTTCCCCCCGTCCCCGTGTCCGCCGCCGCCCTCCGGTCTGACGCTGATGGACTTGACGCTGCCGTTGTGCCTGCGGAAGTACCGGAATGGAACGGCCGTCTCCACGTCCCACAGCCGCACGGACTGATCGCCGGAGGCTGTGAGCAATCGACCGTCGCCGTGGCACCACGCCGCGTCGAATATGGCGTTCTCGTGCGCGATCCACTGTTGCTCCGGGCGGAACTCGGGATCGATCTCGAGCCCAGGGAGTTTCCCGGCGGCGTCGACAATGGTCACCACCCCTTCCTCGTCGGCGATCGCGAGGAGCCTCTGGCCGCGCTCGCACCGACCGAACCTGGCGACGAAGGGAGGGGATCCCACGCCCGTGTGTGGGGGCACGATTGGGATGATTCCGCACCCCGGTCGGCGCGCGTCGTGGACGAAATCCGAGATCCCCGGTCGCCTTTGAGTGTTCCTCGCGTGCCTCACGAGCTCGCGGCCCCGGAGGAACTCGTGCACGGTGCCCCGGCGGTGGAGGGGTTCGCGCGCGCCGGCCAACGCCGCGACGTGATGCTGCCTGCCCGTCAGATCGTTCCACATGGGCTCGTGGCACATCAGCTCGTCGTCGTGCCCGGGGGTGCACAAACCCGAAGCCTCTCCCGCATCAAAATCCCGAGTTGACGGCGAGGGCGACGACATGCCGCCGGTCTCCGTCCACGACCGATCCTTCGTCGGCGTCGACAGCCCCATCATCGCCATCTTGCCTCTCCCCTACTAAACCGAGAACGCGCGCCGAATGAGGCGGACGCGCTCGGCTGTTGTGACGCGAACGCTACCCGGGTCGCCCGCTCCTTCACGGGATGGGGTGCACTATTCTGTCGCGGAACCAGTTTGAATGCCATCTCCCGCCAATCCTGGTCGACAGGTCGAGTGGTAAAAGTCGGACTCCGAGTCCGGAGTGGAGGTGGGGGGAAAAGCGGACCAGTTTGGCAACACGCCGAGTGCGGCGGCCACGGGACCACGGTACCAAACGGAGGGCACCGAATCGAAGGTCGCATTCGATAGGGGTGAGCAGGGAGAGGGACGAGAGCGCGTCGCGTACCCCGATACCCCACACGAACGGGTCCGGCCGTCGCCCAGCACCTTTGGCAATCGCCCCGACAGATTCGCCCTCCTGAATCACAACAGAACAGAACAGGGGGACGATGACGGGCGTGACGACCCCGGAGCGCAAGGTTGGCGCTAAGACCGCGGAGGATCTGTTGCTCAAGTACAACCTTCCTCCCGGCTCGGACGATGAGGCCATCCAGCGGGTGCTGGCGAGGCTCGGGGACCTCCCCGTGTCCGCCGAGAAGTCCGCCGCGCCAAAGGGGTCCCAGGTGAAGTCATCGCCAAAATCCAAGCCGGTGTTCAGGCCCGCGGGCGGCACCCCCAAGACGAGGGTGGCGTGGAGCGCGTCCGCCAATAGGGGGCACGGCAAGCTGGACGCGCTCAGGGAGTACGACGAGGACGGGGACAACCCCAACATGACCGCCGAGGAGCGCGCACGGAAGATGGTGGCAGCCGCGGTGCAGGAGAAGCTCACGAGCGACAAGGTGGGACTCACGAGCGACAAGGTGGGACTCACGAGCGACAAGGTGGGACTCACCCCGAAGGAGCGCATGGGACCCATGGGCATACTCAAGGAGGAGGTCACCAACGCCAACGCTCGGGCCAGGCGACTGGAGACCGCGCTGCAGCGGAGGGACCAGGAGGTTGAGGAGCTCAAGGCGCGGGTCAACCAGCTCGCGAGGGAACGATCCGCCCTCGCCACGATGAAAACCCGGCGCCTGGCCAACTCCGCGGAGGTGACGGAGACCGCGGCGGCGGTGGCCAAGCGACTGGATCAATCTCCGGACCCACAAGAACGCCCGAGGACCCCGAAGAACTCCGCCGGTCAGCCGCTGAGCCTCAAGACCCGGTGGCACGCGCTCGAGATGGAGGCGCGGCGGGGAGACAAACGCCTGTTGCTCCTGTTGAGGTCGTACAAACAGATGGAGACCGAGGCTGCGGAGTACAGGCAGATGATGGACACCGCGAAGCAGGGGGAGGAGTTCGCCCGGAACGAGCTGAGGGCGACGAAGGATGCGTTGGAGGATGTATCCAAGAACTACGCCGCCGCCGAGGAGTTGCTCAACGAGGCGCAGGAGAAGGAGGACAAGTTGGGAGAGAAACTGAAGAACGAGCGCGAGCAGAGGAAACAGCTGGACGCCGAGCTTCGAACCTTGCGCGCGGAGAAGGAGCAGAACGAGGAGGAGTTCAAGCGGTTCAAAGATCGCAAGAACGAGCTGTTGGAGCGCACGGTGAAGCGTGATCACCAGATTGACAAAATCAACAAGAAGCTCGCGGCGACGGCTGAGGAGCGGGACGCCGAGCGGAAGGAACGCCAGAAGCTCGAGGAGGAGATCCTGCGCGTGGAGCAGCGCATGTCTACCCTGCGCAGACGGAACAAGAGCCTGGAGGTTGGCAACCAGCGGACGCGGGACAATGAGATTGAGGAACTCCGCGCGAGCGTCTCGAGCATGCGTCTCGAGCTGGAAATCAAGGAGGAGGAATGCCAGATGCTGGCGGGGATGGTGTCCAAGGGTGGCGCCCAGAGCGTCATGAAGAGTGGAGGATCCGTGTCGCGAGGAGGCACCGCGTCGGCTCCTGCGAGGGGATCCCCGCTCGGTTTGGGCCTGGGTGCCGGCTTGGCGCAAAGGAGCCGGGCTCGCACATCCGCACCTCCATCTTCTTTGAAGAATGGCGACGCCCTGTACGAGGAGTTCGCGTCGGCGCTGCGGTGACGGACGGCGATTTGGATAGCTAACTAGGTGTACATCTAATCAAATGCGAGCTACTCGCGCTAATACGTCAGGTTTCCCTCACCTGTTCTCCTTTTGCTTCGGCTGACCGTACGCCTGATAGTTCTGGTACGGCAGCAGCAGGCTCTTCGGCATGTCCTGATAGGGCGAGAACAGGTTGTGCCTCTTGCCCTTGAACGACGCCACCGCATCCACGGGCGCCAACACCTCCGCCAACGGCCGGTCCAGCGCCTGCTCCACGTTGAGCGTCGCCCTGATGGCCTCGTAAGACGCGGCTTCACCCGCCAAACGCGTCAACGATTCGTCGGGTCCGACCCCCGCTGTTGGCCCCTGCTGGCCCCTGCGACGCACCGACCCGAACGGCGCGCGGCCGGGGGAGACACCGCCCTGGTTTGAGTGCCGCGCGCCGGGTGAGGCGTTGACCGCCCCGGGCGGCGCCGCACGCGCGGGGGACGGCGGCCGTCCAGCCTTTGACCACTCTCGCAATTCCGTGAATCCCCCGTCGCTCCCTTGCCCAGCCTCTGCCTCCCTCGCGGCGCGAACGGACTCGGTCCGGTCCGACTCCGTCGTCTCGTAGTACGAAGAAGAGTCGTAAGGGTGCGGCGACTCCCTCGAGCTAGCCCGCGACGTCGTTCTCGAGCGACTCGGCGAGCGGCTCGGGGTGTCCTCGCCCGAGTAGGATTCTCGCCCCGGGGTTGGAGCCAGCTCGGACGCGGTCTCGGACTCGGCAAAGTCCAGCTCGCCGTTGTACCCCTCGCCGAGCGCCTCGAGCAGCTCCTGTCTCCTCCGCTCCTCGTAGTCCGCGCTCCTGTCGCGGCGCGCCTGGGACGCGCCGCAGCAAAGGCCCATCTCGGCCGTGCCTTCGCCCGCGGTGCCCCGTTGAGTGTTTTGTTTCGCGACACGCTCGGAGATAAAAGATTCATTTCTCGATGGCGCTGCGCCTCGCGGCTCGAGTCCATCTCGCGGCCCGATGGCGGGGTCTGCGTCACGCGAGCACGCGCCCGGTCCATCCCCGCGCGACGGTGATCGATGACCCGGGTCCTCAGAACCCCGGGCTGGACGCCGCGAAGCTCAACATACGACGGGGCGGGATCGAAGGGACGGACGTGAGGACCACGTTGGCCAACGCGGGGATGAGCGAAGGGCAGGTGCGGGACGTGATGCGAGTTCATCCGCAGCTGGAGACCAAGTACGACTTGGTGGATGAGGTTCAGCCGCGGATAAACTACCTACGGTTCCTGGACGACAACGACAGGCTCGACGGGGAGAGCGTCGCGAGCGCCATCGCCCGGCAGCCGCAGTCGCTCGAGAGGGACTTCTCCCTGGTGCACGAGGACGACGACTACTCGGTGGTGAACAAGCCGTGGTGCGTGCGTCTGGACACCCCGAGGGGCTGGCCGGGTAAGACACGGTTCACGCCAAAGTACCCCGGGGACCTGAGCGTGGAGGACTGGCTGGAGGCACGGTACCCAGACTGGGACACCATTCGGTTCGTGCACCAGCTGGACAACGCCACGTCGGGGGTGCTGGTAGCCGCGTCCAACAAACGAGCCGCGGGGGCCGCCGCCAAGCTGTTCAGGGAACGAAAGGCGCAGAAGACCTACTTGGCGATCGTCTTCGGTCACCCGGAGGAGGACGAGTGGTCGGTGGACGCGGCGATGGGACGCGACCCGGAGGACCCGAAAGGTTTCAAGGAGCGCATCGACGAGGACGACGGCAAGGCGTGCGAGACCAGGTTCAGGGTGCTGAAGCGGGGTGTGCTGACCCTGAAGGGTAAGTTCGAGGGCGTGCCCGTGAGCAAGGTGGAGGTGACGCCGGTGACGGGCAGGAGGCACCAGATCCGCGTGCACCTGATGTGGAGCGGTCACCCCATAGTGGGTGACAACGCTTACAGCGAGGACAGAGACTCTTTCAGGACGTTTCTCCACGCGCACAAGCTGACGATGCCCTTCGACGAGCCGGTGGGTACGATGCAGTTCGTGGCGCCGGAGCCGACGTCTTTCGCGGCGGCGATGGAATAGGCGACATAGCGCATAACGTTGAACCAGCGGCTCAATAGACTACTATTCGCCTTACAACTAAAACTAAGTTCACCCTTGAAGCCAGTCGAGGAACAAAAGGCTGAAGGTTGCTATGAACAGCACGATACCGACGATGAACGACCCTTCCCCACGCCTCTTGATCGTCTTCTTGAGCTGAACGTTCCCGCTCTCGAGGTTCCGTGTGCTCTCCACCGCCTGCGCGTACAGCTGTTCGATCTGCGCCGCCTGCGCCTGCACGTGCGTAGCGAAGAGCGAGGACAGCGCCGACATCTCCGCAACCTGACCCTCCGCCTTGCGAACGTGCTCAACCAGCGTGGTCAGCTCGTCCACCAGGACGTCACCCTCCGTTACGTGCACCTGCGCCTGCGTTTGGTGACCTGACGTCCCGGTGGTCTCGGTGGTTGAACCCTCAACCTCAGCGGTGGTTGACGCTGCGGGCGCGGGTTCCGGGTTTCTCCTCGGCGGCGTCGGCGGCCTGGGCGGCGCCCGCCTCCGCCTGTGCTCCGCCTCGGCCAGCACCTTCTTGAACCGAACCTCCCTGCACTGGTCGAACGACGCGGCGACCCTCTGGAGCATCTCGGTTACGATGAGGACCACGCCGTGCATGTGTGCCACCCCCTGCACGCCCTCCGTCTTGGCCGCCTCCACCTCCTGCACGGTGGACTTGAGCATGGTGATGTGCGCCTGGCACGCCTTGACGCTCAGCCGCACCTCGGACTCGATGCCGTCCCTGACGGTGTCCGAGTCCTTACCCTCCCTCACGTAGTCGGCGCGGTGCTTGGCGACGAACGCCCGCAGCTCCCGCACCAGCACCAGGGTATCGTGCGCGCTCTTCAGCACCTGGGACCGCGCCGAGGGCGGGGGCAGATCCCTCGGGGCGACAAGTGCGTCCGCGCGATCAGGGGTCATGCCAGCCTGTGACGCGTACGCTCGGTGCGCCGACTCCCTAAATGTACCGGTGACGTCCATCTCGTCAACTCTCGTCACCCACCCCGGTCCTCGCCGACCCAGCGCCGCGGCTCCAGGGCGCGCGGTTCCCAATGATTTTGTGTCGCCAGCGTATCACAGCTGTGTAAATTTCGCGCGACTTTTTGGTGCGCTGACTCGGCAAGCTTCCCCACTGCATAGGAGCGCGCGCGAGCTCGGAGGGGGCATCGACGCGAGAGAGATCGCTTCGCTCGGTCGCTCAGAGGACGGGGAGAGCCGAGAAACTCGCCTCGGGAGAGCCGAGAAACGCCGCGCGCACAGGGGGAGGGCTGTGGGTTTGAAATATCTCACTGCAACATCCGAGATATCGCGTGGACACGATGGCCGGCGTGACGGCGTCTGGATGTATCGCTCCACACCCAACGAACCGGGCGGTTCGTAGGAATTCAAGATTGCGAACCAGATCCGCATCTTCGGGGCCCGCATCGAGGCAAAAGTGGACCTCCAACCCCGCGGCTATCCGAGGCCACGGCTCCAAGGATATTTCCAATTCTAAAAACGGACCCGCCGCGGTCTTCCACGACTACCACCACCACTCGTTCGACCACACGCACGACCGCGAGTACCAGCGCTGGCTCGCCGATCTCACAGCCGTGGTGCAGCACAAGACCTGGAGCGCCATACCCGCGTTGCTCAGGTTTCCCCACGCCGAGCCCGACGTGGTCCTGCAGTTGGCCGCGAGCGAAGGGCAGACGGCGCTGGTGACCAAGATCCTGGAGTCGTTCCCGGGCGCGGTCGAGCCCGGGGGACTGGCGGCGGCGGGCGCGGCGGTCACGGCCGCGTCCAGGGGGCACCACACGGCCATGGTCGCGCTCCTGGACCACGGACTCGACGCCGACGCGGTGGACGAGCACGACACGGCGCTCATCTTAGCGGCTGCGGGAGCGGCGGACGTGTGTATCCACAGGGGATGCGCGGCGATATGCGTGGAGACGTTACTGGAACGGGGCGCGGATGCCAACGCGTCCACGTCGAGGAAAGGGTGGAAACCCCTGATGGCCGCGGCGAAGACGGGCGAGGCGCGGGTGGCGGAGATGCTCCTGAGCTCGGGCGCCGACGTTCACGCCAGGTACCCGAACGGTAAGACGCCGCTGTACTGCGCCGCGGAGTGGGGACACGTGAAGGTGGTCGAGGTGCTGCTGGCGCACGGCGCGAGGCCGGACGTGGCGGCGGACAGGCTCATGACGGATCACACCGCGGGGGGGGTGTCGCAGGGCGTGCTGCCCGCGGAGGTTGCCTTCAGAAACGGACACCAGGCGTGTTACCGGACTCTGTTGGAGTGGGATCCAGGTTCCGGAGGTGGGGCGAGGCGCGAAGGGTCCGAGCGGCGTCTGCCCGATACGACCGTAAAGGGAGGGGAGAGCTGGTGACGCGCGATTAACACTTATGTTGTAAACCACGTTGTAACTTTTTCATAACAAACGAAGTCGCTGCTGCTGCTTGCAGACTTTAAGCTGATGGTACATCGGTTCGGGGACCGCCCTTTGGCCCCGCCGAAGAAAGAATAAATAATCGTATCGTGCGCGGCAATCACAGGTTGTACTCCTTGCCCCAACCCTCCGGCGCCTCCTCCTCGACTTCAAAGTCGTGGGACTCCGACCAGCACCTGGGCGCCACTCCCGTAGCCTCGTAAACCACCGTCGCCATCTTGTCGAAGACCTCGTTGCCGTCAAGCATGTCGTTCCAGAACCCTGACACGATGCAGTAGTTACCCTTGAACGGCGGCCTGTGGTGCGCGCCGTGTCCCTTGCGGGAGAGGAGCACGCCCAGGTCCTGAAGCGCCACCACGCTCTCCGGCAGCTGCGACTTCTTCATGTGCGACCACGCGTGGAACTGCTGGGACAGCACGATCATGCTGCAGAACACGCCCATGAACGCGCACGCGTTGGGCGCGAGCCCCGGGGCGAGCAGCAAGGGCACGGTGACGCACATCGTCGCCGGGCAGGTGACGTGAATGTTATTCGCGAACTGTCGCTTGGTGATGGTCCACGGGTACTTGTGGTGGCCCTGGAAGGCGTCGATGATGCCGCCCATCACCGGCGTCGCCTTGCTCCCGTAGTTATCCACGGACCAGTGGAACACGCCGGTGCCCAGGTCGGAGAGCCAGTACGCCAGCAGGCCGGAGCCCACCAAGGACGCCCACGCCGCGGGGTCGCCGCCGTCACCCGCCATCTCGATCCCGACGCCGCCACGCGCCACCAGAGCCGCGCACGAGGCGAACAGGCCGGTGGTGACGAGTCGATGGTAGTCGGTGGAAACAAACGCGGCGGGATCCTGAATCATGGTACCTCCCATGGCCTGTGGATAGAGGAGAGGGGCGAGGTCAGAGCGCTGTCCGCCAAGTGGATAAAATTGCCGCGAAACGTCGACCCGGGAACGATTGAGACGGGGACGGGGTGGGGTGGTGGGGCACGCACGTCGATGGTCTTGCGCAGGGTCGTGGCGGTGTCCATCTGAACGATGCGACGGCGCATGTCCATGTCGATGTCGATGCTGCTGCCCACGTCCATGCTGGCGGCAGGGTCCTGAACCACGCGGCACACGGGCGCGTTCCGCTTGGACACCTCAACCGCCGACTTTTTCGCGACAGTGCGTCCGCGGGTGGACCTGGTGGCGCCCGCGGAGGACGCCGCGACGGTCCTGCCGAGGGTGATGGTGATGGCGGACATGTTTGACTCTTCCGGTGCCTCCCTACGTTACTGGCGTGCTTCCTCGGTGGGAGGTTGCGCGCTTTGAAGTGACGCGTGATGACTGATTGTTCCGAGCCCTGTACGCCTCTGGTTCGCGTGACGTGTTCTGCTGTGCGAGCCTCGCGCGAACTCTCACACTGGTATCGGCGCCAAAAATGAAAAAAATGGTCTCGATTCTCAATTCTCAGGCGTCGCCGCCGGTTCAATCGACGCATCAATCGCGTGAATCAAATCCTAAAGCTCATTCTCCCGCGCCCCACGCACCCGCCGCGCGTCCCTCAGTCGCCTCACGTTGTCCGATATCTCCCTCACGCCCGAGTAGATTTTCTCCTCCACGTCCCCGCCGTGGCCGGTGACAACCTCGAGCACCGTCTCGATCATCTCGTGGTTCCCCATGATGTTGACGTGGTCGCCGCTGAACCGTCCTTCCTGGATCCCGCCACCCCACAGACCGATGGCCCTGTGGTTGTACTCCACGATCTTAACCTCGGCACCCGCGGGGTTGAGCCGCGGCTCGTCCCTCCAACCCGAGGCGCACATGTAACCGAGGCTCACCAGCGGAATAGACCCGTCGCCGTCCACCGACGTCACCCCGCGCTCAACCCCGTCGCCGTGCACGGACACGTCCAGCGCGAACGGCCTGTCGGACTGGCCCGGTCTGTGGACGTAGTGGTACGCGCGCTCGGTCGGTTTGCCGACGCCGTAGAGGCAGTAGATTTTTAAGTTTGGCGCGCGGGGAAGCGGCGCCGTAAGCGGGTCGCCAAACTTCTCCGCGGGTGACGCCGGTTTCAACGGACCGATGAACCCGGTGGAGTGGCTTCGTCGACCGATACCGACGATAGAGAGGATCCGATCGATCAGCCCGCCCCGTGGACCAGCCGCGGCGTCGTCGCCGCCGAGGGTGACCCGGCGAAAGTCTGCGGCGTGCCTGGGGTGATCCGACGCGACGCGTTCAAAGAGCATATCGAGCGACTCCGTGATGGTCAGGTTCCGCGTGATGGTCAAGTTCCGCGCGTGGTCCTGCACTGGTTCCTGCACCGTTCCGTCGGCGGTCGGCGATGGGGTGTTGTTCCCGGACTTGCCGTCGGCGCCGCCGTCCTCCTCGACGCGGATTGACAAAAAGTGTCGCAGGGCTCCCCCAATCTCCGGCTCACGCGCCAACTCGACGTGTTCCTCCCTCTCCGACGACGGGGCGTCCATGGTCACGCCCGTGGATTCGTCGTTTGACGCGTCCGGTGCGCCGAGGTGGTCATCCGCGCCCCATATGTCCACGCCGCCCCTCGGCAACATGGCCCAAAGCGATCCCCACGTGCGGAACGTGGCAGCCACCGTGCCCAGCGTCCCCGACACGAACCTGTCCAACGGGTTAACACCCAGGCCGAGCAAGCCCTCGAGCTGCCCCAAGATGGCGGTGTCCCTCATCTCCCCGCTGAGCAGCGAAGGGACCGTCTTTGGTATGCCCAGCATGGGACCCGCTATGTCGACGTACGCGGCGACGTGCCTATCCGTCCAGCTCTTACCCCCTCCGCCGCCGCCCTCGCTCAATGGCGCCTCCACCCAGTTCAGAAAGTATCTCACGAGCTGGTCACCGTACGAGTGCGCCAACAGCGCCACGGGGATCTTGTGCAGGTGAACCATGGTCTCGATCGTGGTCTTGAGCCGCGTGAAGTACCCGTCGCGCTGCTCCAACCCAACGGGCGATAGCCTCCAGTCGTACGGCGCCGCCTGCAGCATGTTGGTGTCGTACCCAACCTCACCGAGCGACTCGATCACCTTACCCCACACGAAGTACCCAGGCACGAACCAGTCCACAGCCTCCAAGCCGGACACCGCCCTCAGTTTGATCCCCGGCGGGTCCAACCCGGTGGCGGGATCCAGACGCATGTGCTGCATCCAGCACTGTCGGTTGGCGAAGTACGCGGTGGCCATCGCGGGCGTGCCCCACATGCGCTGCCTGAAGAAGTGCTTGCCGCACTGCAGCCCGTCCCACAGCTCCAAACCCGAGGAGATGAATCCCGGGACGATGACGACGGGATGCTTGGGCCTTCGACCCCGCTCGAGCGCGGCCTGTCCGGGGCTGGGTCCGCGCCAGCCGAGGGGCATGCCGTTGTTCAGCGCGCTGGCGTTCAATGCTGGGAGGCCGTTGAGCATGTGCATGCTGGAGTTGAGCCACGGGGGAACCGCTTGCTCGACCCTGTCCTGAACGCCCTCAGGGATCGGCACCAACTCGCGAAGGTAGAATCCCACGCAGACGACCGCGAGGAAGAGCACGAGCTTCTTCACCGCACTCGCCGCGACGACGCGGAAGGGGTTCCCGTACGGCATGTACCACACCTTAAGTGGCTCACGACCGCCGGTCTTCCGCTTGTTCACGACCCTCGTCGCAGTCTCCGACGCCGCCTTCTTCGTCGCCTTCTTGGGGGGCATCTTGGGGGCCGAGTCAACAACGACCTCGTCCTACGGGCTCGTATCGAGCGACACTAGGTGCGATTCACCGGGGTTTGGCGATTCGCCTCGCTCCCCCTATCGACCAGCCGTCGCCGTGACCTCCCTTCCGGCGCTCGCGCGCCCGGTTATGCCCCGGACCCACCGGGTGTCCGTCACACGTCCAGTCCGAGAATTGACGCGCTTCCACAACGTGGCGATTTTGGCGACCGGTGAGCTCCCCGAGACGAGAGTAACGCCCGCCCCCAGCTTGCCTCGACGAGCAGGAACAACGGGAGGGGACACATCTCGAGGACACATCTCGATCGCGGCGCCGCACCCGTCGCCATGGTCGTTCTCGATGAGATCTCCGGCGATGACAAGCCCGCGCGCGTCACGTTCGCGGACCCATCGTCGGCGGCACCGCGTCTCGTCCCGGGCGTCGATGATCTCGACGCGGCTGACGAAATCTCCGACGCGACTCGCGTGGAGGGTAACGCCAGGTACAAGCAGAAGGACTTCGAGGCTGCGGAGACGCTTTACACCCTGGCGCTGTCCCAGGCGAACCCGATCGGCGAGTTGGTCCCGGCGATACTGGGCAACCGGTCCGCCGCGCGGCTCGCGTTGAATCGACTCGACGACGCACTCGCCGACGCCGAGGAGATGGTCTGCCAGTGCCATGACGGCCACGTGATGGCGGGCAAGGCTCTGTACCGCAAGGGAAACGTGCTCGCGGCGATGGGACGGACCAAGGACGCGAGGCGCGTGTACCAAAACTCACTCAATCTCACCCCGGACGAGAAGGCGCAGCGCCCTATACTCGCCAAGCTCGTGGAGGTGACCAACGCCGCGGTGGAGGAGAAACAAACTGAGGAGGTCCGCGCCGAGCTGCACAAGCAACGCGAGATGATCCGGGAGTCAAAGGAGCTCAAAGACCTCATGGGCCTCGACCCGAAGACCGCGGATAAGCCTCCGAAGGAACGGTACCACATGGCGACCAAAGCGTTGAAGGACGGGGACGTATCACGCGCCCTGCGGCTGTACTCGTCGGTGTACCCGACTGACCTCGAAGTCGGCAAGGTTCCACAGTACTGGGGCAACCGGTCCCACGCGGCGCTCAAGTTCGAGGACTACGGCCACGCGGTGGAGTGCGCGGAGGAGTGCGTCAAGGCGGACCCGATGTATGCCAAGGGGAGGTACAGGCTCGGCGAGGCGCTCTTGAAGATGGCGCAGAAGTCCGAGGGTGTCGACACGGCTATTCTGGAGCGATGGGTCCGGCGGTCCATCGACGAAGGGTTCAAGGAGGCGTCTCGACTCAATCCCGACAGCGCGGAGGAGGCGAGGGCGCACATCTCCGACGGCGAGGTGTACCTGCAGGAGCTGGCCGTCCGGGTCAAACAGATGGAGAAGGCGGAAACGAAGGCGGATGGGGAGGCGGAGAAGGAATCCGACGCGAAGGGTGGATCCGATATGGACAAGGGTGGATCCGACGCGGGCAGCGCCGACTCAAACTCCGACTCGTGGGTCGAGGTCCCGAGCCCCGGATTCCTCGCTCCCAAGATCGTCTCGTTCGACGCCATCACCTGCGACGACGCGACGCACCCGGAGCGGATCGCGTTCATCGACGCCATGAAGGAACACGGGTGCGTGTGCGTCAGGCTGCCGACGGAACTGTCGTCGCCGCACAACGTCTTTGTCGAGGCTGGGGCGTGCGCGGCTGCGTTTTTCAAGCTCAAGCACGGCATGAAGGCCAAACACAAGCCCGTGGGTGCACACGAACCGCCCGCGCAGAGCGGCTACCACACCGAGACGGGGTTCCACCACCCGAGGGACGCGCGCTCCAAGGCGCTGCGCGGTCACGCGTCGTGCCTCAAGAAGGACGAGGAGGACCTGGAGTGCTTCGTCGTCGAGAACGAGTTTGAAGCTGACTTTCCGTGGCCAAACGTCAAGTTCAAGGAACGACTCCTCGACGCCCACATCACCGCCCGGCTGGCCGCGAGCAAGTTTGGGGATATCCTGATGACCGCCGCGGGTGTCAGCGTCATGGACCCGGGCTTCGATGAGAAGGCGGAGAAGTGCGGGTTGAGGGCGATGACGTGCCGGACCACGTTCGCGGCGCACCCCAGCAAAATTGACATCAACGGGGGCGCAAACGTGGCCGCCACCCTGGAGTGCCAGGCGCAGATGGCGCACTCGATCAACGCGGGCACGACGGAACCAACGCTCGTGTCCGTCATCCCCCGCGTGGACGATCCCTCGCGCGGTCGCATGCACGCGCAGGTCTACATGGATCTGCCCACCACCGTCGCGGGCAAGAAACAATTCGCGAAGATGCGTTGGCCAGCTTTTGAAGGCCAGGAGGAGGAGCTCAGGGACTGCGTCTTAGTCGTCGCCGGGGAGTACCTCAACCAAATAACGGACGGGGTATACCCCGCGCCGAGGGTGGGGCACGTCCGAAGGTGCGATTGTGCGGGGGATGTCGTGCGCGCCGTATATCGCGCGTGAATGACACGACACGAGTTTGATTCGGGTAAGAGTTAGTTTTCTCTTTTAAATGTCGACTTATTGCACTGGCTTCTGCCACAATACCGGCGCACCGAGCTGGGTTTATCGCACGATGTCGACGTTCACGGCGGTCGTATCACCGCCAAGCGTGAGGGCCCCCCGTGTATCGCGTCACGCTGCCCGCCACATCGCGACCGTCAAGGCAAGTTCCGAGTCGGCACCCCGAAGAAGAGTTGTCGAGCGCGTGCGGGATCGTATCCTCGTGTCCGGTTCAGCCGCGCTCGCCGCGAGTTTGGTGATGGGAATGGGGCTTCACGCTCCCACGGCGCATGCATTCGTGCCCATCAGAGGATGCGGCGACCCCGGCTCCCCGTACGATACGGGGGTGGAGGCTTTGGACCCGAAAGGAGGCTCGGATGGGATCACGACGGGTTGCACGAAACTGTATCAGCCGGGGAGGGCGGCTGAGTTGAGGGCGGTGGCTGCGGCGAAGCAGGCGGCGGGAACGACGCCGGATGCGTCAGAGAGCAAGCGCGACGGCGATGGGGACGCACCGAGTGGGCGATAGCTTCAACCTTAGACCTTAGAGACCACAGGCTCTGTTGTTGGATTCCGTGTCTCTTGGACCCGCCTTCCGAGTACATTATTTTCAAATCTACCCGCGCCAACACGCTCGACCATGGAAGGCGCAGCCGAAGATATCGTCGCGGACGATGCGGTGGTGAGTCGACCGATCCCGCCGCGCCCCTCTCATGAGCTCGCCGACTCGCGATCCCTCCCGTGCCTCACGCGCGTCTCCCACGCGTCCACCGCAAACCCTCGAAATCTTCGCTCACCCGCCGACTCCCAACCCCGATCCACACCCGCAGACCGTTCAGGGCACCGCGCTGGAGACGCGCGGTGAGGTGACGGCCACCTGCTACGACACCTCCGGCACGCGCATGGCGACGTGCACCACCCAGGGCGCCATCCACGTCTGGGACCGCGTGGACGGCCCGGACGGAGCCCCGGGTACATGGCGCCAAACCGCCGCTTGGGCCGCCCACAGATCCGCGTGCCGCGCGGTCGCCTTCGCCGGCGCCGAGTTCGGCCGATGCCTCGCGTCATCCTCCGACGACGGCACCATCTGCCTGTGGCGCGAGAGCGTCCGCGCGCCGGGAGCCGCCGCCGCAGCCGCCGCGACCGCCGCGGCGGAGGATGGCTCGTCCGAGTGGGAGCGATGCGCGCAACTACGGGACTCGTCCAAACCCGTCACGCGTCTCGCATTCGCGCCCGCGGACCACGGCTTACAACTCGCCGCCGCGGGCGACGACGGCGCGGTCCGCTTCTACTCCCCCGCCGACCAACTGGCGCTCCACCAGTGGGAGCTGTGCAACGAATCCGAGGCGCTCCGGCCGGGCGCGGCGTGTTCCGGCGTCGCGTGGCGGGTCCCAAACGCGGCGGTGGTGACAGACGCGGACCGCTTCGATGGACCCGAGGGGATACACGCGGGAATAAGCCCTCCCACGCTCGCCGTCGCGTTGCGATGGCCCGACGGCGCGAACGACGCGAGGGTGCTGTGCTACGACGAGGCGGGCATGCGGTGGAGGGTGAGCGGCCGCGTGTACGAGGGGCCCGCGGAGGTGAACGCGCTGGCGTGGTCCCCCGTCACGAGGGCGGGTGAGCCGGAGACGATCGCGCTGGCCCTCGGCGCGGACGTGGGGTTGTTCCGCATGGACGGACGGGCTC